>Ga0129297_10001286_pt1 | contig 12623 bp, 11 predicted proteins | sample I18A1metaG_FD_94708 | JGI IMG/M metagenome (GOLD analysis project Ga0129297, IMG submission 94708) | Lake sediment bacterial and archeal communities from Gulf of Boni, Indonesia to study Microbial Dark Matter (Phase II) - ​I18A1 metaG | ecosystem: Environmental > Aquatic > Freshwater > Lake >... | reverse complement strand
TTCAAGACCACGGGCACCGTGGTGAAGGAGCTGGGCTGGTCCGCCGTGGACCCGCCCCATTCCCGTCCCAAGAAGACAAAGGAAGATGCAGGCGAGGCCGGCGAGTCCGAGGAAGATGAGGACTCCGGCACCCTTCCGGCGGTGAAGAAGGACGAACCCGTCGAGACGAAGGAGCTCTTCCCCAAGGCGGGGAAGACCACGCCCCCCAAGCGCATGAGCGAGGCGGACCTGCTGGGGGCCATGCAGAGCGCGGGCAAGGAGCTGGACGACGAGGAGCTGAAGGGCGCCATGAAGGACTGCGGGCTGGGCACGCCGGCCACGCGGGCCAACATCATCGAGACCCTCCTCAAGCGAGGCTACGTGGAGCGCAAGCGGAACATCCTCCAGCCCACAGCCAAGGGCCTGGACCTGATCCAGTCCATCCAGGTGGAGTCCCTCAAGAGCCCCCAGCTCACGGGCGAGTGGGAAGCGAGACTGGAGCGTATGCGAAGGACCGAGGTCCAGCGGGGGGACTTCATGGCGGACATCCGCGCCTTCGTGACCGAAGTCGTGGAGCGCATCAAGGGGCAGGCCCCGGTTCAGGCCAAGCGCGTCTTCGGACCGGTCGTTGGGGCCTGCCCCCGGTGCGGCGGCGGCCTGCACCTGCGCGACTGGAAAGGCCGCCACTACGTCTCCTGCGCGGGAGCCCAATGCAAGGTCACCTTCGACACGGACCCCGAGGGCCGCCCCCTGGAGACCTGCGCCACCTGCCTGGGGCCCGTGCGCACCACCCGGAGCGGCGCCAAGGTCTGCACCGCCTGCGACCGTTGGCAGGAGGAGGCCCAAACGGAGGCGCCGAAAGCGATCCTGTGCCCCACCTGCGGAAAGACGATGCGCGTCATCGCCTCCACCCGCAAGGGCCAGTGGTTCCATCGCTGCACCGGCTGCGGCCGGACCCAGGAGGCGCCAACGCCCTCCAAGAGCGGCGATTAATCCCAAGAAAGCCTCTTGTTTTTTCGAGCATCCGTCCAAGGATTGGATAGGCTTCCCATACATCCAGCATCCTTCGCAGAGGCACCGCCATGGCCAAGATCGACAAGTTCCTTGAACAGATGATCAGCCGGGGGGCTCCCATTCTTCGTCTGGATCCCGGCGACCTCCCTGTGGTGGAGCTGCCCGGGGGACACCGGCAGGCCCTGAGCTCGGCAGAGCTCATGGGGACGGTGCTGGATGGATTGATCCGCGAGGTGCTGCCCGAGGTCCTTCATACGTCGTACCTCCGCGGCGAGAAGACGGCCTTCGACTATGTCTTCAACGGCGACAACTTCCAGATCCTCGCGGCCAAGACCAACCTGGGCACCCGCATCGTCGTGGGCCGAGGGTCCTCCTCGGGGACCTTGCCGACCTCAGGCGCCGGTGGTACCAGCGCATCCCCGGGCAAGCCCCTCAAGCTGAGCAGCCTGGTCTCCCGGCTCCTTTCGGCAGGGGGTTCCGATCTCTACCTGAACACCGGGGAGCCTCCCATCATGCGCCTGGATGGACGTCTGGAAGTCCTCGAGGACCTGGGCATGCTCCCCGCCAAGGACCTCGAAGAGCTCATCAAGCCCGTCACGCCTCAGAAGAACCTGGAGGTCTACCAGGGCGGGGGCGACACGGAGTTCGGCTACGATGACGGCACCCTGATGTGCCGCATGCGCCTGAGTCTCTTCCACGACGCCTCGGGCCCCTCCGTGTCCATCCGGGTGATTCCCAAGGCCGTGCCCGACGCGAACACCCTGGGGCTCCCGGAGACCGTCCAGCGTCTGGCGCACCTGAGCCAGGGCCTCGTGCTCCTGACCGGTCCCATGGGCTCGGGCAAGAGCACCACCATGGCCTGTCTGCTCGACATCGCCAACCGCTTCCGGAAGGACTACATCCTGACCATCCAGGACTCCATCGAGTTCGAGTTCGGCAAGGGATCCTGTTTGCTGCGGCAGCGGGAGATCGGGCGGGACGCCACGCGCCAGCGGCAGGCCATCCGGTCGGCCCTGCGGCAGGCCCCGGACATCCTTGCCCTGGGAGAGCTGCGGGACGCGGAGGTGATGGACCTGGCCCTCCAGGCCGCCCATTCCGGACGCGTCGTCTTCGCCACCCTGCAGTCCACGTCGCTCATGGATACGTTCTACGCCCTGATCGACGCCTTCCCCGCCAGCCGCCAGTCCCACGTGCACGGTCGTCTGGCCAACTGCCTGAAGGCCATCGTCGGCCACACGCTGCTTCGGCGGGCCACGGGCGGCCGGGTGGCGGCCATCGAGACCCTGTTCGTCAATCCCGCCATCGCCGAACTGATCCGCTCGGACAAGCTGGAGCAGATCCCGGGCGCCATGAAGGGAGGCCGCTACGGGCAGATGAGCCACAACGACGCCCTGGTGCAGCTGATCCTCTCCCGCGTGGTGGATCCCATGGAAGCCTACCTGCGCTGCCAGGAGCGCGAGAGCTTCATTACCGCCTGCAAGAAGGCGAGCATCGACTTCGATCCCCGCAGCGCGGGCCAGGTGACGGTGGACTGAGCAAGGGCTGACGGGGGGCCGGTTCCTTCGGTGGTTCAGTGGTCGATCCTGGCCAGGGGCAGGGCCTTGCGCAGCTCCATCACTCCGGCCTCCGTGACCCGGGGACACGCCTTCAGGTTGAGGGACTGCAGGTTCTTGAGACCGCGGAGCGGCACGAGCCCGGCATCACCGATCGGCGTCTTGGCCAGGTTGAGCTTGCGCAGCGCCTTCAGTCCCGTCAGGTGGACCATCCCCGCATCGGTGATCCGGTCGCACCAGGACAGATCGAGGGACTGCAGTGCTTCGAGGGCACCGATCCGGGCCAGGGCGGCATCGTCGATCTGGTCTCCTTGGAGGGTGAGGTGTTGAAGGTGCTGGAGGCCCTTCAGGGATGCCAGGCCTTCCACCGAGACCTGCCTGCAGTAGCCCAGTTCCAGCCCCTGAAGTTCACGGATGTCCTGGAGCTGCACAAGGCCGGCATCGGTGATCCGATCACAGTGCTGCAGGGCCAGGAGCCTGAGGTCCCGGAGACCCTTGAGCGCGGCCAGGCCCTGGTCCGAGACCTCCGGGGACTCCCAGATGAGCAGGGCCCGCAGGCGGGGAAGCCGTTGTGCCAGGGTGACCAGATCCGCATCGGAGGCGGGTGCCCAGAAGCTGGAGCCGAGGCCGGTAGCCTGGGCTTCGGCGGCGGCCGTGATGGCCTGGGGGAAGGTGGTGGCATTCTCGGGTATCAAGCCCCAGGCATAAGCGGGAGGGATCTGGATCGGCTCCGGTCCGGGGGTCTTTCCCCGGTTCTCCCAATCTTGAAAGATCCCGCCGTAGGACCAGACCACGAAATCGAGCTCTGAAGCAAAGCGGCCCGGAGTGGCGGGAGGCGCGAGAGCCGGCGTCCCCTTCGTGCAGCCCCCCATCGCCAGCATGAGGACGAGCGCAATGGCCCCTGATCGAACCCAGCTTCCGCGATGGTTCATTTGCATGACTCCAGGACTCAATATGCAGCGCGGAAACAGGAACGCTACCACTCAGGATTCGTTTCTCCGGGATACCCCTTGTTTCTATTTACAGAATCATGCTAGGGTCTTGGCATCCCCTCACGGGACTTATTCGGAGCACCTGCGTGTCCATCAGCCTCGTCAACCGTTCCTATTGGTGGTGGTTTAGCCGCCGAGGGGCGAGGTCTGTGAGGCGCACCGACTAGCGAGACGCGAATCACGATCCTGGGCCCGTCGGCATTCCGACGGGCCCTTTTCCTTTTGGACGACTTGGCAGGAGACACCATGGACATGCAGACTTTCGAGCGCCTCGCCGGGGACTTCAACGTCATCCCCTTGGCCCGGACCCTCGCCGCCGACACCCTCACCCCCGTGGCCATCTACCTGGCCGCACGGCGGGCGGGAGAGCGGGGGTTCCTCTTCGAGAGCGTGGAGGGCGGTCGCCACGTGGCCCGCTTCAGCATCCTCGGCCTGAACCCCCGGGAGCGCATCACCTCGGATCAAGGCCGCACGACGGCCCGCATCGGCGAGGTCGTGATCCTGGAAGGAGACAGCCTGCCGGAGGTCCTCAAGGCGCGGCTGGCCACCTTCAGGCCCTACGAGGCTCCGGGCCTGCCACGCTTCGGCGGGGGCTACGTGGGCCACCTGGGTTACAACTGTGCGGCCTCGACGGAGCGCGTGCCCGTGAAGGCGAACCCCTTCGGCCTGCCGGATGCTTCCCTCTACCGCTTCGACGACCTGGTGGTCTTCGACCATGTGGAGAGCCGGGTGGTGCTCCTCGCCAACGCCGTCCTCCCGGAGCACCGGTCCGCCCACGAGGCCTACCGGGATGCCGAGCTCCGCCTGGATCGCCTGGAACGCATCCTGCGTTCGGCCGGAGCCGTTCCCCTGGCCCAGGGCGCCGGGAGCCTGCCGGAGCCCTCGGAGCTGGTGCGGGACACCTTCCTGCAGGGCGTGGCCCGGGCCAAGCAGCACATCGTGGACGGGGACATCTTCCAGGTGGTGCTCTCCATCCAGGAGCGGATCCCCTTCGAGGGCGATCCCTTCGATGTCTACCGCCTGCTCCGCATGTCCAACCCCTCGCCCTACCACTTCTTCCTGGAGCAGGAGGACGCCGTGATCCTGGGGGCCTCCCCGGAGATGCTGGCCCGGGTGGAAGGGCGGCAGCTGGAGGTGCGTCCCATCGCCGGGACCCGCCGCCGGGGGGCCACGCCCGCCGAGGACCAGGCCCTGCGGGAGGACCTGCTCGCCGACGCCAAGGAAGGCGCGGAGCACGTGATGCTGGTGGACCTGGGCCGCAACGATGTGGGCCGGGTCTCGAGCTACGGCTCCGTGCAGGTGGCCGCCTTCCGCGTGGTGGAGAACTACAGCCACGTGATGCATCTGGTGAGCAGCGTGACGGGCCAGCTCCAGGAGGAGATCCACCCCGTGGACGCCTTCTTCGCCACTTTCCCGGCAGGCACCGTCAGCGGCGCTCCCAAGATCCGCGCCATGGAGATCATCCACGACCTGGAGCCCGCGGCCCGGGGCGTCTACAGCGGAGCCATCGGCTACTTCGACTACCGGGGCAACACGGACACCTGCATCGCCATCCGCTCCGCCGTCATCAAGGACGGCATCGCCCAGGTGCAGGCGGGCGCCGGCATCGTGGCGGACTCCGTGCCCGAGCGGGAGTTCGACGAGTGCCGCCACAAGCTGGCGCCCGTGAAGGCCGCCCTTGCAGCGGCCCTCGGCGCACCCGTCAGCTCCGCCCCCCGCAAGGTCCTCCTGCCCGTCTGCCCCCTTTGAGCCTGGAGATCCCATGATCCTCGTCATCGACAACTACGACTCCTTCACCTACAACCTGGTGCAGCTCCTGGGCACCCTCCACGAGCGCATCGAGGTGCACCGCAACGACGCCATCACGGCGGGGGGCGTGCTGGCGAGGAACCCCGACTACCTGGTGCTCTCGCCGGGTCCCGGCGAGCCGAGCCAGGCGGGTCACCTCCTGGACATCGTGCGGACCTGCGGGCCCCAGGTCCCGACCCTGGGGGTCTGCCTCGGCCACCAGTCCATCGGCCAGGCCTTCGGCGGCAAGGTGATCCACGCCCCCACCCTGGTGCACGGGAAAGCCAGCCCCGTCTACCACTCGGGCCACTCGCTCTTCAAGGGGCTGCCAAGTCCCTTCGAGGCGGGCCGCTACCACTCCCTGGTGGTGGAGAGCGAGTCTCTGCCCTCCGAGCTGCAGCCCATCGCCCACGCGGCGGACGGCGAGCTGATGGCCATGGTGCATGCGCAGCATCCCATCGTCGGCGTGCAGTTCCATCCGGAGTCCGTGCTGACGCCGCTCGGTGTTCAGGTGGTGCGCAACTTCCTCCGCATCCACCGCCGGAAGGAGGTGGCCGCATGACCGCCGAAGCCCTCCTCCGCGCCGTTAAAGGCGAGCCCGTGGACCGGGAGCACGCCGCCCATCTCCTGCGCGCCTTCGCTGAGGGTTCGGTCTCCACGGAGCTGCTGGCGAGCTTCCTCACGGCCCTCTCCATCCGCGGCGAGAGCGCCAGCGCCCTCCTGGGCTTCGTGGAAGTCCTCCGGGAGCACATGGTCCCCATCGATTTGGCCGATGTGCCCGCCATGGACCTCTGCGGCACCGGCGGCGATGGCCAGCACACCGTGAACCTCTCCACCGCCGCCGCCTTCGTGGTGGCCGCCGCGGGCGTGCCGGTAGCCAAGCACGGCAACCACGGCGTCTCCAGCAGGACCGGCAGCGCCGATGTGCTGGCGGCCTTGGGCATCCCCTACAAGCTGGGCGCCGCCCAGGTGGCCGGCATGGTGCGCCAGCTGGGACTGGGGTTCATCTACGCCCCGGCCTACCACCCCCTCTTCGCCAAGATCGGACCTGTGCGCCGCCAGCTGGGCTTCCGTACCGCCTTCAACCTGCTGGGCCCCCTGTGCAACCCCGCCCGGGTCAAGCGCCAGATCCTCGGCGTGCCGAACCCACAGGCCATGTACATCCTGGCGGAGGTCCTGTCCGAGCTGGGCACGGAGCGCGCCCTGGTGCTCCACACGCCGGGACCCTACGACGAGGTGAGCCTCACCGCCCCGGCCCTGGCCGTGCTCGTGGAGGGGCGCGAACGGAAGGAGCTGGAGCTGGCTCCGGAAGCCTTCGGCACGAACACCATCGAGCCTTCCGCCCTCGACGGCTCCGATGCCATCGGCAATGCCCGGCGCATCCAGGACGTCTTCAACGGCGAGCGGGGCCCCCTGGCCAACGCCATCTGTGCCAATGCCGCCTGCGCGCTGTTCGTGGCGGGCCGCGTGACGAGCGTTCGTGACGGCTTCGAGCTGGCCCGGGAGACGGTGGAACGGGGCCAGGCCAGCCGCAAGCTCCACGAGGTCCAGACCCACATTCCCCAGGAGGAACCCCATGTCCTGGCTGGCTGATCACTGCGCCGCGCGGAGGGCCGATGTGGCCCGGCGCAAGGCGCTCGCGCCCGAACCCGGGCTCCGCTCCCGGGCCTTCCACCAGGCTCCACCCCGGCCCTTCGGGCAAGCCCTGCGAAACCCGGAAGGCATCTCCGTCATCGCGGAGATCAAGTTCCGCTCGCCCTCCCAGGGCGAGCTGAGGACCGGGCGGGATGTGGAGTTCGTCGCCCGCTCCTACGAGCTGAACGGCGCCTCCGCCCTCTCCGTGCTCATCGACGAGGCCCACTTCGCCGGACGCCTGGACTACCTGGAGCGGGCCCGCATGGCCACGGGGCTGCCGGTGCTGGCGAAGGGCTTCCTGGTGGACCCTTACGAGGTGCTGGAGGCGAGGCTCGCCCGGGCGGATGCGGTGCTGCTCATCGCCGCCTGCCTGGAGCGGGAGACCTTGGCCGCCATGCACGCCCTGGCCCGGGAGCTGGGCATGGATGCCCTGGTGGAGCTCCACGACGAGGCCGACCTCCGCAAGGTGGAGGGCCTGCCCCTGGAGCTCGTCGGTGTGAACCACCGGAACCTCAGCACCCTGAAGATGGACATGGACCTCACGGCCCGCCTTGCCCCCGAGCTGCCGGCCGGGGCCGTGAAGGTCGCCGAGAGCGGCCTCACCTCGACCGAAGATCTGGTCCGGATGCGCACCTTGGGCTACGACGCCGTGCTGGTGGGCACCCGCTTCATGAAGCAGGCCGATCCCGGCGCCGCCCTCGGCTCCCTGCTGGCCGCCGGAGTCTGTCCATGATCCCCGTGAAGGTCTGCGGCCTCACGCGCCCGGAGGATGCCTGCCTGGCCTGGGAGCTCGGCGCGTCCGCCCTGGGCTTCATCTTCCACCCCGCCAGCCCCCGCGCGGTCACGGCGCGCCGGGCGTGCGAGATCCGCCGCACGCTGCCCCGGGAGGCCTTCTGCGTGGGCGTCTTCGTGGATGTGGACCCCGGCCGCATCAACGCCATCGCGGAGGTGGCCGGGCTGGACGCCATCCAGCTCCACGGCCGCGAGACGCCCCGCGCGTGCGCGGCCATCGAGCGGCCCGTCATCAAGCTCCTCCGGGCCGAAGATGAGTCCCGGCTCGACGCCTTCCCCGTGGCGGCCTTCCTGCTGGATGCGACCCATCCCACCCTGGCGGGGGGCACGGGACTCCGGGCCGACTGGAATCTGGCCGCCCGACTCGCCCGGCGCAGGCCCTTGATCCTCGCGGGCGGGCTGACCCCCGCCAACATCCTCGAAGCTTCCGCCGCCGTCCGCCCCGCTGGTCTCGATGTCTGCAGCGGTGTGGAGTCGGCGCCGGGAATCAAGGATGCCGCCCTGCTGAAAGCGCTCCTGGAACGGACCACCTTGCAAGGAGAACGGCCATGCCTGTTGCCACACTGAGCCTGCCCGCCCAATACGAACGAGCCACGGAAACCGTGCGCGAGACGCGCGGCTACTTCGGCCCCTACGGCGGCCAGTTCGTGCCCGAGACCCTGCGCCCCGCCCTTCAGGAGCTGGAAGCGGCCTATGAAGCCGCCCAGCAGGACCCCGCGTTCCGGCAGGCGTTCGAAGAGGCCCTCTCCGTCTTCACCTGCCGCCCCACGCCGCTGTACCCCGCGCGGCGCCTGTCCGAGCACGTGGGCGCCCAGGTCTTCCTCAAGCGGGAGGACCTGAACCACACCGGGGCGCACAAGATCAACAACACCCTGGGGCAGATCCTGCTGGCCCAGCGCATGGGCAAGACCCGGGTCATCGCCGAGACCGGCGCGGGCCAGCACGGCGTGGCCACGGCGGCGGCGGCGGCGCGCCTTGGCATGCGCTGCGAGGTCCACATGGGGGAGGAGGACATCCGCCGCCAGCACATGAACGTCCAGCGCATGGAGCTCATGGGCGCGCGGGTCATCCCCGCCACCAGCGGCACGCGGACCCTCAAGGACGCCACCAACGAGGCCATCCGCGACTGGGTCGCGAACGTGCAGGACACCTACTACCTCATCGGCAGCGTGGTGGGCCCCCACCCCTACCCCCGCATGGTGCGGGACTTCCAGTCCATGATCGGCCGCGAGACCCGGCGCCAGTGCCGGGAGGCCTTCGGCCGCCTGCCTGACCTCGTGGTGGCCTGCGTGGGCGGCGGCTCCAACGCCATGGGCATGTTCCACCCCTTCGTGGAGGACGAGGGCGTGGCGCTGGTGGGCGTGGAGGCCGCGGGCGAGGGCCTGGACGGACGCCATGCCGCCACGCTGACGCTCGGCTCCCCCGGGGTCCTGCACGGCGCCATGAGCTACCTGCTCCAGGACGCCGACGGCCAGATCCAGGAGGCCCACAGCGTTTCCGCGGGCCTCGACTACCCCGGCGTGGGTCCCGAGCATGCCTACCTGAAGGACACGGGCCGTGTGCGCTACGAGAGCGCCACGGACGCCGAGGCCCTCGAGGCCTTCGCCCTGCTGTCGAAGCTGGAGGGCATCATCCCCGCCTTCGAGAGTTCCCGCGCCCTGGCCCAGGTGATCCGGAACCGGGGCACCTTCGCCCCCGACACCCGCCTCGTCGTGTGCCTCTCGGGGCGTGGCGACAAGGACCTGGACGAATACCTGCTGCGCACGGGAAGGAGCCGATCATGAACCTCCACCAACACCTGAGGCAGCGCATTGCGGAGGGCCGCAAGCTCCTGGTGCCCTACGTCTGCGCGGGATTTCCCTCGGAAGACAGGACCCTGGCCGTGCTGGAGGCCCTGGCGGACGCGGGCGCCGATGCCATCGAGCTGGGCATCCCCTTCTCGGACCCCCTCATGGATGGCCCGGTGATCCAGGCCGCCGCCAGCCGCGCCCTGGCCCAGGGCATGACCCTGCCCAAGGCCCTGGCCCTCGCCAAGGCCTTCACGGCCCGCCGGTCCACGCCCCTGCTGCTCATGTCCAGCCTCAACCCATTGCTGCGGATGGGGCCCGAGGCCTTCGCGCGCCGCTCCCGGGAGGCGGGCATCACCGGCTGCATCATTCCGGACCTCCCCCCCGAGAGCCGCTACCTGCTGCCCGGCGCCCCGCCCCTGGTCCAGCTGGTTGCGCCCAACACCCCGGCGACCCGACTCCAGGAGCTGGTCCGCCAGGATCCACCCTTCCTCTACGGTGTCTCCGTCTTCGGCGTCACCGGAACCCGCTCCGCCCTGGCGGACTACACCCTGCCCTTCCTGCTGCGGACCAAGGCCGCCACGGATGTGCCGCTGCTGGCGGGCTTCGGTGTCTCCACGCCGGAACAGGCGCGGGAGGTGGCCGAAGCCTGCGACGGCGTCATCATCGGCAGCGCCCTGCTGCGGGCCCTTGAAGGCGCAGGCGATCCTGCGGCGGCGGCCCGACGATTCCTGGAGCCCTTCCGGGAGGCCCTCGGCGCGCTTGCACTACAATCACAGGGTTGACCGGAGGGACCCCCCCGACATGCTTCTCATCCTCGACCCCAAAGCGACATCCGACGTGATCGAGGCCCTGGAAGCCCGTCTCACGGAGCTCGGCTTCACCCTGCACCGCTCCGACCGCGAAGGCGCCCGGGCCATCGGCCTGGTGGAGCCCTTGACCAAGGCCCTCAAGCAGGAGATCGCGCACCTGCCGGGCGTGAAGAAGGCTTTGGCGCTGGACGAACCCTACAAGCTGGCCAGCCGCTCCTTCCATCCCCACCCGACCCTCATCAAAGTGGGCCGCGCCACCCTGGGGGGCTCCGCCGTCGTGATGATGGCCGGTCCCTGCGCCGTGGAGAGCCGGGAGCACATCCACGAGATGGCCCGTCTGGTGCGCGAGGCCGGCATCCCGGTGCTGCGGGGCGGCGCCTTCAAGCCCCGCTCCTCACCCTACTCCTTCCAGGGCCACGGCGAGGAAGGCCTGAAGTGGATGCGGGAGGCGGCGGAAACGAACAGCCTCGCGGTGGTGAGCGAGGTCATGGACCCTTCCCAGATTCCCCTCATGCTCGACTACGTGGATGTGCTCCAGGTGGGCGCGCGCAACATGCAGAACTTCGCGCTCCTGGCGGCGCTCGGGAAAATCCGCAAGCCCGTGCTGCTCAAGCGCGGCATCAGCGCCACCATCCAGGAGTGGCTGATGGCCGCGGAGTACATCATGTCCGGCGGCAACTACGAGGTGATGCTCTGCGAGCGGGGCATCCGCACCTTCGAGACGGCCACCCGGAACACCTTCGACGTGAGCGCCGTGCCCGTGCTGAAGCAGCTCACCCACCTGCCCGTGGTGGTGGACCCCAGCCACGCCATCGGCGTGCGGGACAAGGTGATCCCCCTGGCCCGCGCGGGCGTGGCCGCAGGAGCCGACGGCTGCATCGTGGAGTTCCACACCTGCCCCGAGGAGGCCCTCAGCGACGGCCCCCAGGCCCTCTACCCCGAGATGCTCACCCAGCTCGTGAAGGAGCTGGACGGCATCTGCACGGCCATCGGGAGGACGCTGGGGCGCTGAGCGGCCGAGGCGGATTCATGCTCCAGGCGCCTTCACGGCGTGAACCAGAGCTCCTTGCGGTCCAGCGGGGTCTTCGGAGGCAGGAGGGGATTGACCAACCGGATGATCCTCCGGCTCCTCAGCCTAGCCTTGTCGATGCTGGCCTTGTTGTACTTCAGGAAGATGGCCGTGAAGGATCCGTCCGCGATCATCCGGTTCAGCCCCTTCTCCAGGCGCTCGGCGATCCTGGGGGACCTGGGCGATACGAAGAAGTAGTAGGGCCAGGGGTAGTACAGGGCCAAGTCCTTCTCCACGACCATCTCCGGGAACGCGTCCTTCCGCGCCTCGAGTTCCTTGAAGGCCTCGTTGATGCCCCGCGAGAAATAGTCGAACCGTCCTTCCGCCAGCATGCGGAAGAGCCCTTCGTAGCCGCTCCCCGTCTCCACCGGGAGCCCGTTCCCTTCGAACACCTTCACGTCCCCCCAGTCCATGCCCTGCCCCACCCGGAAGCGCCTCAAGTCCTCAAGCGTCCTCACGGTGCTGAACTTCGGTTCATTCTCACGCATGATCAGGAAGATCCGGTAGCCCAGGATGCCCTTGGAGATGGGGATCCGGATGGGGAGGAGTTCCTTCTCCAGCGATGGGCTGGTGCTCGTCCAGATCACGTTGATGTGCACTCCTCTTTTGACCTCGCGGACAAGTCTCAACTCGTTCATCAGCACCGTGGACTGCCTCAGCGTGAATTCGCCGTATTCCCGCTGGGTCTTGGCGAGCGCCGTCTGGAGGAGTTCGACCTGCTCCAGGTAGCGCGTGTCCTTCTCGGAGGAAAACTTCGGGTAGACGATGTGCATGGCCTGCCCCTGAAGCAGGGTCGCGATGATCCACGGTAGTGCTCCGATCCTCCACATCGGCACCTCCATGATCGTCATGGGAAGGGGGTGAGGGCGTGCCCAGGAAACCGAGTGCCACACCGTCTGTTCGGCAGGAAGCACTCCGGTGTTGAGATCGGACCCTTTTGGCCTGCGTTGCCGTGGGAGCGGGTACCGATGCTAGAATCGGCGCTCCCCCATCCAGGAGCATCCCGTGATTCCTCCCCTTTACGTGCTCGAGAACAACCAGCAGGCCGGTCCCTTCCAGGAAGCCCAGATCCTCGGCATGATCCAGCAGGGCCGGGTCAATGCCCAGACGCTGTGCTGGGGCGAGGGGATGGCGGCCTGGGCGCCCATCGGCCAGGCCTTCCCGGCCCTCTTCGCCGGTGTCCCGGCCAGCGCTCCCGTCGC
>Ga0129297_10001285_pt1 | contig 12623 bp, 10 predicted proteins | sample I18A1metaG_FD_94708 | JGI IMG/M metagenome (GOLD analysis project Ga0129297, IMG submission 94708) | Lake sediment bacterial and archeal communities from Gulf of Boni, Indonesia to study Microbial Dark Matter (Phase II) - ​I18A1 metaG | ecosystem: Environmental > Aquatic > Freshwater > Lake >... | reverse complement strand
GGCTGCGCCCCACCCCCCTCGCCGTTCCTGCCATCGTCGGCGAAGTCTCCCTGCGGGAATTGCCGGGGGTGGGGCGCAGCCCGAGCGCCATGGCCTTTTTGAATGGCCGGCTCTATGTGGCAAACCTAGCTACCTCCAATGTGTCCGTTATTGAGGGCAACCGCGTCGTGCAAGTTATCCCTGTGGGTAAGAATCCCTCTGCGCTTTGGGCTGACCAGGCGCGCGGCCAGCTTTACGTAGCTAATCAGGGCGAAGATAGTATCAGCGTTATCGCGGGTGATCGGGTGGTTCGCACGTTGCGCGTGGGGAAAGGCCCCGCGGCCCTGGTCATGGCTGAGGGTAAGCTTCTCGTGGGCACCTCCACTGATGGCAAGTTATCCGCCGTCAGCCCTGAGACAGGGGCCGAGTTGCGCTCCGTGGTGCTCGACCCGAAGGCGGGAATCCTATCTATGGCTGTGGACCCTGGGGCGGGGCTTATCTTTGTCAACCTCTATCACGAGACCCATGTGGTCGAGGCGCGCTCCTTGCGGCCTCTCTACAAAGTCTCCCTGAACAGTTATATGACCCTCGCCGTTAGCGCCCATCTGAAGTGCTTCTACGTTAGTGATTTCGACCCCGAAGAGAGCCGGCAGTATCTTGTAGCCATTCGAAGCGCGGATGGCTTAATCATGGTCCGGGTGCCCATCGGCGGCGATCCACGAGGAGCGGCTGTCAATGCTAACACGAGGCGGATCTATGTAGCCAACTCCTGGACGAATGATGTCGCGGTGATCCCGGAGGAGCCGTATCGTGTGCCAGCGATGGTGCCGGTGGGGATGCGCCCGATGGCCGTGGCCGTGGACGAGAAGGCCAATCGCATCTATGTGGCCAATGCGGAGAGCAATAACGTCGTCGTCATAGATGGAGAGAGCAACCGCCTGCTGGCGACCATCCCCTTAGCGATGACACCGCAGGGCGTCGTTGCCGATGAGCGGAACGGTCGCGCTTATGTAGCGAATCCCAGCACGAACAGCGTCTTCGTGCTGGAAAAGGAGCGGGTGGTTCGTGAAATCCTAGCGGGGCTGCACCCCGTAGCACTGGACATTGACCCACAGAGCAATCGGCTCTACGTCGCCAATAAGGTAGAGGGCACGGCCTCGGTCATGGATCTTGAGAGCGGGCGCATCGTAGATACTATCTCCGTGGGCGCGCTACCGGAGGCGGTGACCGTGGATCGGGTGAAGCGGCGCGTTTACATTAGCGATGCGGTGGTGGATGGCGAGACGCGGCGCATCCTGGGACACCTCGACCTGCAACTTGGCCTCGGCATCAAGCCACGACAGATATGTATTGATCCCCTGACTGGTCGCCTCTATGTGGTGGCTAACAATGGAATCCCTGGATCCAACAGCGGGGACATCATTCACGTCGTTGACGGCCAGACCTACAAGCGACTGAATGCCAGCCTGGGAGGGTTGTCTACGGTTGGCCTGGCTTTGCACCCTGAGGAGCGCCGCGCTTATTCGGCAGCGGTGCGCTTTAGTTCGTACACGGTGTACGTGAATGACCTGGAAAGCTACAAGGAGGTCCAAAAGCTTCAACTGTTGAAGCAGCCGCGCTCCCTGGCCTACAATCCAGCCACCCGTCACCTCTTCCTGGGCCTGGTCGAGGGCCAGCGGCCTGACGTGGATCAGAGACGGGAGATTCGTGTCCTGGAGAGCCGCGAGTTGAAAGATGTGGCTTCCTTGCCATTTGCAGGAGAACCGGCGGCGATGGCTGTGGACAGCGTCGCCCGGCTCGTTTACGTCTGCGATCCCGCGCGGGGCATGATAGTGTTTGTTCGGGATACAGGTTCATATCGTTGACGGGCATTGAATGCCTAATACAAAAAACTTCTTGCAGCATCAACCATGAATTTTCCACCGAAAAGCAAAAGGACAACTCCACACACCACAAAAACAGCCTTCTGAAATCTCTTTCCGAAGAACCGTCCACCCTTGAATGATAGAGCCGAGAGAAAATAGCACCAAAAAAAGTCGCACGACCAGTGAAGTAATGCAAAAATCAAAAAAAACACCTTGCCAAAGCTAACAGAGCGTAAGACAAAGGTAGCTCCTACAGTGATCCACCAAATAAAAAAATACGGATTCCCCAAACTTAGAAGTATCCCGGCTATCACTGGAGAGTAGGCGTATTTATTCAAACCGACCTCAACCTGCTTAATGCTGCGAAACATACCAACTCCCATAGCTAAAAGGAACAGCCCTCCCGCAAAAGAAATCACCGCTCTTACATAGAGCAGGCTTAATAAATGTCCAAAGCCATAAAATATGGATATCACTAGCGGGAACTCAATTATCCCATGACCTATCGCAACTAATGCTCCAGCATGGGGGGATTCATTTCCTTTTCCTACCGCTACCGCGGTGATAGGCCCAGGTGCCATGACACCGGACAAGGAAATAAGTATCGCTTCGAAAAGAAAGGTCACTAGAGGCATATTCTTTACCGGTAGCCGGACTTTTTAGATAGACTCTAAAGCCGTTACTATGAACTAAGGATTGACGGACTGCTAAGGAATCGCACCAAGCAGCCGATCCAGGTCTTCCTCATTGTTGTAGAAATGCGGTGCAGCGCGGATGACGTCGCGGCGCAGCGATATGGCCACCTTAGCATCCGCAAGCCGCTTAGCTAGCCCATCTGCAGGGTAGTCGGGATGGTTGAAACAGAGGATCCCTGACCGTTCCGCCCAGGAAGCGATGGGCGAGGTGATGCGGTAGCCTCTCTCCTGCAGCCTGGCGATCAAGTAATCGGTGAGCGCCATGATGCGCTGCTCAATGTTGGCGATGCCAACCTCCAGCAACATTTTCATCGCCGCCCCCAGGCCGTTGCGTCCCAGCCAGTTGCTGCACCCTGTCTCCCAGCGTGAGGCATCCTCTTTCAAGGGGTTGTCGTAGGAGTAATAGTCGTCACAATTCTCCACGCTGCGCCACCCTATGGGCGTCGGCTTGAGCTGTGTGATCAGGTCGCGCCGGCAGTAGAAGATGCCCGTCCCTTCGATGCCCATCAGCCACTTGTGCCCGCCATTGGCGAGGAAGTCAATGTGCGATTGGCGCACATCCAGAGGCAAAGCGCCTAACCCCTGGATGCTGTCCACGCAAAGGAGCGCGCCGCGTTCCCGGCAGAGCTTGCCGATGGCGGTCAGATCATTGCGGAAGCCGGTGCCAAACTCGACATAACTTAGAGCGACCAGGCGTGTCCGCTTGTCCATCAACGCGGCGATGTCTTCGACCAGGATGCGATTGTCCCGTGCCGGGGCGAGACGCAACTCCACGCCGTAACGAGCGAGGTTCTTCCAGGGGTACACGTTGGCCGGGAACTCGGTCTCGGCTCCCACGATATTATCACCGGCGCGCCAATCCAGGCCGTTGGCCACGATATTCAGCCCTTCCGAGGTGTTGTTCGTGAAGCAGACCTCCGCGGGCGTGGCACCGATCAACTGCGCAGCTCTGGCGCGGATCTCTTCCATCTCTTTCACTAATTCATCCTCGCCCTGCCAGCCTTGCTCGTAGCCCAAAGCGATGACACGCTGCATGGCCTGGACGACGGGAGTGGAGAGTGGGCTGGTAGCAGCGTGCTCTAAGTAGGCCCATTCTTTGGTGATAGGAAATAGCTCGCGGTAAGCAGCATAGTCAATGGCCATGCTCTCTTCCTCTCTTGTAGAGAAACCCGTTTTCTGGGAGAAAACGGGTTTCTCCTGTTACTTGGCCTATGGCAGCCCCATGGCCTCTCGGCATTGGCGAACGGTCTCGGTGGCGATTATCCTGGCACGGGAGGCCCCATCCTCCAGTATCTCCCATATCCTCTGTGGCTCCTGGGCAAGCTCCGCCCGTCGCGCTCGGAAAGGAGCCAACGCCTTGATGAGATCCTCCGCGAACATCTGCTTGTGCTCTACGCAGCCGAGGCTCCCGTTGCGACAGTCGGCCTCGATTTGAGGGATCTGAGATGGGTCCGAGGCAAAGATTTTGTGCAGGGCGAAAACGTTGCAAATCTCCGGGTGGCCGAGGTCATGCCGGTACTTGCGCGCCGGGTCCGTGACCATGCGCATGACGCGCTGGCGTATTTCATCCGGCGTCGCCGCCAGCTCGATGTGGTTGTCCAGGGATTTGCTCATCTTGTGGACGCCATCAATGCCCAGCACGAGCGGTGTCGGGGTCAGGATGATCTGCGGCTCGATCAGCACGTTGCCGTAAAAGTTGTTGAAGCGGCGCACGATCTCGCGCGTGAACTCCAGGTGCGGCGCTTGATCCTCACCCACTGGCACTATATCCGCTTTGTAGAGCGTGATGTCGGCGGCCATCAGCACAGGGTAGCCCAAAAGCCCATAGTTGACGTTATCAGGCTGTTCGCGCACCTTTTCCTTGAATGTCGGCAAGCGGGTCAGCCGGCCCATTGGCGTCACCATGGAGAGAAGCACGTGCAATTCGGTCACCTGGGGTACGCGCGACTGTGCAAAGATGATGCTCTCTTCCGGATCCATGCCGGCCGCTAACCAATCCAGTACCATTTCATAAGTGTTGCGTCGCAGTTCGCTGGTATCGGTGAGCGAGGTCAAGGCGTGCAAATCCACAACGCAATAGACGCAGTGATAGTCCTTCTGCAGCGCCACATAATTCTGAATGGCGCCGCAATAGTTGCCCAAATGCTGCCTGCCCGTTGGGCGCGCTCCCGAGAAAACCCTTCCTTTTTTGGCCATTTTCTCCTCCTCTTCTAGACCTTGGAGGTCTGCCAGACCTCCAAGGTCGGAAACAAAAAACCTCTCATCCCATTAGGGGACGAGAGGATAACCTCGCGTGGTGCCACCCCACTTCGACGACAAACATCCGCTGGCGTTTATCGTCGCGCTCTTCAAGAGTACCAGCTTGGCAGCCGATACCCTTCGCCCGCATAACGGAGGCGATCTCCGGTGCCGCCTACTGCATCCCCTGATTGTTCGGCGTACAGCTCCCAGGCCCATTCAGCGCCCGCGCCGGTATCAGGCTCGCACCTTTCCCTGACTCTCTGTACCTCGTTTGGGTGCCTACTATCCCTGTTCGTAGCTTTTGCTATCTTGGGTTGCAGACCTCACAGGTTTGCTAAACCTGTGAGGTCTTATAGAGTACTAGGCGAGCTTTTGCCCGCAGGATGGGCAGAACTTGGTTCCTGGTTGAATGGCCATGCCGCAGTTGGGGCAATGCTTAGCCTCGGCAGCGGCTTCGGCAGTAGCGGGGGCCGCAGCCTCGAACTTGCTGGCTTTCACCACTTCCAACTCGGCTTTCTTGGCAGCTATTTGCCCCTCCAGCACCTGTACTTGGCCGATCAGTTCGTCCAGTTCCGGCATCTGGAGCGTGCCTGCCGCCCGCAACTCAATGACTTTGTTGCCGATGCCGGCGATGGTCTGATCCTTCTGATGGGCCAGTTCGCCCACTTCTGAGTTCAGTTTGTTGATCCGCATCAGCTTGTCTGCCTCGAACCTGGCTTGTTCCGCGGCTCTGCTGACACCTTTACTGAGTTTATCAAACAATGCCATGGCATACCTCCTCGTTGGCAATCTCCAGCTTCAGTATACCACAATACGGATATGGTGTCAAAACGGGCAATTGCATTATGGCCGGCTGATATGGACGTTAAGAACCTATTAAAGCCGGCGCAGCCGGTCTGCTGCCCAAGAGAGTGCTTCTTCCGGCGATAAAATCTCCCCCACAGCCTGCGCCTCCCTGATCTCTTCGAGTAAGCGGCCGATAAGCGGCCCGGCTTTGAGGTGCAGTTCCCTTATCAACCCCTGGCCATCGAGAAGGCGGGGGAGGGCGGTGACGCGAGGCCACTCGTCGTGATAATAACATAGAAGGTCGCGCGCCACCTGTAATTGGCGCTGCCATTGGACGGCATCCCGCTCGTAAAACCTCGCCGCCCAGGCAACGGCGAGAGACAGGCATATAATGTCCAGCCCGGCATCGCCATGACGGTGGAAGAAGCGGTAACGGTTGCGGGGGGATAGCTCCTCCTGGCGTGCCAGCAGGCTCAGTTGAGGATAATGGCCGATGACTGCCTGCGCCAGATCAATCTCCCGATTGCTGAAGTGAAGCCTCTGTAGTACAGTGGCGGCGCATCTAGCGGCGAGTGCTGCGTTGCCTTCGCCTTTCGTGTCGCTGGCCTGCCCTACATGATGCAGCAGGGCGGCGAATTTGAGCAGCGTGGCGCGGTTGCGCACATCGGAAAGCACCTCGGCAAAGTGGTCGGCCAGAGACATCCGATAGGGGGACAGAAGCTCCTGAATTGCTGTTTGGGCCACATCATGGGCTTTGGGTATGATAGTTGAGGATTGCATCAGGATGTCCTCTATGGCCTCCACTGCGCGGAGAGGTCGCTCCGATAGTGGCGATAGCTCCGGCAGGATGTGAGACAGCACGCCCAAGCGGTAGAGATAGCGAGTGTGATCCGCTGTGGCCTGGCACGCCAGGAGTTGCGCCAATTCATCTCGTATACGCTCACGCGAGGCGCGGACGATCAGCGGGGCATCCCGCGTGATCAATGCTTCAGTATCAGCAGCAATCTGGAAGCCCAATGTGGCCGCCTGCCTGACCGCCCGCAACGTGCGCAGGGGATCGTCGCGAAAAGCCTGCTCCGAGGCAACCCGTATAGCATGGGCTGCGATATCCTTCTGGCTACCTAGTGGATCAATGAGAGGTGGGGGGATGACGTCGAGTTGCTTGATGTGGATGGCGATAGCGTTTATGGTAAAGTCACGCGCGGCCAGATCGCTGAGAATATCGCCCTCGCGCAGGCGGGCGAAGTCTATGTTGCTGCTTTCTCCCCCCTGCTGGAAGATGACGCGCGCCGTGTCGCGTTCCTGGTCGAGGAGCACGAAGCTACCGTGAAAGGCATCGGCGATAACCCGCGCCAGGGCGATGGCGTTGCCATCTATCGCCAGGTCCAGGTCGTGGCTCTCTTTGCCCAGGAGCCAGTCGCGCACGTAACCGCCCACCAGATAGATCGGCTCCGCGCGCTCCTGTAGGGCCAGACAGACCTTTCGTAAACGTCCCTGGGATGGAAGTAGAGACTGGGGCATTTAGCCACTCTGTTGTGTCAAGGCCAGATGTTGCAAGGCGATGATGGTTTTGCCGTCGCAAATTTCGCCACTTTCGATCATCTGCAACGCTTTGCTCAAGGGGATTTCCACCAGGCGAATATCCTCGTGTCCGGCGATCCCGCCGCCTGGCCCAACGCGGCAGCCTTCATCGAGGTGGCCGAGATAGAGGTGGATCCTCTCCGACGTTCCGCCAGGGCTGGGGTAGAAACTGAGCAAATAAGTGAGACCCGCAATCTGATAGCCCGTCTCCTCCAGGATTTCCCGACGGGCCATCTCAACATCCTGCACATCCGGCTCCGTCATGCCGGCCACGATCTCCAGCAGCCAGCCAGGCCCCCCGCGAACGTAAGCAGGATAGCGAAATTGCTCGACCAGCAACACCATGTCGCGCCCCTGGTCGTAGAGAAGCACACCTAGCGAATCGCCGCGCTCAAAGAGGAGGCGAGACGCCTCGTCGCTCATCGTGCCGTCGTGCTTTTCGTAGCGCAGACGCACCTCGTCCAGCTTGAAAAAGCCATCATACACGCGCGTTGTGCTGATAATCTCGACTTTTCTGTCCATCGCTTCTCTATCAGCCACGGAATCACACAGAAACACACTGAAATATCTACTTTGGTTTTCTGTGGCTTCCTAGCAATCTCTACCGTTTCAGCTTGAGGGCCTCCTCGAAGCCGGCAGCCAGCGCCTTCAGGTTCATTTCCTCCGTCCCTTTCGGCGCCCTCGCCGCGACCGCCCTTTCTATTGCCTCACGCGAAACGATGTCCGTTATCCCCACGATCAAGCCCAGGCTGACGACATTGGAAGTGATCGTCCGCCCCGTTGCCTGGCGAGCGATGGAGGTGATCGGGACTCGGTATGCCTGATTGGTGGGCACCCGCGTCACACGCTCCGCGTCCACGATCAATATCCCCTCTTTTTTCAGGCTGTAATAGTACTTGTCGCACCCTTCCTGGCTGAGCGCGAGGAGCAAATCCGCCTGCGTCACCTCGGGGTAGTCTACCAGGCCAGAGCTAATGATGACCTCGGCCCGGCTGGCGCCGCCTCTGGCTTCCGGCCCGTAGGATTGGGTTTGCACAGCGTTTTTGCCGTCATAGATGGCTGCTGCTTCTGCCAAGATGATGCCAGCCAGTATAAGGCCCTGCCCCCCCATCCCCGCCAGACGGATTTCGTATCTATCGCTTATCATTTGCCTCCATCTCAACGTTCCGGCACCTGGAGGACACCAGCACGCTCTCCGGCTTGCGCTCTTTCGACGATTTCATGGTAGAGCTTGCCATATTCAGGGATGTCTCTATCGAGCAGGACGCCGCGCACAATTTTGTCTTTGACCTCTTCCGGGAGGAGCTTGCTGGCCTCTTCAACCGTGATGCTATTGTCTTTGAGAGAGCGCATCATGTCCACTGCGCGGCCCAGCTTGTTCAGCCTGCCGAAAGAGGTATGGCAATAGCTTACCGCTTCCACTACGGCGAACCCCTTTTTGTGCAGCGCACGTTCGATGAGATTGTCCAGCTCTCGTGCATGGTAGACGGTGCTCCTCGCCACGAAGGAGGCCCCTGCCGCTGTCGCTATATCGCAAATCGGCATCGGCTGGTCAATGTTGCCGTAGGGCGCTGTAGTCGCCAGCATGTTCATGGGGGTTGTGGGCGAGGTCTGGCCGCCGGTCATGCCATAGGTCTGGTTGTTCACTACGATAGCCGTGAGATCAATATTACGCCGCGCGGTGTGGATGAAATGGTTGCCGCCGATGGCCAGCGCATCGCCGTCTCCCATCACCACCAGGATTTGCATGTTGGGTTTGGCCAGCTTGAGGCCAGTGGCGAAGGCCAAAGCCCGGCCATGCGTGGTATGCATGGTATTGAAGTCCAGATATACCGGCATGCGGCCAGTGCAGCCGATGCCGGAAATCATCGCCACCTCATCTTTGTTGAGGCCTATGCGGTCTATGGCGCGGATGATGGCGTGCATGACGATGCCGATGCCGCAGCCAGCGCACCACAGGTTGGGGAACTTTTTCTTGGGTCGGAGGTACTGGTAAACGTTGGTGATCTCTTGCGTGGCCACTCTAGTCCTCCTGGATTGCATTGAGGATTTGCTCTGGCGTGATCATCAGGCCATCGGCCCGATTGACGCGCCGCACTTTGGCGCGGCCTACGATGCGCTCCACCTCCAGCGCCAGTTGTCCCATGTTCATCTCCGGGACAATCACCCGCCGTGCGCGGCGAGCGGCGAGTTCTAGAGCAGCTTCTGGGAAAGGCCAGATAGTCTTTGGCCGGAAGAAGCCCATCTTGCGCCGGTGTTCGCGGGCCAGTTTGACAGCGCGATGCGCTGACCTGGCTGTGCAGCCGTAGGCCACCACTAGGGTATTGGCGCCGCTTATGCCCTCCTCTTCGTACAGAGCGATATCGCCCAAGTTCCGTTCGATCTTGCCAAAGATGCGATCCAGCCAGGGATTGATCTCATCCGGGCGTTCGGTGGGGAATCCCGCACGGTCGTGGTGCAGGCCGGTGATATTGTAACGGAATCCTTCTCCAAAGCTGACGAGGGCGGGCACATCGGCGGAGGCCTCTTCGTAGGGGAAGTACCATTCCGCTGGGACGTTCGGTCGCAGGCGATCCAGAACCTCGATGTCTTGTGCATCCGGTATGGCGATTTTCTCACGCATGTGTGCTACCACTTCGTCCATGAGCAGAATGACCGGGGTGCGATATTTCTCGGAGAAATTGAAGGCTTTCACCGTTAGCTCAAATGTCTCCTGCACCGACCAGGGGCAGAGCACGATGATCGGGTGGTCGCCATGCGTGCCCCAGCGGGATTGCATCACATCCCCTTGCGCCGGCGAAGTCGGCAAGCCCGTGCTCGGGCCACCTCGTTGCACATTCACGATCACGCAGGGGATTTCGGTCATCGCCGCATAGCCGATATTCTCCTGCATCAGGGAAAAGCCTGGCCCGCTGGTGGCGGTCATGGCCTTCAAACCACCCACCGAGGCGCCAATGACGGCGGCGATGCTGGCGATCTCATCCTCCATCTGGATAAAGCATCCACCAACGGCGGGCAATCTGCGCGCGAGGATTTCAGGGATCTCCGAGGAGGGGGTGATAGGATATCCGGCGAAGAAGCGGCACCCGGCGGCCAAGGCACCTTCGGCACACGCCTCATTGCCCTGCATGAACGCTATCCCCATGGGTGATTCTCCTGGGAATTCAGCGTACGGATGGTGATCGCCAGGTCTGGGCAGTGTATCACACACCACCGGCACGCCGTGCACTGTTCCGTATGAATCGCTTTCGGGCGGCCCTCTTCATCCGCCTCGATGGTTCGCGTAGGGCAAAAGGTCGAGCAAAGGCCGCATCCTTTGCACCAACGGTCAAAGATCGTGATTTCCACACGACGGCGTGAACGCTTGGGGGCCAGAGTGGCAGGCGCCTTGGCAGTGTCTTCCTTGACAACCACCAGTTCATTTTCCATGACTTTCCTCCTTATGGCTACCTGAGCGCCCTATTATCGCTTCGCTGCGATCTGGAGTCTTGAACATCATATCCAGGAGTTGGACGTTTGTCAAAGGCGCGGTGGATACCGGATTCTCTACAATAGAATAACCCCGAAGGGACGCCTTAGCTCCGCTAGCCTCTACTCTTGTCGAATTTGGATTTGCCAGAGAAAAGGACTATAATGGGATTTGATTGATATGTTGGGGGATTGGCATCTTTTGGAGGTGAACGTCAATTGAGAGACCTATCCCAAGCCAAGCTATCCCGCCTGCTCTCGTGCGTTGTTCTGTGTGCGCTTCTGCTATCGCCAGTCTTCGATGTCATCCCCGCTGCTACAGCAGGGGCGGCTGTTGCGGCAGCGGAATCGTTCACGCGCGTCTTGCAGCAGGGCCATGAGGGTTATACAGGCGCAGAGGACACCTATCTGAACGCCTGGCAGCCCTATACCCCCCAACACCAGAAGAATCCACTATCGGTACGTTCGGATAACGCGGCGGCCCCCTTGTTGCGTTTCGATCTCTCCCCCATTCCCAACTATGCGGTCATCACCGAGGCGCGGTTGGAACTCTATGCCAGTGGGCGGGGGGGATCGAACCCCTTCTCCCTGAGTGCGTATCAAGTGTTGCGCCCCTGGCTGGTCAGCCAGGCGACCTGGTACGAGGCCCAGGCAGGCATACGGTGGGCTGTGCCGGGGTGCAATGGCCTTGGCGTGGATCGGGCGGGCACAGCGACTGCCATGCTTGCGCTGACGGAGATCGGCCAGTGGTACAGCCTGGATTTGACGGCGTTGGCCCAGGGTTGGCTGGCCAATCCAGTGAGCAACCAGGGTGTGTTGCTCAAAGGGGAGTCAATACAGGCCATGGAATACCGGTTCTACAGCTCGGAGCATTGGATGGTGAGCTACCGTCCCAAACTGGTTGTGACTTATACTTTCATCGGCCCCACGCCCACCAGGACGAGCACGGTGACCGCCACCCGCACTCCGACGGCTACCACGACGCCGACCTCCACTGCCACTCCGACTGCGACCCCCGGGCCTCGCACACTGCGCTCCCAAGCTGTCGAGGAGCTCCTGTCCGTGGATGGCGATTTATCTGATTGGGCGCCTGGCAACGCTGTGATCGTGGACTGGTACAGCGCCGACGGTCGCTACGCCGACCCATCTGTACCTGTACCGGTCTTGCCAAGCGATTGCAGCGTACTGATCCGCAGCATGTGGGATCAGTGGTATCTCTATTTCAGCTTTTACGTGTGGGATGACGTGGTTATGGATGATAACCCGGCGGCGGAGATTTGGCACGATGATAGTATCGAAATCGCTATTGACGGCGACGCTGACGGCGCCTGGGGCAGCATCTACGATCACTTTTTCAGCATCCGCCACGATGGCCACGTATTTCGGGATCCCGGCAACCCTGAGATCGTCACGCGAGGATGGCCGGCAGATGGAGGTTATATCCTGGAGGTGGCCATCCCCTGGACAAGCCTTGTGCTGGGAGGGGAACCTTTTTCCGGGATGCTGGTCGGCGTGAATTTCGGGATACATGACGATGACAATGGGGGCAATTACGACACTTACCTGGTTTGGGAAGGGCAGAGCATCATTCGCGCGCCTGACTTTGGCCGGTTGATCTGCGATGGAGATGGCCCCTGGTATCGCCGTGTCTACCAGCAGGGGATGGAAGGCTACTATGGGGTACGAGATACTTATATCAGCGAACCGGAAAGGACGCAGAACTTTGGTTATGATGGGTGGCTGCAGGTGGGGTATGTGGGCGATCCCCTTCCCCCTGCGACGCCCCGTCCAGAGAAAGGCGCTCTTATCCGCTTTGACCTGGGTTCCCTGCCATACGGCGCTATCCTCACCCGCGCCGTGCTGTATCTCTACGCGAACAGGTTGTACCACAGCAACCCCCTGATGAGGATCAACTCATGCCAGATCCGTCACGATTGGGCTGAGGCAGAGGCTACCTGGGATCGGGCCTTCATCGGCCATCCGTGGGACCAGGCTGGCGGCCCTATAG
>Ga0129297_10001283_pt1 | contig 12624 bp, 10 predicted proteins | sample I18A1metaG_FD_94708 | JGI IMG/M metagenome (GOLD analysis project Ga0129297, IMG submission 94708) | Lake sediment bacterial and archeal communities from Gulf of Boni, Indonesia to study Microbial Dark Matter (Phase II) - ​I18A1 metaG | ecosystem: Environmental > Aquatic > Freshwater > Lake >... | reverse complement strand
TGCTCTTTGCTGGGAGACTGAGTGAGATCAAGGGGGTCGAGTATCTTATAGAGGCTATGCCCATTGTGAAGAGGGAATTTCCTGATGTCAGGCTAATTCTAGTTGGCGATGGTGAGCTCAGGGGGAAGCTCGAACGTAGAGTCCGTAGCTTCGGGCTAGGAGAGACGGTCACCTTCAAGGGCGATCTTGATCAAAGTATGTTGATTCCGCTCTATTCGATGGCGACAGCCTTCGTCCTGCCTTCTTTCTATGAGAACTGCCCCTTCAGCATTCTTCAAGCGTTTGCAAGCGGGGTCCCAGTTGTAGCTACGCGGATCGGAGGGATTAGCGAGCTTGTTCGCAATGGTGAGACTGGGCTTCTGGCGACAATTAGGGACAGTTACGGACTTGCGTCGGCTATTTTGAGGATTCTTGGCGATGCTCAATTGAGAAAGAGAATAAGCGATAAGGCGAAGGAATTCGCCGACAAGAATTTTCAGTTGAAGACGGCTATAGATCGTCTTGAAAGAGTCTACTCTGATCTAGCGAGCAATTCTTAAGAGTTGTTAAGATGAAATCACTCGTTACAACAAGTGGAATGGAATGATTCGCGTTCTAGGCATCGCCGCGCCGGGTACTGTTCAGGTGTTCAAGAGCATGGCGAAGTTCCTTCCTTCTGAAGTTCTATTTCACACTATTTCGGCCATGGACTGTTACAATGGGAGGGTTCCTCTTATTGGTAGGAATGGCAAGATCATACGCGTCTACTTCGTTCCTTCGAAACGGATGATAGATCAAATGCTGAAATTTCGACCGGATCTGGTAATCACAGATTACGCGGCCTATCCAACATGGTTCGCAAAGATCTACTCCATCCTAAGGCGTAGACATGTGCCTTACATCGTTCGTTTTAGGGGAGACTACTGGAGAGAGTACGCTGAATATGCGTCTAGCATAGCTGCGTTCAAGAGGGTTTTGAGCCTAGTCGATTTCTTCTCGTGGTCTGAGGGGCTGAGGTCGGCAGATTGCATAATTCCTGTATGCAAATGGCTGGATGGCGTAGTGAAATCTCGATTACCTGAAAAGATGAGCTACGTTGTCTACCAAGGCATCGACCCAGACCCTTGGCTTGAACTCAACGATGGCTCGTATGAGTTTAAACGACCAGCTGTTGGAATCCTACAGGACAACAATATCTTACCGAAGGTCCGTGGTCTGCTTCGGTTCTCTGAAGTCGCACGTATGATGCCCGACGTGAACTTCTATATCGCTGGCGGGGGCCCGTACACGGGACTGGTTAAGAAAAGCTATGCTAAGTTGGAAAATGTCCACTTCGTAGGCAGAGTATCGTGCCCTGATGGGGTAAGGAAATTCCATGCTTCATGCGACCTCTACGTGCTTGCTTCAGGCCTAGACTGTTCACCGACGACATTGCTGGAAGCTTCCTTGTGCGGAAAGCCTGTGGTTGCATCTAGGCTGGGAGGCATTCCTGAATTGGTTCGAGAAGGCGAGACAGGTTGGACGATACCTAACGGAAGAACTGACGAGTGGGGTGCAGAAAATCAGAGTGTTGATCGAGGATGAGCATCTTGCTAGACGCTTGGGCGACAATGGAAAAAGGCTTGTGATGGAGAAATTCTCTTGGAAAACTCTAAGCGCGAAGATATTTGAGATTTTTGTCAAGACCGTTGGGGGAGAAGATCTCTATTCATGTCAGGCACCTGTTTTGGCGGAGAGAAGGTCGACTCTAGCTTATGATGTCGGTGGAGTAATGGCATATGCGGGGGAAGGAAAACTCTTTCCGGGCAGAGGTTTTCTCTCTAATGAGCGCCAAGTACGAGGTCGAGTCGAGTAATGAAGCTATGCTATATCGGGAGAAGTTATCTTCCTTCAGGGATCCGGTCAATAGTTGAGAATGATGTTGATGCGCTGAGATCATTAGGCTGTGATGTGCAGGTCCCGAAGCTCTCAGTATATGATGAGTTTGAAGTCCGATCTGTGAACAGCGATGTTGACGCGGTCATTTGCACAGATGTATATGCTGCCATGAAAATAAGGGATGTCAGATCTCTAAGAAGGAAGACACTTCTCTTCATTCGCGGTAGAATGGATGACAATCTCGACCCAGACCCCACGATCTCGTATTGGCGCCTGAGGTTCGCCTCTTTTCTAGATCATATAGATCTCTCTAAAGCGACTCTTCTCGAAAACCTCGGAAGGGTCCTTGAGCAGAGACTTCTGCATATCGATAGTGATAGGTACGAGAATGTTCACAAGTCAGTTTACAAAGTTATCGCATCTTTCTCCCCGGTCTACGTATCATCCGCTTCCTGGGGAGACTTGTTGAAGAAGTGTTTTGGGGTTAACTATGTGAAGGTAGCGCTTGGACTGGACAAGTCATATTGGAAGAGGGACGGACCTTACCAAACTCGAAGTGACAAAGTCAAGGTGCTCATTCCGACTGGGCTGTTCAAGTGTAAGAAACTGGACTATGGTCTGGCCAAGATTAACAACGCGGTTTATAGACTGAAAAACCTGATTGACACTTGCGATTTTCTATGGTACAATAACGACTATCGCAGCTTGAAGGATGACCTTCACGAGAGGTATCCCAACATTAACTTCGTAACTGACGCAACCGCTGATCCAAAAGCTCTCTTTCAGCAATACGATTTGGTTATTCACCCGAGCCTCGGCGAGAGCTTCTCAAAAATCGTGCTCGAATGCTTGTCAATCGGGTTGCCTTGCTTGGTCTCTTCGGTATCAGAAGCTATTCTGGGGGATCATGTTCTATGCGTTGACCCGAGGAGTCAACTGTACGATTCAGCCCTTGACAAACTCATTACAAGGCCCAATCTTAGAATGGACTTGAGTAGAAAGGCGTCGGAGTTTGCTCGCAAATGGATTAGCTGGCAGGACCGAGCGCGGATGATTATCGATGAAGTCAAGAGGAAAGGACTGGCGTGAGTATCTGGAATAGACCAAACTGTGAGCTTACAGGTGATCTATTCAATTATCTGATGGCTGGCAGAAAGTAGCTTATCGATTCGGGTTCCGCCTATTCCAATTTGAGTAGCGGATGAGGCTTTTCGAGTTTATTCCGTCTATTATGTTCGTCTATGCGTCTTGCTACGTCTCCCATGATCTCTCGGAACTGCTCTTGGCTCATCGCCTTCGTAAAGCTCTTCTGTAACCATTGATTACTCCACTGCCCCCAATCAGCCTCACTCTCGCGGATTCTGCCCTCCCCGACTAGAGTCTTGTACATTTCACTTCCCGGAATCGGTGTATACCTAGCCATAGTGACGAAGGGCGGGTCTATTTCGTCGATAAGCGCGAGTGTCTTCTCAATGTCTTCTTTGGTCTCTGATGGGAGGCCAAACATGAAGTATGCGGCCCAGTAGAGGTTGTGTCTGTTCAGGATTCGAGCGGCCGCCTTTATTTCCTTGAGCGATAGATCTTTTCTTATCTCGTTGAGAACTATGTCGCTTCCTGACTCTATACCGATTCTGATCGTTGTGCATCCTGCGTCCTTCATCGTAGAAATGATCTCCTCGTTGACTAGATCAGGCCTAGTTGTACACTCCCATTTTATGTCGAGCTTTTCTTCTCTTATTCTTTTGCAGAGCTCCATGGTCCATTTAGGGTCGATTGAGAAAGAATAGTCTCTGAACGAGAAATAATCTGTTGAGTAGGTTTCTTTGACTGACTTGATCTCATTGACAATTCCACTTATGGATCTGAACCGTACTCTGCGTCCCCAAAGGTTCCGGTTTGGGCAGAAGGCGCATCGGTAGGTGCATCCTCTGCTTCCCATTATCAAGCCGAAGTCTATCGGTCTGTACGTCTCTTTGTCGGTCAGCGCATCCCTAGCTGGGAGGGGCAGCCTGTCCAAGTTCTCAATCAAGGCTCGGTTCTTGTTGTGGCATATTCGTCGTCTCCTTTTGAAGGACAAGCCATCAATCCCTTCGAGTCGTCCACCGCTGACGAGAGTGTCGAACAGTTCACACACCGTCTGCTCACCCTCTCCGCGAACTGCAAAGTCTACATTGTCATCCTTAAGAAGGTCTTCTGGACGGGCTGTAGGATGCTCGCCGCCAACTACTACAGGAATCTTTCGGCCTGCGACACGGCAAAGGGGAGCGATTCTTAGCGCGGAGGGAACCTTGACCGTCAAGACGCTGATGCCGACTATATCTGGCTGGAATCTCGATATCTCTCGCTGTATCTCCGACCAGATTGGGTGTTCGCCGGTCTCGATCGCATCCAGATACTTGAAGTAGTCTTGACTTGTCTCAAAATAGGTTTTAGACTTAGCTTTGGGGTAATGTTCCGCATCATAGATTTCCACGGCGTGATTGTGTTTTGCGAGCATAGCGGCTATGTAGGCTAGGCCTAAAGGGTAATAGTGTCTATAGAAACCCATGAACCTGTGAAACGGAGGCTCTATGAGAAGCACTTTCATCTTGTCGACAACTCAGCTTGAATTTCACTTCAAGACCGGGCGGACTACTAAACGTTTTCGTTTAACAATTGCGCTGAATATCAGTCTTTTCATTGTCTACCTGAAGAATGATGCCTATGTTTGTTGGCTTGCGGATTCTTTTCACATAATGGGTGCTTTCAGTTTACACATCAAACTTGTATAACAAAAAGTGAGAATCAAAAGATGTAACTCGAGGATTATCGAGTGTTCCGTTCCCTTGCAAGAGGGAGATTTGCGGGTTATGGTTCGAGGGATGGGACGAGCGAGACTAATCGTGGTTAGGCTCCAGAGCGATTCTCCCGTCGAAGACACTTCCCAGACTATGTTTGTTCTTGATAGTTCTGTTGGCTTTTGCGCTTCGATTCAGGTGGCTTCTGCTGGCTGTTTAGATTAAAGTGTCGGTCGAAGCGATTTCAGGCGGTTTAATCACCTGTCTCCTGCTATGCGCTATTCATTTATCGCTTCCTGATCAAACGCTTATTCTTAGTGAAATTGTCAGGAAGCTTATTTAGGTCCGAAGTATGCACACAGCTTTTTCTGGAAACTTGTCAGTTCCGCTACTTCCTCCAGCAAACTGTTGGCATGATTCTCTCCTTTTTCGCGAATATCCTATCCTTGAACCTTTCCAGATCTTTAAACACTATTTCTAGTTCCTTTTCGATAGAAAACGCGGGTTTGAATCCAAGTTTGTAGAGGTTTTCGTGATCCGGATTGTAGTAGTGTTCTTCGGCCTCGACCCTTGGATTGTCCGGATGCACAACTTCTACATTATACCCACGCTTTTTGCCAACCTTCTGAACCTTCTCAGCTAGATCATTGACACAATACGTCTCGTCAAACTGATTAAAGACTCTGTACTCACTCTCATCTGGCGGGTTCTCAGTAGCCAAAGTTAAGCATCGTATGCTATCCCTTAAAGCTATGAAACCTCGCGTCTGCCCTCCCAAGCCATATGGCGTTAACGGATGACCAATTATCGCTTGAGCACAGTATCTGTTAATGCAGGTCCCCCAGATTTCATCAAAATCGAACCTCGTGAGCAGGCGATCATCAATCATATCGTCCGTTCTCGTTCCATAAACCACTCCCTGCATAATATCGGTACTTCTCAAACTCCAGATCTTGCACGCGAACATGATGTTGCCCGTATCATGAACTTTAGTCCAATGGTACCAAGACCCTGCAAACCTTGGAAAAGGAAGCTTATCCTTTCTACCCCTATACTCGATCTCGAAAAAGCCTTCCGGGATGTCGATATTCGGCGTTCCGTATTCGCCGAGGGTTCCCAGCTTGAGCAGGTGCGTATTCGGACTGGACTCATGCATTGCATAAAGGATGTTCAGGGTTCCAACGATGTTGTTGGTCATGGTATAAACGCAGTGCTCCACATCAATCATGGAGTATGGAGCGCAGGCTGTTCGCCCAGGTGGGCAATGGTATCCGGCTTGTATCTTGTAAGAAGCCCTTTGACGAAGTGGTACTCTCTGATGTCTCCTTCATGAAACTCAATGTCTGTCCCATGTAATTCTTTAAAGGCACTCAACCTTTCATCCATTGTCCCTATCGGCGTTGCAGACCACGAACCTACCTCCGCAACATTTTTGCGCCTTGAAAAATTGTCCACGCCGATAACATGATGCCCCCTATTCGCTAGGTGCATCGCAAGGCTCCAGCCAAGATATCCATCCATACCGGTAATCAGAACCCTCATTTCAGACACATTTTTACTACTACCGAGAAGTTCATATAACGTTTTGCGCTAATCCATTGCAGGAATTCTAAAAACGTGAGATGAACCAGATCGAGCCTTTTAATTATTGAATATGGGACTAATTGAATTCACGGCTCGCATTAATCTTCGCTCTGACGTGGGAGCGCGAGTGAGACAAGCTCTAAACAGCTTGAATTCAAGTATACCTATTCAGGCTCAGCTAAGCATACCGTTCGGGAAAGGAGAGGCGGAATCTCTTGCGATAGTGGTAAATATTCGCTACTCTGAAATAACTGATTCACGAATCCATCTACGGGTGCAAAAACATGCCGGTCGAATGGGCTCCGTTATGGAGGAAAGAAGACTGGTGGGCAGTTTGGCTCGGCTTCTTTATACTGGCGCTAGCAGCAACACGCACTCTAACATGGTTGCCGAAAATTAGCAAATGGACGATGAACCCAGACATCGCTCTTAAAGCTGGAGACATACCGTATCTTATACTGCTTGGCTTTTCGTTTCTATTGTTAACAAGCACAGCCATACTAGCAATGAAGGAGAAGATAGGGAGCTATTGGGTTGGCTTTCCTTTAATATTCTTCTTAGCTTTCCTAGGTCTCTTCTTATCAAATCAGAAAACAGTTCATGAGTGGGGACTTGAGTATGTGCTCTGGGCACTAATCTTCGGGTTGCTGATAAGCAATACAGTCGGCGTTCCGAAATGGCTTAAACCAGCGGTAAGAACCGAGTTATTCATAAAAATCGGCCTCGTTCTGCTAGGCGCTGAGATACTCTTTCACACAATTTTGTCCGCAGGATCATGCGGCATGGCTCAAGCCATTATTGTTGTCCTCTCAGTTTGGTACGTCTGCTACCTCCTTGCTCTGAAAGCTGGGCTAAGCAAGTCCTTTGCAAGCGTACTATCGGCAGGCGTATCTATCTGCGGCGTTTCAGCGGCAATTGCAGCTGGAGGTGCCGTGAAGGCAGATCCCAAAGAGGTGAGCTACGCGATTTCACTAGTTTTGTTAGTGGCGATGCCGATGCTCTTGCTAATGCCTATGATCGCTAGGGCGATGGGCATGCCTGACGGCATTGCTGGCGCCTGGGTTGGAGGGACTATCGACACCACACCAGCCGTTGTGGCAGCAGGAGCCCTCTATAGCGACAGGGCAATGTATGTCGCCTCTATAGTAAAGATGTCACAGAACGTGTTGATAGGAGTTGCCGCATTTACGCTTGCCCTGTATTGGGTTCTTAGGGTCGAAAGGAAGCCTAAAGAAACGCCGAGCCCGATAGAGATATGGTACAGATTCCCAAAGTTCGTCGTCGGATTTATCACCGCGTCCGCAATATTTTCGTTTCTGTTGGTTCCCGCAATGGGCGATACCTCGGTGAACGCGATATTAGACGTCACCAAAGGAGTGCGTGGATGGTTCTTTGCCATGGCCTTTGTCTGCATTGGACTTGATACAAAACTCATGGAACTCGTGAGGATTGGAAAAGGAAAGCCTCTTCTGGTATTTCTTACGGCTCAAATCGTTAATATCATAATCACATTCGTTCTAGCATTCGCGCTCTTCGGAGGCTTATTCTTCCCGCCACCTATCTAGACTTCGGTACAGACCGATTATTCGATCTGATTCGTTATCGGCATTTCTCGTCACAGAGGCATCTCCAGTTCTCAGCCATGCAGTCGCCTAGCAAAGACTCAAGGGCCAAGAAATAGATGTGATCGGCGCTAGGGTGCATTCTGGATATTGAGTTAGCTAGCTCCTGAGAGTTTCTTAGCATAGATATGGTGGGAGGTCGAAATGCTGGCCAATTGTTTGATAACGATCAATGTCTGAATGAGATGACTCCTGTTCATCTTGCTCGTTCCCTTTTTTCTGGGTTGAACCTCGAATTTAACTTCCTTGATTCTTGCTCCTACCTCGGCCGCTTCAAGCACGAAGGTTCCGCAAGGACATTTGCCTTTAAGCTTCATTCTGACAGCAATATCTCTTCTTAATGCCCTAAAACCGGTACTCGCATCTGAGACATCGACTCTGAATCGAGTTAGCATCGTTATAATTTTCTCCCAGAAAGAAAGGCTGTCCCTCCTGGACCCTAACACCAAATCAGCCTCGCCTCTGAGAATGGGCTCTGCAAGTGTTGGAATGTATTGGGAGTCGTGCTGGCCATCGGCATCCATTGTAACTATTACCGATCCTATGGCTTTACTGAAGCCGGTCCTAAGAGCTTCTAGATATCCCCTATTACTGGGGTGACTGATCACCTTAGCACCCGCACTGTTCGCTAGGGAAGCTGTTCGATCTCTACTTCCGTCGTCTATTACCAAAATCTCGTCAACAAAATTCCTTGCCTGTAAAACAATGTCAGCTATAGTATCTTCCTCGTTGAATGCAGGTATTATGAGTGATATCATATGTTGATCATATCTGCGGGTCAACCCCTTATCTTTTTAGGTGATTTGCATCCAGCCTCTTCTCAGGAGCATAGAAATTCTCAAACAATCTAAAAGATAAATTATCCAAAATCTCATCTCGAGTCGATAGATGGTACTAAACTGGCTTATGAGACTCACTCTTGTTACACTGATTGAGCCAGCAACTAAACTGGCGCGTTCACGCCAGATGCAATGTTGGTGTCACTTGAATGTTGACTCACTTTATCACCAATACGTTTAATACGATTGTGCATGATCAAACACTGGTAAAGGTGTATCGAGAATTGAGATTAAGGCCTGTCAAGGGATGGATGGATTTCATCGCTAGATGCTGGTTCTTCTTCAGAAGGGGTTACGGGCTATATCTCAGCTTCTTGGTCGGACTTGTCAGCTACATCTCAGTCCTCTACTTCCTGCTAGTGCAGAGCCTGTTTCCTACAAGCACTCCCTCAGGATTCTATATGTTCGGTCTAATCCTACTGCTAATTGTAGTTCCTCTGGGCGTCTTCCTCGGATGGCTTGATGTGCGAAGAACGCCTATGTATGGAACAGAGGCTGAGATATCTACAGAAGAAAACCCTTACGTCCTCAGGTTTGTTCCCGGTAAGGAGCGTGACCTTCAGGCTCCGATCAGTTTTCAGGTTTACAACTGGTTTCTTAGGTATTTTGAGAAGCAAGGCATCGTTTCCGAAGAGGAGAAGAAGAGATTCCTCAAGTTGCTTCAGAAATACGAGAGTCTTATGAAAGGTGAGTCGTTGAAGTGAAGCTCATGTAGAGAATCCGCCCCTAGACACATTCAGACGTTCAAGACCTGAGTCATAAAATCCTATACAGGAACTGAGGTCCATATTCGACGTGCATAACACAAAAAATGGTTTTAAGAGGCACGCTTTTTCATGCATTCATTCTTCTGATGTTTTCATTGTGGCACAAAACCTACTTTCGAGATCTTGAAGATTGAGATATTACCAAAAGGACCTTCGGCTATTTCGTGCTTACTGTTAGTTTTCCTCAGAACTTCTGAACGACCAGAGTAATGTTTCCTTTCTTCAGTCGCAGTTTCTGTTTTAAAAATGAGATGAAAATATAAATAGGAATCAACAACTCACAAAGCCTAGACAACACTTTTTCGCCGACTCCAGCCCATTTTAGAAATTCTATAACGTTCCTCCAGTATCTCGACTGAATTTTTCCTGGGGTTACCATTTTGGTCAAACAATCTGTTCGAGCTTGTACCTGCGCTTGCTTGTGCACATAATTGATCCTGGTTTCATCCATGTCAATCACTCGTGTGTTGAGATTTAGGAGAGCATTCATGACGCTTCTTCTCGTTATATATTGTATTGAGTCGATATGCTTGGTGTTGGTTCTCCCTCTCAGCCTAACATAGATCTTTGCGATTCTCTTGGGCATGAGTGGAAGCCAAAAAAGTTCATAATGTCCTTCATAAAAAGTCCTAGAGTAGTCCGGTACGCTAAGCCATAAAACCGCTTTCCTGTTCAATACTCTAATAGTCTCATAAAGGACTTTTTCAGGACTTTGAACATGCTCTAAGACGCTCATCGATGTGACCACATCAAAGGACTCGTCTTTAAATGGCAAATACTCGCCTACGCCTCTTACAATGCCTCCTCCGGCTCCTTTCAGTTTCGCGACCTCAATCTTTTCGGTGTCAGGATCGACCCCAGCGGCCTCAAGGTTTCGGTCCTTGCACACTTTCACGAAAGTTCCACAACCGCTCCCAAGATCCAAAATGCTCCCTTTGATTGAAAAACCACACAGTTCGAGATCAAAACTTATCGAATCGAGAATGCATATGTAAGACTTGTCGTTTCTATGCTCATTGAAGAATCTCTCGTTATTCGGAGACTTGATACCCGCATACCTAGCCGCTATCTTGCGAAGTTTACGTTCGATCTCCCTTTGAACAAATCCTTCTTCATGTGACACCAGTACTCCACCCCTTGAACACTTGTAGGCAAATTTGACTAACTCCTTCGCAAGATTAAACATATCTCTTGTTCAATCTATAATTATTCGGAACCGAGACCGCTTCCACCATTGGTTTTCTAATTCCCAGAGGAGAACGCGTATGCTCGTACACAGGAACACCTCGTTAGGGTATCAAAGAGGAGTCCAGCCTGCTCAGAGCGATGTTTGACGGAGATACCTACGAAATCAAATAGGCATTCACTTGACTTGATCATTGTGATTCCTAGCTCACTTCTCTGAAGCCACGTCTGTCAAAAGTGTTTAAAATAGAAGCGGAATAGTTATCTTCGAACGCTCATGAGGGTCAGCATTCTGATCCCTTGCTTCAATGAGCAAGAGACGGTAGGGAAGGTTATTGAAAAGACTCTAGGTCTAGAGACTCCGTACGAGAAAGAGATCATTGTAGTCGATGACGGATCTACAGATCGATCCTGCGCCGTTGTAGAGAAATATCGTGATGTCATGTTGGTTACGCATAGTTCGAATAGAGGCAAGGGAGAGGCTATTAGGACCGGTTTCAAAAACGCGACTGGAGACATAGTTGCGATTCAGGATGCTGACATGGAGTATAGGCCGCAGGATCTGCCTAGGCTTATTAATCCGATACTTACGGGTCGAGCTGATGTTGTTCTCGGTTCAAGGTTTCTGGGCAGAGCTGAGGGAATGAGTCGATCTCACTGGCTCGCGAATAGATTCCTGTCGTTGGTTACAACACTTCTATGCAGCCACAAGATCAGCGACGTTATGACTGGGCACAAGGTCTTCAGGAAGCAGGTTTTAGAGGATATCTCTGTTAGCGCGAAGGAGTTCGAGGTTGAAACTGAGCTTGTTGCGAAAGCGCTTCTTAAGCGATATAGGGTGGTTGAAGTCCCTATAGACTATAAATATCGTTTGAGAGGGAAAGCTAAGATAGGTTGGAGGCATGGGTTCCGTTCGCTGTACGTCCTGCTTAGGATTGGGCTTCTGAGTGTTTTCTCATCGAAGACCATTCTTGGGCTGGGTTTGTTGTCCATAGTTCTGTTAGCTTTGGCGCTTAGATTCAGATGGCTTCTGCTGGCTGTTCAGAGTTCGATGCCTTTGGCGCCTGACGCTCAAGGCTATATGGGAGGGGCTTCTCAACTGTTGCATCTTTCATATCGTGGCCCAAGAGAACCTATGTTCCCTGCCATTGCAGCTCTATTCCTATCCGTTCTCGGTGTGAGCGTCGCCACTTTCAGATTTTCCACCGTCTGTCTAGGAACGCTGATGGTCTTCCTGACATATCAGATCGCCCGAAGAACTTCCAGCGCCTATACCGGTTTGTTGGCTTCCTTTCTTGTGGCAACAAATTTTCTCTTGATCTGGAGTTCGATTAGAGGTCTGCGGGAGGAGCTTTTCTCTTGCATTCTTCTGGCTTTTGTATTTTTGATCTTCCGGTCTGGCGATAGGCTGACGGCCAAGGCCAGTATAATCGCCGGGTTCTTGGCGGCCATCCTTTGCCTAACGAAACTTGAGGGTCTTATTATTGTAGTCGGTGTCTCTGCATACCACGTTTGGCACTCTAAGATCTGTCGGAGGAAGATCGATTGGAGATTCATCGCAATTGTTCTTATCTCTTCGATTATTGCGATCTTTGCTTGGTTCGGTTTCTGTGCGGTGTTCTTCAAGAATCCTTTTGAGACGACGACTGTGCAGGGGACTTGGTGGTACCACTACGAGTTTGGGGGTGAGTGGAAGCGTGTCACCGCCTTTGACTACATATTCCGCTATCATACAGCAGATCAGATTCTCTTCTTGACGGCTCGCGGCATCATTAGAATACTGCGTATGCTGAATGAATTGTGGTTTCTTACACCCATTGGCTTCGGGTTGCTCTGCTTGGGATTTCTCTCTCTACTCAAAAACGAAAGGAGTGCAGTATTACACTTTGCCTTTGTGTCAGGTTTGGTGTCCAACGTCTTCTTTTTTGGAGTGGCCGAAGGGGCTGACTCCCGCCTTTTATACCCGTACATCCCAATCTTCTGCCTGATGATA
>Ga0129297_10001277_pt1 | contig 12661 bp, 11 predicted proteins | sample I18A1metaG_FD_94708 | JGI IMG/M metagenome (GOLD analysis project Ga0129297, IMG submission 94708) | Lake sediment bacterial and archeal communities from Gulf of Boni, Indonesia to study Microbial Dark Matter (Phase II) - ​I18A1 metaG | ecosystem: Environmental > Aquatic > Freshwater > Lake >... | reverse complement strand
GCGGCGAAGTCAGTCTCGCAGTTCACAAGTGCCCCCACTGCCTAAGGGAGCTCTGCCTACAAGATCTCAAGCGCCACTTTGAGAGCATCACCTCGCCACTTATACCAGCGTCAACTGCTTCATAGTAGGCGCAGCCAAACGGGGCGGTCCATTGATGCCAATCGATCTGAACTCCAACCCACTTCTCAGGTTGGATTCGATTGAGCGTCGAGCCTACCAAGATGCGATTGCGGGGAATGCTCTTCGCACCAACACGCTCGTGTGCCTGCCAACCGGTTTGGGCAAGTCAATCATAGCTGCTTACGTGGCAGCTGAAAAGCTCAGAAAACATCCAGACAAGAACGTAGTGATGCTAGCTCCGACCAAACCGCTTGTCCTCCAACACTTCCGAAGCTTCCAGAAACTCATCAGCGTGGATGCCAATGCCATGGTCTGGCTTACCGGGGAGATTTGTCCAGAGAAGAGGGTGGAGCTCTGGAAAAGACGCTTGATCTTTTCAACGCCACAGGTTTTCATGAACGACCTGCTCACCGGTAAAGTTCCACTTGACCTTCTTTCTCTGATGATCTTTGATGAAGCTCACCGTGCGGTAGGTGACTACCCCTACGTATTCATCGCAGACAGGTACTCAACTGTTGAAGGGAGCCTGATTCTCGGCCTGACCGCGTCGCCAGGTTCAAGCGAGCAGGATGTGCGTGAGATCTGCAAGAACCTGCACCTCGAGTGGGTGGAGGCACGTACGATTCAGAGCGATGACGTGAAACCCTACGTTGGGGGAATAGATGTCAACTGGGTCACAATCGACCTTCCACAGATATTCTACGATGTCAAGCGGAAACTAGAGGACTTTCTACGTGAAAAACTGCGCACTGTCCGTGACCATGGGTATCTGGAAAGTGCAGCATTAGACCGTGTTCGACTGCGGGATGTCCTCTCGGCTAGGCAGAGAATACTGGAGGATGCTGCGCGCGGCAAAAGGGATGTCAAACCCTACCTTGCGTACGTTTACGCAGCAATCCATGCCATTCGCGCTGCCGAATACCTGGAAACACAGGGATTCCCAGCGTTAAAGGAACACCTTGACAGCTTGGACGAGAAAGGTCGGAAGCGAGCGTCGCCGGGGTTGAAGATGATTCTCGACGACCCAAGAATGGCCGAGGTTAAGGGGATTGTTAACGATGTGGTGGCCAAGGAAGCAGACCACCCGAAGGTGACCGAACTAATCAGGTCCATTCGTGCGGCACTGACGAATGGCGCGCGTCGAATCATGGTCTTCACAAACTATCGAACGACCGCCGCAAGGCTGGTTGCCCTTCTCAACAAAGTAGAAGGGGTCTCTGCCGTACGCCTTGTCGGGCAAGCTTCTCGAGAGGCGGATAAGGGCCTCAGTCAGAAGCAGCAGACCATGATACTTGACGATTTCAGGTCGGGAACCTTCAATGTCCTAGTGGCGACCCAGATAGGTGAGGAAGGGCTCGACATAGTTGAGTGTGATGAAGTCATTTTCTACGATACAGTCCCGAGCGCCATCCGTTACATTCAACGCCGGGGGAGAACTGGTAGAAAGGGGCCTGGCCGAGCAGTCATACTGGTCGCGAAAGGCACCCGTGACGAAGCCTACTATTGGTTATCACAGCGAAGAGAACGGCAAATGGCGACTGCCATAAGACAGTTCATGAAGGCACGGAAGGAGCAGTCGCCGGGTCAGTTTGGGCTTGAGAAATTCATCTCATCGAAAGTGAAGGAAGAGAAATTGGTAGAGCAAATTACCGTAGTAACCGATTCAAGAGAACTAGGGGCCCTAGTCACTCGAGAGCTCGCAAAACTTGGCGTACTCGTCAAGTCCGAGACCTTGGCCGCTGGCGATTTCATTCTTTCAGACCAAGTTGTTGTGGAGCGAAAGGAAGTTGACGACTTTGCGTCATCGATAATTGATGGGCGTCTCTTCCAGCAAGCTGCCAGACTCAAAGAGTCCTATGAGAAGCCGGTGATCATCGTTGAAGGAGAGAACCTGACAGGCTCGGGACGAGTTCGACCTGAGGCCATGATGGGCGCCTATGCAAGCATATTGATCGATTACGGGATACCGATCGTCTGGACACAGAGACCCTCCGAGACAGCACAGCTAATGTTTGCCATCGCGCGACGCGAACAGACTCAGGAGAAACGTGCTCCACGCATAATGACATCTCCAAAACCTTCGAGCATAGAAGACCAGCAGGAATTCGTTGTGTCCAGCCTGCCAAACATCGACAACACACGTGCAAAGAAGCTGCTGAACGCGTTTCAGACAGTCGAACGAGTTTTTCTAGCCTCAAAGGAGGAGCTGATGTCGGTCTCAGGAATTGGTGAGAAAATCTCTGAAGAGATAAGGCGAGTTCTCACATCGAAGTATAAATCGAGGCCCGAAGCCTAGGTGGATATTCCGATGTCATATCTAACCCCAAGCTGTACGACGCGCCTAAATCTGACTTGTGGGTAGGCTCAAAGAGCACGTCACGACCACCCCAAACAAGTTCACTCACAAGACCTGAGCAGACTTGAAGAACCCCCACCGATATTCTACTGCACCATGAAACCCGCACTGAAAATCTTGGCAGAATACAAAGACGAAGTCGAAGCCGAGCTTGAACGGTACCTCCCACGCAATGGGGACCCTCACGACTTCTACGCCTCGATCTGGGAACTCCTCGACAGGGGTGGAAAGCGCTTCCGGCCTGCGATGACATTCTTAGCATGTGAATGCGTCGGAGGAAGAAGGGAGGACGCGATGGCCGCAGCGACCGCAGTTGAACTTCTCCATAACATGACGTTGGTTCACGATGATGTGGAAGACGAGAGTGAGCTGCGCCGCGGAAAGCCTTGCATACACAGAATTTATGGCGCCCCGACGGCAATCAATGCAGGTGACGCGATGCTCATCAAAGTTTTCGAAATAGCAAACTCCGGCAGCCTATCTGAAGAGCGCCGAAACTCGCTCGTCAAGCAAGTTGCGAAACGTGCGTTCGAAATCACTTGGGGGCAGGCTTTTGAATTCAATTTGTGGAAACGGAAAGAATTCACAGAAGTAGATGTGCTCCGGCTTCTGAGAAGCAAGACAGGGGCATTGACCGCATTAGCAGCCGAGGCAGGCGTGATCTCCGGCGGTGGCTCAAAGGAACACCTCGAAGCCTTCAGCGAGTTCGGCGAGACGGTAGGTGTTGCTTTCCAAATAATCGATGATATCCTTAACCTGACTGGGAACGAGAAGCAGTACGGAAAAGAGATTGGAGGCGATATTCGGGAAGGAAAAAAGACGGTAATGGCCGCCCACCTACTCAAGGTCGCGAACGCACAAGATAGGAAACTATTCGCACGGCTGCTCGGAAAGCGTAGAATCACCAAGCAGGAAATACGTAGGGCAATCGCGCTATACGAGAAGTATGAGTCCATCAGATACGCCAAAGCACAGGCAGACTCCCATCTAGAAAGAGCCATGAAGGCCCTGAACAGACTCCCAGCCTCCGAAGCAAGAAACAACTTAGCTGCTGTGGCAGAGTTTCTCGTCTCAAGATCGTTCTAAGACTCTGCTCAACCTCCGGAACAAGCCGTCATTCAATCACAAGATACTTCATAACGCTTGGCAGATTAGTCGATCTTTACCCTTTCTTTGGCCCCTGCAGCTCGATCCAGATCCCATCCGGGTCCTTCACGAAGGCGAGTCGACTGTTGCCTTCATTGAACGGTTCCATGGTCACCTCAACCCCTTGACTTCTCAACTCCGCAAGGGCTCTGTCAACATCGTTCACCTCGAACGCTAGATGGTCAACTTCGTCGCCGTTCTTGTACTCCTTCCGGTCCGCGTACCAGTTCAGTTCAAGCATTGGCCCCTCGTCAGAACTTTTCAGCTCTGCTATCTCGCCATTCGTTTCTTCGATCTTGTGCCTACCTAGAAGTTTCATCCCCAATTTTTCGGCGTAGAATCTGATAGAGCGGTCAAGATCCATTACGCCAATCCCTGTATAAGCGAATCTTGCTTCCACCAACATCGATCAACGCGATAACATGCCAGCACTACCGCACTTAACGTTTCACCGTGCGGATGCCGTACTAGACCTAGGTCCGGGCCTGAGTCTTTGATCTTAGCCGAATAGGGTTACCCTCCAAGGCTGCTGCGGTCGCTCACCTTTAATTTGGAATTGAACTTCTTATGTCATCTACTGGATGCAGCAGAATTGCGAGGTAGTCTAGGGAAGCTTATTGCGATCGAGGGGATCGATCAATCAGGCAAGAGGACGCAGACGCAACTGCTGGCTCGGAAACTGCGCACGAGGGGCTATGCAACCTCGATCTACGATTTTCCAGATTACAGGACTCCCTTGGGAAGGCAACTCAAAGCCTACCTGAGAGGCAGAAACGGGTTGGATTTTCACGCGGCCCATTTGCTGTATGCAGCAAATAAATGGGAGAGAGCAGCTGAGATCCTTCGTGAAATCAAACGTGGACGAACGATTATCGTCAACCGCTACACGCCCTCCAATCTGGCCTATGGTGTAAGCCACGGGCTACCTCTGGAATGGCTAGATTCACTGGAGAAAGACTTACCGAGACCTGATCTGGTCTTGGTCTTGGATGTTTCACCCAGAACGTCTTTCACGAGGAAGAGGCGTATGCGTGACATCCATGAAGAAGACCTCCCTTATCTTGCCAAGGTTAGGAATGCTTACCTTCGCCTCGCTAGAAGGTATAGGTGGAAAATCATAAACGGGAAACGGGATCAGGCGACGGTTCACTCAGATTTGTGGAGACAAGTTTCTAGGGTCCTATGAGAAGAGCTAGGGTAGGGTTGTGGTCAGGCTAGAGGAGAACTGAGGTGTCAGATACCTAATGGCTCCAAGGCAAGCGATTGCCCTCGCAAGCCTGTTACTTGTCATCCTAGTCCTGACGGGCTCGGTCGCTGGGACGACCCCTAGGTCACCGATTCTCGGAGGACTAGCTCCGATTTTGGCTCTCACGTTTATGACTTGGTACCTAATCGTGTTGATAGTTAACAGAAACGATATCATTACCGCTCTGGCAGCGATACTTCTGCTGCGTCGTAAGGAAAAGGAGCCGAAAACAAATTTCTTGCTGACGATTGTGGTGTACGCGATTCTCATCGGGGTTGTTCTTCTTGTCCTCTGGTCTGGTCTGCCACAGCGCGTTCTCAAGGGCTTGCAAGGGATAGCTATGATGCCAGGGACTGGAAGCGCAATATCCCCACCACTCCAGATCATTCCTATTCCAAACCTGCTTCCAACCACTCCAATCATGTACTATGGTATGTTAGTTACCGCAGCGGTCTTCATTGTTTCAGTTTTCATCTTGTTGCGCGGAGTTCGCATGGCACTGGCAGAGAGGAGAAGCATCGCTGAGGAACACGAGGGCGAGATTGAACTGAAGCAAGAAGCCATCGAGGCGGTACAGCAGACGATCGCGCGTTTGAGGGTGTCGCGAGAGTATCATGAGACAATTCTCCAATGTTACCAACGTATGTGCAAGATTCTCTCGGAGGCCGGCTTAGTGATTAGTCCCGCTGAAACGGCTCGCGAATTCGCTGAGAGTATATCGACGAGGCTTAGGATCGGGAGAGATGCAGTGCGCGATTTGACTTTTCTCTTTGAGGAAGCTAGATACAGTCACCATCAGATCAACGACGAGAAGCGAATTGCCGCGGTGAACCACTTGGAATCCTTGCAGAGAGCTCTTTCAGGAAATGTTGGCTTACAGGCATGAATAAACTGGTCACCGAGATACTTCAATTGGGAATATTCTTCGCAGCGATAGTCGTGTTTCTAGATGTCTTCCTGACTCAGCTGCCGGTGCTCGACTGGCTTGCCTTAGGGGTGGTCTTCTTCTTCATTGCAGCAATGATTCTTGATTCAACGGCGCGCATGGTACCCAAGGAAAAACGCCTCTCATCATCAAAGCATAAGGAACATGATGAGCTGCAGTGGCTCGAAGATGTGGTAGACAGAACAGTGAACAAGCATCAACCAGAGGCACTTGAAATTCTAGCAGAGAAGTTCAGGTCAATTGCTTTGGCTAGGATTGCTGCTCGAACGAATCTGTCAAAGAAAGAACTTCAAGAACTCGCTGAGAACAGTCCGAACAATCTTCTCGGAATCGTCAAGGACGAGCAGATCGCAAGACTTGTCGCCGGGAACGCGCCCCTCCTCGCAAGTGCAAGTTACCGTCAAATCGCGGAACTGCTATCCATGATTGAAGATTGGCAGCTATGAAAATTGAAACAGTCTCTGAAACCTGCAAACAAATTCACAGTGAAGTCGGCAAAGTGATTGTGGGCAAGGATCAGGTCATCCGCAAAATCATGCTCGGCGTGCTCACAAATTCACACATACTGATTGAAGACTTCCCAGGCCTCGCGAAGACCATGATCGCGAAAACCTTGGCGGCTACGGTGCGGTGTACGTTCTCTCGAGTTCAGTTCACTCCAGATCTTCTTCCAGCCGACATCACGGGCACATATGTCTACAATCAGAAGGCCGGGGATTTCGAACTCAGAAGGGGCCCGATCTTCACTAACATTTTGCTTGCGGATGAGATAAACCGCAGCCCTCCCAAGACGCAAGCAGCATTGCTGGAGGCCATGCAGGAACGCCAAACCACTTTAGATGGTAAGTCCCACGCCCTCGAGAATCCCTTCACGGTCCTCGCGACCCAAAACCCCATCGAATTTGAAGGTGTATATCAGCTCCCGGAAGCACAGCTAGACCGTTTCATCATGAAGCTGCGGGTAGGCTATCCTGAGAGGGGCGAGGAGTTCGAGATACTCAAGAGGCGACTGGCTCGCAAGCGGGACGAGTTCTCGGTTGAATCGGTGGCCGGTCCAGAGACGATAATTGAGATGCAACAAGCTACCGAAAATGTTCACGCGGATGACGACGTACTGTTCTACATCATCGACATTGTTCGAGAAACTAGGCATCACGGACAAGTTGAAGTCGGCGCCAGCCCGAGGGGGTCCTTAGCTCTCCTCAAGTTGGCTAGGGCAAACGCTGCATTCGATGGCCGCGACTACATAATCCCTGATGATGTTAAGGCAATTGCCATCGAAGCACTCAGCCATAGGATAATTCCAAAAACGGAATCTTGGGTTCGCGGATTCGATTCGAAAGTAATCATCGGCGAAGTTCTTCGCAAGGTTTCCGTTCCAAGGGTAGACTGATGCCCCTCACTAGGAAGGCAGTCGCGTTCCTTGCATTGGCCTACCTTTTCATCGGCTTATCACTGGGCTTTCGGGAGCCTGCTTTCACAGCCTTCGTGATTCCGCTCGCGCTCGTCTTCTTCTACTCATCCATTTTCACACACTCAGAAAGGTCAGATTTGAAGATCAAAAGGTGGATATACCCACCTCGCTCTTTCGGCGGGCAAAGCATCGACGTCACCGTTGAAGTCCTAAATGCATCTCGGTCAGTAATCGCAGACATCTACATAGAAGATCAGATGCCAGAGTCAATTCTCCTAGAGGCTGGAACGAACTCTCTGACAATGTCCTTGCGTCCCGGAGAGGTTTTCGAGCACTCTTACAGAATATCAGCTCCCAAGAGGGGCAGGTATCTCCTAGGGCCGATAAAAGTTCGCTCGGGGGATGTCATGGGCTTTCGAGAATATTCACAGACTATTCAGGCAGTCGATCAGGTGACGATTCTGCCCAAAGTTGAAGAGCTCGGAACTGTTGAACTGAAAGCCAGAAGCGTCGGTCCGTGGCCTGGGAGTGTTCCGTCAAGAAACTTGGGAGCCGGGACCGAATTCTTCGAACTTCGTCTCTATACTCCCGGCGATGAACTCCGCAGGATTAACTGGAAAGCTTCAGCAAAACAAGGGCGCCTCGTCACCAACGAGTTCGAGAGCGAACGGGTAACAGATGTACTGGTGGTTATCGATTGTTCTGAGGCTGCGCTGTCGAGACTTTTCGAATTTGACGCAGCAGAGTTCCAAGTAACATTAGCAGCGTCCCTGTGCTCGCAGTTGATCCTTCAGGGCAATCGTGTTGGCCTATTGGCATATGGGGCTGAGAGAACATGGCTAGCTCCTGCTTTCGGAAAACGTCAGCTACTCAGATTGCTCAACGGGCTTGCTATCGTTAAGGCCGGTCGGGCGACTGTTCCGATTGGTTATGCAGTTGAGACGATCGTCGCAGCAGTTCTGCCTGCAAGGTCGGTGATCGTCTTTGTCTCACCCATCATGGGCGACGAAATACTCGATGTCATCACGAACGTTGCTTCTGCAGGTTACAGCGTGATATGTTTCACACCCAAGGCGGATTCATTCGTGAAAAAGGAGTCTGAGGCTAGGCTGCTGGCACGGAAAATCCTAGCCGCTGAAAGAAGAATCAACATGGAGCAGATTACCTCTGTGGCAAAACTCTTCGAGATCTCCCCTCAGACATCCATTAAGTTCCTCCTAAGGAGGAGAACGCCGTGGAAACTGGTGTAGAGGCATACCTACTGCGATGGCGTTTTCTTCGCATATTCGCCGTGGCGTGGCTTCTCCTAAGTCTGGTCTTCATTACGATCTTGTTTCCGCCGCACCTAATCTTGCTTGGAATCCTTGGCTCGATTCTCGGAACGTGCATCGGAGGAATGGCGATCCTGAAAGGTCGTTGGAGATGGGCAGTCATATCATTGCTCGATGGAAGCGTAATGCTCTTTGTCCTTCTCTTGACCCAGGCCATGTCAAAGACTGTCGGGCAGAATCTTCCAGTCACACTGCTACAGTTCGTTATGCTCCTCTTTGCGACAGAGGTTTTTGCCGTAATCTTCAAGCGACTTGATCTCTATGCGAAAGAAACCATTCAGTCGCTGGTCGGCGTTCCGATCGCTGTTTTAGCTAGATCTAACGAACAGGCTTTCAGACAGGTGGCGCGCTTCGGCCTGCTCTTCGCAAGTTTCTATCTCATATCCATAGCAGCTCTCTACCTAGGTACGTATCTTGCCTCAATCACACCGGTGCTTGCTGATGTTTCACTCTTCGTTGTCGTAGTGTCAATCTCGCTCGCACTGTTGGTGCTCATGCGAGAAGACTAGTCCCGACGAGTCCCTCGGCGTTTCCGCTTTCGCGTTTTCAGCCACAATAACAGCACGAGCAGGAAAACTAGGATGAGAACGCTCGCCTCGAAGGAGCTCAAAGGAAACACCGTCGACGTATGCATCATCACCATGGTCTACATGTGGAAAGGTGCAAGGAAATAGTTCGTTTGGCTTCGAAGGCTTTCTTGGACTATGTCCTAATTTTACGGGGTTAAGTGATTCGCTGGTGCGACTTGTAGAAGGTACAGGGCGTTGGTATGTTCGTTGCAGTTTCGTTTTCGATTGTGCCGTACGTCTACGGCCTCTACCCTTGTGTTTTCTCGGCGTGTGTCATACCACCTGTCGGTCGTCCAGCAGGATGGTATGCCAAGTTTATCCAAGAAGAGAGCTCAGAGAATATTCCAGAAAGCAGTCTCAGAATAGTCCTACCCAACCTCCCGTCCTTGTCCAAGGCAGGGTTGTCTTCCGCAATGTCTCAATGATCCTCCCCACTTCTTCAAGGGTCAATCCTCCTTTGGACGGGTAGTTGACGGCAGAGATAATCGCTGGGTCAACGACATCTATGTCAAGATGGCAGATTATCCAGTCAGCTGAGTTCGATGGGAAATCTGCCACTTCAGCCATAACCTTTCCTAGGCTTTCCTCAGGCGTTCTCGACGCACGGTCATCTAGAGATTTGTCGATCGTTGTCATATGCCAGCATTATCAACCCTTTCTCAGTTGCAAGGCCTTCTCTTGATTGAATGTGGCAAGTTTCCTACCCTTCCTACGGAGCGTAGAGGTGATGTTGAGCGATCATGAGAAAAAGGGGCGGTTTTGCCGTTAAGCATCATAGTGCTTGGTTCGGCAATCAGAGCGCCTGAAGTGCGCTTCACTCGGAAAGTCCTAATTGGTCATAAACCAAATGAGATTCCAGAATACGCCTGTTGAGAGTTTGATCTGATTGTCAAGAAACGGTGATCTAAGTGCCAGAGGATCCCAAGCATTTTGGGGGTTCATCAAAGACCCGATTTACGGATACATTCGACTGACTGAGATTGAGAGGGATATTATCGACACACTCGCGGTCCAGAGGCTGCGAAGAATAAGGCAACTGGCCGGGGCTGAATATGTCTACCCTGCGGCTAACCACACCAGGTTCGAACATGTCCTAGGTGCGATGTACCTCGCTGGCGTAGTGGTCGAAAACCTGCCAACCCACCTTTCATCCGAGGAAAGGCAGAAGGTGCGCTTGGCGGCCCTATTGCATGATGTGGGCCATGCGCCATTTTCGCATCTCTTTGAACCATTGCTCGTGAAGTACCTGAGCCGAAACCACGAAGAGATGTCAAGCTGGATCATAGCTAACTCGAAACTCGCCGAGGTTATCAGCGCCCAAGGCTTGGATCCTAAAGAGTTGAGCGCACTGGCCGTGGGCAGGCTTTCGAGAACAGACAAACCATTCCTTAACCAGATAATCAGCAGCTCCTTTGACGTTGACAAGATGGATTTTGTCGTCAGGGACTCATACCATACAGGAGCAGGCTACGGCTCCGTTGACGTATTTAGACTGATATACACCATGGACATACTGGACGGGAACTTGGCTGCTGACATAACTGCTCTCCCCACATTGGAGAGTTTGATTCTCGCGCGGCTTGAATCCTTCAAGGCGATTTACTTCCATCGAGCCTGCAGAGCTGTTCAGATGATGCTCCTTAAAGCCCTGGACGCGGCGAAAGAAGATCTCGAAATTCTGAAAGTGAAAACGCCTGACGAATACTTGGAATGGGATGACTTTAGGGTTTGGTCAAGACTCAGCACCAACCCGGAATCGCGTGAAATCATAAAGGCGCTTTCAGAGCGAAAGCTTCTGAAATGCGCTTATGAGAGAACCTTCTTCGCTAAAGACGAACTTGTGACGAGCGTATTTACCAAGCAGAACGTCCGATTGAAGCTTGAAGAGGAGATAGCCATCAAGGCCGACATCCCCGCATCCGATGTGGGCATCGATCTTCCCTCGCTGCCGTCCGTCCCTTACCATTATGCAATGCAGATCGGCCCAATCGATATTCCCATCTTTTCGAGGATGCCCTCAGGCGAGAAGGTCCCACAGAAAATATCAGAACTCTCGAAAGTCGTGGAAGCGCTAAGGGTCTTCATGAACATAATCCGCGTGTACACGAAAGAAGAATATCGACAACGAGTGACTGAGGCTGCCGCGAAGGTTCTCGGAGAATCGCCACTTTCAAACGTGTTATCATACTAGTTCAGGCAGTGGCACCGAATCGAAGGGAGGACATGGAATTGGCCAAACAAAGATACCTGTGGGATGTGAAGGTGCCAATGCGGGACGGGATCAAACTATCAGCCAATGTGTATTTTCCGGAAGGCGATGGTCCATTTCCAGTTCTGCTCAATCGTACCCCTTACGGCAAGGACACCGCAGCTCGAGCCAAAAAAGTCGAGGCGTATGTCAAAGCCGGTTATGCCGTCGTTCACATGGATGTGCGCGGACGCGGAAATTCAGAAGGCAAATACAACCCTCACTTTCAAGAGATCGAAGATGGCTTTGATAGCCTAGAATGGGCTGGAAGACAACCCTGGTCAGCTGCCAAAGTAGGTACCTACGGTGGGTCCTACGAGGGCTGGACGCAAATCTACCCCACGCGGCTCGCATCGAAATACCACAAGGCAGCGTTCCTGATGTGTACTCCATCGATGCATCCGTTTCATGAAGGCCTTTACACGTCAGGGGTACCGAGTCTGATCGGGGCGATGCTGGCGCTGTATACTTCTGGCAAAACGAACAAAGAGCAGATCAACGAACTCGACTGGGAGTCGGTGCTTCGCGTCCGTCCCCTCAAGGATCTGCTGTCGCATCTGGGCCTATTGGAAAACCACCTGGAGGAACGTTACACACACGAGACATTTGACGAATTCTGGAAACGCCTGTGGCCGGACGGAGTGATGAACTTGACAACGGTCCCGTGCTATCACGTCACCGGCTGGTTCGACGACAATATGAAAGGCACGCTGGATCACTTTCCAGCCCTCGGGCTGCAGCACCCCGACCCGAAAGTCAGACAAAACCAGAAGCTCTTGATTGGCCCGTGGCCTCATCGCTTGTCCACTGACAGCAGCAAATTGGGCGATTTCGACTACGGTCATCATTCAATCGTTCCTCTGCAGAAAGAGGCAATCCGCTGGTTTGACTACTGGCTTAAGGGCATTGAAAACGGCATCATGAACGAACCGCGCGTTCGGATTTTTCTGATGGGCGCGAACCGCTGGATCCAAACCGACAGCTTTCCGATTACTGAAAGTCGCCCGCGAATTTTCTTGCTCAGTGCCGATGGGCCGACGAACAGCCTGCTTGGCAAAGGCAGGCTGGGAGAGAAGTATGGGTTATCGCCTGCTTCTACGTTCACTTACAATCCCGAGAGCCCGGCGCCAACCCCATTCTGGAAAGAGAACTTTCAGAACGGCACTAATGAGGACCTCCGGCCAATTCAGCGATGCGACGACGTACTGGTATTCACATCTGACCCGCTCATAGAGCCGCTCAACGTAGTGGGCTTTCTAACAGCTGAACTCTACGTTAGCACCTC
>Ga0129297_10001275_pt1 | contig 12672 bp, 8 predicted proteins | sample I18A1metaG_FD_94708 | JGI IMG/M metagenome (GOLD analysis project Ga0129297, IMG submission 94708) | Lake sediment bacterial and archeal communities from Gulf of Boni, Indonesia to study Microbial Dark Matter (Phase II) - ​I18A1 metaG | ecosystem: Environmental > Aquatic > Freshwater > Lake >... | reverse complement strand
GGCCTGCACCGTTATGATAATAGGAATGGAGACGGCTAAACATAAAGGTTCCAGATCTTGAAGGGGGTTGTAAGGTATGTTCTCCGGGTTCATGACGTAAGAGTAGACAATATTGGAGTTAACATAAAGAATGGTGTAGCCGTCCTTCTTAGCCTTGGCCACGAAGTCGCTTCCCACACTTCCGCCTCCGCCCGTTTTATTAACGGGGATAACAGGAGTATTTAAAATCTTTGAAAGCTCCGCACCGATAACCCGACCAGTGAGGTCTCCTGAATCTCCCGGGGCCAAGGTGATCACCAATTGAATGGGTCCGCTGGGATAGGTCTGTGCGATTAACGGTTGTGCGGAAAAGTTTAGAAAAACCATAAGAGCGAATCTAATACTAAACCATTTCACTGTTCTCATCTCTCCTCCCTCCTTATCCAACGGCTTGCTATCTCATCTTTCGTAAACCGAGCACCTGCCGGGCTTCGTCTGGTGTTGCCACCTCGAATCCCAGTTCCCTGATCATTCTGACCAAAGAGGCAACCGGTTGGGGCTTGGTCGATCGTTGCGCCGGCGATATGCATCAGAATCATTCTTCTTTTCAGACTCCATAGCCTACCTTGATGAAAGCGAATCTGTTTACAGCCTTCATTTCAAACTTAGGGTCCAGCTCTTGAATGGTTCTCAGTAGTTCGCCATGCAGTTATTCCGGCCTTACCATTCTTTAGGCCTCCTTGCTCTTGGCCTGGACCACGCACTGCAACCTGGCGCTGGCTATAACGTGCTCGAAGCACTTGTTGCAAGAGATGCATGTGGGTCGCCGAGCCTGCCCAACCTGCCAGGAAGCCACCAGGTCAGGCTCCCTGATCAAGGGCCGGCACAAGGAGATGAAGTCGGCCTCGTTAGCCAACACAATTTCCTCCATCAGGTCTAAGCTACGCAGTCCGCCCATCATCATCACCGGCACGCTGACCCGCTTCTTCACCTGCCTTGCCCAGTCCCGAAAATAGGCCTCCCGCTCCCGCTTGACGATCCTCTCTCGAAACTCGGTCTGTTCGTAATCGAGGCCCCGCAGGCCTTGGCTAACCTCAATGGAGTCATAGCCAATCCGGGAGAGCTCCACAGCTGCCCCCAGGCCTTCTTTGAACTCAAGACCACCGGGAAAGCCGTCGGCCACCCCCAATTTTATCATCACCGGATACTCTGGCCCCACCTGCTCGCGGGCAGCTCGGTATATCTCCTTGTGCAGCCTGAGTCGATTTTCCAGTTCGCCGCCCCAGTCATCGTCGCGGTGATTGCTCTGGGGCGAAAGAAACTCGGCTAGCAGGTAGGCGTGAGCGCCATGGAACTGAATTGCGTCACAGCCCGCTTCCTTGACCCGGCGAGCCGCCTGGCCGAAGGCCTCCACCGTTGCCCAAATCTCTTCCTCCGTCATCTCCCTGCAAGTACCCTTAAAATAGGGGTCCTCCCCCGCTCGGATCCCTGAAGGTCCCACTGCCTCTAACCCCAAGGGCTGCAGCCGTCGAAACGCCTCTCGCCCGGGGTGAAAAAGCTGCACGGCCAGCCTGGAACCGTGGGTGTGGACAGCTTCCGCGAGCCTCTTGAGGCCGGGAATAAATTTGTCATCGGTGAGTAAGTTTTGCACCGGCGAGGCCTTGCCAAAGCTGGTGACGTGAAAAATGCCGCTGACGATGAGTCCAAGGCGGCCTTTGGCAAGAGAGCTATAAAGCTCAATCTGCCAGTCTGAGACAAAGCCTTTGTCAGCACCGGCATCGTAGGTGGCCGAACGTACAAAGCGGTTGTGGATCTCCAAGTTGCCGACATGGGTTGGGGTGAAGAGAATGTTCATGATCCCTCTAAATTATTGGCCTCACTGACAAGACGTTCCGCATCACACCTTACCGCATCACGATGAATATCCATACCGCTCAAATTACGGGCCATATGTTCGAGCCCTAATTCGGCTAATTTCTGCTCCGTAGGGATGCCCGTGCTTTTGTCCCAGCCCCGCAACTCATAATATTCGTCGAGCAGCCGATCCATCGTATCCCTGGACAGCACAGCTCCCTTTGAAGGTCCTTCGGGTAAGGGTTCGTTGTAAAACCGTTCAGGAAACGCATCGTCACGCCTTGTTAGACCCTGCCTGACGGTGTACATTTTCAACAAGGTAAAAACCTTTTCCCCGGCCTTCATCGTTTCCTCGGGAGTGATATCCCAGCCAGTCATTGCTGATAGTAATCTGGAGAGATGGGTTGGTCCCACGGCAAGGTTTAATCCCGAAGGCATGAAACAGACACCTAACGCATTTAAGACCGAGTACAAATCCTCGAACCATTTACACATCAGTGCCTTCCCTTCCCATGTAGAAGAGATGTTCTCCGCAGGCACACTGCCATATATGCTCTTCTTTACATCCTCAAACATGTCGAAATCATCGACCCACCAGTGAGGATTATAAGAGTCGGCCAAAAAATGGGTGGTTTTCACGTTGTCGCCACCTCTCGGATTGGTGATATCACCGAAGTGCCAGCCCTTTTTGCCCGATCTCGGATCGCCCGACATTTTCTCCATACCCTTTATGGTCATCGCGTAGGCTTTGGCTCCTTTGCCAATGCGTGTTGCCGCTATCGCACTGCCCTCAGCCAGAATGTCACCGAAGCCCTTTCGGAAGGCTATGTTGTGGAGCATCTGCACGATCGATTCTTCATTCCCCCAGGTTAATTCCAAGCCGTCGGTATCTTTCCCCGTTATGATTCCCCTCTGAAATAACTCCATGGCGAACGCAAGTACCCCTGATGCGGAAACATAATCCATCCCAAGCTGTTGACACAGCTCCTTGCATTTCCATATGGCCGGCAAATTATCTATGGCGCACTTGGCTCCCCACTCGATTACGACGCCGGGATGGAAGCCTCTACTCACCCTCACTCCGCGCCATTTTCCCTTATTCACCTCGACTAAGTTAAAGCACGATATGGGGCAACTGTAGCATGTTCCTTCCTTCTTGGTATAATATTGCTGCGCCACGCTCCGGCGCACGTTTTGCCAATGAGGCAAGGTACCTTCTTGATAATTCTTATATGGAAGGCAGCCCATGGCCTGGTATCCTTCGATGATGTCGGGCAGTACATCACCTTTTGCGTCCGCCGTCTTCCGGACGTTCGCGAGGATGCGCTCCGTTGTCTCGTTCGCGGCTTCTCTGAAGGCTTGCTCTCTGGCGATGCGGGGTTTGCCAGTTCCCCGGACGGCAATCGCCTTAAGCTTCATAGCTCCCATCACGGCACCGGCTCCACCTCGGGCCGCAACGTGATGGTAGTCATTCAAGGGGCAGGCGTATTTTACGAGATTTTCACCGGCAGGGCCTATGGCCATCACCGAAATTTTCTCGTCTCCCAGCTCCTCTAAAATGAGATCGGACGTGACCTGCGTTTCCTTCCCCCAGAGATGACGGGCACTCCGCAACTCCACTCGGTCGTCGTCTATCCAGAGATACACCGGCTCTCCAGCCTTCCCTCTGACAACGATGATATCAATGCCTGCGTGCTTTAACCGGGCTCCCCACATTCCCCCTGTATTTCCCGTCCCGATACTTCCGGTGAGAGGAGACTTAGTGGTGATCTCTGTTCTGCCGGAACAGGGTGCTCGTGTCCCGGTCAAAGGACCATTAGCCAGAATCAAAATATTGCCGGGACCAAGAGGATCAACATCGGCGCCCACCTCATCGTAAAGAATCTTAGAGCCGAACCCCATTCCACCGATATATGACCGGGCAAATTCAGGATCAATACTTTTCTTCACGATCTTCACTCTCGACAGGTCTACATCGAGCATTTTCCCGTAGCCATAAAGGTCCGTCACCGCTCACACCTCCCCTCTACTCGTCATCCGTCGTATTGTAATTGAGTTCTTCGGCATTCTTTGCCTTTAGCACAAGCTTCGTTACCTTTCATCAAACCATCGGTATCTTTACAAAGTCGAAAGAACCAATCCCTCACTAATACAGCACTGCCGGAAGCCACGTTGCCAGCCCGGGAAAGATGAAAAGCAGAGCGGCGCACGCAGCGAAAGCTACCAGGAACGGATAGACACCCTTATAGATCACATTAAAAGGTACATTCGTGATGTTCTTCACGATGAAGACACAAGCAGCCACAGGCGGAATGATCACCCCGATGCCCACCGTGATGGTGACCATGACGCAGAACCAGATGGGATCATAGCCCAGCTTGATGACTGCCGGGTAAAGGATCGGCGTTGCAAGGATCATGAAGGCAAGGTCATCGACAAAGGAGCCGCCGGCAAGGTATACAAACAGGATAAGTGTCATGATAAGCCAGGGAGGCATGGGGAGCTTGGCAATTCCTGCGGCGGCGAGTGCAGGGATCTGTGCCATGGTGATAAAATGACCCAGGACCGTTGAGCCTGCGACAAGCATGAGGATCATGCATGTGGGACGTATGGATTCCGCTATGGCAATCTTGAACTCTTTAAACCCGAGGCTTCGTTTGACAAGTGTCAGGATGAGAATGGCAAACGCGCCGATACTCCCTGCCTCTGTCGGGGTAAAAAACCCCTTCATAAGCCCGCCGATCACCACGAGGAAAATGAGCAGGGGCCACACAAACTCTGATAAGGAAGCCGCCTTCTCCCGCCACGTGTATTTTTCGCTTTTGGGGCCGAGGGATGGATTGATCCTGCACCAGCTGTAAATGATGGCGATGAAGAGCACCGCGAGGACGAGCCCCGGTATGATTCCCGCCATGAATAGTTTACCGATCGACTGTTCGGTAATGATGCCGAGTATGATAAACATGCTGCTCGGCGGGATCAGGAGATCGAGAATGCCCACTGTTGCCACGATACCACAGGAGAGCCTCTTGTCATAGCCGTAGCGGTCCATCTGCGGGACGGCAACGCTCGCAAAAGTTGCGGCGGTGGCAATGGAGGAGCCGGAAATGGCTCCGAAAACAGTGGCCCCGGCCACTGTTGCTATGGCCAGTCCCCCGGGCACGTGCCCCGTAAATTTGTTGGCACTCCCGTAGAGTCTGCTTGCGATGCCCGAATGAGAGGCAGCCTGTCCCATCAGGATAAAGAGGGGGATGACGGTGAGGCCGTATGAAGAGAAGACATCGAACAAATCTTTCGCCAGCAGATTACATGCAGCGGGAACCGACACGAGGTACGAGAAACCGAGAAAACCGACGACGGCCATGGCGAAGCCTATTTCAATGCCCGTGCAGAAGAAGAGCACCAGGATGAATATCCCGATGATTCCTACGATGGGTTCACTCATAACGGTCTCCATAAATCTTGATGATGTCGCATAGGAGCATGAGACAGAGCACGAAACAGCATATCCCGACTCCATAGGCAATGGGATAAAAGGGGAAATTGAGGGTTGGCGACACCTCCCCTGTATCGCGGAGGTCCATGCCGACTATGAGAAGGTTGCACCCGGCAACCGCAAAGAGAATGATACCGATGAGGCGTGTAAAGATGTTGGCAATGTTCCGGTTCTGCTTTGGAATTCTTTCAATAAGAAACTCCATGTAGACATGACCTCGCATCCACGAAGTGTACGGTAGTCCGAAGCCGATAACCACCGCCCCGGAAAATGCAACCAGCTCGTAGGCGCCTGTGATAGGTCTGCCAAAGGCCCGGAGCACCACATCGGTGACGGTTAGTAGCATCATCCATACCAGAGCAACCCCCGAAACGGCATGAAGAAACTTACTAATCTTTAGGGCTGTTGCTAACATACGTTCCATCCTTTCCTCCCCGATTCTTACCTCCGGCATGTATACGCGGGGTAAGGAGCATCCTTAGGCATCTTCACTGATTTTTCAGAAAATCCTGACAGAATTTCAGCACCTCTGCTCCCGGGAGCCCTTTTTTCTCCATATCTTTCAGGTAATCGTCAAAAGTGACCGAAACCTTCTTTGCCCACCGCTCCTCCTCTTCCTTTGATAGAGGTATCATTTGATTCCCCAGCTTGAGCGCGAAGTCTCTTCCCGTCTTGTCGTACTCGTCCCATACCGGTCCTGTTTTCTTGATCCATTCCTCATTCACCCCCTCGATAATCTTTTGCACCTCGGGGGGCAAGCCGTTCCACGTACTTTTATTCATAACGACAAAGAAGGCGGCCGTAAAAGATGAACCAAAATTCTCTGTGGTATACTTAACGACCTCTCCCCACTTAAAGCCTTCCAGTGCCGCTATTGGCGCAGTGGAACCATCTACCACACCCTTGGCAAGCGCATCATATGTTTCGCCCATCGTCATTGCCACAGGTGTCGCCCCCAGAGCGGCGACAATCTTTGCACTCAGGCCGGTGGAGCGAATCTTCAGTCCCTTTAAGTCTTCCAGCGTCCGCACCAGCTTTTTGAAGTGAAATAGGCCTGGGCCATGGGCCTGGAAGTACATGACCTTCACGTCACTCATTTCCTTTGGCTGGTACTTCTTGTAAGTGGCGTTGGCGAGGTTTACTGCAACAGTTGCATTTTTGTACCCCAGGGGCAAGTCAATGACCTCCATGAGAGGGAATCTTCCCTTGGTATAACTGAGGGCCGAGGAGCCGATACCTGAAATCCCCTTGACCACGCCATCGTAACACTTATCGGCAGGGGTGAGGGTACCGCTCGGAAAGATCGTGATGGCAACCCCTCCATGGGTGCGCTTCTCTATCTCCTTTGCCCAATCAGCAATCAGATTGGTCACCGGGTGCCCTACAGGCCAGAAATGGGAATAGGTGAGCTTGATTGGTTTCTGTTGCGCCTTTGCTCCGGGAATCCAAAGGAAAAGCATGAATCCCATTACACAAAGAACCGAGATCGTGAGCCTGAACTTTTTCATTGTCATTACCCCCTTCTTGTTTTAAAATCCTACCTCCCTAAAAGGTATGGGAGGGGAAATATTCGCTCCATCTCCTTTTCACTTTTTCAACCATGTCCCCGGTCAGTTCGATGAGAACCGGCCTTTTCTCCACAGGCCACTCAAAGGGCGTGGTCGCGTCGATGATCATGCGTGACGTGTAATCTTTTTCGCCGATGAGGAGCGAAGGATCGATATGCGAAGAAAGGCCCCTTTTGAGGATTTCCGTGCCCCGGTCGGGCTGGAATCGCATGCCGACGGCCCACCAGACCTGGCCCAGATCGGAGGGATTCACATCGTCGTCGACTACAACGACGAGCTTTGTCGAGTAGGCGCCAGATGGGCATGAAAGGACGGCCATGCTTACCTGCCGGGCATGCCCCGGGTAGAGCTGTTTTATCGGGACAATAGCCGTGAAGTAGCCTCCGGTTTCTGGCGGGCAGTAGACACCTTTTAAACCCTGAATCCCGATCGCTTCGAGGTCGGCCCAGAGCTGAGCCGAACGGTTCAAAGCCATGAGCATATGAATATCAGTGATCGGCCTGCCTGTCGTACATCCCCAATGGATCGGGTCATTCCTGTAAGTCACACACTTTATCTTCATGTAAGGCTTGGGAAAGGCAGCCTGGTAGTAGCCTGAGTATTCACCATAGGGCCCCTCGTCTCTCAAGTCGAATGGGTCTACCTCCCCTTCGAGGATCACCTCAGCTGTTGCGGCGACCAGAAGGTCCACGGTCTCCGCCTTGACAACTTCGACCGGCTCGCCACGAAGGGCTCCCATGAAGTCGTACTCACACTCGCCGGGAGGAAAAGGCGCGCTGGCCACGAGGAAGGCAATAGGGTCAACGCCAATGGCCACCGCAACGGGCATCGGTTTCTTAAGGCCCTCGTACTCCTTCAAATGGAGCTGAATATGTTTCCCGGGGATCATCCAGATGCCCGCGCTTTTCTCGTCAAGCACCTGCATCCTGTGAGTGCCGACATTAATCCATCCAGTCTCTGGGCTCTTTGATATGATGCAGTGGGTGGTACCGATATAACGTCCCCCATCTTTCTCGTAATATTTCGGCACGGGAAACTTGAGGATATTGACCTTCTCGCCAAGATCAATATTTTCCTTGCACGGGCCGGTTTGCACTTCCCTGGGCGGGACCTTGTTTCTCACCCTCCGTGCCCACTCCTGCGCGATCTCCATTAGGCTTAGATGACCAGGCAGGTCGAGGGCAAAGGCAAGCCTTTTGGCCGTAGCCAGGGCGCTTGTGAAAACGGGAGTACTATACCCTCTCACTTTTTCAAAGAGCAGTGCCGGCCCCTGTCTCTGCTCGTTGATCTTGGCAATGTGGCAAAGCTCCAGATTCCAATCGACCTCGGTCTTGACGCGGTGCAATTCTCCCATTTCCTCCAGTCGGCTAATGAAGGCTCTAAGATCTTGATATGGCACCCTCTCCTCCTTTCTGAGAATGTCCTTCTCTCAGTAAATGCTTAAGAATCTTACCCATGCTATTTCTCGGTAGCTCGTCGACAAACTGGACAAACTTAGGCTTCTTATAACTTGCCAGGTTTTGTCGGCAAAAATCGATGATCTCGTCAGCGGATGCCCTTTCTCCGTCTTTCAAAATCACAAAGGCCTTAACCGATTCCCCCCATACGGGATCGGGAACACCAACCACAGCGCTTTCTTTAACCTTGACGTGACGATTGATGACCTCTTCAATCTCTACGGGATAAATGTTCTCACCCCCGCTGATGATCATGTCTCTTTTTCTGTCCACAAGATATAAATACCTCTCCTCATCAAACATTCCCAAGTCAGCGGTGTGAAGCCATCCCCCCTTCAGAACCTGGTTACTTTCTTCAGGCATTTCCCAGTAACCTACAAAGTTCTTGTCGCTCTTGACAAGGATTTCGCCCACTGTGCCCGGCGGGACCTCCGTGCCATTTTCATCGACTATCTTAATATGAACATTGACATACTCTTTGCCACAAGACTTCAACTTTCTATCGCGGCCCTCAGATTCGGCGTGATCTTCTTTGGATAAAAAACTCACTCCTCCAACCGTTTCTGTTAATCCGTAACCCTGAGTAAGGATAGGGCCAAACAGTTCGATGGCCCTTTTCAGCACATCTGCGGAGGCTGGGGAGGCCGCGTATTTGATTTGCCTTAACTGCCTTATGGTCTCGCGGTACCGCTCTATCCCGGGGTAATTGACGAGTTGTACAAGCATTGTCGGTACAATAAATGTACAGGTGATCTTTTCCTTCTTGATCGTATCCAGGAACGACTCAGGGTCGAAATGACCATGCGGCGAGATAACAACGCTTCCCCCAATGTAAAAGAGTTGATGGAGAATCGGGATGGTGACCGGTCCGTGAAACATAGGAAGAACGATCAGCCCCCGATCATCTTTGCTGAATGGTAGATTAATCTGGAGATTCACCATCTGTTCGAGAATGTTCCGGTGAGTCCACATGGCACCCTTCGGAAACCCCGTTGTCCCACTTGTAAAATATATGGCTGCGATATCGTTCTCAGTTGCACCAACAAGGGGCTCAGAGGCCGGCGAATCGAAAAGAAGTTGCTCGAATGGTATGACTTCCTTAATTGGACTTCCTCCCACAGCTACGAAGTGTCGCACTGTGCCGAGGGATGGCCTGATCTCGCCTACTGCATCCCGGAATAGCTCCCCTGTGATCAAAACACGGGGCGACGTAATATCAAAATACGGGATGTACTCTTTGGGGTTCAGACGGGTATTCAGGGGGACAATTATGGCCCCAATCTTGGCCAAGGCGAAATAGATCTCCACATACTCGCTGCAATTAGAAAGCAGCACTGCTACCCTGTCTCTCTTTTCTACCCCGAGCCGAGATAATCCATTGGCGAGTCGGTTTACGCGCTCGTTGAACCCCTTGAAGGTGTACCTTCTGTCGCCCTCTGTAAGGCAGGGGCTCTCAGGATATCGCCTCGCGTTTCTGCGGGGAAGTTCTCCCAGGTCCATTATCACCAGCCTCACGAAGTAAACGAAGCTAACGTTGACCCCACTAGCTTCCTTAAGGTTCATGGTTACAGCTTCAGCGCCCCATGTCGAGGATCGCGCTCTGCTGGTAGACTGACCTTCCCGGCCCCATATCCCTATACCCCGCTAGTTCGGGCAGTTTGTGCTTCTCCCACAGCTGATACCACGCCCGATCTACTTCAACAAAATACTTGAGGGGCACGACAGGGTTGCCGGCCAGGGCCGAAAGGGGCTCGATGCACCAGTGGTCTGCCCTGGGGATGACGCCATGAGACATCAAATAGTCGAGTCCTTCGGTCGTGGACTTTATGGCCTCGTCCACATCCTCAAACCCGTAAGGTTTGCACAACTCGACTCCCGCGACAAAAGCGGGCAAAACGCGGCCTTCCCCGAACACGCCAACCGCATCGATCATCCTCTTGATCCAGGTGTCCCGGCCTATCAATTTCTCTTTGCCTGGACATACGGAATTAAAAATGCGCGCATCCCAGACTTCAAAATTAGGATGGTAGCAGTCGACACCCGCCTCTTTCAGGAGTCTTAACCCCTCTTTATCCAGGGCCGCCGTCTGCAGATGACAGGGCCACCTGTTGCCGATCGCTTCCTTGATTGCCTCCACATATGGCGTATAGAATTTGACATCAGAGTAGGCGCCTTTACCGGAAATGACGGAGCCGCCTGAAAGGAGGTAGCACAATCTTCGCGGTTCATCTTCCGGCTGATCGAGAAAGATCATTTTCATGACCTGCACAACCTGGTCAACACTCTTCTTCAAGGTGTAGGCACGGCCTTGCCTCTTTAAAGCGTCGTAATTGGCATTCAGGTCGCAGAATTTGCACTGGAGATCGAAATTCCATAGGCTGCACTTTCTCAAAAGGGTGGAGAAGGCCCTATGACCCCATCCCACCACTGGAACGATTTCCGCATAGCGTGTCCCATCTTCAAAAGCCATGGAGTAGTATTTTGGGACCGGGGGGAAGCTTACCTTTCCAATCCTTTCTCCACCATCGGCTGTGAGCCAAACCTCTCCGTCCAGGATGTCGATGAGGTATGGAGAAGCGTACGAGATAGTACCTCGGATGTTCGTTTTTCTCAACCCATAAGGCCCGCCCTCCACCCTGAACTCATCCGGAGCTTTAAGGCTTTCTCCATGCTTCATCTCCTTTGTCTCGGTTTGATCATATGAGAAGATGTAGTAAGATCTCGGTCTTCCGAGGCTCGCATGCTCCAGTGCACCTTGAGAAAACCTGACTCCGTGGCGGAGTACATCTTCCTTCACGATCACTTCCCTTGGCACATCGGGGTATGTTTCGAAGAACTGTTCCAGCTCCTGGCTTCGGATAATCTCTTCTTGCTTCATAATTATCCTCCAGCTAACCGGCATAACCTATTTTTTGTACGTGACTCACTCAACTTATTCCAATCATTCACCGTTTTCTATGGAAGTCCATATTTTTCCCAGTTGGCTACCACTTTCTTTAAAACATCCTCTTTCGGCTTGACCACGCGGGCCGTTGGGCGGGTCCTGCCTTCACCTTCCCACTTGAGTGTAGCGTCAATTCCAATCTTTGAGCTCATGGTGATATCAGTACGCCCGGTTAAAGGAAACTCGACGGGTCTCACGCTTCCGGCTGGATTCAGAGGATATCCGCCGATGGGAGGTGTGATGATCACGTCTTGATGGGGATCCACACGCGTGGACAGAGCCCAGATGATTTCGTCGGGATTGGTTATATCGATGTCCTCATCCGTAACAATCACACAGTTGGCTGAAGAAGCAATATACGGCATGGAGAACGTTTGATAGATCGCTGTCTTCCCCCAACCGGGGTAACGTTTTCGAATGGAAATGAAAGCGGTGTAATTCCTACCGGACGGGGGCAGCCACCCATCCACAAATCCCGTGATCCTTTCCCGGGCCTGAACAGTAAAGGTGGAAATCTGGGGGATCATTCGCAGAATCTCGGCATCCCCCATCATCGGCCCTTCAATGGTTGTCAGATAGAGGGGATTCTTTCTATGGGTTATACACTTTACCTCGAAGACAGGAAGAAGCATCTCCTCTTCAAAATATCCCATCCACTCCCCGAACGGGCCCTCCATCTTTTTCCCCATAACTGAAATCTCACCTTCGAGAACAATCTCTGCCGTGGCCGGCACTTCCAGATCGATGCTTTCACACTTGACCACCTCGATCGGGTTTCCATGACGGAACGCGGCAGCAAACGCGAATTCGCTCTCACTAAATGGAATCTTTGTCACTGCTGCCACGTAAAGTGCTGGGTCAGCCCCGATGGCGACCGCACAAGGAATTTTTTCCTTGCCTGCTTTTCTTGCCTTTTCCAGATAGATTCCTTGATCCTGAAAGATGTTGCACATGATGCCCGTACTTTTCCTGTCATGTACCATCATCCGGTAGATGCCCGCGTTTACACCGAATTTCTCATCTTTGGCTATGACGATCGGAAGGGTGATATAAGGTCCCCCATCGTCTGGATGCCATCTCAGAATGGGGAACCTACCCAGGTCCACCTCATCTCCCTTTAGGATAAGTTCTTTGCATGGACCCGACTTGACCAGCTTCGGCTCAAGCCACGTTGTTTTGTCCAGCCGCTCGACGAACAGGTTCCGATATTCCTTAACCGTCAAGCCCCGCGGAAACCCGCAGGCCATGGCAAAACGGTCAAGGGTCCCAAAAATATTCGCCACGATCGGCACATTGAAACCTTTCACGTTCTCAAGAATGACAGCAGGGCCGTTCCTCCTGTTCAATTCCCAGATGATCGAGAAGACCTCATGC
>Ga0129297_10001274_pt1 | contig 12676 bp, 10 predicted proteins | sample I18A1metaG_FD_94708 | JGI IMG/M metagenome (GOLD analysis project Ga0129297, IMG submission 94708) | Lake sediment bacterial and archeal communities from Gulf of Boni, Indonesia to study Microbial Dark Matter (Phase II) - ​I18A1 metaG | ecosystem: Environmental > Aquatic > Freshwater > Lake >... | reverse complement strand
CCTCAGAGCATACACAGTCAACGCCAGTTCGTGGGAGTCTACTGTGAGAGGACTGTTGAAGCTGACCGGACTCGGTTATCAGGGCGTGCACGTCTTTGTGATTCTGTCCGGCTTCCTCCAGATGTGGACCTCTAGGGATAGGAAAAGGGATGCATACGAGTACTACGTCAGGAGGTTCCTGCGCCTATATCCTCTATATTGGCTGGCGATCTTGGGGGTCGTCGCGCTTAACTTGGTGATTCATGGGAATTTGGGGGCGACGCCCATTCAGGTATTTGGGGCTTTTCTGGGTTACGCCCCACTTCTCTCCTTGAACCCGTCATTCTGGTTCATGATGCTCATAGTTCAACTGTACCTGCTCTTCCCGATTCTTCGCGAAGTCCTTGGCACCGTGAAGGAGCGCGAGTTTCTGGCAGGGACAGGGGCGGTCACGGTTCTCTTCCTCTTCCTCCTTGCGGACAGGATGCCATGGGCAGGGTTCTTCGCTGGATGCTGGCTCTTCGAGTTCTCTCTGGGGATGGTTATGGCGAACCATCGCTCGAGGGTTGAATCCCTGCTCCGCGGCATCAGAAGCATCATCCTACTGTTGCTCGCCTATCTCTTGGGTCTAGGGTTGAGCAGTTTCCCTCAGACCTGGGCTCTGGGAAGGCCCCTATATGGGGCAGCATTGACGCTTCTTCTATGGTCGATATACAATACTGTGAGAGGAATGGGGGGCTTTGGTGGCTTGAACGGTATGCTGGTCTTCATAGGCAGGAATTCTTTCGCGATGTTCCTGATCAATCAGCCATTCATACAGGAGTACTACCTGCTGCTGGGAAATCGGGATCTGGTCTTCATGAACCCGATCATCGGAAACCCAAGGAACTTCGGCACACTCTCGATCAGCAGATACCTCATGGTGGAGTTGAGCTATGTGATTTTAGTGATCTTCCTGTCCTATCTGCTCACCGAAGTCGAGAGGCGGATTGCCGAGCGGGTTTCTTCCTGGGGATGGAAGCGTGTACCAGGAGAGTCTGCTCTGAAGAAGGGTGAGCACAGCACGTTCCCTATGGTTGGTTCGGTTTGAGTCCTTGAATTCTTACGCTGGATATTGAGGCTGCGATCTCTCCTATTCTTTGAGGTGGGATTCCCAGCTCCTTGATGATGGCTTTGGCGATAGGGTCGCTAACTAAGCACTCGATGGGAAAGTCAGACTCATCGACTATTCTGACTTTCCGGAATCCAGTCGATTCTATCGTTTTTAGGTATTCGTCTTTGAGGGCTGCACCTGAGATGCAGCCAACGTATGCTTCGACGGAACTCTTTACGGATTCAGGCAGTTCCTTCAGTAGGACTATGTCTGAGACCAAGAGCCTGCCTCCGGGTCTGAGTGCTCTAAAGGCTTCTGCGAAGACCCGTTTCTTGTCGGGTGAGAGGTTGATGACGCAGTTCGAGATGACAACGTCGACGGAGCTGTCGGCGATCGGGAGTGACTCGATCTCGCCGAGCCTGAACTCGACGTTCTGGTAGTTGCCTTTCTCGGCGTTTTCTCTTGCTTTCTCGATCATCTCGGGGGTCATGTCCACACCGATGACTTTGCCTTTGGGGCCGACTCTTGATGCGGCTAGGAAGCAGTCTAGGCCCGCGCCGGAGCCGAGGTCGAGGACGGTCTCTCCTTCCTTGAGGGAGGAAAAGGCGATGGGGTTCCCGCATCCCAGACCAAGGTTTGATCGCTGAGGAGCCTGCTTGAGTTCCATCTCGGAGTAGCCTATCTGTAGTGCGGTGTCTACGGCGGAGGGACTGCTGCTACACGAGGGGCAGCAGGGGGCTTCTCTTTGGGCTATCTCGCCGTATCTCTTTTTCACGTGTTTCTTGATTTCTGTGTCTTTCATCTGGACCACTGCTTTTACTTATCGGGTGTCCAATATCTTGGGGAGAAATATATAAATGTATTGGATGCCCAATATTAAGGTATGAGCGACGAGTGTTGCCCAGAGGTCCCAGACTGCTGTGACATGCGGGGCATGCTATCATTCCTGATACTCTGGCTTCTCTCAAAAAGATCCATGAACGGGCAGGAGATATCCGAAGAGCTGGGAAGGAGGAGAGGAGCAGAGCCAACGCCGGGGACACTATACCCGGCATTGAAGGAACTCAGAGCAAGGGGGCTAGTTGAGATGGAGAGGAGGGGAAGAACAACCCTCTACACGATATCAGAAGAGGGCAGAGATGGGTTGGAGAAGGCCTGCAGATACTTCTGCAACGCTTTTGGAGAGATCTTTCAGGAATACGGCAGAGCTACCGCACCCACCTAGGATCTCCTGTTCGATCGAAAGTTGCCTTGCTGCGTCCGCTCACTTGTCCCGGAGTTTCCCGATCTTACGGAGGAGGCGTGAAGCACCATCTTTCCCCAGCAGCATTTTGAGCTGCTCCTCCGACTCTGACCCATTCCGGATTCGAGGATTCGCCTCACAGCATCCCTCAACCCTGGGCTGAGGTCTCTTGTTGCTTCTTCTGACATTCCTCTGCGACCTTTGCCCAGATTCTCAGGTCTAAACACTTTCCCTATTGGACAGACCCCAGAGAGATGAGAGGATGAAGTCGCCTAAAAGGGAGATCTAGGACAAACTATTGGGCAGAAAACTCGTAGTGTCAAGTGCTCTACTGCCTACTCTATCTTTCCTCTGAAGGTAAGGGAGACCAAGGCGTTCATGAATAGCAGCGCGGTGACGATGTAGAAAGAGGCTTTTGTTCCCCACGAAACGGAGATCCATGTGAGAAGGATGGGAGCCACTATAGCGCCAGCGTCGAAGAAAGTTCGGTAGACGCCGATTGCTGGCCCCCTCACGGAGGGGGTGACCACTTCAGCTACGGTGACAGGCAGTAGTGGCAATAGGATTCCGAGTGCTAGACCAGCAAGCATGAAGAGAGCTGCTTGGATCTCGAAAGAGGGGAAGGACGGCATCAGGACGATTGCCGTGCCGAGAAGCAGGAGTGACATCACGTAGACCCGGGGTTGGCCTGAGAACTTGGCAGCTCTGCCTGCAAGGAAGTTTCCTGCTGACAGTCCGACGAACCTGATTCCCATGAGGAGGCCGATCGCTGCGACATCGAATCCCAGAGCGGCGGTGAAATAGATCGGGATGATAGTTGAGAGCATTCCTATCTCTGTGGAGAAGAAGAGGAAGCCCGTAAAGCAGACAAACCCGAAAGCAGGGTTTCGCATCGCGTTGAAGGCATTCGTCCAGGTGCCAGTTTCAAGCTCGCTCCTCGGAGCCCTGACTCCTTTCGGCGACGTGGCGGCAGACAGCCCCTTCGATAGGATCGACATTGCAGCTGCGGCGAGCATCAGAGCCGCGGCAACCGCGAATATCATCCTGAAACCGAAGATCGCCGCCATCATTCCTCCTATGGGTGCACCCATGAAACCCCCTAGGAATTCTATGCCTTGGAATACTCCCATCGCCTCACCCATGGACCCGCGCTCAGACATCTTCACAACGAGGTTTATCGAGGTGTTGAAGAAGAGAGCCAATCCAACGCCCCAGAGGACCCTCCCGACCATGAGATGAAAGGGATCGGCAGCCAACATTGAGAGAAATGCGCCAAGAGCAGAAGAGAGAAACCCAGCTATCAGAGGAGCCCTATATCCGACACGGTCGGAGAGGTATCCCGCGGGAATCTCGAGAAACATCCTGCTCAAGAAAGAGGAGGAGATCACGGCACCCGCGACGACCTCAGTGGCACCAAGCTGCCCAGCGTAGAGTGGGAGAACCGGGCTAGCGGACTGCTCGTTCAGCATGACGAGGAATGCAAGTGCGCAGAGGACATAGTATGCTCTGTGCAATCTCAAGATCTCATCCCTGATCAAACATCTCATGTTCTAGTTTTGGAGGGACCGTTCACGTCAAGTATCGTTCTTAGTTGTCAGTCTTCGTGCTTGCCGTCTTTAGGCGTGATGCGAATCGATGGAGGCTGACGGAGATCACCCCCAGGTGCCGGTCCCATTTCATGAGTGGAGGGACCGAGGAAGATCAGGCATATCGCCGCGTTCACCAGCATTGAGAGGGCAAGAAGAATCCAAAGCAGCTTCGGATCATAGCTGTACAGGAATCCCCCGAGGGCGTAGCCCAGGATAGAGGGAATCGTAAGGATGGCACCCATACCCGGGCCTCCCGATCCTCCTATTGTATTGATGAATAGCATGCCCTGGCCTAGAGCGGCCATGACCCGACCTCTTCTCTCGACAGGCACCGACTCTGCCATGAAGGCAGGGGCGCCAGAGATGAGGAAGGTGTTCGCGACAGTTATGGCGACGAAGAGGAGCATCGTATCCATGAACTTCCGGCTGTAGGGGAAGAAGAGGATCGGGGCGACTGAGAAGGCTAAAGAGAATGAGAGAGCCATCCTAGCACCTATTCGGTCCACAAGTAATCCTGCAGGCACCAGGAGTATCGTGTTGACCACCGCTGCAACCATGAGGACGGTCCCCCATTCTATCTTCGACAATCCTATGACACCCACACCATAGACCACCCAGTACGGCGCAGCAAGATTGTTGATGAAGAAGCTCAAGACCAGCATAAAGGTGAACCTCTTCAGGTTGCGAGGCAGGGATCCCAGAACCTCAATCATATCTCGATATGAATCGACGAGGATCTTCACAAATCCACTGCCAGATGCCTTCGCGTTCTTCGGCGTGTTGGTCTCTTTGAGAAACTTGAGGTTCATCGTGGCAATTCCGACAATTACTGCTGCACTCAACCAGTAGAGGGACTTCATTGCCTTGTCTACGCCCAGTGCCGTGATCAGGTATCCGCCTATGTACGGAGAGAGGATGCCTACCGCGCTCGGAAGGGCTATCCAGAGGGAGTAGCCTACACCTCTCCGCTCGGCAGGCAGTGAGTCAGCCATGAGCGCATTCATCGCAGGGAACTGAAAGACCATCAACCCGATGAGGAAGTTGCCAAGTGCTAGGTATCTCCAGTCGGGTGCCAGAGCGAAGATCAGGTATAGGACGGCGGAGATGTAGCCTGACACGGCTATTATCTTGACGCGGTCGTATCTGTCGGCGAGATATCCGGCAATAGGATACACGAAAAGTGCGGCGATCGGGAGAAGGCTGTTGACCAGCCCGATGTCAACCGTACTGCCGCCCAAGGCTAAGACGTAGAGGCTGAAGTAAGGAAAGGTAATGAAGATGGATAATGCCCGTAAGGCATCGCTCAGAGTGAATATCAGAAGGTTGCCACTCAAAATGCTCCGAAGGGACTTCATGTTATGACCCAGGTTCTGTGGAGGAAGATATGAGCTACATTCTCATGTTTAATCATTTCACAAACATCGAAGCCTACGGATAGGCTCTGTCATTTAGTCTCAGCCTCGGCACTTATCGTCGGAAGGATCCTTGAGAGAGTGAACTGACCCGTGCAACAATGGCTCAACAGGACCGTTTTCAACCGGACTCAGATTCTCGTGGGAGTCCTCGTTGGCGGTTGCTACCTGTTGAATACTTAAGAGAACCAAGTCATGATCTTCCATGCTCAGATTTTCCCGAGAATAGTGCCGGAGAAGTGAAAGAGAATTGCTGGGAATGATTGTCTCGGTTGCCACGGCGATAGTGCTCGTTGCGGCTTTGTGGCTTTTGGTGTTCGGATACATGTTTGGAGCCGCGTGGACTCCGACCTCTAAGGATAGAGTCCGCAAGATGCTTTCTATGGCAGACGCCAAGTCTGGCGAAGTGGTCTATGACCTTGGATCAGGAGACGGGAGGATCATCATGACTGCTGCCAAGGAATTTCATGCCAGGTCGGTTGGAATAGAGATTAATCCGCTTTGGGTTCTCTGGACGCAACTGATAGTGAATATCCTGGGATTGAGAGATCGAGTGAATGTTGTTTGGGGTGACTTCTTTCGGAAAGATTTGAGTGAGGCCAACATAGTAACGCTCTTTCTGAAGCAGGATACAAACGACAGATTGAGACCGAAACTTGAAAGGGAACTGAAGCCTGGAACGCGCGTCGTTTCTTACACCTATACTCTTACCGGTTGGAATCCTCTGAAAGTTGACAGGAAACTGGCATTGTATGTGTATAGGATGGATGATAGGAATGCTGCATCGTTGCCTCCAGTCAGTTGGCGACTGAAGAAAAGTGGGCCTTCAGAGGACCGGTCGATGCCTCACTCGCCAGCTACTCTGAGAGGGCTGCCCATGACGCTATTCCGGAGTCTAAGCTTGAAGGCTGGTCTTCACCACTTGTTCCAGCTTACCATATCGCTCAGGCCCTTCCTCTCCTTGGATTCTGGAGCCTCCTCCGAGTATCCCAGGAGCATTAAAGCCACAACCCGGATGTTCTCCGGGTATGTTCAGCGCTTCCTTGACGACCATCAGACGATGTGGTGTGGTCGCTAAGCCACTTCTGGACCCCTGACTGCTATTCGCGTTGGCTTTCGATGAGGTCGAGGATTATGGGCAGGCTCAGTTCTGCAGACGAGACTCCTGTAGAGAACGGCAGCAGTGCGGCTGCTTCCACCTCTTCTTTCGTGGCGCCAGCCCTCATCGCCTCACTGATGTGATGGCGTAGAGCACCTGCCTCTCGTATCGTGGAATAGATGCCGACAAAGATCAATTCTACAGTCCTCTTGTCGAGAACATTATTCTTGTTGATCTGTTTCATCAATTCCTGGAAAGCCTTCACGACTTCCGGACGTTCCTTGACGAATACTTCCCACGGGTTGACTCCTAGTTCCATTATCTCACTTCCTTGAACTACTATCCAAACCTGAACCAGAACTTATGTGTATTCCAAGTGCTGCTAAACATGACTCCTCGCCCCGGTGATTCTCTCCTCCGAGGAGTGATATCTAGACCCTGATCAGTCTCCCAGTATGCGCTGAGGAGGAGTCAAGGCGACCTACTTCAGGAAAGACTTAACGGAGTTCATCACATAGTATCACTTAGAGAGCTAGGAATGGAGTGAGTTTGATGTCAGGTAGGAAGAAAGGCGGAAAGAAGAGAACCTTCTCACTAGGTCCAATATTGAAGAAGAAGGTCATAGACTCAAATGGCGGGGTAGTAGGATCAGTGGAAGACATTATAGTAACGGTGGGAGGAGCTAGACCTGAGGCTCTCCTCTCGATAAGAGACGAAGAGGGAAAGATGACTCAGGTCTCTTTCACCGACATCGCGACGATAAGTGAGGTCGTCCTACTTGGTAAGGTCATCCTGAAGGGAGCCGAGGCAATGAAGCCGGCTGAAGCCTTCGCCCCCGCAAAACCGGAGAAGATTGAAGCGGTACAGGCACCACCTCCCCCTACGACACCCCCAACAATTAGCAAGTGCACAAAGTGTGGCTTCGAGAACACACCCGACTCGAAGTTCTGCATAAAGTGTGGGAACAAATTGGCGTGACGTATGGGCTTCACAAAGAGGATTCCTCATCCCAGGTCTGAACCTGCCACGCCGTAGAGATTCATGGTCTACTGATGTGTGGAGGTCTCCCGCTGTCAGCCTTAGCCTAGATGATTTCCTGTTGTCGTCCTTTCCTCTGATGTCCGTGGTCCCTTATCCACGGTCAGACTATGCCGGTACTCGGCATGGCTTCTTCGCCAGATTTGCCAGGCTCTCGTGGAATCCAGAAAATCCACGACTTTGTGGTCTTCGCTCCCAGAATCCTCCTCTCAAGTACGAGTTCTAGGAGTGTTGCCTTCGCTGCAGACCAACTCTTTATGCCTGCTTTGACTCGGAGGTTCTCGGTGTCCATGGGAATAGGGGAGTTCTTCAGGACTTGCAGGATCTTCTTCTTGTAGTCTCTTTCAGGCATTCGTTAGTACTCTCGTAACGAGAGTCGCTAGTGGGACCGTTTAACATTTGTGATGAGTCAGCATCATTCGAGCCACGATAGTTCCATTGATGCTTGTTTTCCTGCCTGAGTCTGATCGGGAAAACCCTGCATTCAAGAGGCCGATCGCAGCCAAAGCAGACAGGTCTCCAAGGTCTGATGCTTCAAGAGACATCATGTTCTGAGAGTAGCGATGGTCTCCTCTGCCAGATTCGACTGGACCAGTCTGGTCGGTCACCGTACTGTCTTAAGGCCTTTGAGATTGCCCTTCGTGGACCGATTCAGTCTTGAGTCCTAGGCGGTCTCTTTGAGGTACGGGATGATCTTCTCCTCTAGTGCTTTCAGGGTTTCAAACTATTTCTGCGTACAGTATATCTTGAACTAGGCGTCTAGACTTCGATGAGGTTGTATTCATGGATCTTGCAACTGAAACACTGGCCAAATATGTGCAAGAAGAGAACTTTGAAAGGCTGCCCGATGTCGTCGTGGAGAAGAGTAAGGCGATAATCCTTGATACCTTTGGGTGTACATTCGGCGGAACAGCGACCAGCGAAGCCAAGATTCTGATCAAGATTGCCGAGAGACTGGGTGGCGTGGAAGAATCCACAATACTCGGTCTGGAGAAGAAGTTCCCCTGCACAGTCGCCTCATTCGTTAACAGCCAGAACGCGAACATTCTGGATTACGATGAAACATACCTTAACGTCGGGCATCCAGCGGCACTGGCGGTCTTCTCTGCGCTTGCACTTGGAGAAAGAGAGAATGCCTCTGGAAGAGATCTTATAACCTCGGTCATATGCGGTTACGAGGTCTCGACGAGACTGGGCATCGCGATTCTACCCAGTGAAAAGAGACGACGGCAGGTTTGGCCCTATGGTACTTGGCAGACTTTCAGCGCAGCTGCGGGAGCATGTAAGATCCTAGGTCTCTCACTCAGGGAGATCAGAGATGCCTTCGGAATAGCAGGTGGAGCTGCTCCTGTTCCCTCAACGAAGAGGGTCTTGTCGCTTCCATCGAGTATGATCAAGAACTCTAACGCTTGGGCAACGAGGTTGGGTGTTGAGGCCGCCTTACTTGCACGGGAAGGTTTTACAGGTCTGGCCGATGTCCTGGACGGTGATGACGGTTTCTGGGTCATGGCAGGCTCTGACAGATGTGACTGGGGTATCATTGGGGATGGTCTAGGGAGCAGATACAACATACTGAACGCGTCTTACAAGCCCTGGTCGACATGTAGGTGGATTCACCCAATCCTCACAGCTCTAGAGGAAATCCTATCTAAGGAGAGGTTCGGGATCGACGACCTAAGGGAGATCACATGCCGGTCATTCAGCCTGGTCTCCTCTTATCCATACGACAATCAAGAGCCGCGTAGCATGGAGGATGCGTGGTGGAGCGTGCCATGGGCTGTTGCGATGCTGATCTTAGGGTACAGGAGCGGACCCGAATGGTACGATGAAGAGAGATTCGGAGATGACCTGGTCCGATCGGTAGCGAGGAAGACAAGAGTTGTGTGCGACGAAAAGGCTGATAGAGCTTTTCCCGAGGAAACTCCCGCGGAAGTCATCGTCGATACAAAGAAAGGCAAGTTTGCTTCAAGGGTCAAGTATCCCAAGGGAGACCCGCAGCATCCAATGAGCAACGAAGAGTTGAGAGAGAAATTCCGCTATCTTTCCTCGTTCGTCCTCAATCGCGAGAGTGTTGTTCGACTTGAGAAAGCCGTGGACTCCTTGGAGAAGATAGATGATCTCAACGAGCTCACTGCCATCCTAGCCACGGCATAATCCTATTGGGTACCTCCTTCTACTCCCATCCCTGAGGCGCTATATGGTTATGGGATACGCCCCAAACTTTCTCCCAGCTTCAACCATGGCCAAACAGTTTTCCAACTTGGCGCCTGCAGCCCATGAGTTGCTCGATGATAACATGTGTCCTCCACCGGGGGAGGCTTTTCTGATGCAAGCCTTTGTTTCATCTACTACCTCTTCTCTACTCTTCCTGGCTAGGCTGTCGACAGCTACATTGCCCATCAGCACAAGCTTATCCCCATACTTTGCCTTGACCTCGCCTATGTCCACACCGGCTGTCGGATCGAGAGAGTGAAGCCCATCCACTATACCCGCAAGGTCGTCTAGAAGCGGGTTCACGTTACCATCTGTGTGCTTGATGAATCTGACTCTCCTCCTATGGGCCTCTTCAACCTGTCTCTTAAGGTTCGGGAAGATCACATCTCTGAAGAACTTTACTGGAACCATAGGTCCCTTCTCTTCACAGTAGTCTCCTCCGGAGATTATGAAGTCGGCCCCTGCTTCGGCTATCTGCTTTATGATCTCGATGTTGAAGTCGGCTAGCTTCTCGATAACCTTCCTTATGAAGCTGGGTCGCTGATACATCCACGTAACGAACTTTACGGGTGTGAATATCTCCCACGCATGGGCGAACGGGTCCCTGATGAACGTGGCTAATGCCATTTCATCCCCGATCATCTTCTTGGCATACTCTGAGGCGTATGCCCACCCTAGGGCGTTAGGGTTCGGAGACTCGAAAACATCGAAGTCTTCTGGTTGGTTGAAGATCGTGCCATAGGGCACCCAAGCCTTCGCCTCCACGTCGAGCATGAGGATTCTGCCCCAAAGGTCGACTATCGTCCCATCAGGGTTCTTCTGGGGCGTCCAGTCTTCGGGTGGTGAGAGGTCTATGGTGAGCACGTCGAAGCCAATCTTCCTATAGCATCCTATCTTGAAGTCGCTTCTCTTTCGTTCAAGCCTTCGATCTGCAACTATCGGTGTCTGTAGCGATGTCGCTACCTGAAGTCTCTCCCCTATTATGGCCTCCATGATTGGGACTTCCATGTCGATCTCTGTTATTGGAACAACATCCGGCTCCTCGATCGCTAATGCCTTCATAACCCGATCTCTCTTCTTCATCCGCTAAGCCTCCACCTCTCCCACGAGTTTCTTTACGGTCTTGATGGCTTCCATCACGTCCTTGGCGTAAGCGTCGGCGCCGATCTCATCGGCGAACTCCTGTGTCAAGGGCCTGCCGCCAACGATTACTTTGACTCTGCCTCTGAGATCCCTTTTCTCGATGACTTTGACTACGTCCCTGATGTTCTCCATCGTCGATGTCAGTAGGGCAGAGATGGCGAGAACATCGGCAGATTCTTTCGCCACGGCTTCGGCGAACCTCTCGGCTGAAACGTCAACCCCGAGGTCAACTACTTCGAGTCCAGCAGCACCCAGCACCATGATGACCAGGTTCTTGCCAATGTCGTGTATGTCGCCCTTAACCGTTCCAATCACAACTTTGCCGTAGGGTTTGCTATGGATCTCCACTAGCCGAGGCTTCAGTATGCCCGTAACCTCGGAAGCTAACACACCGGCCATGATCAACTCCGAGAGGAAATACTCTCCTCTCTCATATCTCCTACCGACCTCTTCCATAGCCTCGTTAAGAGCGTTCAGAACACTTATCGGGTCGACACCTCTTTCCAGGATATTGCTAAGGGTTCCCCTGATCTCTTCGACCGGTGAGATCTGTACAATGAGCTTCTTGAAGTCATCGAGTGTGTCCAACCCAGGCACCTACGGGCAGGGTATTCGCCAATCGGACTTATTTGGTTTAGCCAGTCAACGTGGGAAGAGTCTTCTCGTCTAGGTCTCGCGCAACAATGATAAATAATCAAGTCAGAACGAGTAACTGAGACAATCAGTCTCAAAGGAGGACAACCCAATGGTGATATTGGAGGAGCCCATAAGACAAGTTCTCACTGTAAGGAACTACGTTGCCGGTGAATGGGCCGAATCCAAAGGCGAGCTTGTTGACATCGTGAATCCGGCAACTCAGAAGGTCATAGCAAAGAACCCCATGTCAACTGAGGATGAGCTCAACGCAGCCGTAGAATCGGCTAAGGAGGCTTTTCCTGCTTGGAGGGCGACCCCGCCTCTTGCCCGGGCAAGGTTCCTATTCAGAATGAAGGAGCTCATGGAGGAGCGCTTCGAAGAGCTGAGCAGAATTCAGACCATGGAGCATGGAAAGACGATTGATGAGTCCAGAGGGGAGACGAGGAGGGGCATTGAGAATGTGGAGGTCGCCACAGGCATCCCCTCACTGATGATGGGGTATAACCTCGAGGATATCGCAGCAGGGATAGATGAATACCTTATCCGGCAGCCTCTAGGGGTCTTTGGGATTATCGCCCCATTCAACTTCCCCTTCATGGTGCCACTTTGGTATGCCCCGTACGCTGTGGCGACAGGAAACTGTATCGTCATAAAGCCATCTGATTTCTGCCCCATCAGCCAGATGAAGGTCGCTGAGATAGCAGAAGAAGTGGGCTTCCCACCAGGCGTATGGAACACTGTTAACGGTGGAAAAGCTGTCGTGTCAGCTATGCTTGAACACCCGGACGTTACAGGAATATGCTTCGTCGGCTCCACCCGCGTTGGGAGGGATGTTGTCTATCGAAGGTGCGGCGAGACTGGTAAGAAGGTCATAGCCCAATGCGGCGCTAAGAACTTCATGCTCGTTATGCCGGATGCCAACTTGGCGCCGACCATAGCAGCATCCATGACATCATTCTTTGGGAATACCGGGCAACGATGCCTTTCAGGCGCTAACCTCGTTCCCGTCGGCGAAGGGCTCAGCGAGAAGGAGTACGAAACCTTCTGTAAGAGGGTTGTAGATGCCTTCGTCAACGCAGCAGCCAAGATAAAGGTCGGCTACGGGCTTGACGAGTCGGTTCAGATGGGCCCCTTACGTGACACGGAGAAGAAGCAGCGGGTGCTAGGCTACATAGAGAAGGGCATCGAGGAAGGGGCGAAGATGGTTCTCGATGGGAGGGAGGTGAAGAT
>Ga0129297_10001273_pt1 | contig 12679 bp, 11 predicted proteins | sample I18A1metaG_FD_94708 | JGI IMG/M metagenome (GOLD analysis project Ga0129297, IMG submission 94708) | Lake sediment bacterial and archeal communities from Gulf of Boni, Indonesia to study Microbial Dark Matter (Phase II) - ​I18A1 metaG | ecosystem: Environmental > Aquatic > Freshwater > Lake >... | reverse complement strand
AATGGATCCATGGGCAAAACAAGCCTGGGGTCTACACGATGGAGGATGTGCTGACAGATAGCACAAGGCATGCAGAGAATGAGCCAAAAGCCTAGCACGACCCTAATGGCGGGCCCGCGGGGACTCGAACCTAATAAGGTGCGAATACCCAAACGAAGGGTGCCGCTTACTCTCTTGGTATCGCTGCAATTCTATAGGTGCGTATTTATCTTGGGACTGCTATGATTAGTGTAGAGAACTCTTGACCCTTCAGATCCTTAGAAGACCGAAAGCCACGGATATTCTTGACGAGTTGCGGGCGGGCGCGAAATGCGTGAGGGAGTTGCAAGAAGCCAGAGGAGGTAGTTTCACCACATTAGACAAGAGAATCAGAGAACTACTAGAAGCTGGTATGATTAGGGAAGAATATTGGCAGAATGATGAGAAGACTTGGGGTAGCTTGCGAAATAGAAGAATGTTACGTATCACCGACGAGGGGCTCAAGGCTATTGATGTCTGGAAAGATCTCGGTCTGTTGGAAGAAAAGGTGCTGCCCAAGAACCGACAGAAATGGCTTGTCCAGATCTTGTCCGTTTTGGGAGAAGTACGAGGAAGAACGCGGCTGATGAAGCTACTGTTCTTGTTGCGTGAAATGTTGGGCCCTCGTCGTGGTAACTTCTATAGATTCACTCCATGGTACTACGGTCCCTTTTCGAAAGAGATTCTTCAAGACATTGAAGAACTCAGGCAGTGTGGTCTGCTGAATATTGATGAGGCCCCAAACGATGACTTTATGGAGGTAGATCGAGCACCTCAGGTCTACAGGCTGACTCCTAGGGGAAATGAAATCGCTGAAAGACACTTGAAAGAACTGTCCGGGAAGGCCGCTGCATGTCTGACTGCGTTACGACAATTCAACGAGATGCCATTGACGGAATTGATGAACCACATATATGCGAAATATCCTGAATTCACTGCTCGCTCAAGGTTGAGGATGTACGACTTGACGTAGTGGAGACAGAAGGCATCCAACTTCTTGTATGGATTAGTACAGAAATCTTTATATGTATTCAGAATAAGTCTGAAGTATGCGCTACGTTTCATGTAGCAGTAATCCTTTTCTAGCCCTGATACCAAGAGCGCGCTCCCCCGACATACGCGCACTCGGTCCCCAATCCGACGTAGCGCAACGTAGGACACAGAGGTGACAAGATTTGACAAGCCGAGTTACGCAAGAGTCGACCGATGTTCGATACAACGATCCCGTGATGCGTTACTGCAAGGTATGCCAATCCTTGGAACACTCCGAATTCTCTATCGACCAAGTATCTCAGATTCGGAAGGAAGTATCTAAGTTATGGAAGACTAGGATAAGAACAGAACTCGAAGAGCAGTTCAAGAACCAGCACATTAACTACTACTTCAGAGCCCGAGCTGTGACTGAGGAGTATCGTGAAGGGCCGCTGATTCTTTTTCCTCCCGCACAGATAGAAGTGAATGGGTTCAAGGTGAGTTACAGACCATCTCTGACTGTTTGCGTGCCTCCCAATCGCAGCAAGATTTGGGTTAGAAGTAGATACATTTCCGGAGGTAAGAGAAATCCCTCATTGGATTACGATGATGTGGAGGAATTCTTCAAAGCTGTTACCAATGTGAGCGACTCCACTGCAAGCGCACTGACACGAGAATATTCAGAAATCTTGGACCAGCGGGGGTTCATCGAGAGTTCCGACGAATTTCTGACCGACTATGCGATTGCAATAAAGGCAGTAAGCTCAAATGATGCTACCATAGGGAGACTAGTCGGACTGATCAGGGAAGGTCAGCCATTTAGCATGACTGAAAAGATACATGACAGAGACACGTTCAGGGCGCTTCGGAGCTTGCTAAGACTCATGTACGGTCGAGACATCCAAAGCGATGCAGATTACGAAAAGGCCTTAAAAGAGCTTCCACTCAGATGGATTGGCTTCTTTGCTGATGGAGATGCAGCCATCTTTGGGAGACTCGACCCAAAAGACAAACCGCTAACTGAGTTTGTTGGCCTTACATATGATTCTGCCCGTGTGGCAAAAGCCCACCATAAACAATCACTTCCTCAGAAAATCAGCAGAGCATTAGTGCATGCGATTGCTCCTTCAATATAGCTGCACGGTTTTCTTGATGTTACCACTTAAATACATCTATCTTGTGCACTGTCTAGGACCAAGGCTTGAATTCCGATGCAAGCGGTGCGCGAGAGTATACTCGGTTTCCCAAGGGAGTACAACATCGCTATTAGCGAATCTTTCGAGAATGCATTAGTTCAGGTTTTCACGTCGTCTGACATAATATATCTTGACCTACGGGGAAAAAGACTCAAACTGAACGAGAAGGGCAAGGCTCTACATGGCGATAGCGAGATCCCGTGTGAAGCGAATCGAACAATAAAGGGCTTGCTGGCAAATGCCTCGCGTTGGCTTGGTTATAAGGCAAAAAGGTTGAAGAACATCTCTATAAAGGAGAAGGAGAGAGACCTGAAGATCTGCGTTGAGGAAGACGAATATGCCGCGACAATCCTCAACAACCAGGAATTGAATCGCTTATGTTTGGATCATAGTAGTCCACGTCTTTGCCTGCCGCGCATCCAATGTTACAGTCAAGTCGCATTCTTCATGGTTGCATCATATCTCAACTAAGTTCTCACATTAGATGTGTGGAATCTCAGACAGATGCAGAGGGAGCAAGCACATCAATTGAATGACAGCAAGTCCATCCTTGGACTTGCAGATCGTGGACTGAGAGTATTCGCCTGTAAACATGGTTAATGCTCTTTCCTTCTTCCAGTGCGCGCGAGTTGCAGACGAGAAAAGGTTTAATTGGAACGACGTGCGCTACATTAAGTGTAGCGAGGCTCCCTCTTGCGTCCTGTCATCAATCATGGTCACAATCTCGATATCATAGCAATACTCTATTATCAAAAAGCTAAAGGTCTGAGAGAGCTACAGAGGGCCTTGGGTTGTACCTTCGACACGTTTTACAATCCCCCGTTTAACTGGCTAATTGATGATGTAGTTATTGAAGTAGTCCAGATCGGACAACAGACAATCTACAGACTTACCGAGAAAGGAAAGGAAATTGCGGCAGTCCTTGAAAGCGTAGGTCAACTCCCATACAGGCCAGTGCCAAAGCTGCGAGAGGTTCCCATATTGATGATTCTCAGGATGTTCGGACAAGTTCTTGGAAAAACACGGTTCATGAAGTTAGTCTTTGTACTCGTGATGGAATATGCGACAAAGACTCTCAAGAATTATGGAGAGTACAGATTCGATCCTGGTGATTACGGTCCGTTTTCAAAGCACCTCGCTAAGGATCTTGACGAACTTTTGCGATTCGACCTCATCAAGGTTCATGTTGAGAAGGTTGATCCCTCAATCTTCGCCGATGGTCAGAAGGATATGTATGTGTATGCCCTGAATGAGACGAGACTAGATGCAGCGAGACTTGCCTCTGCTATTCCAGCCGAGATGATCTCTGCTATTCAGACTCTTTTTGACCGCTTCAAGAACAAAGAGCTGATAGAGCTTCTGAGGTACGTTTATCGGAAGTATCCTGACTTTATTACAAACTCTAAAATTGTCGAGCAAGTGTTGGGAAAAGCCGAGGAACAGACAGGTCCAAGAGATGAGGGATCTGATACACCTGAGTGATCGCAAAGAAAACTCATGGCAGAATCATATTAGCTACCTGTGAACTTCGTCGCGGCTGATCTTCGAAAAGTCTAACTTACCTCTCGCTCTCTGAATGATTATCATGCGCCACCTTATTGAGCGTGACCGAATGCATCAACGATTTGTTGTTTCCCATATCTTGAACGACACGCAACTAGTACAAAACAAGTCGGCGCTTCGCACATTTGTATAGAGCTGCGTTGTTGATCAAGCTGCCTTGTAATCCTCTCACATTGGTTACCTTAATCCTGGCAGGCTGCCCCAAATATAGGCCAACGCTTTGAAGTGGACTCTGTACGTTCCTTTGGTGAGCAAACCAGAAGGTAGTTTGATATGCAAGAAACCAGCACTTCTTATCACAGATACGTGGAACGACGATGAGAAGAAATCGACTTGCTCTCCTATTGTTCATTCTTGTTTTCGTATGTGGTTATGTGACATATGTCTTTCTCGGCCTAGAAATGGCTGTCTACGTGGCGACGATAATCGGCGCGGCTGCAGGCGTTACCACGCTGTTCCGTCCTCTTATAGAGAAGAGAGTACCGAGAGTGAGGTCCAAAGTGAGCATCGGTAGAGCAGAGGACGCAATGGTTCTGGGGCTAGACACTTCGGAAAAAGACCTCACTCAGGAGACAGAGGTCGATGTCGCAGTTAACGAAATTAGGGGAGGGGAAGTCATTGGTGTCCGAAGAAAAAAGAGGCCGTGATCAAATCCGAATTGAAGTCCAGGAAGCCCACGAATCTACTATCATTGGTGTCAAAAGCGGGCCTGACCTGGAAGAAATACGTCATGCTTTGCGTGAAGAGTTCACAGCGCTTTTTCGCTACTCTCCTAATGAAATTAGGGAGTTCCGCCAGGTCGATCCCGTCGCTGAAGCATTGTTTGCCTGCGAGTCACCGGAAGCTTCTGCACTTGGGTTCGCTGTGAACAATTCTGGATTGATTGTCTGCTCAAGTGTAGTCCGCTCGATCAATAGTGTTCGGCACTTATCTTCTGGTAGGCAGTTCTCCGCTACGTCCGTTGAAAGAGGCAACATGTTACAGGCTCTAGCTATACGACAAAAGACGAGAGGTTTGATTCCTTCATATAGGCCTCAACCGGAGTTGGACGAAAAACTATTTGCTTTCAATGATTATGGCAAGAGATGTGACCTTTCAGTAGATGCGACCCATCTTTGTGGAAGAATTGAAGGCCCCGAGCAGACCTTGCTAATAGAAGGCGGTTTCATGGCTCGCTTTGCTCGGGATGAGAAGATTATCGGCGGGCCTGTAATGAATGAGGCCTGTGAAGTAATGGGAATAGCGATAGGGGCAAGCCGACTGGGCTACTTAGTCGTGCAGCCATGGTTTCAAATCGGAAGCTGCATTCAGATGAATGCAAAGACTATTGATGAGTGACGCCACCAATGCAAAGAAAGAGGGATACAAGCAGACACGAATCTTCCAATGATGCTCAAGTGCAAAAGGGCGTGTCCAGACCTTTTGAGAGACCTTTCGAGGGCGCTGGTGCTGGGCATCTACTGAGATAAGAAGTTGGACCCTACGCGTTGGATAGCAGAGAAGTTGAAGAAGATCAATTGGGCCAAAGAACTTCTTCATTATCGATTTCTCTACCACATCAGTTTATCTTTTCTCCCATCGTTCTGGAGATGGACGAATGAGTTCTTTTGAGTCATACAGAAGACGAGAACCAATGAGTGTGTCGTTCAATGAATCACTCGCAACAAGAAGACCCGCTCTGATATCGTTTTCAAACATAAATCCTTTCGCGGCCATATGATTAAGAGATCTGATACTCACAAGACGAGGGGTGTCACCACCCAGTAGCTACACCCAGCCTCGGCGTAGCTACTAGATTGCTGCTCCCTTTTCCGGAGTTACGGCCGGCCGCCCGATGCCGAGAGAAGATGGAGGACGTTTTTTTTCATGAGGTGTCCAAACGAAGACTTGCTGTGGTCTATCTCTTTTCGATCCAGTAGTATCCGCAGTCTTTGCATTGAAACTTCCTGTGACTCCGACCATACTTTGTCTTCTTAGGCTTGGTGACTTGACGAACATTCATGCCCTGACATTTAGGACAGATAATAGGCATAGCCTAAACAAACCCTCTGATGGCATCCTGGAACTTGTATTCGCGTTGTATCAATGATAGTGCTTAAACTTCAGGCCGACACATTCTCCAAAGGGACAATGCGTGTTTGTCACTTCAGAGAGCCTCGTTAAACGGAAAAATAAAAAAATTTAGGCTGGGAAGGCTGAATGTCACAAATGCATAAGCTCTCTTTCTTTCATTTGGTGAGGGTCGAGTATATGCCCACAGTTCCTGCACCTCCACCTCTTATAGCCTTGAGGCAAGCCTCTCTGCTCAGCATACACCTTCCATTGGCCGCACATTGGGCAGGTCCTGCTCCAAATGTCAGGCTTGTAGGTGTGCTCTTGGCGAGGAGGGTGCTGTAGTCGCTTATCACATGAGGAAAGTCTATGAGCAATTGCTGGGAGGAAGATTGAAGTGAACAGGACGCGTCAGATCGCTGAGATAACTACATTCGCAGCTTTGTACGCTGTGCTTACTTGGGTTTTCGCGCCGATCTCATATCAAGTCTTTCAATTTCGAACCTAAGAAAGTATAGCAACAGATTCTCAAAGTATGTGCTTGCTAAGCTGTTGAGGAAGAGATGAACGATCGAAAAGAGAGACTGGTTGAAAGACTCAAAGAAATGATCTGATAGTGCAGCGGGTGGAAAGACCCGATAGATTTAAATAGGCAACGATCTTTCTTTCATCCTGTGAAAGAAAGATGTCCCAGCAGAGCGCAGTGCTCGAAACCTATTTTCTGGAGCGTCCACTAGCTCTCACAGTTATCCTGTTTCTTTTGCGACAAGAAAGAGGCATGACGGCCACCGATCTTGCCGAGGAGTTCGGCGTATCAGTTCCAACAATGTATCGTCTAACAATGGATATGCAACGACTGGGGCTTTTGGGAAGTGAACGCCTTGGACGGAAGAACATATTCACCCCGAAAACAGGCCTTTCCGGGATACTGCCACAGATTGCTGAGCATGTTCAATCGCTTCTGAGGAAACGTCCTCCTATTGAGCAAAAGCTGATAGTCGCTAAGAAGATACTAACAGAGTATCCTGTGCCGTTAAGTCCAAAAGCCTCGCAGCTATTGATTGCTTCCGTTTTCAAACATAAGGTCTTGGATAACCTATCCCCAGGGCTGAGGAAGAGACGAATCTCTGGGAGAGTCCTCGACGAGCGTTTGCGTCTTGACATGGTAGTGGGCACAGATGATATGGCAGTGGGAATCGAGCTCAGGATGCTGGAGGTTCCGAGACATGTTCATGATTTGCTTGGTTTCATTGGATCTCTGACTCCATTGAGAAGTGTTGGACTAAGAGGAGTGATAGTTGTCGGGTTGATCAGTTCTCTCCAAGGGAGACTGTTTTTGGACCCAGGTGTAGTGAAGGATCTTCTGAGATTCCAGGACAAACCAGAATTCAGAGTCATTTCTATCGTTGAGTATGTCACTCAGTCCGATGTTCTCAGTCCTGAGTTCCTCGAGAGAATCGCCAAGGATGCCGTGGAAAAGATTAGGGAGGTCATAGAGAACTGAACGCGCAAGACATTCGAACTCTTTACAGGTCAACCAAGTTACTTCAAACGCACATAGCCTACTCAACAGCCATTGCTACGGCCGCTGTCTGCAAGTACAGATTCAGATTGCACCATGTTCTCGGTGCAGGCGCCTCTGAAGAAGGTCTGTCAAGTATAGGGCTCGCTGCCCACGAGGTATTGGGGTTAGGAATCATGGACTCAATTCCTAGTGTTTGGAGAGATCTTGACGATGCCTCTGGAGAGACCGCAGCTGAATTGTTGGCATTGCTTGAACCTATCAAGCAAAAAGTGTTGGACAACTATCGAAAGTGGTATCGAAACCGAGACCTGCAGCTCCCAAATGATTTCGAGGCAAATCTGAATCATGTGCTGCATGATCTCATGGTGAGTTTCTTGAGCAAAATCATGGTCGCGCACCCTCCTCCCCGCAGGGTATTAACAGAGTTGGCGATTACCAATGTACGAAAACAGCATGAAGGAAGACTCGATGTGCTGCTTGAGTATGGCGATGGGCGATACCTAATAATTGACTGGAAGACTTCGCCAGAACCAGCTCACAGTTATGGATACAATCATATGCAAGTTTTAAGTAACGCGCTTCTTGCCAACTATCGATACCACCAAAGAGAGGAAGACTTCTCGGGCTGTAAAGCTGCTGTCGTACATTGTGACGGTGTCTTCTGGCCGAGAATTCCTCCCACGCCAGCAACCATCAGAAAAGTCCAAGATGCTAGGGCGTATATCCTTGAGTGTCTGACAGGTCGTGGTCCACCAGCTGAAGCACCTTATTGGGCCCAGTGCGTAGCATGCCCCGATCAACGGAACTGTGAGTTCTACAAGCGATACACAATGCTCGACAGAGAAGGAGCGTTGCCTAGATCCTATTCAGACATTAGAAGGCTACTCTTTCGTCGAAGGACTGTGGTGCTGGAAGAGAGAGCCAACATCCATGTGGACAAATTTGTGGTTGACTATGCCGTAAGCCAATCTGGTGAGCAAGGACTCTCAGCACTGGAAGACGTAGGTATCGTTGAAAGAGGGTATTCGCTCAAGAATGTTCAGGACGAATTCCTAATACTGCAGAGACATCGACATATAGGAGTCTTCGAGAAAAGGAATCCTGTTAGACTCATTGGCATCGAGCCCAATGTGCCCTTGTTCGCATGCATAAATGCCAGAGGAAACATACATGAAGTAAAAGATTCGTCGATGACTGTACGCGTCAGTAGCACCATTGCTGCTGAACGCGCTTTCAGACAACTTCAAGATCTCCCCATATTGGTTACACGTGACAACGTCGACCTCACAGCGAGAGAGCTAGAACCTCTCCACTTTTTTGATGTGTTTGCAGCAGAGAAATTGGTTCCTTGGTGATTTGATTTGTCACGGCTGCTCCTGGATCCAGACAAGGAAAGGGTGATCAGATGGCGTCTCAGCGGTGGGCTAGGGACGCTCATAGGACCTCCAGGAGTTGGCAAGACAAAGGCTGGTGCGGGAGAGAGCGTACTAGCACACGAAGAGAACGGGGAGAAGGTCCTTCTTGTGGCCTACACAAATAGTGCGGCAAATGAGTTCTGCCGAGAGATATGCGAATTCTTGGGCCCTGAAAGGGCCAAGGAAGTCGCCATCAGAACCGGACAACTGGAAGGATACCAACCAACTCCTCAATGCCCCATAGAGTTCACCCTGGACCCATCAAAGATACGACAGAAGCCCATTGTAGTGACAACCACTCTTTCAGCTACCCGCAAGTACTTACCACGCGACATAATGTTCGACCGGGTAATAGAAGATGAGACAGGAATCGAACGGTTGGAGCACATGCTCATACCTCTCGTCTACTGTATTGATTCAGCAGTGAGAAGGCGGATTCTAAGGGAGCGGGACCCATTCTCTCTTGCTGAGAGACCAAGTGGGGCGCAGAATCTGCTTGGTCTATTGGAGGACTATGATGTCACTGCAACCTTTATTGGAGATCCGAAACAGTCAAAGCCCATATCACCGGTGTCATACGACTACAGCGCGATTGCCTATACCGCTTCTAGGACCAGAACTGAAACGTTGAAGACGACATACCGCCTTCCTTACAATCTGGATAATATAGTTGACCAGTTTGCCGATTACGGCGGACTTCGCGCCCATTCATCCATCGTGAACAGACGACTCAGAGTTATCAAGCGTCCCGAACGCGCATTTATGGAATTATTAGATCCAGATCAGGTTGTTTCCTACGTTAACGTAGAAGGTCAGGAACAAAAGCAAGGAATCAGCTCTTGCTCGAATCCTGCGGAAGCGAAAGCAGTTGTAAATTTGGCCACGCAGCTTTACCGGTGTACTGAGGGACAGGTATCGATTATGGCCATAGCAAAGTACAAGGCGCAACGTAGACTTATCAGTGAGTACGCAAAGCACGCTGGAATCTCTCTGGATTCAAGGACTACGACTGGAGCCTTGGGCGCGCAGGCTGATGTGACCATATTCTCACAAACACGCTGCAATAGCGATCTCGAGATAGGAGGCGTTGCGGTTCTTCAGGATCTGAATGTAGCAATAAGCAGAGCTCGCAGCAAATTGCTTATTGTCGGCAGTTGGAACATGCTTGAAAGAGGGTGGGTCGCACTTCCTACGCCGCAAACTCGAGGATGGCGCGGAGTTGCTTGGAAGTTGGCACGATTGTTGGAGAAACATGGAGTTGCTCCGGTGGAGGCTCCTGATCAGCTGATTCGCTAGCATGAACTGCAAACACTATGGTGACATCGCCAGCAAATACTCTGATAGATTGAATTGATGCCTCCGCGGGCTATTCCTGGTCCTCAGAAACTGTAAACGAACATTTCGAAACCCCACAGATTCTGCTATTTCGGCAATCAATTTGTGAGTTGGTACGTAGACTCCCTTTATCCAAGAGTCTCCTATCACATACAAAGCTCTTGACTTAGGTTTCATTAGGTTTCTTATGCCTGCTAGGTGAGACTGCATGCCGGCGAAATATTGTGCGACGGTTCGTGGAAACGCTCTGTCAGTATGTCGTTGCAACTCTTGTGTCAGTCTGAGTACGTCACCTTCACAACAAGAACTGTTTTTTCCAATATGCGCCATTGCCTCGCAGGAGGTCAAGGATTTTCTTCTCATCTCACCGAGGTCTTTAGATTGACATGCAAAGCCGAGCCAATAAAGTTCAAGCTGAGTGTGTCTTACATAGTCAACATTGTTACAGTACGGAGGCGAAGTCAAGACAATGTCATAGGAGTCTTGAAGAAAGCTCAAATCTTGAGAATCGCCCCAAAAAACATCAACGTGGCTATCGAATCTGGCGAAGCGTCTAACATCTTCTATTACATCTCCTACTTTCCTTCTGAACATTTCAAAGACAGGTAGCACACCTTTTGTTTCAGTGAGTCTTGGAGCGGGGGATTTCTTGACATTGGCGGCCCTTACTGCTACGTCCGAAAAGCAAAGCATAAGCAGGTCCTTTGCTTCTCTCTGTCTCAGACCCAGAATTCCCTGCCTCAGAGTGAGCAACCTTCTCAGAGTTCGCCAATTGTAGTACTTCGTGAGGTTAGAAGCTGGTAGAGATTCAGGATCCACAGATATGGTCTTGCATTCACTGAGCACTTCATTGAGTGCGTACTCAACTCCTACGCTATCATAAGTGCGAGTCTTAACGGATGAAGCAAAACACATGAAGGGGTTTACATCAACTCCTGTAGCCCTTAAACCGAGAAGTTTTGCTTCGACGAGGACAGTTCCAACACCTGCAAATGGGTCCAGAATCGGCCCTCTCGTGTTCGATATGAGTTTCCTTACCAATTCGCTGGGAAACATCTCTGCTATGCAATACCAGCGATGAATTGGTCCTTTCTTCAAACCCATTCCTCATAGCACCAGTTTATCGAAGAACTCGTTACATTGTTATGACGTAATTTCTCTCCTTACTGCAATTTTCCCACTAGTCAGCTCTCTGACAATCGCCCATCCGTCGTTGAGATGCGGCACCAATTGCTCCTCCGGAATGAGTCTGTTCTCAAACTGTCTGCAGTGAGTTCCGTCATCGCAGTTTTCATCAGCATTCCGCAGTTTCTGAGAGTCTATTCTCAGCTTCTTGATTTCACTTTCGTAGAGTTCGACTTCTTCTACAGGTGTCAGTTCTCTCTTGATCTTCCTCTCTCTTGCGATCTTCACTTCCAGCAGGTCAATGTCCAGAAGACTCTTCGCCATGCTCCTCAACGCTTCTATTTTAGCCTCCTTTACCACAGCGCTCTGTTCCAGCTCCGATGTGGTGGACAGGAATGGCTCGCAGGCTCTGTAGCTGCTACGCATGTCTTCAATCATGTCTGGCGGAAGCCTGCCTTTGTTTGTGCTGTAGCCGGCTTCAATATCGCCCTTGTGTCCAGCAATGAATTGCAGGTATGGGTGGCTGATCTTGCCCTTGGATTCGGCGATGATTAGCTGCGTCTCGGCGTATGCTCTCAGCACGTAGGGGCGTTTGTAGACACCTGCAGCACGCATAGCTGTCCTGATGTAATGCGTGACCTTTCTTGTTGAGAGGAATTCGTCTCCACTTCTCTTAGATCGCTCATATCCTATCAGCGGTGTCTCTGGTATGAGAGATTCGCCGTTTCGGATTCGCTCTTCTAGATACTCTCGAAGATAGGTGCATCCTTCCTCACCTAAGAAGCTGAAGTACTTGCATCTGGTCTTGCTGAGGGTTGCGCGAACAATCACCATAGTCGGTATCTTCTCGAAGATTACTTTGCCATTCTGGATCTTGAGTTCTGGAAAATCTTTCAGCCTTAAGCCATCTGTGCCATCGTAGTTTCCTATGGTTTCAGGCCTCAGATCAGCGAACGCCATCAGAACTTCGGCAACACGTATCCTTGGAGAGGAGGTTCGCAGTATCCGAGAGAGTTCCCCCTGTGTTGGTACCTGTTCGTTCTCTATTGTCGGAGTTGCGTTCCTGTTTGTGACCTTGATCGGACGTGTCAATACTACGTCGTTGTATCTGAGCCATGCACGCAGAGTCTTCAGAATGCCAACAACGTAACCGGGAGATTTCCGGTCTTCCTCTAACTCTGAGACCAAATCCTCCAAAGAATTCTGAAAGCTCTTTGGATCGGACTTTGCATCTCGGACAAGTTTCTTGGGGTCTGTTGAAAGCAGCTCGCAGACTCTGCCAAGTCTTCGCAGCGCAACTTCAGCGGTTATTGGGCTGCCCCTGCGCAGGTTTCTCAGCCATCGACTGACCTCAGCGTCCTTCTGGATGTCTGCATACTTCTCAGACCCTTTCTGGGGCAAATCTACTCAATACGTGCTTCTTAATGCTCAGAAATAAGGGTATCTGAACCTTATTAATGGCGGGCCCGCGGGGATTT
>Ga0129297_10001271_pt1 | contig 12683 bp, 10 predicted proteins | sample I18A1metaG_FD_94708 | JGI IMG/M metagenome (GOLD analysis project Ga0129297, IMG submission 94708) | Lake sediment bacterial and archeal communities from Gulf of Boni, Indonesia to study Microbial Dark Matter (Phase II) - ​I18A1 metaG | ecosystem: Environmental > Aquatic > Freshwater > Lake >... | reverse complement strand
GTTGGGGGGAGTCCGACCCCCTGGGGGATAACGGCGACAGGAGTGAGGAGGTGGGGAAGGAGACGATGAAGCCTCTGCCTGGCGCCTTCGTGAAAAACCACCAGGGCAGCAGCCGCCGCCAGGAGTTCGGCCAGGTCGCTCCCGCCGTCGGCGGCCCTGCCGGCGTACAGGTCGGTACCGGTGAAGGTGATCAGGTACGGGATGTCCAACGCCGCGGCAATCAGGCGTGCCGCACCTCCGCACTGCAGGGCGTGAAAAGCGTGGACGAGGTCAGGGCCGAATGCGCGGATCCCCCGCAGCAAGTCGTCCCCGTACTCCTCCCGGGAAAATACCCTGACCGTGCAGCCGGCCGCGCGCAGGTGCCCCTCGATCCTCCGGACCGTCACCGCGTTCCCTCGCGTGTCCTGCAGGTAACAGGGGGTAATGAAAGCAACCTTCAAGCCGGGCTCCCTCCTCTCGGTTGCCCGCAGGATACCCCGTTATCCCCTCCGCTGCAAGGGGCGCTCTTGTCTCGGCTCACGGTTCATGGTACTGTGGGCAAAATAGCCAAGGGACTCCCATGAAAATCACCATCCTGGGCAGCGGCACATCCACCGGCATCCCCATGGTCGGTTGCGGGTGTCCGGTCTGCACTTCCACCGACCCAAAGGACTCGCGCACCCGTGCTTCGCTGCTGGTGGAGCATGACGGCCACTTCATCCTGGTGGACACCTCGACCGACCTGCGCATCCAGGCTGTCCGCGAAAAGATCCCCCGGATCGATGCCGTCCTCTTCACCCATACCCACGCCGACCATGTCCACGGCATCGACGACCTGCGGGGGTTTCATTTCCACCACCGGCAGATCATCCCCTGTTACGCATCGCCCGAGACGCTGGCGGAACTGGAGAGCAAGTTCGACTACCTCTTCAACGGCCGTTCCGAATACGGGTACCACCAGATCATGGAACCCCACGGGGTGGATGGCCCCTTCGACCTGTTCGGCCTGAGGATCACCCCCATCCCCCTTCTCCATGGCACCATGGCATCCACCGGCTTCCGCTTCGGCAGGTTTGCCTACCTGACCGACTGCAGCCGGATTCCGGAGGCTTCGTTGCCACTTCTCACCGGGCTGGAGATCCTGGTCATCGACGGGCTCCGCCATACGCCCCACCCGCACCACTTCAACATTGCCGAAGCAATCAGGGTGGCGGCAGCCATCGCCCCCGAACGCACCTACATCACCCACCTGACCCACGATATCTCCCATGGCAGCGAAGGAGATCTCCCCGCAGGCGTTTATTATGCCTACGACGGCCTCTCTTTCTCCCTCTGACCGTCAACATTAAGGTTGCTGAAACCGCAAAAGTACGGTATTTTTTCACTAATTTCATACCGGGACTTGCCCATGTACAAAGACATCCGGCTCCACGGATCCCTTGAAAACCGCATCGAGTACTATGCAGTTGCCGCGGGGGTCGATGCCCACAAGCGCTATTTTTTCAACCTGGATCAGAGCAGCGAGTCGGAACTCCGGTTCTTTTCGGCCAGCAACGAATTCGTCATCGGCAGCAAGGGGATCACCCATCGGGGCAACGGAGGCTCGTTCTGCGAGTACATGTTCGGTGTCGACCAGCCCTTGACCGACATGGCCAAGGGGGACGTCATCAACCGCCTCGTCATGTACGGCACCCATATCGACCAGAAGGCCGGCACCCTGAGATTCAGCAACCGGACCGACGGCGCCCTCTCCTACGACAAGATCTTTTTCGACGGCAATGCCGTAACCAACTACTTCTTCTTCCTGCACAGCGACGAGTTCGCGTCATCCACCCAGGAGCAGCAGGAGAAGATCCTCCGCCGCCTCGGGAAGACCCTCAAGCGTTCCCAGGCCATCGGCAACGGGGACGACAACCGGATCATTGCCGACATCCTCGGAACCATCGGCATCGACGGTGTCCAGCTCTTCCTCTTCAAGCTGGTCAACAACCGGCACGAAGAGTACCGGAACGCGTTCCAGACCCTCTACTTCAGGAACAAGCGGATTGCCGACGACGAGTTCGCCCACCTGACCGAACTGGCCAACCGCAACGAGATCGACCGGTACCAGCAGGAGCGGATCCGGATCGATGTCATGTACAAGCACCCGGATAACCGGCGCATCGTCGACGAGTATCGCAACATCCTCTGCTCCTGCAATATCCGGGGTGAGATAAACCGCCTGGAAAATGCCCGTCTCACCAGGCTGAAGACGCTGTCGGTGCGCAACAAGATCCCCGGCGCGCTTTTCTATACCCTGGACGAGCTGCTGCGCAAGGACCGCAAGCTCGTCGAGACGGAAGAGAGCGATTACATCTCCGAAACCAGGCAGATCCTCGAAGGTATCTTCTTCAGCGAGCGCCAGATCGAGAGCCGGGTCGACCGGGATGACATGCTCAAGCTCCTCCACGCCAAGAAACTGGCGGCGGAACACCGCAACCACACCTTCGAAGAGATCCTCCTCGATGCCAGCAAGGCCTGTGACGAGAACATCCGCGACGGCGCGGACATCTCGCTCCTGGAAGAGTTCTCCTACATCATCACCTACCTCGACCGGTATGACACCACCTCCCAGGTCATCAACCAGCTCGCCTTCATGGAGAACGTGCGGATCAGCGAAGAGATGCTCCGCAGCCTCCTCGGCAACAAGAAAGAGTTCGATACCCTGCGCCCGAACCTCTTCAACAACCTCTTCATCGACGGCGTCATGGAGAACAAGTACCTGGGGAAATACGGCAGGAAGAAACTGATCACCCTGGTCCAGGGGCTGGAGGACATCGAGGAGGGGAAGCGGCTCTCGGCCGATGTCCTCGAACAGCTCCAGGCCATCGACAGGGAGGAGCAGCTTTTCCTCGTCCTGATGCGCCATATCAGGGAGAGGATCCGCAACTTCTACTCCAAATTCAACACCAGGGACGACCAGATCGCCCTGAAGCGGGAAGTCGAGGACGAGTTGCACGGCAAGAAACTGCTCAAGGGACCGATCAACAACGACCTGTTCAACGAGACGATCCTCACCATCCAGAAAGAGGCCATCTACCTGCACAACCTCCTCCCCCAGATCATCGCCGAGAAGGACATCTCCCTCCGGGAGGACTTCCTCGACAACTCCGGTCTGGACCGATTTTACGTCGAGGAGCTGGAGATGGAGTATTTCGAACTCAACGGTCTCCCCCTGGAAGACCTCTACCAGATCCGCAAGGGTCTCAACTGACGATCCCCCCCGGCTTCGAGGAGATGTGAGCCGCACCGGCCGCACGTCGTGCGGTGCGCCAGCCGCCACTTGCGACCGGATGGCCGGGGGAGTGTTACAGTATCACCGCAACGGGAGCAGACGACACGATGCTTGATATTACCGAAATGCATGAAAAGTGCAGGCAGTGCGGTTTCGATTATGCGCGGATCGACACGGAAAGATGGAACAGCAGCAGTTCGAGGCGCGCGATGTGCCCGGTCTGCGGCTGGACCAAGTTCGAGGAGCACTCCTGGGACGAGGGGAAGGCCGCGCTGGTGAAACGGGGAGAGAGCCACGGCTTCGGTGCCTACCGGCTGGTCCCCCCGGGCGGCTACTCGGGGTACAACGCTTTTCATGCCGCACCAACGCCGGAGGTGATCAGCCAGATCAAGGAACTTCTGTCCATGAAGGGGTGGAAAGGGTACCTGACCCTGTGGGACGACCAGAACCGACGGCCACGGCTCATCGCCGGCAGCCCCCTGCAGAAATACGAAACAGGGCTCGATCAGGCCTGAAGCGACGGCTCAGCTCTCCTTGCCGACCGCGGGGGATGAGGGGGATGGATCCTTTATGACATAGGTGTTCTGGACCTTGCCGGACCAGACGCCGACCAGTTTCTTGTCTTCGAGGAGTTCTTCGTAGACTTCGCGCAGCAGGCTGTTGAACAGGGCGGGGAGAGTCTCCGCCGTCAGGACACGCCCCGTCCCCTTGACGATCCCCGAGCTATGGCCGTCCCAGAGAACTTTCTCCTCGCCATCCTTGAGCAGGAAATGAAACCCGACCCGGGCCAGGTAACCGTCAGTCTCCTCCAGGGAGAACTGGGTGATCTCCCCTTTCAGCACCAGCGGGGCATCGGGAGAGACGGTTCCGCCCCACCCATCGTACACCTTGCGGAAGGCATCGGTGGCATACACCGAGACCGCCGTCCTCGACTGTATTTTACGGGGCTGCCCATTCACCTTCAGCTCGCCGAGGTACGTCTCCCCGTTTGACCTGGTGTCGGAAAAGGCCTGAATCCGGATGGGCCGAAACGACTTTACCGTTGCCGTGAACACCTGGCTCTGCAGGCCGGATGGCTTGGAGTCGAAACGGAGCTCCACGGCCATATCCTCGGCAAAAACCGGCGAGAAACAAAGGAGCAGAAAAACTGCCAGGATGCATCGCCTCACAAGTGCCTCCGTCATATCCGCTGCAAACTCCACCACTTATAAAACACCGAGCGGTAACATGTCAATAAATCGTTGGAAATTCCCTGCACAAATCATTTTTAATGCACGCCGTGCCGCGAACAGCGCACGGATCGGGGCGGTCACCGCCACCATCCTCCTGCACGCCTCACTCCTCCAGGCAGCCGCACCCCCGCCGGGCTACCAGCAGCAGAGGGGGGAGATCGTGGCGCGATACTCCTCCGCCCGTCCCCTCCAGTGGGGCGAGACAGTTGCCGGCGTCAGAACGCGCATCAGGGGGGGAGAGAAGCTCATCGCCCTCACCCTCGATGCCTGCGGCAGCCCCCGGGGGATGGGCGTCGACAGCCGCCTGCTGGAGTTCCTCGAACGGGAACGGATACCCGCGACCCTCTTCATCAACGCCCGGTGGATCGAGCCGAACCGGGCGGTGTTCGACCGCCTGGCGCGAAACCCGCTCTTCGAGATCGCCAACCACGGCTACGGCCACAGGCCGGCTTCCGTGACCGGCCGCTCGGCCTACGGCATCAGTGGCACGAAGAGCGTTGCCGAGGTTGTCGACGAGATCGAGCTGAACGCCCGCAAGATCGAGCAGATAACCGGGGTGAGGCCGCGTTTCTACCGCTCGGGCACCGCCTACTACGACGAGGTGGCGGTACGCGTCGCCGGGGAACTGGGACACCAGGTGGCCGGGTTCTCCGTGCTCGGCGATGCGGGGGCGACCTTCAGCGCCGGGCAGGTCAAAAAGGCCCTCCTCGGCGCCCATGGCGGCGACATCGTGATCCTGCACATGAATCACCCGGAGAGCGGCACCGCCGCGGGGGTCATCGAGGCACTCCCGGAGCTGCAAAAGAGGGGCTACCGGTTCGTCCGCCTCTCCGACGTGGACCTTGAGTAATCATTAACCCTTGACACACGCCCCGTCAGCGTGTACTTTTACGCGTCTAACCCATTGTATTGCGTGGCATTTTTCAACCCGGCCGAATCCCGACCGGCAGTTGAGTCAACTTCCAAGGAGGGCATTCCCCGTGACCTTTCAAGATCTGATTCTCTCCCTGCAGGGCTACTGGGCCAGACAGGGGTGCGTCATCCAGCAGCCCTATGATACGGAGAAGGGGGCCGGCACCTTCAACCCGGCCACCTTCCTGCGCGTCCTCGGCCCGGAGCCGTGGAACGTGGCCTACGTGGAGCCATCCCGCCGCCCGACGGACGGCCGCTACGGCGAGAACCCGAACCGGCTCCAGCACTACTACCAGTTCCAGGTCATCATGAAGCCGAACCCGGCCAACATCCTCGACCTCTATCTCGGCTCGCTGCGGGAGTTCGGCATCGACCCCAACAGGCACGACATCCGTTTCGTGGAGGACGACTGGGAGTCCCCCACCCTCGGCGCCTGGGGCCTCGGCTGGGAAGTCTGGCTGGATGGCATGGAGATCACCCAGTTCACCTACTTCCAGCAGGCCGGCGGCATCGACCTGAAGCCGGTCGCCGGCGAGATCACCTACGGCTGCGAGCGGATCGCCATGTACCTCCAGGGGGTGGACAACGTCTACGACCTGGAGTGGGTCAAGGGGGTCAAGTACGGCGACATCCACCACCAGACCGAGGTGGAGTTCTCCACCTACAACTTCGAGGAGGCCAACGTCCCGCTCCTTTTGGAGTCGTTCAACAACTTCGAGAAGGAGTGCATCCGCCTGGTGGAAAAGGAGCTGGTCTTCCCGGCCTACGACTTCGTCATGAAGTGCTCCCACACCTTCAACCTCCTGGACGCCCGGGGCGCCATCTCGGTCACCGAGCGGGCCTCCTACATCGGCCGGGTGCGGGGCGTGGCCAAGCTCTGCGCCGAGGCCTACGTGCGCCAGAGGGAACGTCTCGGCTATCCGCTGCTGAAAGGGGGGTGCTAACCCATGGCGAAAGAGCTTTTTCTTGAGATAGGAACTGAAGAGATCCCGGCCGGGTTCCTCCCCAGGGCCATGGCCGACATGGAGGCGCTGATCCGCAAGGAGCTGGAGACCGCCCGTCTCGACTTCGTCGAGATGAAGACCCTGGCGACCCCGCGGCGGATGGCACTCTTCGTCGGCGGCATCCCCGCGGTGCAACCGGATGCGGAGATCACCGCCCTGGGGCCGGCGAAAAACATCGCCTTCGGCCCGGACGGCGCGCCCAGCAAGGCCGCCGAGGGGTTTGCCCGTGGCCAGGGGGTCGACGTATCCTCCCTGACCGTGGTGACCACCGACAAGGGGGAGTACGTTGCCGCGGTCCGCAAGGAGACCGGCCGCCCGACCCACGAGCTCCTCGGGGAGATCCTCCCCCGCCTGATCGGCAACATCCCCTTCAAGAAGTCCATGCGCTGGGGTGATTTCGACGTCCGCTTCGCCCGGCCGATCCACTGGATCGTCGCCCTCTTCGACGGCGTCGTGGTCCCCTTCAGCTTCGGCCCCATCGAGAGCGGCACGGTCTCCCGGGGCCACCGCTTCATGGCCAACACCACCTTCCCGGTGAAGGATTTTGCCCACTACCTGGAGGAGTGCGAGCGCCACTTCGTCATCCCCGACCCCGAGGTCCGCAAGGAGATCATCCGCCGGGAGATCCACCGGGTCGCCAAGGCCGCCGGCGGGCACCTGCTGCCGGACGAGGGGCTGCTGGACGAGGTGACCTTCCTGTGCGAATACCCGAGCGCCGTCCACGGCACCTTCTCCCCCGACTTCCTCAAGGTCCCGAAGGAGGTACTGATCACCTCCATGCGGAGCCACCAGCGCTACTTCTCCGTGGTCGACGGCGACGGCAAGCTGCTCAGCGTCTTCATCACGGTCAACAATACCCTGACCGAAGACCCCACGGTCGTGGTCAAGGGTAACGAGCGGGTCCTCCGTGCCCGGCTCTCCGATGCCCGCTTCTTCTTCGAGGAGGACCTGAAGGTCTCCCTGGCGAGCCGCGTCGAAGCCCTGAAGGCGGTGGTCTACCAGCAGAAGCTGGGGACCTCCTATGAGAAGATGGAGCGGTTCCGCGCCCTTGCCGAAGAGCTGGCCGACCTGCTCAACCCCGGCGTCAAGGCCAAGACATCCCGGGCCGCCTACCTCTGCAAGGCCGACCTGGTCTCGGGCATGGTGGGGGAATTCCCCGAAGTTCAGGGGATCATGGGGCGGGAATACGCCCTTGCCCAGGGGGAAGACCCGGAGGTCGCCCTCGCCATTTCCGAGCACTACCTCCCGACCCAGGCAGGGGGGGATCTCCCCACCTCCGACATCGGCGCCTTCGTCTCCATGGCAGACAAGCTGGACACCATCTGCGGCTGCTTCGGCGTGGGGCTCATCCCCTCCGGCTCCGCCGACCCCTATGCCCTGCGCCGCTCGGCCCTCGGGGTGATCAACATCATCCTCGACCGCGAGTACCGCCTCTCCCTCTCCGACCTCCTCGACCGGGCACTCTCCCGCCTGGCCCCCAAACTGACCCGTCCGGCCGCCGAGGTAAAGAGCGACGTGCTGGAGTTCTTCCGCGGCCGCTTCGTCAACCTCCTCGCCGACCGCTACCCGACCGACGCGGTGGACGCGGCGGTCAGCATCGGCTGCGACGACCTGGTCGATGCCGTGGCCCGCATCGGTGCCCTGGCCGCGTTCAAGAGCCGCCCCGACTTCGCCGAACTGGCGGTCACCTTCAAGCGGGTGGGGAACATCGTCAAGGAAGGGGTCGAGGCGAAGATCGACCCGGCCCACTTCCAGGACCCGGCGGAAAAGGACCTGGCCGCCAACGTGGCCAACGTCACCATCGCCGTCAAGGCCGCGATCGGGGTCAAGGACTACGTCACCGCCCTGACCGAGATCGCCACCCTCCGGGCTCCGGTGGACACCTTCTTCGACAAGGTCATGGTCATGGCCGACGACGAGGCGGTCCGGACCAACCGGCTCGCCCTCCTCACCTCCATCGCCCGGCTCTTCGCCGGCGTCGCCGACTTCGGCCGGATCAGCTAGAACTACTCAGCAACATGCCTGCACAAAGGGGGAGCGGATCATTCCGCTCCCCCTTTTCATATCCTGGCCTAGCGTCACCCCGTGCATACGGTTGTGACGAGCACCGCACCTACTTGTTGAGCAGCGCCGCGTACTCCCGGTCCATGTCGGCCTGCAGCCCATCCTCCCTGCCACCCTTCACGGCGGCGGGAGGAGTCGTTTTTTTCTGCCCCTCCTCACCGGCCGGCAGGAGCTCGACCCTGAGGATCTCCTCCGACAGGTTGTTCGCCTCGTCCGCAGCCTGCCGTGATTTCTTCCGCCGGTCGGCGGCATAGGCAACACTCCCCGCGAGCACCATGGCAGCGGTAAAGGCAATGATCGTCACGTAACGCTTTTTCATCTCGATTCCCCCGTCTCTCAGATAACCGGCAGCGACGACCGCCGGGTGATCCCATGAAGCCAACCACTTTATAGTACGCCGAAAATGAACCGGCTGCCAGAGTTTACCACACCTCGCCCCTCACATTAAAAATCCGATTGCCTTGGGACACAATTTTTTTGTATAACATTTATTGGTACACAAACTATTCAGTGGAGACCCCATGGCCAAACCGAAGACCGAAACCATGGTCGCCGAGATCATGGACAACATCCGCCGGGTGTTCCAGGTGGTGAACGAGCAGTCCAAGCTGGTGGAGCGGGAGACCGGCCTGACCGGCCCCCAGGTCTGGGCCATCAAGGTGATCGAAGCCCACGGCACCCTGCGGGTCTCCGAGCTGGCGGGGAAGATGTACCTCCACCCCACGACGGTGGTGGGGATCCTGGACCGCCTGGAGAAACGGGGGCTCGTCACCCGGACCCGCTCCGCCACGGACCGGCGGGTGGTGGACGTCTCCCTCACCGACGAGGGGCGCCGCCTGGTGGATCACACCCCGGAGGTCGCCTCCAACAAGATCACCCACGGCCTCGAATCCCTCGGCATCCCGGAGTTGACCATCATCTACCACGGCCTTGACCGGCTGACCCAGATCCTGGACGCCACCAACCTGCCGCCGGCCTTCTTCGGCACCAGTGAGATCAACCTCCCCAAGGGGAAACGACGCAGTCAACCGTAGCAGCCCGTGACCGGAGACCCGGCCCTGCATCGGCCGGCGGACTCTCCGCGCTCACCGGCACCATGCAGAGAAAGCAGGGAACAACCGTATGAAGATCGACAGATTCCGCTCCTGGTTACCTAAATCCGTTGAAGCACTCTCCGGCTACAGCAGCGGCGACTTCGCCGCCGACCTGACCGCCGGCCTGACCGTCGGCCTGGTGGCCCTCCCCCTGGCCATGGCCTTCGGCATCTCCTCCGGCGTCACCCCCCAGGCCGGCATCTACACCGCCGTCATCGCCGGCTTCCTCATCTCCGCCCTCGGCGGCTCCCGCACCCAGATCGGCGGCCCCACCGGCGCCTTCGTCGTGGTCATCGCCGCCATCATCGCCAAGCACGGCCTCTCCGGCCTCCTGATGGTCACCATGATGGCGGGCATGATCCTCCTCTTCCTCGGCATCACCGGCCTGGGGAACGCCGTGAAGTTCATCCCCCGGCCCGTCATCATCGGCTTCACCAACGGCATCGCCGTGCTGATCGCCTCGACCCAGGTCAAGGATTTCCTCGGCATCAGGGCCGAAGGTGCGGTGCCGAGCGAGTTCATCGAACGGATGCGCTACCTCTGGGAGCACCTGGGGAGCACCTCGCCGACCACCGTGCTCCTCGCCCTCTGCTCCCTGGTCGTCATCATCTCCTTTCCGCGCATCACCCGGAAGGTCCCCGGCTCCATCGTCGCCCTGGTCCTGGCCACGGCCTGCGTCCCCCTGCTGGGGATCCCGGTGGAGACCATCGGCAGCAAATTCGGCGGCATCCCCACCGGCCTCCCCCCCCTCGTGGTGCCGGAGCTCCGTCTCGACCTGGTGATCCCCCTCCTCCCCTCCGCCGTCACCGTTGCCCTGCTGGCCGCCATCGAATCCCTCCTCTCCGCGGTCGTCGCCGACTCCATGAGCGGCGACCGGCACAACTCCAACGTGGAGCTCGTGGCCCAGGGGATCGCCAACCTCACCGTCCCCCTCTTCGGCGGCATCCCGGTGACCGGCGCCATCGCCCGGACGGCCACCAACATCCGCTCCGGCGCCCGCACCCCGGTCTCCGGCATGGTCCATGCGCTGACCCTGCTGGCCATCATCCTCTTCGCCGCCCCCCTGGCCCGCTTCATCCCCCTCGGCACCCTGGCGGCGGTCCTCTTCGTGGTCTCCTACAACATGGGGGAGTGGCGTGAGATCCCCATGATCCTCCACCAGGAGCCGAAGGATATCGTGGTCTGGCTGATCACCTTCGCCCTCACGGTGCTCGCCGACCTGACCATCGCCGTGGAGGTGGGGATGACCATGGCGGCGCTCCTCTACATCTACCAGGTGTCACGGACCACCGTGGTCGCGCCGATCACCTCCGAAGCCATCGAAAAGGCCCGGGTGCACCGGCTCCAGGACCGGACCATCCCCCCCTACGTGGGCATCTTCCACATCCAGGGGCCGTTTCTCTTCGGTGCCGCGGAAAAGCTCAACGACGTGGTCATCGACGATCTCAACCTGATCGTCATCCTGCGGCTGCGCTACATGACCGCCCTGGACGCCACCGGGCTCTACGCCATCGAGAGGTTCCACGAGCGTCTCCACGCCTCGGGACGGACCCTCCTCCTCTGCGGGGCCCGGAGCCAGCCGAAGCGGCTGATCTACACCTCCACCCTCCCCCGCGTGGTCGGGGCACGCAACATCCTCCCCAACATCACCTCCGCCCTGAAGCGGGCGTCGACCATCAACGAAGGGTTCGGCGGCATCGGGGAAGAGGCCGCAAGCGGGCTGATCGAGGCACCCGTGTAGGGAAAATATTTTCACTCGCGCTAAAGAACGCACCCCATCCGCTTTACTCCGGCTGTAAAGCTTTAACGCAAGTAAAATTAAGTAGTTAGCCAACAAAAAGCATTGCCAACAGCATGCGGTCTGTGTCAGTATACCGTCGCCGTGCAGGGAGTCCCGCACGGCGTCAGGATTTCATATCATTGATCAAGGAGAGCCACATGGCAGCAAAGTACGTCTATTTTTTCGGTAACGGCAACGCTGAAGGTGATGCATCAATGAAAAACCTCCTGGGGGGGAAAGGGGCCAACCTGGCAGAAATGACCAGCATCGGTCTCCCCGTGCCCCCCGGTTTTACCATCTCCACCGACGTCTGCACCTACTACTATGCCAATGACAACAGCTATCCCGGATCACTCCAGGCCGAAGTGGCCGCCAACCTGAAGCGGGTCGAAGAGCTCATGGGACGCACCTTCGGCGACCCGGCCAACCCCCTCCTCGTCTCCGTCCGTTCCGGCGCCCGCGCCTCCATGCCGGGGATGATGGACACCATCCTCAACCTCGGCCTCAACGATACCACCGTCAAGGGGATCATCGCCCAGAGCGGCGACGAGCGCTTCGCCTACGACGCCTACCGCCGCTTCGTGCAGATGTACTCCGACGTCGTCATGGGGATGGACAAGCACGTCCTCGAACACCTCCTGGAGCAGAAGAAGGAGATGAAGGGGGTCCACCTGGACACGGAACTGACCGCCACCGACTGGAAGGAGCTGGTGGGGGCCTTCAAGGAAGCCATCAAGGCGGAGCTGGGGCAGGAGTTCCCCGAGAATCCCCACGACCAGCTCTGGGGCGCCATCGGCGCCGTGTTCGGCTCCTGGATGAACCAGCGGGCCATCACCTACCGCAAGCTCAACAACATCCCGGCCGACTGGGGGACCGCCGTCAACGTCCAGTCCATGGTCTTCGGCAACATGGGTGACGACTGCGCCACCGGCGTCGCCTTCACCCGCGACCCCTCCACCGGCGACAACTACTTCTACGGCGAGTACCTGGTCAATGCCCAGGGTGAGGACGTGGTCGCCGGCATCCGGACCCCCCAGCCGATCAACCTCCACCAGAAGAAGCCGGGTGATCTCCCCGCCATGGAAGAGGTCCTCACCGACTGCTATGCCCAGCTGGCGAACATCCGCACCATCCTGGAGAAGCACTACAAGGACATGCAGGACATCGAGTTCACCATCGAGAAGGGGAAGCTCTACATGCTCCAGACCCGCAACGGCAAGCGGACCGCCAAGGCGGCCATCAAGATCGCCGTCGACATGGTGAAGGAGGGGCTGATCGACGAGAAGACCGCCGTGCTCCGCGTCGCCCCCTCCCAGCTGGACCCGCTCCTCCACCCCTCCCTCG
>Ga0129297_10001270_pt1 | contig 12687 bp, 11 predicted proteins | sample I18A1metaG_FD_94708 | JGI IMG/M metagenome (GOLD analysis project Ga0129297, IMG submission 94708) | Lake sediment bacterial and archeal communities from Gulf of Boni, Indonesia to study Microbial Dark Matter (Phase II) - ​I18A1 metaG | ecosystem: Environmental > Aquatic > Freshwater > Lake >... | reverse complement strand
GATGAATTGAAGTTTATCTCGATGAGGGCGGATTGAGAATGGACGCGGCGGAAAAGAAATGCCGGCTCTTCGGCCTCTCGGTCGACAACTTGACCATGGCTGAAGCCGTGGTCGAGATCGAAAAGCTTATATTGGCGCGCCGGCCTGCCCTCGTGCTAACCCCGAATGCGCAGCACATCTCCCTCCTTAGGAGCAAGGCTGATTTCCGGGCTGCTTATGCCGCAGCTGACCTCATCCTGGCCGACAGCGCCCCTCTCCTCTGGTCATCCCGTCTTCTCGGGTGTCCATTGCGGGAGAGAGTGGCCGGGTCTGATATACCCGACGCTTTCTCCGGAGTTGCCGCCCGGGGGAGCTACAGGCTTTTTTTCCTCGGGGCTGCACCCGGGGTCGCCGAGAGGGCTGCCGACATTCTGGCCAAGAAGAATCCGGGGCTCCGGGTCGCCGGAGTCTATGCCCCGCCCTGGGGCTTCGAAGGCCGCCGGGAAATGAATGATGAGATTGTCCGGAAAATCAGAGCGGCGCAGCCCGATGTCCTTTTCGTGGCCTTGGGCACACCCAAAGGCGAAATCTGGGCCTGGAAGCACAAAGATACGGCCGGAGTTCCGGTGACCATCTGCTGCGGAGCCGCCCTTGATTTCATCTCCGGAAACAAGAAGAGGGCGCCCCGGTGGCTCCAGAAACTCGGGTTCGAGTGGTTCTACCGGGCCCTTCACGAACCGCGGAGACTCTGGAAGAGGTATCTTGTCGGCAACACCCATTTCGTCATTCTTCTGGCCAAGGAACTCTTGAAGTAAAACAGGAAATCAGTTATTAGCCGGGAGGCGAGTCCCCGATCCCACGGCAGTCCCGCTGCCTTCTCTTGGAGGAGCAGCCGTGATAATATGATAAAGAAGGAATGAGCTTGTTAATCATAAAGCCAAAGTCATGAATGGTCTGAGGAAAGTCGTTGGCTTCTTGGGTCTCGTTGCGGCCGATCTCTCGGCCCTATTTTTAGCCTTCTTCGTGGGCTACTTCATCCGGAGCCGGGTCTTCAGCCGTTACGACATCTTCGCCCTGGCGCCTGTCCCTCTGACCGAACAGCTCAGGTCCGGATTCCTCTTTGGGGCTTTTGTCCTCATTCTTATCTTCGCCTTCGATAGGCTTTACACTCGGCGCTTCGCTTTTTGGGAGGAAGTCCGGCACATTCTCAAGGGGGTAACCCTGGCCTTCATCCTCATCATGAGCCTGGCCTTTGTTTCCAGGTCATACACGCGTTTCTCCCGCGCGGTCATCGTCCTGGCCTGGGTCACCAGCCTCTTTCTTCTCTCTGCTTTTCGATTCGCCACAAAAAAAGTGCTGAGCCTGACGAGCTTCTGGAGAAAGGATGTGCTCATCCTGGGCACGGGCCGCGCGGCCCAGCTCGTCGCCCAGGAAATCCAGAAGAACGCAACTCTGGGCTATAGGATTGTCGGCTACCTGTCCGAAGAGGGAAGCAACGTGGGGGAAATCCTGGACGGCGGCATCCCGGTGGTCGGCGCCATCTCCGAAGTTGACGCCGTGGCGGGAAAGCTCAAGGTTCGGGACTTTATCATCGCGCTGTCCAGTCGCCGGCAGAATGAGCTGGCGGACATGGCCAAGCACATCGAGGACTATGCCGAGACGATCAAGGTCGTCCCCACGCTGGGGAGTATCTTTACCATCGGAGTCGAGATAGAAAACATGGGGGATATTCTGGCCTTGTCTCTTCCCCTTAACCTGGCCAAGCCGGGGAACATCGCGGCCAAGCGGCTTTTCGAATTTGTCCTGACTTTGGTATTGAGCATTCTGCTCTTTCCGCTGTTTCTCGTTATCGCGCTGGCCATCAAGTTGGATTCCCGCGGCCCGATAACCTTCGCCCAGGAAAGGATTGGCCGAGGCGGCCGGATGTTCCGGCTTCTGAAATTCAGGTCCATGTACCAGGATGCGGACGAAAGGCTTCAAGAAATCCTCGCCCAAAACGCGGAGCTGCGGGAGGAATGGCAGAGGTTCCAGAAGATCAAAGGAGACGACCCCCGCGTCACGAGAGTAGGAAGGTTCATCCGGAAGTGGAGCCTTGACGAGCTGCCCCAACTCTTCAACGTCCTCCGCGGAAATATGAATCTCGTGGGTCCGAGGCCTTATCTGGCCCGGGAGAAAGAGATTATCGGAAAGTCCTTCCGTATCATCGCCGCCGTGAAACCGGGGATCACCGGACTCTGGCAGATCCGCGGCCGGAACGTCCTCACCTTCCAGGAACGCCTGCTCCTCGACGAGCATTACATCCGCAACTGGTCTCTTTGGCAGGACATCGTCATCCTCATCAAGACCGTCAGAGTCCTGGCCAGACGGGAAGGGGCTTTCTGAACTCCCCTTTCCTCTCAGACGCGCCCTCTCTTCCCTGATAAAAAATCAAGGCGACAAGAAACCAGAAGGTGTATTGGACCTCGAAACTTCCGATGTAGGAATGGAAAAGAAAATTGACCAATAAAGAGATGATTCCTGCCGAAGCTCCGAGACGGATATATTTGTTGAGCTCATCGGGTTCCCCCTTGGCTTTGAGGCTTTTCCTCATCTGCTTAAAGATGAGCCAAAATAGCCAGAAACAGACGGCCAGCCCGACGAGCCCGAGCTCGGCGCCGACCTGAAGAAAATAGTTTTCCGCCGTATCGATCCTTCTAAAGCGCTGAATATCAGGCCGGAGCATATCTTTGTCATTCTGATAATAATTGGGAAGCTCGACGATATAAGCGCCCAGGCCGACGCCGGAAACAGGATAGTCGTTGATCATCCGCCCGGCCTCCCGCCAGAGAAAGTATCTTTCAGGGAAAATTTTGACCGGGTCTTCCCACAATGAAATAACTCTAGTCACAACATTCAATCTTTGAGCCAGCTTTGAATTGGAAAAAGTGAGGAAACCGACGGCCCCCAAAATGATTAACATCGACACGAGAATTCCGACTATAATAGTCCTGCTGTAAGCCTTCTCGCCTTTCTTCTCGCCAAAGAATTGCCACTTGGCCCAAACCGCAAAAAAAAATAGAAGAGAGATGGCAATCCCCAGAAGCGGGCTTCTTGCTCCGAGATGGGGGAAGATAAAAATAAAAGCGGCCAGGGTGAGGATGAGAAAAAATCTCTTCATGCCCTTAAAGACAACAATCATCCCCAATTGAAGAGGAATGAGAGAAGCCAAGAAAGCGCCGAAGGCGTTGGGGTCTTTGAAGGTCGCGTTGAGCTGGCCCAGCTTCACCCAGAAGGGAGTATTACCAAAGCTTGAATTAACGAGATATTGATAGTAGCCAAAAAAGAGAATGATCGGCGCGGAGAGCCATAAGGAGGTGAGTGCTTTATTGACCTCTCGTGATGTCCGCAGAGCCCTAAGAAGGAGGACAAAGAAGAGAAACCCGGTAAGATAGGCCAAGCCGTTAAAAAGGGTGCTCATCAGCGCCCCCCCGGTTATCACGCCTCGGGCATTGACGGTCAGTTCGTAGACGCCGTCGCTCTGAAAGGGATAGAAGTTGGCGTACCTCCAGGAAGTGACCAGCCCGGAAAGAATGATCAGGCAGGATAAAACCACAAGGGGCTTATGAACTGGGAGTCTGAGCGGGGCCGCTGTTCTCTCTTCTTTGAAAAAAGTCCGATTGACGAGCCAGCCCAAAAAATAGGCGAGGAATAAGAGCAAAGCGGTGGGCGCGTGGGGGATTTCTTCAAAAATCCCTGAAAAGTAAGGAAGACTGTTGATCAAAGGAAAGGCAAAGATAAAAACGAGAGTTCCCTGAATCACCCTAAACGAGGTTGAGATGAAGACGATAAAAAGAATGGGAAGCAGAGCCGACTGGAAGGATTTTATCAGAGGGACATACTTGAGATAGAAAAAAAGGAACGCGGCCGCATAGAGTGGGAGGAGAAGATAGAGGGCAAGTTTTACCACTGTGCTCGGGCAGCTAGTATCGGAGCGCGCGCCGCTGTCTTCCATCCTTTGAGATTCCTGGCCTTAATATCTTTCTATCATGCCAAAATCCCGCCAAAATTGCATCCCTCTTCCTAAGAAACCTCCTGACTTCCTTGTTTATAGCATTATAAAAATCAAGTAAGAAAAGGAGGCTCAAATCAAACGTTATCGTAGTTTTGTAGCGAGTCGAGGCCGGAAGAACTCACTCCCTCCGGCCCCACACGGGAAGAGCCTTAGGCTATGACGTCGAGCGTCTAGTTGAACATTCGGGGAATAAGGGCGTACGTATCGTTAGTATAATTATTAGCGATCGAGCCGAAGCACATCACCCCTCGTGTGGTCGCATCTCCTGAGGTCGCGAAGATATAGAGCCAGCAGTTGGAATAGGTGCCGCTCCCGACTCCGGCCTCGACGAACGGATTGAACGATATATAGCTTAAAGGCGCCATGGTCTTCACAATGTCGACGCCAACGGTGGTATTGCTGGCACTGATGATGCGGAACGTTACGACGAAAGTGGTCAAATTCGAAGTGTTGAAAGCGCCGACGAACGTCCGGTACGTGCTGGTCTGCACAAGGTCCTGAATCACCATTGGGCGGCCTGTGCCGACAGAATTAGACTCGACGACACCCAAGGAGGGAAAGGTCTTGCCGTAGTTCCCGTTGACTGTCTTCGCTTGAACCTCGATCGTCCCGCCCAAGGCTTCGAACCAGACGGCCCCGACCTTGCCATAATAGTTATAGACGCCGGGGTCGAGCGCGTCGATCGATTGGAGGATGTTGCTGTATCTAATGCTGTACCACTGTGAAAGACTCCCATACAGCGTAAAAGGTCCTCGATACCCGTCGACATTGAAAAAATAAACGTTGATACCCGTGCAGGTGGCAAAGGTTGTGATCTGGATCTCCGTTACCCACGTTCCCCCACCTGTGGCCGGGGCCCAGATGCACTCCGGAACGACTTGCCAGCTACTGGGCGACTGGTCGTAGCACCAGAGAGGCACCTGAGCCGCCAGGACCAGAAACGCCACGCAACATAACGCTTTTTTCATGAATCGCCTCCTCGCTTAGGATATTATGGCCATAACTTATAATTCTGCCCCGGCAATGTCAAGAGCGGAAATGAGAGGGCGGTCGCATCTCCTGAGGTCGGATTGACCGAGATCCCACAGCTTCGGAAAATCCAGGAGCGAACACAGAAGGACTCGTCTGTTTTGCCTCGCCGGCGAATAATTACACGAACGATACTGCCGCCCGTATCACAAATCAGTTAAACTAGAACACTGATAAGTCCGACCCGGCTCATTGACTCATTCTTTTTGTTAATATATCCTCACCTCTGAGGTCGGAGAGCTCAGAGGACCATGTCTTCGAAATTCACCAAGCCTCCCAGAATCGCCACGGAAAAGGAAGTACGCGCTTCCTACGACGCCCTCCACAGGCAGGGTTCTCTCCGGGAATCCCGGTCCCATTACCGCTGGGTTCTGAAAGTACTCTCCCCGGAGAACGGGAAAAAACTCCTGGACGTCGCCTGCGGCGGCGGATACTTCCTCCGGGAAGCTGAAAAAACGGGGGTGGAGAGCTGGGGTGTCGATATCTCGACCGTGGCGGCAAAGCAAGCCCGCCAGAGCGCCCCGCGGTCTGCGGTCCTCTGTGGAAACGGTGAATCCCTTCCCTTCAGAGACGAGGCCTTTGACTACAGCGTCAACCTGGGGAGCCTCGAGCACTTTCTCAATCCGGAAAAGGGAGTGCGGGAAATGGCCCGGGTCCTCAGGAAGGAGGGGAAAGCGCTTCTTCTCCTCCCCAACAGCTATTTCCTCATGACTATCTTGAATGTCTGGAGGGCAGGAGCCACGGGACGTAAGACGGCGCAGGCGGTGGATAGGTGGGCGACGAGAGACGAATGGGTCCGGCTCGTCGAGGAGAACGGCCTGAAGGTCACCCGGGTCCTGAAATACAACTACCGAGCTCGGGAGGCGCCTTTCAAGTACAAGCTCATCCGACCCTTCATCCCTCTTCATCTCTCTTACTGCTTTCTTTTCGTTTGCCGCAAGGCATGGCCATGACGAATCAAAAGAAAAAGGTTATCCCCATACCCAGAGCCACTCTCAATCTGGCCGCGCGAACGAACATTTCCCGGCTCAGCCGCCGGCTTCAAGATATCCCTGAACCGCTCCTCCTCAACCTGGGAAGCGGCGAGAGATTCATCGGCGCCGATTGCCTGGCCCCAGAAATCGGCCGGAGGATGGTGAACTTCGACATCTTCGCTTATGCGGCCACCGACGTCGTCGGCGATGCTCATCTCCTGCCCTTCGGCCAGGACACGTTCCACGCCATCGTCTGCCAGGCCGTCCTCGAGCACACCCGTCGCCCGGAGCTAGTGGTTGAGGAGATACACCGAGTCCTGAAGACGGGAGGCTTTCTCTATGCCGAGGTCCCTTTCCTTCAGGGATACCATGCGACGCCCCGGGATTTCTACAGATATACTCTGGAAGGCCTTGACGAACTCTTCTTCAAGTTCGCGAAAATTGACGCGGGCGTCTGTGTCGGCCCGAGTTCGAGCGTGAGCTGGCTCCTCAGGGAATACATCGTCGGCCTGCTCACCTGGTTTACTCCATCGCACCCCATGAAGACACCGGCCACCGTCGTCGCTGGCTGGCTCACTTTTCCCCTCAAGTATCTCGACTTTTTTCTCGTGCGGCGGCCCGGCGCCCATTCCATCGCTTCCGGTCTCTACTTTTTCGGGAGAAAAGCGTGACCGAAAGGGATCTCCTAGAAGAAAGGGACAGGGCCGGTACCTGGGGCAAACTCAACCAGGCGCGGCTCGCCCTCATTCTCAACTACGCGGGAGAGAGAATCCTCGATGTCGGCTGCGCGACAGGGGATTATGTCCGTTACCTCACGACCAGGGGATACGACGCCCACGGCCTCGATATCGTGCCCGCGAAGGAGTGGGAAGCTGTCCCCGAACGCCGTATCCGTCAGGGAGACATCCAGAAGCTACCATTTGTGGACGGTGAGTTTGACACCGTCACGGCCTTCGAGGTCCTCGAACACGTCGACGATGCGGACATGGCGATTGAAGAACTCAAACGGGTGAGTCGAAAGAACATCATCCTCTCGGTTCCCGATTGCCAGGAACCCCAGGTCTTCAAGGAATCCGGTTTGGCCTTTCATCACTGGACGGACAGGACTCACCTCCACTTTTTCACGGCCGAAACGTTGCGTCAGAAACTTGAGGAACATGGGCTTGTCGTGCGTTATCTCGACCGGATCAATCCGGTCCGTCCTGAGCTTATATTTTTGGACGGCTTGAAACATTTCCGTTTCTTTTGGCGAGGCGTCGCCCGGCTAGTCAAGAATCTTCCTTTTAAGAGACCTTTCCTTATGACCCTGGTTGTGGTCGCTGAAAAAGCCGGATCATGAGACTCCTGGCGATCACCCCAACCTTCTTTCCCGTGATGGGAGGCGCCGAATCGGGCATCTACGAGATATACCGGAGGCTCGCCCTCAGGCACGAGATCAGGATTCTTACACCCTATCCGCCCGCGGCCCTGGAGCGTGAATTTGGGATGGAGGAGCCTGTCCCCGACCTTTCTGGTTTGGACCTCGTCAGGTTTTACGACAGGATCAACCTCAAAAACTGGCCTGGACACGGCAGGTTAAAGGGACTCGTCCCCCCGTTTTCCATCTCCCTGCTGAAGGCGGCTTCGCGGGAGGTCGAAGATTTCCGGCCCGATGTTATCAATGTCTTTTATGCTCTGCCTTCAGGACTCGCTGCCTCTCGGATTATGAAGACAAAAAAAGCGCCGGTCGTTCTCAGCCTGATCGGCCGGGATATCCCGGGGCCCGACATCCCCCGTTTCTGGAGATTCTACGCGCGGATGGCGGCGCGCCGAGTCTCCAAAGTAATCTTTATCTCCGAATACTGCCGGAAGGCCCTTTCCGGGCCGGAATCGACAGAAGGCAAGGTTATTCCGTTCGGTGCGGACACGGAAAGATACCGGCCCGGACTCGACGGCTCAAAGATCCGTGAAAGGCTGGGCATCCCTCCGAATGCCCGCGTCCTGTTCAGTCTTCAGCGCCTCGACCGGTGGAAGAGAGTGGACATCGTCCTCCAGGCCATGAAAGCCGTTTTCGGCGAAGCCGAAGCCTATCTCGTCATCGGCGGCAAGGGGCCGGAACTGGACAGCTTGCGCCAGATGGTTGCGGATCTGGGGATTGTGTCCCGCGTTTTTTTTAGCGGATATATCAAAGAGGAGTTGCTTCCTCTCTATTTCGCGATGGCCGACATCTTCGTCTTCCATTCAACCTATGAAACCTTCGGGCTTGTCCTTGTCCAGGCTCTCGCTGCGGGCAAGCCTGTCGTCAGCGTGAACTCGACCGCTATTCCCGAGGTCATCGAAGACGGCCGCGAGGGCAAGCTGGTGGCCCCTCTTGACCCCGACGCCCTGGCCCGAACCATCCTTTCCCTTCTCGGTAACGAGGAAACTCTCAGGCGATTCTCCGCGGCCGCCCGCCAGAAAGCCGTGGAACGATTTTCCTGGGAAGCCATCGCCCTGAGCTACGAAAGAGTTTTTTTGGACCTGATTAGATGAAGTGGGACAGGATCACGACAATTCTCATCTGCGCCGCCGCGGTCAGCCTGGCCTTTCCCTTCGAGTTCGAGGTGTCCGGCGCGCTTCTCTCCCCCGTCGACGTGGCCATCTATATCCTTCTCTCGATCTCAGCTGTCAGGTATATCCGTGAGCCGGAATTCCGGAGGCGAAAGGTCCCCTATCTTCTTCCCCTTCTTGCCTTTCTCTTGTTTGCCATTCCTTCCCGGCTATCCCTGATTGAAATAAAAGGCGTATTCCAGGGAGCCTGGGCTCTCTTTCGAAACCTTATCGAGATTATCCCCCTATCTTATCTTATCATTGTTCTTGCTGATGGCAGGGAAGGCCGAGCCCGGAAGGCTGTTACGGCCTTTCTCATCGCCGCCTCTCTCTCTGCACTCATTGGGATTTCCCAGACGGTGACGGGGGGTAGGGTCTTAACCGGCAGGGGTATCTATGGCAATCTCAAGTATCTGGGGATTTTTCCCTCCTATCCTGCTGAGAGCCAGGGCTTAGCCAGAGAGAAAATAGGCAGCCGTTCGGTAATTACCCACCTTCCTGGGACCAATATTTTCCGGGCTCATGGCGGACTCTCGAGCCACAACTTCTTCGGCGCCTTCCTCGTTCTGACGATCGGCCTTTCTTTTTCGTTAGCGCTCTATACTCGGAAGACTTATTTATACATCTTTCTTTTTCTCCAAATTCTCGCTCTTTCCTTTACGTATTCGAGAGCCGCGCTCCTGGGATTTTTCTTATCGACGATCATTATTTTCTATCTGAAGAAACCCCATCTCCGCGAGGTCATCGTCATGGGGCTCATCTTCGCGGCCCTCGCCGCCAACACCGTCATCACTTCAGGCTTGGGGGAAGAACTCCGGCGTGGTTTGCTCGGTCGTATCGGCTCTCTCTTCATCCCAGACGGAGAGGTTCCGATCGAGCTCCAGGCCCGGTGGCATCTGTGGGGACTTGCCCTCAAAGGGATCACTGACAGCCCTACTCATTTCTTTTTCGGTCATGGGTCGGGAGGTGTCGAAGGTTTTGAAATGCTGGGTTATAAGCTGAGTGCTCACAACGATGTTCTGGACCTCATCTACACTAGAGGAGTTCTCTCTTTTCTGGCGGCAGCCGTGTTTTTTTATTTTGTTCTCCGGGATGCCTTAAGGCTTTTCAAAGGTGAGGGAAGTCCCTTCGTCAGGGCCTTTGCCCTCGGAGTTTTTGCCGGCCTCATCGGCCTTCTTCTCACCGGGCTGGGCCAGCGGGTTCTCGGCGTCAGCGACACCGGAGCCCTCGTCTTGTTCGCGGCCGGGCTGACCGTCTCCTTAGAGCAAGCGAGGAAGGAAGACAGCCAGTGACAGGGGGGCCCCGCTCTATCCTCTACGTCAACCCGGCATCCGGGATGAGCGGAGCGGAATTCAGCCTCCTGGGGCTTATGGAAAATCTCGACCGCGACCGATTCACCCCCATCCTCGCAGTCCCGGAAGAGGGAATGCTGGCCTCAAAGGCAAGGGAAGCCGGAATAGAAACGCTCATCCTTCCTGATTTTATTCGTTTCGGTGAAGGCTATCGACTTCGGACAATGCCCAAGGCGTGTCGGGCACTTCAAGGGCTCAGAAAAATAATCCACGAGAAGGGCATCCGGTTGGTCCACTCGAACTCTCCGCGGGCGGCCTATCTCGGCGGCGCAGCGGCCCGATTGGGAGCCGTGCCTTCGGTCACCCATGTCCGGGATATGCATTTAAGCCCCTTCCTGAGCCCCTGGAAAGCCCGGCTCCTCGGAAGGCTTTCCGACCTCATTATCGCCGTTTCGGCGGCCACCAAACAGTCCATCATTGAGAAAACTCCCGTCCTCGCTTCCAAAGTCCGTGTCGTCTACAACGGGGTTGACCTCGGACGCATTGACGGCAGGGCGGCGAAAAATGCACGCGCCGAGCTCGGAATCAGCCTCGGAGACCCTGTCATCGCGAGCGTCGGGATTCTCCATCCCGCCAAGGGCCAGGGGGTACTCCTGCGGGCGGCGGCCGCTCTCAAACCCTCTTTCCCGTCCCTCAGGGTTCTCATCGTCGGGGCTCCGTTCCCCGAGAGCGAAGGGGACTACAGACAGAGACTCGAAGATATGACCGCCGAGCTAAGTCTCGCCGGGAACGTTATCTTCACTGGGTTTAGAGAAGATGTCTTCGACCTTATGGACGCCGCGAACGCTGTCGTCCACGCAGCCGTCTATCCCGAGCCCTTTCCCCGGAGCCTTCTCGAAGCCCTAGCCCTAGGGAAGCCTGTGGTGGCGACAAGAGTGGGAGGGATTCCTGAGATTGTGGAAGACAGGGGAACAGGCTTGCTCATCGAGCCCTCGAACCCGGGAGCTTTGGCTGAAGCCGTGACCGCGCTTCTCAAAAACCGTGAGATGGCTCTGACTCTGGGATCGAACGGCCGAAAAAAAGTGGAGAAAGATTTTACGATCGAAAAGCATGTCGGCGTCCTATCGGAATTCTACGAACGACTTTTGGAGCGGGCATGAGGGTTCTGGTTATTTCTCCCTTTCTCCCCTACCCAGAGAAAAGCGGTTCGAGGATTCGGACCATGACTCTATTGCGCGCTCTCTCCGGCCACAACGTCTTTCTGGTTGCCTTCAAAGAAAATGCTGAAGCCGTCCCGGAGGATGTCTTAAGGAACCTTTGCCGGCAATATCACGTTTTCCCGAGGCCTCTCCTGACTCCTTTCCAGTCCGCCCTCAACTATGTGTCCCTAAAACCTCTGATGGCCCGAAGGTTCGAGCATAGGGAGGCGCGACAGACGGTCCGCCGGATCGTCCAGAATGAAGGCATCGATTGCCTGGTTTGCGAGGCCGTCCTGGTCGCTGAGTACGCCCGACCTTTTCAGGAGGTCTTTAGGATTCTTAACGTCCACAACCTCGAATTCATGAGGGCCAGGGGAAGAATTCGGATGGTCCGCCGGCCCTTCAAGAAATTATACTACCGCCTCATCGCCGAAAGGATGAGGCGGTACGAGCGGCGGGCGCTCATAGACTTCGAACTGGGCCTTGTCTGTTCGGAGGCCGACCGAAGTATTTATCGAGAGATAGCGCCCGGAAAACGCGTCGCAGTGATTCCGAACACCGTGGATACAGATGCCTTCCGCCCTGAGGTGGCCGGGGAGGCGACAAGAAAAATCATTTTTATAGGAACGCTCTGGTATGAGCCAAACGTGGATGCCGCCCGCTGGCTCGCCGACGACATCTTTCCTCTCATCAGGCTGGACTTTCCGGATATGGAACTCTCCCTCGTCGGCGATGCTCCTCCTCAAGAGATCACTAACCTGGCCCTCCGGCCGGGTGTCTCTGTCACGGGTTCCGTTGAGGATATCCGCCCATATCTCAGGCGGGCACTGATTTTTATGGCGCCCGTCCGGACGGGGAGCGGGACGCGGCAGAAGATTCTCGATGCCATGGCCATGGGTCTTCCCGTCATTTCCACTTCGGTTGGATGTGAGGGGCTCGAGGTCGTGGAGGGCAAAAATATCTGTCTCGCTGAGACTCCTCAGGAATTCCGGGAGAAGGTCCGGAATCTTGTCCAGGACCAAGAATTCCAGGCCCACATAGCCCGGGGCGGAAGAAAGCTGGTGGAAGAAAAATATTCCCGCCGGGCCGCCATTGAAAAACTCGCCGCGCTCTTCCGGGAGGTGGAGGCCGAGGTCAGAAAGCATGGTTGACTTGAGTATCATCATTGTCAACTGGAACGCCGGGAAGTATCTTGGAGACTGCTTGCGTTCCCTGTATGACAATCCGCCGGATGTCTCGTGGGAGGTGCTCGTCGTCGACAATGCCTCTACCGATGGCAGCCCCGAGATGGTGCGGCGCGAATTCGCTGGGGTGAAGCTCATAACCAATGCCTCGAACCTGGGTTTCGCGTCGGCCTGTAATCTCGGCGCCCGAAACTCCTCTTCCAAATATATTCTTTTCCTCAACCCGGATACGCTTGTTCATCCCCGAACTCTGACCTTGGCTGTGAAGTTCATGGAAGATCACCCAGAAGCCGCCATCATGGGCTGCAGAACAATCGGGGCCGACGGCCGGATTCAACCGACGGCTTTCGACTTTCCCGGCCCCCTTCGCCTGTTCGGACTTTTCTCAGGATTGAATCGTCTCTTTAAGGT
>Ga0129297_10001269_pt1 | contig 12687 bp, 17 predicted proteins | sample I18A1metaG_FD_94708 | JGI IMG/M metagenome (GOLD analysis project Ga0129297, IMG submission 94708) | Lake sediment bacterial and archeal communities from Gulf of Boni, Indonesia to study Microbial Dark Matter (Phase II) - ​I18A1 metaG | ecosystem: Environmental > Aquatic > Freshwater > Lake >... | reverse complement strand
TTCTATCCTGGCTTTGTCTCAACCGGTTCTGGAGCAAGCAGTCAGGCTCCGCCAGCGCAGAAGGATGACGCTAGGCGACGCACTTGTAGCTGGCACTGCATTAGCCCATAATCTCATCCTAGTCACACGGAATGCGGAAGATTTCGAATGGGTTACCGGATTGTCGGTACTCAATCCATTCGCGCAAGTGTAGTGTCGGCTGGTATCAACCTTTCAAATGGGAGACAACAGATGCCCAAAGAAGAACTAGGCTACATCGAACTGGAATGGACTTGTCGCAACTGTAACACGAGAAACAAGGGGGCGGACAAGGTTTGCCGGAACTGCGGCAGCCCTATGGCCGAAGACCAGGAGTTCGAGCTGCCGGCGCAGCAGGAGATCAGCGCTCCGCCCCAGGCGAAGGAAGAGGAAGCTGGCCCCGACATCCACTGCCCCTACTGCGGGGCGCGCAACGTGGCCACCGCCGCCCGCTGCGTCCGCTGCGGGGGCGAGCTTGTCGAAGGGAAAAAGCGGGAGCAGAGCAAAGTGCTCGGCGCTTTTCGGGCAGAGAAGGCCCCGGACATCATCTGCCCTTACTGCCAGACCCCCAATCCAGCGACGGCCCTGCAATGCAGCAAATGCGGCGGCAGCCTGGCCAAACCGAAGCCAGAACCTGCACCGAAGGCGGAGACAAAGGGGTTCCGTTTCACCCCTCTCATGCTGGGCATTGTCGCTATTGTTGTCTTACTCTGCGGTGCTTTGGCCTTCGCGCTCTTTCGCACGAGCGATGTCACGGCCACTGTGCAAGATGTTTCCTGGACGAGGACCATCGCTATACAAGCGTTGCAGCCGGTGAAAAAAGAGGGCTGGCGCAATGAGGTTCCTAATGAGGCACGCCTCGGCTCCTGTGAAAAGAAGCTGCGCCGCGTCCAGGAACAGGAGGCGCCCGGAGCCAAAAAGGTCTGCGGCACACCTTACGTCGTGGATCAGGGCACAGGCAAAGGGAAGGTGATGCAGGACTGCAAGTACGAGATCTATGAGGATTGGTGCCAGTACGAGGTGAACGACTGGGTGAAGGTGCGCGAGGAAAAAGCGAGCCGTCACGACTTGCAGCCCGTCTGGCCCGCTGTCTCGCTGGGGGTCAAGGAGCGGGAGCAAAAGGACGGGCGAAAGGAGGAGTATGCCGTAGTCTTTGACCGCGATGGCAAGCGGTACACATATTCGCCTCCCGCGTCCGAGTTTGCCAAGTTTCAGGTCGGCAGCGTCTGGAAGCTCAAGGTGAACCGATTGGGCGGCGTGACATCTGTCAGTCCCGCCCGTTAAGAGGAAACCCGACGCCTGGTACAGTGCCCAGAACGGCAATGCATAGTTTCAGGGTTGGTCTGGCTATCAATTGGTGACTGCCCGCCAGGTGGGTGAGGAAGGCTTCCACTTCGGCTGCGCCCATTTCGTTGGGGTGACGTTTGTTATGGAAGAGGATAAAGCGCCGGATCCAATTCACGTAGGAGTTTTCTGTACGGATCGAGTAGTGCTTGAGGCGCAGAGCATCCCTGACCTGGTCCAGCAGTCTCTTGGGTTTTGGTTCCATTGATCCCCCTTGACGGATGGCGATTCTTGTGTTAAAATGGTCGCAGATGAGGCGACCGTGCGTATAGAGTAGCACAGCGGCCGCCAGGGGTTATTATACAGCATGATCTCCGCAAATGCAACTCCAGGGGCGGATTATACGGCATCCGTATAAGACGCCCTGAAGGGGAGAAAAGCGGAATCCGTATAATCAATAATTAGGCGCGCCCGTGGAGTTGAAAGAAGATTCAAGGGTCAGGGTTTGATCTGTTGAAGGCGAGACGCCAGTTTCCACAAATTGTGGGCACCTACAAAGGTATTTCATGGAAGGAGGAAAATGATGAATCCAGTGAATATTGAGGTTGAGAGGAAAGAGATACTAAGCCATATAGAAGAGCTAGAGTCTGCCGAAAATCGAAGGGACGTAGAGGGAATTCTGGAGTTATTAGCGGAAGATTTCGTGTTCGTGTATAGTGATCGTAAGGTGGAAGGAAAACAAGATACGGGGGAGATGCTAAAGGAGAGTGCAAGAAACTATCTATCGTCAAAGCATGTCCCTTTGCGCGTTGAAGTTTCTTCGTCGGGAGATATGGCTTGGCTATTGGGGTATGAGCTGAATAAGCGCGAGAGAGATAGAAACGTCGTCGAAACAAAGCAATATTTCGTGGTCATCTTCCGGAAAGTCGAAGGTAAATGGAAAGAAGTTGCAGTCTGTATAGCTTAATACTCGACGAGACACATCATCTCGCTGAAGTGAACCTTGTGCCAACACAAGGCTACCCTCTCGACATACGAGTGTCTGCGCCGCTCAAATCGTAAGCACGCGCGCGAAGACAAAGACCGCGTATACCGGCGGCCTATTGCCTTCCAAGGCAAGTGCAAGTAGCATAAAGGCAAAAGGTTTTTTGTTCACGTGGGGAAATCCGGCCTAACAACGGTTTGCAGCCGACGCCGACACACGCGCCTTTTGGGAATGGTTCTGCGCGTGGTTGTCGTCTTGGTCGGTCGGCAACCCTTGAGCGCGGCTGAACCCGTTGCCGTTGGGCCGCGCAAACTCCGAGATGTGACGACGGAATGCCGGTGAATCTCAGCGAATCCACCCACACTAGCACTACCAAGGAACACAGCCGACGCAGGGAGCACAACGATGATCACGATAGAAACAGATAGACTCACTATCAGAAACTTTGGTCCTGACGACTGGCAAGACCTCCAAGAGATGGCCGTCCAATACCAGGCCTCGGAATGGGCCAAGTACGAAGATCCCTGGCCAACCTCTACAGAAGAGGTCAAGGGCATGGCAGAGTGGTTTGCCCGCAGAGACGGCTATCTCGCCGTCTGTCTGAAGGCAACAGGCAAGCTCATCGGGCTCATTGCTATCGAGCGGCGGAAAGAGCAAGAGGGGCGGGTGCACAATCTTGGCTATGTCTTTCGTCCTGACCATCACGGCCACGGGTACGCAACGGAAGGCTGCCGGGCCGCTATGGGCTATGTGTTTGACCAGTTGGAGGCAGACGGGATACTCACTGGCACCCATCCGGCTAATGAACCCTCCGTTCGATTGCTCAAGAGATTGGGCTTGAGAGGAATCGATCGAGGCGAATTCGTCATCTCGAGAGAGGAATGGCTGGCGCTTGGTCAGGCGTCCACGCACAGTGCAGAATAGGGCCCTGACTCAATTCTTGCGACATTGAAGGCATTGCCTCAGTGATACTTCTCCAGTCCGATGTGTACTGGAATGGAATCAGAGCCTGCCAAACCCAGCCTATGGCAAAGACGTGGGGTGCGGCCCAACAAGCGCATGCAGCCGACCGCCTGATCGAGAGGCTTATTGTTGCCAGTCTTGGTTATGTGTCGTTTCAGTTCTTGTTGGGTGTGTCGTGTCACCCGGCGGCGGCTGATGCGCCAGCCGTTGGTGCAGATAAACGTTCTGTAGATAGAGCGTGGCGCTCTCAGGAATCACTACTTATCACGGAGGCGAAAATGAAACGGATCGGCGATCTAACCATCCCGCAAATTGCCTCGTTATACGCTCGGGTGCCAGCAAACCGTTTGGAGGAATTCCAGGCTTTCCGTCGAACCTTCCCTTACAAAGACATGATCCACGACGGGGTGACGTGGCCCTACTTGACCGGCGGACAAGGCGATCCGCCTCTGCTGTTGCTTTCGGGGGCGTTAGCCATCCCCGACATTTCCTGGACCACGATCGTCAACTTCGCGGCACGGCGACGAGTGATCGTGCCCGCCTACCCGCCGGTGATGACGATGGATACCCTTGTGGATGGTATCGCCGCCGTCTTGCGGCACGAAGGGGTAGACCAGGCGCACGTGATGGGCGGTTCTTACGGCGGCTTTGTCGCTCAGGTCTTCGTGCGCCACCACCCGCAGTTGACGCGCTCGCTGGTGCTTTCCCACACCCTGCCGCCGTACCCGGAGACGGCAGCGCGGATACGCTCCTTTGCCCGCTTGCTGCGCTGGATGCCGATGGGGTTGGTGCGCCAGATGATGCGCCGAGTCTTTCGGTCGATGATGCCGGAGTGGAGCGAGGAGACCGCCTGCTTGCTGGCCATCTTCGACGAGCTGATTGGATATACCCTCGACAAGAAGGACGTGACCGGTATCCTTGAGCGCACGGTCGATTATTCTGTACGGTCGTTTGCTCCGCAGGACCTGTCCGGATGGCCGGGAAAGGTGCTGCTGGTCTTTGGCGACGACGACCCTGCTACCCCGCCCGATGTGCGCCAGCGGTTGGAGTCCCTTTATCCAGGATGCCAGGTGCACTTATTCGAGGGAGCCGGGCACACGACTTCGGTGACTCACCAGGACGAGTACTTGGCCGTTATCAATGAATTCTTGTCGCAACCGTAAGAGGAGGGTTTCGGCATTCCTCTGCAGATGCCGGAGTAGATTATGAAAGCCAATGGGGCTCAGGGCCGCTGCTTTCCGGGCGTCATCACTAGCGGTTATCTGCCCAACAACGGCTTGCACCTGACGCGGCTGAGCGGTCGGCTGGCGAAGGTGGCTGGGCCTGCCAGTGGGCCGGTGAGCGGAGGCGTCTCGCCAGAGCCGCCGCGCAGGTGAAGCCCACCGTTAGGCGGCTACACGTGGCGTTTGACACGTCGAGAAAAGCGTGAGGTTCATATGAGCATCAAGGAAATAGAAATTGCCATTACCCAACTACCAGCAACAGACTTGGCGGAGTTGATGGCCTGGCTTGAGAATTACCACGCGCAGATGTGGGACAAGCAGATCGAGGAAGACTTGGAAGCAGGACGCCTCGACGCGCTGCTGACTGAAGTTGACAAGGAGTATGAGGCAGGACTGGGCCAGCCACTATGAGACATATAGCTCTGCCTCGCTTTTGGCGGCATTACCGACAACTGCCCAAAGAAGTGCAAGAGTTAGCCGACAAGAACTTTGAGCTGCTCAAGACCGATCCGCATCATCCATCGTTACACCTCAAGAAGGTCGGCAGGAAGAAGCAATTGTGGTCGGTACACGTGGGTGCACACTACCGAGCCCTGGGCGTGGAGAAGCCAGAAGGCATCGTGTGGTTCTGGATTGGCACACATGCTGAGTATAACAAGCTGCTGTCGTGACCGATTAGCCGCCTAACAAGTGGTTGCACCCGACCGCGCTTCGCGCGGCGGGTGATGCGCGCCGTTAGTGCGGGTTCTACTTGAGCTATCAAGCTGAGAGGAGTTGTAGTATGAAAGAAACCTTTGAAAATCGCAACCTGGAGGGATCGGTTTTCCGAAACGTGAATCTTCATCATGCAGTGTTCGAAGATGTGAACCTTCAGGAAGTCTCAATACGAAACGCGAACCTTAAGGACTTCTCCATTGATAATGCGTACATCAAAGGATTGACGGTCTTTGGCCTGCGAGTCGATCTACTTATTGAGGCTGAACTCGACCGACGAGACCCGGAACGAGTGCGGCTCAGAATGGCCGATCCTTACGCCCCGGAGAGCGTGCAGACGGTCATGAAACGCCTGGACGAGGTTCGCGGCGAGTTTTGCGACACGCTTCGGTCAGAGGGCCCCGGTCTCCTGGTTACTCGCTCCAGTCCAGAGCAGTGGTCTGTGATAGAGATAGTGCGACATCTGGTGTTCGCGGAGGACCTGTATCTCAATCGTTGGATCCTTCGCAACGACGAGCCGTGGGCCAAACTTGGGCTTCTACCGGCTTTCCTCGCCGACGATCCGAAGTACTCCGAGGTAGGAAGTGAGCCAACGGAGGATCTCGAGACTGTGCTAGCGGCATGGGAAACACTGCACACAGGTACGCAGAAGTTCGTCGCTGGGCTGACACCTGAGAAGCTACAGCGTGATACGAGCGACGTTGACTTCGGTCAGGGGACGGTCGGTCAGGTTCTCCAAGGTCTGGCTCAGCACGATCTAGACCACATTCGACAGGCGGAAAGAGTGATAGCGACCCTCAGGGAAAGGGGAGGGTGTGGACTCTGAGATAAATCGCCCACTACAAACTGCTAAAGGTATTCTTTGATCTGCTCAGCGGCCTGGCGGGTCATCCCTGGCACAGCGGCCAGTTCCTCCACGGAGGCTTCGCGGATCGCTTCCAGGGAGCCAAAGTGCTTGAGCAACAAACGCCGCCGCTTGGGGCCAATGCCAGGCACCGATTCCAGCTCCGAGGCGATCGTTTGCTTGTCGCGCAGCGTACGGTGATAATTGACGGCGAAGCGATGCGCTTCGTCGCGGATTCGTTGCAGCAGGAAGAGGCTTTCCGAATCGCGCGGCAACAGGAGCGGATCCGGCTGGCCGGGGAGGAAAACCTCCTCCTCCTTTTTCGCCAGGCCGATGGCCGGCACCTCATGCTCTAACTGGAATTCTTTCAGCACTTCCAGGGCTGCGTTCAGTTGGCCCTTTCCACCATCCACGATGAGCAGTTCAGGGAGGATCGCCCAGCTATCCTTAGGCTCCTCGACGCCGTTCATCTCCGCTGAAGCACCTTCCTCCGCACTTCTCAGTTCTGCAGGCTCGCGTCCGGCGCGCTGGAAACGTCGGCGTAGCATCTCCTGCATCATGGCATAATCGTCTGCGCCCTGCACAGTGCGGATGCGAAAACGGCGATAGTCGCTTTTGCGAGGCACGCCCTTGGCAAAGACCACCATGCTCCCTGTGGCGGCCTGCCCCTGGATGTTCGAGATGTCGTAGCATTCGATGCGCGTTGGGGGCATCTCCAGCCCCAGGTATTTCTGTAGTTCGTCCAGCGCGGTGACATAGCGGTTGCTCTCCGCTTCCCATTGGGCGCGTAGATGGGCCAATGTCTCCGTGGCGTTCTCCGCAGCCATGTTGACCAGGTCGCGCTCCTGGCCTTGTCGTGGCACTGCCAGGGCGACTTTGTCACCTCGCCTGTTCCTGAGCCACGACTCGATAATGTTCACCTCGTCCACTTCGCTTTGCAGGAGGATCTCCGGGGGCACGTAGGCGGCCTCGTCGTAGAATTGCTTAACAAAGGAGGTCATGATCTCCTTGTCGCCCTCGTCCTGCGTGCCGGTGAGCACAAAGTACTCGCGCCCCAGCAGCTTGCCATTTCGGATAAAGAAGATCTGCACACAGGCTTCGCCATTGTTCCTGGCAAAGGCGATGACATCTTGATCGCTCAGCGCCGCCGACACCACTTTTTGTCGCTCGATCACCTGTTCCACGGCGTGGACTTGGTCGCGTATTTGCGCGGCGCGTTCAAATTCGAGGTTCTCGGCCCTCCTGGCCATCTCGTCGCGCAGATCGTTCAGGATTTTCTCGTGCTTCCCTTCGAAGAAGAGACAGATTTGCTCAACGAGCGCGCGATATTCTTCTTTGCTGACAGCGCCGATGCAAGGCCCCAGGCAGCGTCCGATATAGTAATAAAGACAGGCGCGCTTGTCCTGGCCGGTGATGGTCCGCTCGCAGGTCAGGTAAGGGAACATCTTGCGCAGAAGATCCATGGTCTGGTGCACCGCCCTGCTCGAAGTGTAAGGGCCGAAATAGCGTGCTCCATCGTGGGCGATATGACGCACCAGGTAAATGCGTGGGTAAGCCTCCTGCACCGTGATTTTGATGTAGGGGTAATGCTTGTCATCTTTGAGCCGGACGTTGTAGTGCGGACGGTGCTTCTTAATCAGGTTGTTTTCCAGGATGAGGGCCTCAAGCTCCGACTCGGTGACAATGAACTCGATGTCCGCAATATGTTGTACGAGACGCCCGACCTTGGGCGAGTGATCTGCCGAGGCATGAAAATAGGAACGCACACGATTGCGCAGGTTGACCGCTTTTCCCACGTAGATAATGGTGTCAGCGGCGTCTTTCATTAGATAGACGCCCGGCTTGGTTGGCATGGATTCCGGAACAATCGGCATAGGAGTATCTTTCATGACCACATTTCCGTTGTGTATCTATTATACCACCAAATTTGACATTTCCCTCCATCGGTGCTAAAATAATTCCTACTTTTTAGTAGGAATTGCACGAGTATGAAATTCTCGGCTAAAGAAGAATATGGCTTGCGGGTGATGGTGGAATTGGCCCGCCATGACGGCCAGGGGCCAGTGCCGCTCAGCCATATCGCAGAAATCGAACAACTCCCTCTTTCCTATCTGGAGCAGATCATGATGCTGCTCCGCCAAGCGGGCCTGCTGCACAGCCTGCGTGGAGCACATGGTGGCTATACTTTGGCGCGCCTGCCAAAAGAGGTCAGCATCAGTGATATCATCCGCGCTCTGGAAGGCGCCATCATGCCTATTCCTTGTGTGACGAAGGAATCCTGTGCGCCCTGTGGGCGCGAAGATACTTGTGCTGCACGAAATGTTTGGGAGTTGGTACACGACCGCCTGGTGGAGGCTCTGGACTCGATGACCCTAGCGGATCTCGTGAATCCAGGTGGTCAGGACGACAGGTTGTAATAGTAAACGGGGCACAGTATTTGGGGATGCACTCTCATAAAGGAAAGGCAAGCTATGGTCACATCTGCAAGAGCGTTGAAATCGGGCCGCATTGGCCTTTTAGATATGTTTCGTGAAGATATACAAACCGCTTTCGCCAAGGATCCCGCTGCCAGAAGCGTCTTGGAAGTCATCATCTGCTATCCAGGATTACATGCCATCTGGCTACATCGTATCGTCCATGCCCTTTGGAAGCGCGGGTTCTTTCTCCTAGCCCGTTTTCTCTCCCATATCAATCGCTGGCTCACCGGCATTGAGATCCATCCGGGGGCGACTATCGGGCGGCGTTTCTTCATAGACCACGGGATGGGCATCGTGATCGGTGAGACGGCGGAGATCGGCGACGATGTCTTAATGTATAAGGGCGCGGTTTTGGGGGGAACTTCGTTGGAGAAGAAAAAGCGGCACCCGACTATTGAAGATGGAGTGATCATTGGCAGTAATGCAGTGATTTTGGGAGATATCACCGTGGGTGCGGGGGCGAAAATAGGCTCCGGCGCAGTGGTCGTCAAACCAGTACCTCCGGGAGCGACAGTCGTCGGTGTGCCTGGTCGCATCGTTCGCGGGCCGGGTGCGGTGGAGCGACCGCGCGTTGACCTGGATCACGCGGCGTTGCCAGATCCTGTGGCCGAGGCTATCCGTATCCTCCTGGAGCATATTGAGAAGCTTGAACAACGAATGCACCGCGTGGAGGAAACCTGTAATAAACTGGCAGCCTGGACGGAAGAGGAACTAACTGAACTTGAAAGCAGCCGCAGATACATCCGGGCTAGCTGGCTCGACGCCAATGGGCTCCCTCAACAGAATCCCGTCCCCGCAAGCGGCGAAGATATGGGCCAAGCTAGGGAGTCATAGCCCCTACAAGCCCTGGTGGAGGAACAGCTATGCCTGACGAACAGAGAACCATCTATCTCGACCATGCGGCCACGACGGCGGTTGATCCCCGCGTGGTGGAGGCCATGCTCCCTTATTTCACCGAAGAGTATGGGAACGCTTCCAGCATTTACAAGTTGGCGCGACATTCTCGCCGGGCGGTGGAGGAGGCACGGCGCACCATTGCGGATATCCTGCACGCTGCTCCCGAGGAGATCATCTTTACCGGCTGCGGGTCGGAAAGCGACAATGCAGCCATCCGGGGAGTGGCCTGGGCTAACCGACACAAGGGAAACCACATCATCACCACACCGATTGAGCACCATGCTGTTGGCCACACTTGCGAGCAACTGGCACGTGAGTTCGGCTACGAGATCACTTATGTGCCGGTTGACCAGTACGGCGTCGTGAATCCCGATGACGTGGGGCATGCGATCACGGAGCGAACAGTGCTGATCACGGTCATGTATGCCAACAACGAGGTGGGCACCATAGAACCAATTGCGGAGATCGCCAAGATCGCCAGGAGCAAAGGTATCCCCTTTCATAGCGACGCTGTACAGGCGGGGGGAAGCTTGGACTTGAACGTGGATCGGCTTGGCGTGGATCTGATGTCTCTATCCGCCCATAAATTCTACGGGCCGAAAGGGGTGGGCGTTCTCTACGCGCGGCGGGGAACCCGCATCCTTCCGATATTGACTGGCGGCGGGCAGGAGTGGGGGAAACGCGCTGGCACAGAGAACGTAGCGTATATCGTGGGCTTGGCTACGGCGCTCCGCCTGGCTTACGAAAAAGTGGAGAGCAACAACCGCCGCATCGCTGCGTTGCGTGATCGGCTTATTCAAGGTGTGCTAGCTTCTGTTCCCCATGCCCATTTGACGGGACACCCGACGCAACGCCTGCCCAACAACGCCAGCTTTGTCTTTGACTATGTGGAAGGGGAGGCGATCCTGCTGCAATTGGATTTGCATGGCGTAGCCGCCTCCAGCGGCTCAGCCTGTACGACTGGCGCGACGGAGCCGTCGCACGTTTTGACGGCGATAGGCATCCCAGCAGTGCGAGCGCATGGCAGCCTGCGGCTGAGCTTGGGCAACGAGAATACAGAAGAAGACGTTGACTTTGTGGTCTCTATCCTGCCGGGCATCATCGCCAAGTTGCAGGCCATGTCGCCCCTTTACCCGCGCTGAACATCTGGAGTACGAAAGCAATGATACAGAACGTTTATAGCGAGCTAGTGATAGAGCATTTCCAGCATCCGCGCAACGTGGGAACCATCCCCGACGCCGATGCCTCGGCCACGATGGAAAGCCCTGTGTGCGGTGATTTGATGGAGATTTATCTCAAGATTCGCCATGGCCGTGTCGAGGATGCCAAGTTTCGTACCTTTGGCTGTGGCGCAGCTATCGCCAGTAGCTCAATGGCCACCGAGATGGTCAAGGGAAAGACCTTGACCGAGGCGCTGACCTTGACCGACGAACAGGTCGCCCAGGCTTTAGGGGGTTTGCCGCCGCAAAAGATGCATTGTTCCAATCTGGCAGCCAGCACCATCCACAAGGCGCTCGAAACCTATCTGGAAAAGCATCCGGCGGCCAGGGAGCAAAAATAACGTTCCAACTTTCAACCTTTCAACCTTTCAACCTTCTCACGTTTCCAGGACAGGAGTGGCTCGCTGATGCCGTTTTCGCCCGCTTTTGTGCTCTCGCTGCTCATCGCCAGTTTGTATGCCGTTCTCTTTCACCTTGTCTGGGGTAAGAGGCCCCGCGAAATACCCCTCTATTGGCTGGTCGGCCTGATCGGTTTTGGAGTGGGGCAAGGGATAGCCGGTCTCCTGCGTTGGCCATTGCTGATGATCGGCGATGTGCACGTGGTAGAGGGGTCTGTGACCTGTTGGCTGGCCCTCTTTGTTGCCAAATGGCTGAAAGTGTGATACAATTCTGGCACAAGGAGGGTGCCTATGTGGCTATCGGCCGTTCGGGATGTTGCTATCATCATACTGGCCTTTGAATCACTGATTGTCGGGGCGCTTCTGATCGTTTTGCTTTTTCAAGTGCGGAGCCTCATCAGACTGGTGCAGGAGGAGATCAAGCCACTGCTCGATTCCGCCAGCGAGACGATGAACACGATGCGCGGCACGACCAGCTTTGTTAGCGAGAATGTGGTTTCTCCTGTAGTGCGCTTGTATAGTCTTCTGGCGGGGCTGAATGGTGGGGTCAAAGCCCTATTTAAGAAAACAAGGAGGTAGTACAATGGGTGGCGAAGGCAGAGGGGGAGATTTTTTGGCTGGATTGATCATCGGCGGCTTCATCGGGGCGGCGCTCGCCTTGCTCCTGGCCCCGCAGCCTGGGGAGGAAACCGTTGCTCAGCTTAGAGACAGAAGCATCGAATTGAAGGAGCGCGCGGCGGATCTTTCCGCGGAGGCGTTACGGCGGGTGGGAGAACTGGAGGAGAAGGGGCGCGTCGCCCTTGAGGAGCAAAAAGTGCGTTTGCAGGAGGCGATTCAGGAGGGCAAAGAGGCTGCCACAAAGAAGAAAGAGGAGCTTCTGAGCCGCCTGGAGGAAAAGAAACGCTCCGGTGAGCCAGCGGCCTAGCCTGCTCACAGGGCGATGGCGAATCCTTTGGTACATTTCAATAGAAGCCAGGAACCCGTTTTCTGTGAGAAAACGGGTTTCTCGTCCGAAAAGGTGAACCTCTTGCCCTGTTGCATTTAGTACCAGAAAAAATAGCTTGGCCTGCTTGGCGGGCTGAGGGCGATCCATTCGCCCGTTTTCAACTCCCGTCCGACAATGACATCCCATTTGAAGCCGCGCAAGGCCGTGCTGGCATCAGGATAGAGGGAGGAGCGGACCCGCCAGGAGGTCCCCTTAGTCCCTACGCTCGCTACCGGGCGGAGTTTGTCCCCCTCCTCGGCCTGAAAAAGATGGACGATGTACCACTCATCAGGCTCAAGGAGCGTTACCGCTGTCCAACTGAGAACAATCGGGGCCTCCCGGCCCTGAAAGATGCTTCCCGCCAGCGGAGAAAGCAACTCGGGCGGCGGATAGATGAAAAGGCGCGGCGTTACTGTGGCGGTCGGCGTGACGGTTGGAGGCGCGGGCGTGCGTGTCTTGGTGGGCGTTGGGATGGTGGGAGTCGGCGTGTTAAATACCCGCGCAATGACCAGCTTCTGGCCGATCTGCAGGACCGCGCTTTCGGAGAGGTTATTCGCTTTCACAAGCAGTTCCACGGTTGTGTTGAATCTTTCCGCGATGCTGCTGAGGTTATCCCCCTTTTCGACGGCGTAAATGAGCGGCGTTGGCGTCGCGGTGGGCGATGGCGTCGGAGAAGGTG
>Ga0129297_10001268_pt1 | contig 12687 bp, 15 predicted proteins | sample I18A1metaG_FD_94708 | JGI IMG/M metagenome (GOLD analysis project Ga0129297, IMG submission 94708) | Lake sediment bacterial and archeal communities from Gulf of Boni, Indonesia to study Microbial Dark Matter (Phase II) - ​I18A1 metaG | ecosystem: Environmental > Aquatic > Freshwater > Lake >... | reverse complement strand
GATATCAGCAAACTCCCGGCGCAACCCTTCAACGATTTTACCCCGCTCTGCGTCTAACTCAGATCGAGTTCGATCAATGATAGTCTGTGCCTGCTTGGTTGCTTCTTGTCTCGATTCTTCCTTTAGTCTTTCCCCGACTTGCATGGCTTGGGCAATGATGGCCTGTGCCTCCTGGCGCCCCTTCTCAATCTGTTTTTGCACCTCTCCCTTGGCCTGCTCATATTCTTTCTTTGTTGCCTCAGCCAGTTCCATTCCTTCCTTTGTTCTTTTCCCCCTCTCGTCAAGCATCTTTAGTACTGGTTTGTACAAAAAGATGCGTAACAGAACAAATAGGACAATGAAATTGATGATAAAAACGACCAACAATGGCAAATTAATACCCAGACTAGCGAAGCCTCCCATATTGCCCTCTTCAACTGTTCGTTAATAGCAGAGTAAAGTTTCCATCGAAGAACTAAACTCGGAGAACCAAAAAAGTAACCAATCCAGCAAAGGTAAATACCAATAACACGATGGTGATCATGATGAGTGCTAAACTGATGGGTAACCCACCTCCGTTATCCATGGTTATACCTCCTTATTTGACGACCATAGCTAATATAATACATACAATAAGGACATAAATCCCTATCGCCTCGGCGAGGGCACCAATCAAGATCATGTTGGTTAGAATAGCCCCTCTGGCTTCGGGGTTGCGTCCCAGGGATTGCATGGCTGAAAAGCCGATCAGCCCTAAAGCTAATGCCGGACCAAAAAACCCCAACCCTGCAGCTAACCCGATCACTAACATTTTCATCACTTCCGGTGTCATTGACTATACCCTCCTTTCGTCTTTTTATTCTGTTTCTTCATGTGGAGTTGAAGCAATCGTACCAAATACCAGGGTTAAACCTGAAAAGATAAGAGCTTGGATAAGACCAATAAGTAACTCCAACCCATAAAAAGGGATGGTGAATACTAAAGGAATAAGAAAGCAAGAGACCAGAATCAATATCTCACCGGCGGTCATATTGCCGAAGAGACGGAAGGTAAAACTGAGCATACGCGTCAGATGGCTGAAGATCTCTAAGACGCCGACGAATAAACTTATAAAACCAAAGACGATATTCATCGGGCCTGTTTTGATCTTTCCAGTAAAAAGTTCTTTGAAACCTTGTAGGAACTGACGAACGTTAATGAACTCGCTGAGGTAATGAGAAACTCCTACTGCCCTCATTCCCCAGGTTTCAACGAAGATGAAAGACATGATGGCGATGGAAAGGGGCACGTTGACATCGGTATTCGCTGATCGGAAGAGAGGTGCAAATTTCCCATCATGCTCGATAATCCCGATAGAGCCAAAAAAGGGTAAGAGAGCCAGATAAGCATTAGATATGACATAAATGAAGATGGTGGCTACCCCAGGGAATAGCATCCGAGCATGTTTTTTTCCAGCAACACTTTCAACGAAATTCAGCAGTCCCTCTACGATCGCCTCTGCCATACCTTGACGTCTGCCGGGGATAAGTTTCATCTTACGAGTCAGGACAATAGATAAAACTACCAACACGATGATGGTAAACCAAGAGGCAATCAGGGTGTTTGTCACAGAAAAATGGCTGATATGAAATACCGGCTCCGAAGGAAGCTCAACCGTTGGTCGAGGGACTTGGAAGATGGCAGGGGGTTTCATCCCCAGAAAACTGGAACCCAAAGGTCCAAAAACCAAACCGACGCCAAAGAGGACTAAAACAGGGATGAAGAAATAGAGTAAAATGTTGATGCGACCACGACCTGTTTTCATTTCTTCTTATTATTTTCTTTCCTTAGTTTTTCTTGCTCAGCCTGATATTGGATGAGCATACGAAATAAGCCAAAGAAGGCAATGACCGTCCCAACCCCAAGACCGATAAGCGTAAACAAAGGACGTTTATTTAACATCTCAGGACGATCGAGCCAATAGCCGATCGCTACGGGGATGATCAAACTCAAAGCCACATACCAACCTACCGTTAGTAAGAATTGAAGTGGTCTTACCCACTCTTTCAGAGTGTTCTCCTTTATTATGAGTTAGAGAAAGGAGATAACAAAATGTGAATTAATTAACGTAGTTCAAAAAAGTTGTCAATCCTTTTTTCGGTTCATTATTTTCATTCATAATATCAAGTAGATAGAGGGTGATCAACCTGGGGGGATGGGAGGTGAAGATCCTTTTCTTTATCGAGTCTCCCCTCCATTTTACAATGGCCATCAAAAATCCCACCCTCATTGATGGTGAAGATCGGTGTAAGGAGATTTCCATAGAACTTCCCTGTGGGATGTATCTCCACGCGTCCCTTGGCACTAACCTCTCCCTCCACATGGCCATTGATGATGATTGTATGAGCCTCAATTTTTCCTTTGACCACTGCCGTTTCGCCAACAATTAATGTTCCGCTCTCGAAGATCTCTCCCTCGAATCTCCCGTCCAGTCGAAATATGCCTTCAAAAGTCATCTTTCCCTCGAAGACGACCTCCTTCCCGAAATAGCCGCTGATTTCCTCTGAGGGAGAGGAGAGTTTAGGCCCCCCTTTTGTAAACAGAGATTTTCCTCCTGACATGGGATACTCCTTTCCGATAAGGCATAGCGCAAAGCGAAGAATAAGTCGAATAGTCGGGTGGTCACATAGTCGTTTAGCCAAAAAACTACAAGACTATGAGACTATAGGGCTATGGGGCTTTTCAATCTTAAACGCTATGCTCTATGCGTTTTTTAGGATAGCCTCTATAATTCTTTCCAAATCTTCAGCAGAATAGTATTCAATCTCAATCTTTCCCCTTTTTCCATTTGTTATAATGCGAACTTTCGTTCCCAAATATCGCCTCAGGGAGTCCTGAAGGCTGTTCAACTGACTCTCTAAATCCCCTCTCCTCCCCTCTGGAGTGACCCTCCTTTTTGCCCTCTCAGACCATCGCTTCGCCATGGCCTCGGCTTCTCTTACTGAAAGACCCTTCCTGATAATTAGAGCGCAGAGTTCCTTCTGCTTCTCTTTGGTTTCGAGACTGAGGATGGCCCTCGCATGTCCAGCAGTGATACGATTTTGGAGGAGTTGGTTTTTTATTTCGGGAGGGAGTTTCAATAGACGGATAGCATTGGTGATGGTGGTTCGATCCTTTCCGATCCGTGTGCTCAAATCACCCTGGCTGATGTTAAACTCCTCTGTCAAACGCTTGAACGCCTCAGCCTCCTCAATCGGGTTAAGATCCTCTCTCTGCAGGTTTTCGATGAGAGAGATCTCCAGGGCATCTGATCCTTCGACCTCCTTCACCAACACTGGAACTTCCTTCAGGCCTGCTTTTTGAGCTGCCCGCCAGCGACGCTCTCCTACGATCAGTTCGTAACCTTGGTCCGCCCTTCTGACGATCAGAGGTTCCAAGATCCCTTTTTCTTTGATGGATTCTGCTAATTCCTGGAGTTTCGATTCGTCAAAATGCTTTCTGGGCTGAGATCGGTTGGGGGCGATCTCTTCGATCCCGCAGTAGAGGATCGTCTTGGATTCCTCTTGTCCAAATCCGGGGATGAGTGCTCCCAAACCCTTTCCTAAAGCAATTCTCTTAGCCGCCATCGATTTTTCCATCGGCCATGATCTCTCCAGCCAGGTTCAAATAGCTTTCTGCACCCTTTGAATGGATATCGTATAAGAGGACAGGTTTCCCATGACTGGGGGCTTCGCTCAGTCGGACGTTTCGTGGGATGATCGTCTTAAACACCTTACCTTTGAAGTGGCGTTTCACTTCATAGGCCACTTGGTGGGAAAGGTTGTTTCGGCCGTCGAACATAGTGAGCAGGATTCCCTCGATCTCCAGTTTTGGATTGAAGGACTGTTTTATCAGGCGGATCGTTTTGAGAAGCTGCCCCAGCCCTTCCATAGCATAATATTCGCATTGGAGGGGGATGATGACGGAATGGGCTGCGGTCAATGAATTGATTGTCAGCAGGCCCAGTGAGGGAGGGCAGTCGATGAAGATATAATCGTAGTCGGCCTCCACCTCTTTGATCAGGCGATCCAATTTCCTCTCGCGATCCTTTTCCTGGATCAGTTCCACTTCCGCACCGAAGAGGTCAGTATTTGAAATGATCACATCCAAATAGGCAAGCGCTGTCTTCTGGATCATCTCCTTCAACCCTGAACCACGAAGCAAGGCATGATAGATGGTCCCATTGGATGCTTCTTTGCTTAAACCCACCCCACTCGTTGAGTTTCCCTGGGGATCGATATCGATGAGCAGAACCCTCTTTTCTGCCACAGCCATAGAGGCAGAGAGATTGACTGCTGTCGTAGTCTTTCCCACCCCTCCTTTTTGATTGGCAATACAGATCACTCTTGCCACAATTGAATCCCACGGAATGATGGAATGTTGGAATAATGGCTGAAGACGTAAACCCATCATCCCACCATTCCATTCTTCCAATATTCCAACTTATTTTTATATAGCACAAAAAAGGGATGGATGGAAAGACAAAAGTCATCCCTTTTCGAAGACGAGAAGGGACCTCTTAAAAGAACTGAAGGGAAGCAAAAAAGACACGGTCTTTTGCAACCGGTATCGGGTCTCTTCCATTTTTGAGAGGAGCCGAATTTCTTCACTGTCCACTTCGCCTTTCATCGCCAATACAATACCTCCCTTTTTCAGGAAAGGGAAACCGAGAATTAGAAAAGTCCGGAGATCGGAGAAGGCCCTCGAGATGACCATATCAAATCGTTCTCCCATGGTTTGGAGGATCTCCTTGTCTTGAACACGGCCATGGATCGCCGCAATTCCTTTTAAACCGAGCATTCGGATGATATGCCTTTGGAAATCGACTTTTTTGCGAACGGAGTCGATCAAGGTTATCTCGACAAAGGGTTTTACCATTTTTAAGGGAATGCCAGGAAAGCCTGCCCCTGAACCAATGTCTAAGAGAGAAGAGATGTCGGAAAGGTAAGGAAAGACGGAGAGGGAATCGAGAAAGTGTTTTAGTACAATTCCCTTCTCTGTTCGAATGGCGGTGAGGTTGATCCTTAGATTCCATTTGAGGAGTTCCTTGAGATAAAGGTCAAAGGCTTCAAAAATCTTTTCACCTAAATGGATCCCGAACGTCTTTGCTCCTTCCATGAGGAGTTTCTTATTTTCGATCTCCATGTCTTTTCACATCAACTAATCACCGTGAAGCCGAGCTGGGAGGAATCTTCATCAAGACTCAGGCAGACGATATCCTCAAGGACTGTCTTTACGACCACATAAGAATATTCTTAAAATAGTAATGGCATCGATTTGTAAAATCCCTCCTCGCCTCCCCTGCCTACCGGCAGGCAGGCTTTTCCTAAGGGAGGAATTACCCCTCTTTGGCAAAGAGGGGCGAGGGGAGATTTTCCAATGCCTATATCAATAAACAACCTTTTCCGTCATGCCGGACTTGATCCGGCATCCAGGAGATCTTCAAAGGACTGGATTCCGGCTTTCGCCGGAATGACGACTCTAATCGAGGGGGCAATTCTTAAACAGACACCACTTGAATCATACAAATTTTCTACGAGAAAGTCGAGGACAGAAAAAAGGGGGGCGCCGTGCATGTCAATATTGATCTATCTTTTTAAAATTGCTATGATATGCGCATATCCTTTAACTGAATTTTACTAACCATGGAAAGGTCAAAAACACGAGATAAGATTCAGGAACTCGTTGAGAAATTCCAGCGGGAAAAGGCTGCTGGCGTGATTGGCCAGTATAATGAATCCGAGACCAAGACTGGCTTTATTGAGCCGTTGCTTTAAGTATTAGGATGCTGCACCATAAACTTCAGCAATCCTGAAGAGTTGAAATTCCATAATGGCCTTGTGAAGCCTGTGAATGTTAGGCTCAATTTCCGGAAATGGGGCAAAAATTAGGGGCCATGAGTATGAACCGTTGTGGTGTTGGACTGAAAAGATGGATTTCGTGATTGATGAGTGGGTGTTTAGGTCATATGGGATAAGTGAAGAAGAAAAGGAAGAGTTTTGCAAAAGATCGAGGTGAGGAAAATTGGTGAAGGGGAGGCACATGAAGTATTCAAACGGTTACTGAAAGACCATTCTGATAATTTTTTCCGGCGTTTTTCCGGAGATGCATTTCAGTGTGAGTTTGACCACATCGTCTTAGGAGAAAATGAAAGGAGCTATTTTGTAGTGGCCGTAAATGGCAACCATGAGGCTCTTTTTGGTATAAGAGAAAATAGCAGCCAACCTCAAGTTTGGAATATTTCTTCTTTCGGGAGGATTATTGAAAAAGACAATGCGGAAGGAGAGGGATGGGAGTATCTAAAAGCAATACTTGATTTTGCTATAATAAAAGGGGTTAGGAGAATTAATGCAACGGTAAACGAAGCAGGAGAAAAAGCTTTTAAAGAACTTGAGAGTAATGGGGGCTTGCCGAAGAATTGGAAAATTCAATGCTTTCCTTGCGGGTCTTTGACAAGTGTGGTACTTTCGCAAAAGTAGAGAGAAGGCGATACCAATAGTTAAAAAGGCGACGAAATACTGGTTTTCATTGTCCGGCGGGATACGAAATGTTCTGAATGTGGGGAGGAACTCTGGAGCGGGAGTTTCTTACGTTTAGAAAAAGACCGTGCCCTTTGCCTCTCCTGCGCAGACCTCGATTACTTAGCTTACTTACCGTCGGGTGATACGGCTCTAACGTGTCGCTCGATAAAATATTCGAAAATGCATGCAAAGGTGCTTAAATGGAGCCGTACACGGAAGCGTTATGAGCGGCAAGGGGTATTAGTGGAACCAGAGGCAATTGAACAGGCAGAGAAAGATTGTTTGGCCGATGCTCGAGTACGAGAATTAAAGCGTCAGCGCGAGAAGGTAAAGCGTGAGGAAAAAGATCAAAAATACCTCCAAGAATATGCCCTCCATGTTAGAAAACTTTTCCCAAAGTGCCCCAAATCCGAAGAGTTCAAAATTGCTGAGCATGCCTGTCAGAAATATAGTAGCCGGATTGGACGATCCGCAGCGTCAAAAGAGTTTGATCCAGAAGCGATTACTCTTGCTGTCCAGGCCCACATACGCCATGAATATACAAATTATGATGAGCTTCTGATGACAGGTTGGGAGCGGTTTGAAGCCAGAATGGTTGTGCGAAGCACAGTGGAAGAGATCTTAGATCAATGGCAGGAGAAGGCTTGAACCTTTTCAGCCTCTTTTGATTACTCTGAAGATCTCTTTTATGGTATTATAGGTTTATGGGTAGCATTGAGTATCGTAGCATCTGGGAAAAAAGAAAGGCCGAAGAAGACAAAAAAAGTGTTCTGTGGGAAAGAGGGGCGCTCTTCCTCTATTTCATTCTCGATTTTCTCAGAAGGTGCTTTGCCTTCAAAAGATATTCGATGTCCTGTTCATCTTTAATGTTTGGTTTTCTAATCTTTTTAAGACGGATGAGATCGTCGATAGATGGAATTCGAAAACTAATATTTTCTGCCGATTCCTCTTTTAGGACAGAATTCTTGTAGCATTCTTCAAATTCGACTGTTTCATTCTCAATATTTTTTACACTTCTTTGGAAAAAAAGATCGTATTTCTTCATTCCGGAGAAACCTGTCACCATCGGTCTCTGTGTGTCAGGGGGATAGGAAAGCTCAAAATGAAGTTCATCTGAGAGAAAGTGAAGGGTTTTTTTCTTGTCAGAAGGGCCGACCCAGAGATCGTGGTCAGCTGTGAGAACAGGGCCGCCATAAAGGATGACTGCCCGGCGACCGATAATGAGATATCGGATTTTTCGCCGATTGAACTCCCGAACAAGGTCGAAAAACTTAACTTCTTTTTCTGGTTTCATACTGCTGGAGGCCGAACTTCTTGATGAATGTCTGAATCTCTTCCCACTCCCTGTCAATATAACGTAGCCTCTGGGAAGGAGAATACTTCGAAAACCAGAGCAGATCTTGTGTAATTTGAAGTCTCCGCCATGGAGGGATGTCTTTAAGTGATTTTGGATACACGATCTTTTTAAGAGGCATTTATCTTGTTTCCAAAAGACCCAGATGGCCTTTGATATGTATTGTCGTTTCCTTATATTCAACCCTTAACAATTTTAACATGTTTTTTGGAAACTTTGAACCCTATTCCTTTCTTTTTTTGACCTCCATTCTTCTTTCTGTTAAAATGCAATGCACCGTGTAGGGTGCATGGCTCTGTCCCTTTCTGTGAAGAGGACTTATTTTATGACCAAGGCGAAAACACACTTCGTCTGTCAATCCTGCGGATACGAGGCTCCTAAATGGCTGGGGAGGTGTCCAGGATGTCAGGAGTGGAACACCTTTGTTGAAGAGCGAATCATTGAGGAAAAAGTTCCTGAGAGAGACCTTCTTGGTTTTGAGGCGGAGGCTGTTCCAATGTCCATCGCTGAGATCGCCGGTGAAGAGAGAGGCAGGCTCCGGATCGGGATTGGAGAGTTCGATCGGGTCTTGGGAGGAGGGATTGTTTTCGGATCGGTGATTTTGGTCGGAGGCGATCCGGGCATTGGCAAGTCGACCCTTCTCCTCCAAATGATGAACTGCTTGGCATCGAAAGGGAGAAAGGTCCTTTATATCTCAGGAGAGGAGTCTCTCCAACAGACTAAGATGAGGGCAGAGAGGTTGGGAATTTTCTCCGATCAACTCTTTGTTGTTTCAGAAACATCTTTAGAAAAGATCCTACAGGATATCCAAACAATTAAACCATCCACTGTGGTTGTCGATTCGATTCAGACCATCTATTCCTCTGACCTTCCTTCCACACCGGGATCAATCACCCAGGTGAGGGAGGCGTCAAGCCGATTACTCTATTTAGCAAAACATCTCTCTATCCCCATCTTTCTTGTGGGCCATGTCACCAAAGAAGGTTTTATCGCAGGGCCAAAAGTCCTGGAGCACATGGTGGATACAGTTCTTTACATCGAGGGTGAAGCCAACCACGCCTTCCGTATCTTGAGGGCAGTGAAGAACCGTTTTGGCTCCACCAATGAAATTGGGGTTTTTGAGATGAAGGATTCTGGATTAGTAGAAGTCCTCAGCCCTTCTGAATTCTTTCTTTCTGAACGAACTCAGCCAGCCCCTGGTTCGGTTGTCATGCCCAGTATGGAGGGCTCAAGGCCCATCTTGATTGAGCTCCAGGCCTTGGTTGTTCCCACGCACTTTGGCGTCCCACGGAGGACTGCCCAGGGGGTTGATGCCAATCGTGTTTCACTTCTCGTCGCTGTGATGGAGAAGAGATTGGGAATGCACCTGCTCAATCAAGATATTTTTCTCAATATCGCCGGCGGGATGAAGGTTGAAGAGCCTGGTATTGACTTAGGAGTGATCGCCTCGATTGCCTCGAGTTATAGGGATCAGATGATCGACCCTGAGTTGGTCGTCTTTGGAGAGGTAGGACTGGGAGGAGAGGTGAGGGGGATCAGCCAATCAGAAGTGAGGGTAAAGGAGGCTTCGAGGTTGGGGTTTAAACGATGCCTCTTGCCGAAGCAGAATCAAGAGAAGATGAAGGGAGTTAAGGAGATTGAAGTGATCGGGGTCAGGGCCGTTCAGGAGGCCATAAAAACGCTTTTTAAATAAGCACCAATTACCAAGCGCCAAATTCCAAATAGATTCCCCTGCCTGCCGGCAGGCAGGAATAACCAAATTCGAAATCTCGAAGCAACACGTTTTGGTAATTTGGAATTGAAATTTAGAATTCATTTGGAATTTGTAATTTGGGATTCGGAATTTTTTCTCATAGGGGAGCTTATGAAAAAACGGGCAGTCAGATCGATTTTGATCCTTCTGGTCTTTTTGTATACCTTCCCTCCACTTATCCCCCCTCAGAAGATAGAGCCGAAGGCAGAAGAGGTTAAATCCACTTCCGAGGTGAAGAAGGTTAAAAGGCGGATCTGTGCTCAAGTCTTTTATTTCGATGTCAAGAGCATTGAGGAAGTGGAGAAGAAGGTGAAGGAGTTGAAACGGACAGGTGTGGATACGCTGATCCTTAGGGTTTTTCAGACCAAGGGGGATCGAATGTATAAGTTTGTTACACCTCGTTATGAGGAAGGGGTTTATTTCAAGACGGAATATGCCCCAGTCGTTGAGGATATTTTGGGACCTCTCACAGAGATTGCCCATCGATATGGGCTCGAAGTCTTTGCTTGGATGACCACACGCTATGCCAATTACGGTTTGGAGGAAAATTCAGAATATCGATGTAAAAGTTATAATTTCGAGACGAGGAAGGTGGAAGAAGCCAGAGGGTTCAACCTCTTCCATCCTGATGTTCTAAAGCGCCTCGAAGGACTTTTTAGTGACCTCGGTCGTTATCCCATCGAGGGGATCCTTTTTCAGGATGACCTGATCCTCAAACATAACGAGGATTTCAGTACCGATGCTAACAAAGCTTTCCTGAAGGAATTCGGGTACGCACCTCATCCAGACCGTTTTTATATCGATCCTTATAAATCGGAGTCTGGAAAATATTATGTCAAGGCCTATACTGAAGATTTTTGGTCTTGGGCAAACTGGAAGAACCGCTGGTTAATGCATGTGGCTCAAAAATTGATGGCTGCTGCCAGAGAGTCAAATTCCAATTTGAAATTTGCGATTAACTTGTATTATGAGGCTGTCCTGAATCACAACAATGGGAGGGCTTGGTTTTCACAGACCCTCCCAGAGGCGTTAGAAAAGGATTTTGACTACTATACAGTGATGGCCTACCATCGCCAGGCGATGAAAGAGAGGAATATGGAAGTAGGAAAGGCCATTGACTTGATGGCGGAGGTGGCACAGAAGGCGGTCAAGGTGGTCGGGGATCCCTCCAAGGTGCTGATGAAGTTTCAGATCTACGATTGGAAGAGTTACGAGGTTGTGCCCCAGAAAGAGGTGGAAGAGGTTTTGGCCGGGATCCTGAATCACGGGGAAGTGAGTTTAGCCTTTTACCCTTACCTTGATCAATTTCCTCTCCATTTATTAAAAGGGAAGTGGGATTCTAATAAATAGTTCGGAGTGATCAGTTCGGGGTTCGGAGTAAAAACTCAAGGCAAAAAATTGGGGCTGTGAGTTCGGGATTTGGAGACTGCGGACAGAAGAATTGTCTGCTATAGATTATTGAAAGGCTCCGAACTCTGAACTCCGAACTCATAACTAACGTATCAGTGGACCTCTGCCCAGTTCTTACCCGAGTGGATGGAGACTTTAAGAGGGACAGAGAGCTCCATTACTGTCTCCATCTCATTTTGGATCATGGGAAGACTCTTTTGAAGTTCTTCTTGAGGGGTTTCAAAGACCAATTCATCGTGGACCTGCATGATCATCTTGGTCGAGAGACTGAGCTCTTCTATCCGGTTCTGGATGCGAATCATCGCCAACTTGATGATATCCGCTGCTGTTCCTTGGAGGGGAGTGTTGATCGCCATCCTCTCAGAGGCCTGTCGGATGGCTGTGTTTGGAGAGTGGATGTCCGGCAAATAACGGCGCCGATGGAGAAGGGTCGTTACGTATCCCTTCTGCCTGGCCTCCTGCAAGCTATTTTCAATGTAAGCCTGGACCCCTGTATATTTCTTAAAATACTCATCGATATAGGCCTGGGCAAGCTTCGGCTCTGTCGCCAACTGCTGAGAGAGACCGTAGGCGCTCATTCCGTAGATGATGCCGAAGTTGATCACCTTTGCTTCTCTCCTCATCGCAGGGGTCACCTTCTCCATTGGAACGCCGAAGATTTCGGAGGCCGTTCGGGCATGAATGTCTTCATCCCTCCGGAAAGCCTCTATGAGCGTCTCATCCCGGGAGAGGTGAGCGAGAATCCTCAATTCGATCTGGGAATAATCTGCCGAGACGATCCCCCATCCTTTCTCCGGAATGAAGGCCTGCCGAATCCGGTTTCCTTCATCGGTACGGATGGGAATGTTCTGGAGGTTAGGATCACTCGAAGAGAGCCGTCCTGTAGCCGTTACGGTCTGATTATAAGAGGTGTGAATGCGTCCCGTTTTCGGATGAATCAGCTTGGGAAGGACATCGATGTAAGTCGATTTGAGTTTATTTAAGTTACGGTAAGCCAGGATCTCCAGGGGAAGCTCATGCTGGAGGGAAAGCTTGGTCAGAACATCTACATCGGTTGAATAGCCGGTCTTCGTCCTCTTCACCACTGGCAGTTTCAGTTTATCGAAGAGGATCTTCCCAAGTTGTTGGGAAGAGTTGATATTAAATTCCTCTCCAGCCAACGCATGGATTCGCTCCTCCTTTTGCTGAAGTTGGCCCTCCACCTCTTTTGAATACTCATTGAGAAGATCGATGTCGATCTTCACTCCGTTCATCTCCACCTTGGCCAAGACGATAAGGAGTGGCATCTCCACCTGATCGAAGAGATCTTTGAATCCTCCTTCCGTCAGCTTTGGAAGGAGGAGATGAGCCAGCTGCAGGGTGACGTCTGCGTCTTCACAACTGTAGTCTTTCGCCCTTCCGAAATCAATCTGGTCAAAAGTCACCTCCTTTCCGCCGACCCCCACCACCTCCTTGTAGTCGGTGACAGACCGATCTAAATACTCCCGGGCAATCTCACCTAGGTTGTGGTTATGTTTGGTGGGATTGAGGAGGTAGGAGGCGATCATCGTATCGCATTGAATCCCGCGAAGTTCGATGCCATATCGTCTCAAAACGATCCATTCGTATTTGATGTTTTGTCCTACTTTCTTCAATGCCTCATCCTTCAGGAG
>Ga0129297_10001267_pt1 | contig 12701 bp, 8 predicted proteins | sample I18A1metaG_FD_94708 | JGI IMG/M metagenome (GOLD analysis project Ga0129297, IMG submission 94708) | Lake sediment bacterial and archeal communities from Gulf of Boni, Indonesia to study Microbial Dark Matter (Phase II) - ​I18A1 metaG | ecosystem: Environmental > Aquatic > Freshwater > Lake >... | reverse complement strand
TGGATCACGCGCTCAAGTTCAGCTCGTTGCTCTTCGGTCAGTTCAATACGTAGATGCTTGCCCATGCTGCTCAGTATACCAGCTTGGACAAGAATAGTGAAATTCAGCCTAACTCGGCACTAGAGCTACACCGCTGTCAGTAAAGATGTGGGATATTTGCTCCACGCTGGCAAAGGATGTCAAGTCCCTTTTACCGAATTTGCTGGAGTCCACGAGCGCCACTGTGCGCTCGGCGGAGCGGATCATCCCGCTTTTCAGTTGCGCCTCCTGGATGTCGTCCTGCGTCAGCCCCACCTCAAGAGAAAAGCTGGAGCAGGAGACGAAAGCAGTTCTGACGTGCAGCGCCTCCAGGCTCTTTTCCGCCAAGTGGCCTTGAACGGAGGTGCCAGTGGGGGATAGCGTCCCACCAATGAGGATGATCGTATGAGAGGGGTTCTTGACCAGCGCGGAGGCAGCTTCGATGCTGTTGGTAACGACGGTGAGGTTGCGGAGATCCTGCAAATAGGGGACCATGTGAAAGACGGTAGTGCTGGCGTCGAGGAGGATGGACTCGCCATCGCGTACCATGTCCGCCGCCCAACGTGCGATCTGGTTCTTGGCGCTGGCATTGACTTGGGCACGGGCCGTGAAGGCAGGGCTATGGCCTACGAAACCTTCCTTGGCTACCGCGCCTCCGCGCACGCGAGTGATCTGTCCCACCTCTTGAAGGGCATCCAGGTCGCTGCGAATTGTCACCTGGGAGACGCCCAAGAGACCGGCCAGTTCGCTGACCTTGATCCCTGGCCGCTCCCTTAAGAGGCCGAGAATCCGTTGACGCCGCTCAAACGCAGTCACAATGTCAACCGCCTTCAGAAGCCGAGGGTTTCTTCATTTTTCGCTGCGCTTTCCATTTCTTTCAAATTCAGTATACTATGCTTTTCAAATCTTGTCAAAATTGATTGCCTGAGATGTATTCAACGGTCACCGCCCCCTGCAGCCCGAAACTCAGGACGAAATAGGCGTCAGTCCACTCTACTCTCCTCCAATGTTAAACTGCTCTTTAGACTTCAACCGCTTCAGCGTGATCCTGGCACGTTCCGAGCCGGCCCGCGTGCGATACATACCCAGATTGACGTACATGGTGCATCCTCTGCATATGCCCGGAAAATCCCCTCTCCTGAACTGCTCTCGTATCCTTTGAACATCGCCTGAACGCCATATTTCAAGGAGTGATCTTGCCATGATGTCACCGACAACAAGTTCGCTGTCGGCATTCAAATCGCGGCAGGCACATAGCCCGACTCGACCATCGGCAAAGACGGTGGGGCCCTCGTAGAGCCACCAGCATGGCTCCCGCTCCAATCTAACCGGCGGTCGTAGATGCATCCCCGGCAAGAGGTCGCCCGCCTTGATGCGGCCTCCCCAGGTATCGAAGTCCGTGTTGAACTCCACCTTGTGGGGGAGATGGGCCACTTCCTGGTAATCGGGCAGCAAAACGGTCTCCCGCATGGAGAGGTTGGAGCGGAAGGCGATTTTGATCTCCACCGGACACCCGGCTTTGGCGTTTTCTTCCAGAAGCGATCTTATGTTCCTCAACACCCTCTTGTACAACCTGTTCCTGTAAATCTCTTCATAAAGCTCTTGCTTCCAGGGCCCCGTGCTGATCAGGATCTTGGAAATGCCTGAACGCACAAGTTCTGGGATCTCCCCTTCCTCGAAGGCGATACCATTCGTGATCGTCTCTATGCTGGCGATCTCGGGCCGGACGCGAGCCTGCCTGATCCGCCAAATGAACTTCGGGTCGAGCGCCGGATCGCCAACGATGACTTCCAGCAATAGATCCCCTCCGCCCATGGCACAGTAGTCGTCAAGCGCCTTCCGGAAGACCGTATCTGACATGACATCGCGGGGGCGGGTCTGGTACTGGTACGCACAGAAGATGCAGTTAGAATTGCAGATGTTGGTTAGCTCGAGATACAAGCTCCAAGGCCTCAGCTCGATGGCCCGAAGGTTTCTTTCATATTCATCCCCGCCGACCCGTTCCCAGAAGTTGAAGCGACTCCTGGTCACTCTTGCCACCGTGTCCCAAAACTCTTTGCTAAGCACTTCACGGCGTCGGCCATACAGGAAGTGAGCGATTCTCTTCAGGTTGGCTAGCAAATTCATGTCATGCTCCAAACTCGACAGTGGTCATGTGGCAGTTGGCGATCCAAGATGACACAAGCGAGGTACATCACCAGCCGCCTGGCACGTATTCGACAACCACTGGCCCCTGCAACCCGAATCGCAGAACGAAATAGTCGTCGGTCCATTCCACATCCGCTTGGCCCCGTCGCTCGTACCACCTGGAACCTCCCGCGTGTCGCGCCGAGTAGTGGACTTGCCATGTCTCGTCCACCTCTCCATCGGGGCGGTGGTGCGGCCCCAGCAGGTTGCGCAGCGAGGTGACCAATTCGATCTCCACGGCGTTGTCGCCATCCTTCACGAGGGATGTAATCTCCACCCGATACGACTTCCAAAGGACGGGGCCGGCCTCTTGGCCGTTCACTCGCACCTTCGCCAGGGCCACATCCAGGTTGGGTAGCGTCAGGAATACCCGCTCGCCGTTTCGTGGCGCCAGAAGCTGTGCCGTGCTCATCAGGCTCAGCCTGCCTGCAAAGAACGGATACCCTTCCTTTGACAGATCCCCGCCGCAAACCTCCGCCTCTCTGGTCAAGGCGAACTGCGGAGAGAAGCGAACGCAGCCGGGCCTCTCCTCTCGCGGCGAAAGCGCCCCCTTGGCCCCAAAGTCGCCGATCAGGTAGATGGATTCCAGCTCCACGCCGCTATGCGTCTGGAAGAGGCTGCCCAGGCTGAAGGCGGCCTTGGCCGGCGGCTGAAAGTGGCGTGAGATTTCGATCACGTTGTCTCCCACCCGCACCTGAGCTGTTATATCCACCGCATGGAAGGAGCGATCCACGTAATAAGGCAAGCCCGCATAGGCCACAGGCTGCCCGTTCACCTTGATGTCGTATTCCTCCGCGTCCTCGAGGGCTACTTGAATGCTCCTCGGCCTGTCCTCAACCTGGAAACGGAACTGCAAGCTCACTGGCCCCGCAAAGTTTTCCTCCTCCAGCATCTCTTGCACAGCGATGACCGGCAGCGGATCGCTCCACGCCCCTTCTCCTCTGCGGCAACGGCAGAAGTCCAGCGTGAGGGCGTTGGGAGCGTGCCTCTTGACCCGGTATCTCGATGGTAGGTGTATCGTCTCCCTGACCGCGCATTCCTTAGTCGGGATGTCCACCGGTTTCTCTCCCTCGCGCAGCAACAAAAGATGCGAACTCAACGGCGGGAAGGAAAGCCTGGTCACGATAAGCTCAGCGGCCTGCCGCTGCGGGATGCTTCGCACCTCTCCCGTGCGGAGGTCCCAATACTCCAGGCGGCCAACCCCACGGACTCTGGCCTCCGTCTCGACGGCCTGGTCGCGCGCGGTGTTGGCCAGGAAGAAGAGCCGCGCCCCGTCCAACCGCCGCTCGTGCACCCAGACGATGGCCGCATCACCGCCATCCGTAGCTACGATCTCGATACCTGCCGGGACGAGCGCATCCAACGCCTCTTTTAAGGCCGCTGGCGTGTTCTCCACCTTGCGCACCCGACGATGCAACGTCTCGATGGCCCGGTCCACCCTCCCATCAATCCGCGTCGGCAAATCGCCCGCCGCCAGGACGGTGCCCCCGGCATCAATGAACTGATGCAAGAGTTGCACGGTGGACGCTCTCAGGGTGATAAGAGAGGGCAAAATGACCACCTTATAGGCCATCTCGCCCACCGACAGGCCCTCGGCAGCAACTTTGCCGTAGCGCGCCATCAGGTGCTCATCGCCATACTCGAAGCCGCGATGTATGCTCAACAGGTTCTCGCTCAGCCTCTGGAAGCTGTCATTCAGCGCCTTGAGCGGGGGCGGCCCCACGGTGCGCGTCCTCACCTGACCAAGCGCTCGCTTCTGCGGCTGCTCGGTATGGGTCGGATCGAAGACGCAAAAGCCCGATTCCACTGGATGGACGATCAGCACGTCGGCCCGATATTTGCCCTGGCGCATGGCATAGGAGAGACGCGCGAAATAGTCGGCGACCAGGCGATTGTCCGGCCACCAGGGCTGCTGGTAAGAGAGATGGGGCGGATAGATGCGCTTGCGGATCCCCCGCATGGAATAAAAGGAGCCATGGTAGCAGCGGTAATTGATGCCCAAAAGCTCCAACCAATCGCCGATTTCCTTGCGTCCTTCAAAGGTTATGCGCTGGGAACTGACGCCGTACATCTCGGCGAGGATCTCTTTGCGGCCCAGTTGATTGGCGACACTGGAGCATTGCTTGGGCGTAAAGATGAACTTGTCGCCTGTCGGCCAGGTCAGGCTGTGAGTGAGGTGATCTATTCCTGGCAGTTGCATGTGCTCGTAGCAACGCATGGCCGCGCCTGTCCAGGCGATTTGTGCCAGCAGCGAATCTTCGCCCATGGCGTGGCCACCGAACTTGACGCGATGCTCCGCGCACCAGCGGCCTATCTGCTCGAAATAGGCGCTCATGAACATATCCACCGCCGTCCGCCAGTAGTGATGGCGAACCTGTTGGTAATCTCCGAGCGGGGCATAAAGGGAGGGGAGCTTTTCCACCAGGGAATACCCCCAACGTCGCTGGAAGACTGCCGGCAGGTCGTCGTTCCAGGGCAGCAGCGGCGGCCGGAAATGAGGCTCGTCCACCCATACTGTCTCCACTGTTTTGCCGAAGGCATGGCCGAAGCGGCTCCACCAAGGCTCCTCGTAGGCTTTGTGCAGGTAGTTTCGCACCGCCTCCGGGTTCAGCAGGTCAAGGACATGTTCCATCGTTCGCCGGTAGTAGGCATACTCCCCTTCTTGATGGAGGAGAGTTTCCCCCTTCTCCGCTGGTTGGCCTTTGGGCTTGCGAACGACTACCTTGTGGGTTTCGCTTTCCTCCAGATCGGGGATGGCCGAGGGCATATACCCGGCTTGCAGCCATACCTTGAGGCCATAGCTGCCTGCCCGCTCGATGATGAGCTGGATGATGTCCATCCACTCCTCGCTCAGATAGGGCGTGCGCAGCCCGTTGAAAGTTCGCGTGATCAAGGCCCCCCAGCCGGCCGCGTAGAAATCGCCGACCTGCTTGGCGATCTCCTCACGCTCGAGCTTGTCGTTCAACATCCACAAAGTCACGCCCCGGTGCTCCAGGCCGGGGTTGGCGAATTCATGGCGCTCCATTTGTTGTCTCCTTCCATAAGTAAATCATCCGCAGATATATACGCAGATGAAAACAGGACTATCTATCTGCGTCATCTGCGGATCCATTCCCAGATCAGATCACCAGGCAAACATCAGGTTCCCCGTAAAATGCTTGACACAAATGAACGGCCCACTGGCATCCTCGCCTCGTTCAAATGGAACACGGACATTGAAAGGAACCTTGCCGCCAGGCTCAGGCGTTCTCAGGAATACCTTAGGCTCGTAGCCAGGCTCCGGGTAGAAGCGCACCGTGGCGTCAATTAGCCTCGTGACGGCGAGATGTCGCTTGAGGTGCCGTCTCTCCAGGGGGCAAATCTCACTGCAACTTAACGGGCCATTTTGCTTTTGCTGCACAAAGACGCGACACTCATGGTGCCAGGCGCGAGGCAGTGTGTAGGTGGAGTGGCCGTCAACCAACGTGGTCTCGTGACCCACGAGCAGGGGTGCACCCTGAGGAAAACGCAGGCGCAGCGTAGCCAGCGTGTTCGGACAGTATCCTGAGAACATGTAGGCATTGCGGCTACGGGCGACGCAGGTCACCGGATCGCGCATGTCCGCCGCGCTCTTGCTGACCTTGAGGTCGTAGCCAAGCTCCCCCAGTGTCCAACGCAGCAAAAGCTCGCCACGGAAGTAAATGAGTGGATCGTCAGGCACCAGGAGCCTTTCTCCGGCTCGATAGTCGTTGGAGTTCGTGCCGCGAAGCCAGGCCAACGCCCCGCCGTTCCATGTTGGCTCTCGTCGGATGACGCCGGCGATCCGCATCTGGCCGCCATGCGATACTGTAGCGATGACCCGGGTCGCGCCGTCTTGCGGGTCAAGCAACACCGTGCTGATGCCGCCGCCGCACATCAACTCGCGGTGGTTGATCGTCCTGCGGAACTGGTCCGCCGTCAACTGGTCGCCTTGCAGATTGACGTTCAGCTCTAGCTCGCCGGAGATCGGCGTCGCTTCCTGCAGGTTCAGCGCCCTCTTTAGCGTCTCGCTGGCATGGACGGTAGGCCCATATAAAAGCACCTGCCCACCTCTGCACATAAATTCCAGCAAGGCCCGTTCCAGCTCGGGATTCACAGCGGGGACGGGCGTCACCAGTACCGAGCCGTCGAACAGATCCGGCCTGGCGGCCAGGGAGAAGATCAGGTTCTTACTGGAAATGACCGTGCTGAGCGGAAATCCGGTATTGACGGCGCCACGCATGAGCCAATCACCGAAGAACACCTCACTCAACCTTGGTTCAGAGCCAAAGGTCAGGTCGTGGTATTCATCGAAAGGATAGACCCAGACCACTGGCCCTGGGCCATCCGGCGAGTCCTCTCGCGCTTTCAGGATGTGGGGAATCACCTCGTTGGGGTATTTAACCGGTATCTCGCCCCAGGTATTGTCCACCGTCAGGAACTCGATATAGGAAGGGTTCTCCACCTCACCTTTGGCATTGATGCGGGATAGGGCCAGAGGGAGGTAAATATCGTGCGGCTGGCTCTCGTAGCGATCCGTCCAGGGGCTGTTTTGCCACCAGGGGTCATGAAGATAGAAACGGAAGGGATAGAGTTTGTCTCCCGGTAGCTCGGCGATGCGAGACATATACCCCACCAGCTCCAGCCCAAAGTCCCCATCAATGGCCGCCCAGGGCGAGTTGGGCGGAGGCATCATGTTGAAGCCGCCCCGATAGATGTCGCGCAGGGGCGTGGCATCGCTCGCCAGGTCAACGCCGGTGATCAGGTTGGTGCCACGGGTTTCGATGCGATAGTCAGGGCATCCAGCGCGGAATGCCTTCCAGAAGCCAAGGATCTTTTCCCGTATCTCCGCTGCGCGCTCCGGTTTGAAGGACGTTCCATCAAACAGCGCGCCCGTGGTCGCCCAGGTCTCCAGGCCGAAGCCGAAGCCGTTGGAGAACCAGATATAGTCAAAGCCGAGGTCGTTCAGAAAGTGCTGGCACTGCCGCCCGAAAAAGGTGCCGAAAGGGGTACCTTGGGGGATGCCATTGGGAAACCCGGCGTACTTTTCGCGGTCTTCATTGAGGGTGGCGTAACAGGTCACAAAGGTGGCCCGTCCTCGCGTGTAGCCCAGGCAAATCTCGGGGTGTCGCTGGTACTTGAAAGTGGAGATGGCAAACTCGTCTCCTGGATCGAAGGTAGCGCCCACACGGATCGGCTTGCCGCTCATTTCCTGGCCGACCTGTTTCAGCGTGGCAACGATGCCTTTGAGCCAGCGGTAGGTGATCAACGGCGGGTTGTCCATATAGACGATAATGCCGCTGTGCAGCGCCACGTTTTCCGGATCGTGGGTCGGCGGTGGGGGATAGAAGGGGTTCGCCATGCCTGCGTAGCGGCCCCATTCGATCTCATCGTCCAGATTGCCGCGATAGTCGAGGATTTCTGAGCCGTCGGCGATCCAGAGCATGACGGAGATCATATCGGCGTGTCGGGTCAGGGCATCCCACTGCCGGAAAAGCTCCTGACAGACGGCGCGGATCGCGACGTCACTCATGACCTTGAAGGGCTTCAGGCTCATCTCCAGCGTCACATTCTTGATGGGGAATGGGCACATCCTCGTTCCTCCTTATCTCCATGAGTCTGCCGAGACACTCTTTTGGTAGCTGCATCTTTGTCTCTATCCTGCGGGCATCGTAACTTGCCTGGGAACAAGGATAAGAGAAGTGCGACTTTTAGTCAAACGCGCAGGAAGCGTCACGCCGGTGCAGTGGATTTGAACGAAAGGGGTCATTCGATTAGAATGTGCTCAAACCTAGAAAGGAGCTTGTCAAATGTCGAGTGTAAAAGTCACGATCATTGGGGCAGGCAGCGTCGTTTTTTCTCTAGGACTGGTCAAGGACTTTTGCTTGACCGAAGGGCTGGCGGGAAGCAAGGTCTGTTTCATGGACATCAACGAGGAACGGCTGGATGTCGTCTACCGGCTGGGCCTCCGTTACGCCGAAGACCTGGGCGCTAACCTCAAATTCGAGCGCACGTTGAACCGCGAGGAATCGCTGCAAGATGCTGATTTTGTGATCAACACGGCCACTGTCACGCACAATGAGTATTTCATGAAGCGGCGGCGCGAACTGGTGGCCAAGTTCGGGTACTTTTACGGTCACAGCGGTATGCCCGAATACCACAACCTGCAACTCATGCTGGATGTGGCCAGGGATATGGAGAGGATTTGCCCCGATGCCTGGGTGTTGCAGGCTGGCAATCCCGTCTTTGATGGCACGACGCTGATGGGCCGCGAGACATACATCAAAGCCTGCGGGCTGTGCCATGGCCACTATGGCTATCGCGCCATTGCGCGGATAATCGGCCTGGATCCCGACCGTGTCACCTGGCAGGCGCCGGGCCTCAATCATAACATCTGGCTCACCCATTTCTATTACGAGGGCAAAGACGCCTACCCCCTGCTCGATGAGTGGATTGCCAACAAGGCCGAGGCCTATTGGGAGGAACTGGCAAAAGCCGGGCGGGAAATCCCAGCGCAGATGTCGCCATCGGCCATTCATCAGTACAAGATGTTCGGACTGATGCCCGTCGGCGACACGCCGCGCGGAGGTGGATGGTGGTATCACACCGATCTAGAGACACGGAAACGCTGGTATGGCGGCTCCGGCGGCGGCGATACGCCGCAGGGGCGCGATCTCGTGCTCAAACATAAGGAGGAAAAATACGAGCAGATGAAACAGGCCGCTTACGACGCGAAGGTGCGGCCCATTGCTCTCTTTGGCAGCCAGAAGACCACCGAGCAACATATCCCCATCATTGATGGACTGGTCAACGACCACGAAGGCCGGTTCCAGGTGAACGTGCTGAACAACGGCGCGTTGGCCGGACTGCCGGACGATGTCGCTGTAGAGGTGCCGGCGGTAGTCAACAAGAAGGGCATCCAACCGCTCTGCGTCGGCTCGCTGCCGCCCAAGATCATGCTGGAGCACATCTATCCTGACTGGCTGGAGATGGAGCGGACGCTGGAGGCGCTCCTGTCGGGCGACAAATCCATGTTGCTGTGGGGCATCCTCACCAGCCACCAGACGCGCTCCTACGACCAGGCGGTGCAGGTGTTGGAAGCGCTGCTGGCGATGGAGCCGAATGAGCCGATGGCCTACGTGGAGGATATCAACAAGCACTACAAGTGGCCGAAAAACTGGTAGTCGGGCGCAGGGCAAATGTCGAGGAAATCACAGGTAACACGGGGTGGCAACTTGCACCATGTGCTACGTAGGTCGTTTGGTGAAAAATATCCGCCGCAGCCGCTGCACGACAAAGATGACGATGGCCAGGGCGAGCAAAACAAGCACCAGGTTCTGGTACTTGTTGATCCAGTCGGCGACGAGCGGCCAACTCGCGCCGAGCAGCCGCCCGGCAAAAGCGAGAGTAAAGCTCCACATGGCGGTGCCGATGGCCGTATAGAAACAGAAGCGCAGCAGGGGCATCGCGGCCAGGCCGGCAGGGATGGAGATAACGCTGCGGATGATGGGCACCATCCGCCCAAAGAAAATGACGTATTCGCCGTACCGCCTGAACCAGGCGTCGGCGCGATCTATGTCCTCCTTGGAAAGGAGTATCCAGCGGCCATACCTGGCGACCAGGCTGCGTAGGCGCACTTCGCCGAACCCTCGCCCGATACCGTAAAAGGCGAGCGCGCCCAGAACCGAGCCGAACATGCCCACGACTGTCACCCCCAGGAGCGTGAAGCGGCCAGTGAGCGTCAGGCTCCCCGCCAGAGGCAGGACGATCTCGGAGGGGATGGGGGGAAAAACGTTTTCCAGGAACATGACCAGCGCCAGCCCTGGATAACCCACTGTGCTGATCAATGATTCGACCCATATCTTGATTGCGCTGAGGATATCCCCTAAATGCATGTCATACTCCTTTATCGTTTTTGAACCGCGGCTTTGCGTTAGCCCGTTCAAGTCAGGCCATGTTCGGCGAACAGTCTCCTGAGGATCGGCTCAAGGCGCGCGCGAAGAGCAGGGTTAGCATACGCCAACCAGGATACATTGTCATCCACCCCAAGCCGGTCGCGCAAAGGTTGCCCATCGAGTGCGGTGACGATGACCCCCGCCTCTCGCGCGATCAACTCAGTGCAAATGTCATAAGGGTGAACAGCCAACCCTGGCGGCAAGCCTGGCAGATGTCGCGCTCTCATCAGGTGTGCGCGGATGTCCCCATTGAAACGGTCATGGCCGACGATCAGTTCGTAAAGCTGCCCCCCGGTGCTGATATACTGGTCGTTGAAAACTCGTACCCGGCTCTCGTCGTCGAAGGCTCCCAGTTCGGCCACGAGGCGGTCCTGAATATCGGCGACAATCGCCCTGCGGCCGGGGAAAAACTCGCTCAGCATGGCGAAACCATGATGTAGGTCGGCGGCCTGACTAGGGCGCGGCGTGAAAGGGTACCGCTCCCCCGTCAGGAGGTTCTGCCGCTCTGCCTGTGCCCCACGCCCCTGGATCGCCCACAAGATGTCCGCCAGGTATTGTTTCGTGACCGGCAGTTCCGTCTGCACCGCGACGATGATGTCGGCCAAGTTTGTCTCCGCGCCACGGTTGGGAGCCACTCCCGCTAGCGACCAAGCGCTTCGCTTGTCGTACATCAGGCCGCGCGTGCCATCTATCGGGTCTACGATCAGCCGGAAAGCCGCCTCTTTTTCCGGCGTCCCCCGTGGGAAGGTGACCCTGCCCTCCTCATCCTCCTCGCTGATTCCCTCGGCGATAAGGATGAGAGGCTGTTCTTCCGCCCAGTCTTCGCAAAAGTCGAGGAGCACGCTTTCCACATGCACGTCCAGAGCATAGATGGTATCCCCGCCACGTTCTGTCGCCACCTGGGATAGAACGTCCGCCTGCTGGCTGCGCAGGTTAGCGGTAACCGTTTCGCGTATCGCCGCCTGCAAGGAGATCAAGCGATCTCGCACTCGTTCTGGGGACCATGAATCAGACCTGACAGGTCTTCGAGACCTGTCAGGTCTAGGGTTCTGGCCCATTTTCTTTGATCACCTCGTGATACCAGCGCGCGCTCTCTTTGGGAATCCTTTTGAGGGTTTCATAGTCCACGTAGACCATTCCGAACCGTTTGGAATAGCCATAAGCCCACTCGAAATTGTCCATCAATGACCAGACGAAGTAGCCGCGCAGTTTGACGCCATCCTGAATAGCCTGATGGGCCTGGATAAAGTGCGCCCGCAGGTAGGCGATGCGCTGTGCATCCCTCACCTTGCCATCGGGGCCGATGCTGTCCTCGAAAGCTGCGCCGTTCTCCGTGATATGCATCTCTGGCCCGCCGTAGTCGCGGTGCAGACGAGTCAGCAGGTCGTAGAGGCCGCGAGGATAGATTTCCCAATTCATGTCAGTGTACTCAGCATCTCGGACGAGCACTCCGCTAAAACCTCTCGGCGTCGTCGGATCAGCACGCACCACCTGTCGGCTGTAATAATTGACGCCCAGGAAATCTATCGGCGAGGCGATGACGGGCAAATCCCCCATCTCCAGGTTAGAAGCCAATTCGCCGATCATCCCCAGCCAATCCTGCGGGTATTGTCCCTTGAACACAGGATCCAGGAACCAGCGATTGCTGAAAGTGTCTGCCCGCTTGGCTGCCGCTGCGTCCTCCTGGCTCTCCGTCGCCGGATAGGCTGAGGTGAGGTTGAGTGTGATCCCCACGCGCGCTTCTTTTCCCCCCACCTGGCGCAGCGCGTGCACTGCCTCGCCGTGGGAAAGGAGCAGATGATGCGCCGCACGCACGCTAGTCGCCTGATCTCTGATGCCCGGCGCATGGTTGCCGATCTGATAGCCAAGCACCGCCGTGACCCACGGCTCGTTATGGGTGATCCAATAGTGCACCCGGTCTCCCAACGCCTCGCCCACCGTCGTCGCGTAGTCCCGGAAGTAATAGGCCACATCCCGGTTGGCCCACCCGCCGACATCTTGTAAGGCTTGAGGAAGATCCCAATGATAGAGCGTGGCGAAGGGGATGATCTCGGCATCCATCAGCCTATCTACCAGGCGGTCATAGAACTCCAGCCCTGCCTTGTTCACCTTTCCCCTGCCCAGCGGATAGACTCGCGGCCAGGAGACGGAGAAACGGTAGGCCAGCAGGCCGAGCTTCTTCATCAGTTCGATATCTTCGACGTAGCGGTGATAGTGATCGCAGGCCACATCGCCGGTGTCCCCATTGAGAACCTTGCCGGGCGTGTGGGAGAAACGATCCCAGATAGACTCCCCCTTGCCGTTCTCATCGTAGGCCCCCTCGATCTGATAGGACGCCGTCGCTGCACCCCATAAGAAGCCCTTTGGGAAAAGCAAACGTTCAGCCATTTTACCCTCCTTGCTTGTAAACTTGCATTCGGTCCCTCAACCATAAGGCAGGCCCCCAGAATTTGCCTGAACTCATATTAACGAATTCTGTCAATTATTCGGCGCACGGCTCAGTCACGTTTTTCTCATAGAGAAATAAGGAAAACCAACGATGTT
>Ga0129297_10001261_pt1 | contig 12721 bp, 10 predicted proteins | sample I18A1metaG_FD_94708 | JGI IMG/M metagenome (GOLD analysis project Ga0129297, IMG submission 94708) | Lake sediment bacterial and archeal communities from Gulf of Boni, Indonesia to study Microbial Dark Matter (Phase II) - ​I18A1 metaG | ecosystem: Environmental > Aquatic > Freshwater > Lake >... | reverse complement strand
TGGGAAATGGCGGGGCTGTTGGGTTATCTGGCCGCCGATGCCAGCGCGCGGGTGCGCTCCTATGTCGCTTTGGCCCTGGCTACCAGGGGTGTTGAAAAGGCCAGCGTGCTCGATGTCCTGCGCGCCTGGGCCAATGAGAGCGGCTCCTCCCGACAATGGACGGCCATCGTGGCTTTGATGCTGCTGGGAGGCCATGATGTAGAAGTCTGCCAAGTCCTGGCCTCTTTCGTCTCTCAGGGTGGCGATTTGCAGCGTGATACACAAAACGTTGTTGTACATGTCCTGGAGACTCCATCCAGCCGCGTTGAACCTTTGCTGCCCTTGTTAGAACATCTGGCGAATCAGGAGGAGCGCGCGGCACAGAACCTGGCGGTGACGGGGTTATTGACCATGGCGCGTTCAGCCAGCAAGCGGCCATCCGTGGAGGCGGCGATAGAGCGTTGGCGGCTCTCGGTTTCCCCGCGGCTGGTGGAAGCTGCCGCGCAGTGGAGCACGGAATGGGCCAGGCTACGCGAGGCGGAGCCGGGAATCCTGGAGGGGAGAGAAGAGGAGGAGCGTAAGGAGATTGAGGAGACAATAGAGGAAGTGGAAGAGGCTGTCGCGCCACCGCGAGTGAAGAAGCGGGCGGAGTCGCTGGCAGAGGAGGCTGCACGACCTGCGCCTGGCCCCAGGAGATGGCGCCGCGAAGCTGTGCCTCTGGCGGGGGTCGCCGGCAGGCCGAAAGAGGCACTTTCCACAGTTTTACATAAGCTATTGACCGCTGCCGGGATGACGATCCTGGCCTACGTGATCCTGAGCCGTTTCCCTTATTACGGCTCACAATGGCTGCCCGTTATCTTGCTGGCGATCCTGGGGACCGCTTACTGGCGTCCTGCCCTCGGCGCAACCCTGACCGTGGCCATATCCATCTTCCCTCTGCTTTACCATTCGCCCGCGCTGGCCCTGGCTATCTTGGGCTATGGCGCAGTTCTCCTGTTCCTATCCAGCGGGCAGAGGGCAAGGGAAGCTGGCCGCCAGCCACGCGGCCTGCAAGAGAGCCTGGTCATCTTTGGCTTCCCGATACTCGCCTTGACACCTTTGCAGGTGGCATTGCCCTTCCTGGCCGGCTGGCTCTTCCGCAGGCGGGGGGCCTATCTCGTTGCCGCGGGCGTGATCCTATCCATGATCGTCGGCATCATCCTGGGACGGGGGCTGATGGGGGACTATCTCAGCACGGGCGTTGCTCAACCCCAGAGCTTGATCCTGGCCCGTGGAGCTCCTGCGCAATGGCAATCCTTCCGGTGGCTATTAAACCTGAATATGTATAAATGGAGCGCCGCCGGCCTTTGGGGGGTCCTGAAACAGCTCTTTACAGCCTTCACCGCCACCCCCTTCCCGCTGGTGCAATTGGTTTTATGGTGCCTGGCGGCCTGGCTGGTCGGCTGGGCTGCGGACGAATCGGACTGGGTGATAGGCGCGGTGCTCATCTCCGGCGTAGCCCTGGGGCTGATCGCCTGCTACCTTTTTGTATTGCCGGACATCTTGGGGTGGACGCTGCCCTTCAAGCCCGGCATCGGCATGAACGTGCAAATCCTGGCCGGGGCGATCATCGCCGTCGCGGGGATTTTCGGCTGGCCGCTGGCCAGGGCGCGGCTCAAACGTGGGGATTTCTGGTCCGTTATCTTGCCGCGCGATTCTCTCTCGCGGGCGAAGCAACTCGCGCAGTATTTGCAGGGGAGCGAAAAGCCGGGCAAGGGGAAGGGTGGCAGATAGGAAACTGAAAGCAGCGAGGTAGTCGCACCACCGACTACCTCCTTTTCAATCAAGAGGCTGGACATGAGCTGGGAAGAGCGGATTACGATCAACCCGAAAGTGCTGGTGGGGAAACCGGTCATCAAGGGTACCCGACTGGCGGTCGAATTCATTATTGATCTATTGGCCCAAGGATGGTCATTAGACGGCATTCCTGTCTCGACCAAATCTCTTACTCACTCTTGACGTAAGGCTGAGCGGTCTGTATTCCGGGGATGAAGCTGTAGTGTCTCTGGTTGAATGTGAGCAGCGGTACGCCCAAAGCTACTGCGGTCTGCCCGATCAGCACATCCAGCAGCCCTGCATTGTGGCTTAGGCGATAGGCCGCAAACACTTCCAATGCGCTGTCACAATCCTTTGGCGAAAGCCATACTACCCCATACGCCCCAATTTCGTGCTGTACTCTCTCCTGTTCCGCCTTGTTTTGGCATCCCTGGATCACCTCCATCACCACGTAGCCGGACACCATCAACTCTTCGTCCTCAGGCAATGCATCGAACCACCGCACCGCTGGCGAATACTTGCGCAACAGGTCTATCAGAACGTCGCTGTCAAGTAGAATCATGCTGGATGTCTCCACGCCGTTGAGCTTGCTCGCGCAGTTGGCGCGCATAGACCGAACTGTCGCCGATATCTTGGCGATCTTGCCAGAGGCCGATCAACCCTGACCGGCGCAAGTGACCCACGGTCAAACGAGCGCGCGGCGGTGGTGTCGTGGGTTGAGGAAGCACGATGATCTCGACGGATTGGCCTCTCTTGTAAGGCAGGCCCGTGATCACGACCTCGCCATCCTTCGCTAAAACCTTATATATCTGTATAGCTTCGGTCATCCCGACACCTCCCAATCTCCTATGTTGCCCAGCCTAACGGCCCGCGGATTTGCGCTCATCTTCAGCTTGTACACCTTCGTCTGTTTTGCTTAAACGGATTGTGCCAGTGAACCCTTTTTCTTTCAAATCCGACACCCATCACGCTTTAGTGGGGTGCTACCTTACAACGGTGAATATAGACCAAATCCTCTTTTATGTCAATTCCTGACAGGAGGCTACCAGGGTTCACTACAACAGGGCATCCTCCCTCTACCGCGACGGAGGCTTGGGCGACGGCGTTGCCCCTTTGGCCGGCGCGATCCCCAGGTAGCTCTCCACCACCTCGCGGAAGATGGGCGCCGCCACCTCGCTCCCCTCGCCACCATGCTCCACGACCACCGCTACGGCGATGCGAGGATTGTCCGCCGGCGCATAGCCCACAAACCAGGCGTGCGGCTCCTCCTTCGCTGTCTCGGCGGTGCCGGTCTTGCCGGCCATGGGCACCTGGACACCCTCGAAGGCAAAGTAGGCCGTCCCCTGCGGCGCCATGACGGCGCGGCGCAGTGACTCGCGGATGAGCGCCAGGTGCTCCGGCGAGACGGGCAGCCGCCCGATCTCCTCCGTCGGGAAGGTGATGGCCTCCCCCTCGCGCAGGGACATGACCTGCCGCACCAGCCGTGGCCGATAGAGCGTCCCCCCATTGCCCACCGCCGCGATCAGGTTGGCCGCCTGCAGCGGGGTGACCAGCAAATACCCCTGGCCGATGGCCAGGTTGACCGTATCCTGCGGCGCCCAGAAAGGATTGGACACTTTATCGGGGTGCGTCTCCTTCCACTTGGCGTCCGGCACGAGGCCCGCAGACTCATCCAGCCCCTCCACGCGGGTGAGTGCGCCGAGGCCGAAGCCCCTGCCATATTCGGGGAGGAGGTTGACATCCAGGCGGTGGAGCGCCTTCCCGATCTCGTAGAAAACGACATCGCACGACTGGGTCAGGCCCTCCATCAAATCAATCCTGCCGTGGCCTGAGGCCAGCCAGCATTTGCGCAGGAGCCCATCGCCCAATCCCATCCAGCTTCCCGCGCAGGAGAACATGGATGATCGGTTAAAGCCCCCCTTTTCCAGCGCCGCCGCTATGCTAGCGATCTTGAACACGGAGCCTAGAGGATATTGCCCCTGCGTGGCACGGTTGAGAAGAGGATAGTCGGGGCGATTGAGGAGCGCCTGCCATTGGGCGGGCGAGAGGCCGCGGCTCAGATCGTTCGCATCCACCGCCGGCCAGCTCACCATGGCCAGGATGTCACCATTTGTCGGGTCAAGGGCCACGACCGCGCCCGCCCCTTTAGGCCCCGCGCGGCTTTCCAGGGCGCGGTAGGCCACCTCCTGCAGGCGCTGATCGAGGGTAAGGTAGACGCTCTGGCTCGTCTGTAGGGCTTGCTCCTTAAGAACGGCCACCGTCTGCCCCGACGCGGTGATGATGGCTAGGGTCCCGCCGCGCTGCCCGGCCAGGTATCGCTCGGCCCACCCTTCGATCCCCGCTTTCCCGACGATGTCATCCGGCTGATAGCCCAGAGGCCGCCATTTGGCCAGTTCCTCGGCACTGATCTTGCTGGTGTAACCCACAATATGCGATGTCAAAGCGCCGCCGGGATATACGCGCACCACTTTCTCCTGGCGTGCCACGCCCGGCAGTGAGGCGAACACGCTCTGATAGGCCGCGCTCTGCTCAGGGGTGATGTCGGCGATGGGCATGAACCAATCGGGCCGGGCGGCAGTGATGTATTTCTGCCGTATCTCCTCACGGGACATCATGAGTGTAGCACTGAGCACATCCAGCAGCCTGGCTTCATCCTTGATCCAGCCGGGAACCACTCCCACGGTGATGAGCTTGCCCTGCATAGCCAAGCCGGAACCATCACGGGCATAAATGTTGCCGCGCTGCGGTATTTTGGGAGCGAAATGCACCAGCATCCCCTCTTCCAGGTTCTCGAAGATGGCGGCGGGGGTCCAGGCTACCCGCCAGGTCGGCCCTTCCTTTTCCAGGGTCAGGCGGTTTTGGGTTTCCATCTGGCCCACCAGTGTCGTGTCCAACCGCACCTTGAAGCTGGCAACAACCTGGCCCTCTGTGGCGGGGTTGATGGCGATGAGTTCGGTTCGGAGGGCAGTGATTTGAGCTAGATCGTGGATGCTACGGTATTTCTGCTTGAATTCACTGGGGAAGATGGCACCCTGGGCCTTGGAGGTGAGCAGATTGTGCATCGCCTCCCAGTCGCCCCTCTCCCAGGCTTGACAAAAGCTGAGGGCGACTTTCTGCGGCTCGTCCAGCGAGAGCTTTTGCATCGCCGAGGGTCGCGGCGTTGCTGACTTGGTAGACAGCGGTGGTATTCGATTGCAGCCGGCCGAGATGGCCAGGCTGAAAGCAGCCACCGCCAGGCTGCTCAAGAGGATCAGTGCTGAGATTCGCCCAATTCTACACATCGCAGTTCAAGCCGATCTCCCAACAGTCGCTTATACGCCCACCGCGAAGGCTTAGCAGCACTATGCTACACCTATATTCTTGCGCCTTAGCGGCTTTACGTTGATCCGTCTTTCGGGGCCCGATTCAGGCTTTGCAGCCGTTCCTTAAGCCGCTTCTCGATGTCAAGCATCTTCTCTTCACGCCAATACTGCGTGCTGGTGGGCACCACGATTTCCTGCAGGACGGAGATGACCGTGGCGATCTCTTTCGCTTTAAGCTCGATAACCTGCAAGGCCTGAAGCGCGGATGCCTGCTGATTCGTCTGGTTGCCCGCGTAGGTATGTGTGGACTCTTTGAGGCCGCTGGCTATCGTATGGATCCCTGCCACGAGCGCGGTGAGCGGGTTGTTGATATAATGCGAGAGGGTGGCCACAGTTTGGCGCAACATGCCCATAGCGGCGGCATTCCGTGAATCATCGCGGGCGCGGGCATTCTCCAGGGCGATGGCAGCATAGTCGGCCAGGACGGATAAGAGAAGACGGTCGTCGTCCGTAAAGGCGTAATCCGTAATCTTGTTGACGGCGCTGAGAACGCCGATCGGGCGATCCCAAACTTTGAGCGGCACATCGAGCAGCGAACGGATCAGGGAGCCTCTCAGCAAGGATTCACGTGCGACAGTCCCTCCCGCATTGGCGGTCACCAGGGGCTGGCCCGTTTGCATGACCATCTCTGCCAGGCTGTCCTCCACCCTCAGCCGGGTTGTGCCACCAGCGTTGCCTATGACGCTGCGCGTTGCCTGGAAGGAAAAGCCCTTGCCCCCTCTATCGGCGATCAGCATCGTTACTTCGTCGGCTGTGACCAGATGGATCGCGGCCTCCAAGACTTGATTCACCAGCGTTTCCGTGTCGAGGATCGTGGCCAAAGACCGCCCCAGGCCGTACAGCGTGGTCAGAGTGAGGGATCGCCTTTCCAACTCTTGGCTGGCCTCTTGCAGCTTTCGCTGCAGCAAGGCCTGCTCCTCCCGAAGATGAGCGTCCCTGAGGCTTTTCTCCACCACCAATCTTACTTGTGAACTCCCCGTTGGCAGGGACAGGCAGCCCTGCACCCCGAACTGCAACGCCTCGGTCGGAACGCTCCTAAAAGATTCCGGCAGCAAGAGAACGATGGGAAGCCCGACGCCTTTTTGTTGCAACTCCTCTAAGAGTCGAATATCTGCCGGGGCGGTGAGGTGGAGAAAAATGAGGTCGGGTTGCTCCGCCGACTGCGGGGCCAGTTGCGTTTTCTCAACTGCCTCTTGGGCGCTGGCGACGATGGCCGACTTGCAGCCCGCAGGAGCCAGGATAGCTTCCTGCAGAGGCAGGATGTCTTCCGGTTGTTTGCTGATAATCAATATCCGGGTTTCGTCCATAAGTCCGCCAAGCTCAAGACTCTACGCTATCTTCTCCCTTTAGCAGCCTCGCCAAGGCGTCATCATCAATTAGACCCCTGGCACGCGCTTCTTCAAAGGAGATTCCCTCCTGACTCAGAGAGGAAAAGTCCTCCGTTTCCGACAGCGCCTCATCCCATGCATCGGCACGTCCTTTTGGTGTGGGTTGTGGGGGGGAAGGAAGATCCGCGGGCGGCTTGGCAAGCGATATGACAGCTTCTTTCTCACCCTGGCCAGGCTCCGCTGACACAGGCGTGATGGGGGCTTCTGCCACCTGGCCGGGTTTCGCTGCCAGAAGTTTACCAAGGTCCTGCAAAGCTTTGTGGATATGATCCACGATGGATTCCAAGCGGCGGCTTTGGAGTGTCCTATCAAAGAGCAGCGATAGCAGCGAATCCTCGCCGATGCACGCTGAATACACGTTGTACTTTTGGCCGTTTTGGACGATGAGGATTGGGATATCGCCTTGGCCTAGCAGCGAGGTTGTCGCCAGGGTAGAACGCAACCCATCGGCCAGCAAAGGTGCCAGTTTAGCCACATCGAGATCTTTCAATACCCCGGCTTCCGCCCACAACCGTCCCCGCATATCGGCGAGAAAAGCGTATTGCGCGCCCATACGGAAGCGAAGCTTGGAGAGGTAGGAGCGAAGCGCGGGCATCTCAGCCAGGGCTGGCACAACTGCGCCCTTCACCTCCGCTGGGACGGCTTCCTTTGTCGGCGGGGGCGCTATCGCGGGTTTCGCTTCCTGCTTTATCTTCTGCTGCCGACTAGCGGCTGCCTCCTTCCCTTTGGCGGCTCTTCTCGCAGCCGCCTGCGTGTACTCTGCCAGCGCTTCCTGCGCCCACTGCTTCATGTCCTCGATGCGGAACGGCTTGGTAACGTAGCGGTAGACATTCAAACGGCGCGCTTCCTTTTCCACCTTTTCCGAGCCGTAAGCGGTCATCAGGATAACGCGGGTATCCGGTTCCAGCGCCCGCACCATTTGCATCAATTCGAGTCCACTGAGGCCCGGCATACGCAGGTCGGCGATGATTAACCCGTAGGCGTTGCGATTGAGTTTGACCACGGCCTCCTCACCGGTGCTGGCCGTGTCCACCTCCCAGGCGGCGTCCACTTCAAGTAGGCCCTGTTTCAGGAAGAAAGCGAGGCTTTCTTCATCGTCCACGATCAAGATACGCCTGGATTTGTCGCTTCTGACATTGCCAACGGTCTGTTTGGAGGACACGATCTATACCCTCCTGGGCAGGTTAATAGTGAAGGTGGCTCCCTGCCCTGGCTCATTTTGTGCCGAAATACACCCGCCATGAGCCTCCACGATCTGCTGGGCGATGGTCAAGCCCAGGCCGAGACTCTTGGGCTTTGTGGTAAAGAACGGCTCAAAGATTCGCTCCGTGATTTCCGGAGGAATGCCTGTGCCGGTGTCTTCGACCTGCACGACAACCTCACCTGCGGGTGCTTCCTCTGGCCGTGCACTGCTTTGCGATGGCGATTGCTCCAAAGGTATCGCATAGGCGCGCAGGTAGAGGTGGCCACCATCGGGCATCGCATCAATGGCGTTCGAGATCAAACCGCCGAAAACCTGTTCCATCTGCTCCGCATCCAGATAGAGTTCCCCTATATTCTGCGCATAATCCCGATGCACCTGAATTCCTTGCGCGGTCAAATCGTTCTCCCAGCTCTTTATGGCCTTTTCCAGAACCTTGGTGACATCGCATGACGTGGTAGCGAGCTTCGGCGGGCACGAAAAGGCCAGGAACCTGTCCACAATCTGGTTGAGGCGATCCACCTGACGTTGCAGGCGTTGGAGAGTCTCCCGGTGACGACCTTCAGGCCCCAGGATTTTCTCCAGATACTGAAGGCCCAGGGAGAGCGTGACCAGAGTGTTCCTCATATCATGGGCCAGGTTAGCGGCCATGTTCTGTACATTTTCTACGCTATACTGTCGCCGCGAGGTTTCCTCTTGCATGGGTTATTTCGCTTCTTTCTTGCCAGAGCTATCCGGACGAGCCGCTCCCGCGGATTTGGGCAGGCAGACGCCGAAGGTGCTGCCCACCCCTTCTTTGCTTTTAACCCAAATATAGCCGTTGTGCGCCTCGACGATTTCCTTGGCAATAGAAAGGCCCAGACCTGCACCTCCGAAACGGCGAGTGGTTGATCCGTCCACCTGGTAGAACCGCCGGAAGATCTTATCAAGGTGCTGCTCCGGGATGCCGATACCTGTATCCGTGACCTGAATTTCCCACATGTCCCCGTTGCTGAGCAGGCTGACTGTTACCGTACCTCCATCCGGGCTGAACTTGATCGCATTATCCAGCAGATTGCTGAAGACCTTGCTCAAATGTGCCTGATTCCCCCGGACGAGGCATTTGTCATCAGGCAGATATTCCTGGATGGCCGGCTTATTCGGGGCCTCGATTTCTCTCGCCGCCGCCACCACCAGGCTGATGACCTCTCTTAGAGATACCTCGCTGATCTGCGAGGCGTCCAGTTCGTATTCCTGCATCAGAATGACATCGTTGACCAGTCGCGTAAGTACCTCAGCCTGCCCGGCAACCAGTTTCAGGCCCTCTTTCTGCTCTCCCGTTAGATACCCCAACGTCCCCGTCAGCAGCAATTCCGCATATCCTTTGATAAAAGTCAACGGGGTGCGCAATTCATGGGAGATATTCTGGACAAACTGGGACTTCAAACGATCGAGTTCTTTCAGCTCCTCCAGGGCCTGCCGCAACTCTTCGGCCCGCTGCTCCAGGCTCTGGTGCAACCGGGCATTCTCCACAGCGACGCTCGCCGGAACACTAAGGGCCTGCAGCAACTCGAGATCCCTTTCGTCAAAACTTGTCCCTCCCAGCCGGTTGATAGCTTCGATGGCGCCAATCACACGGCCTTCAGCGACCATGGGGACACAGATGATAGCTTTGGTGACGAAAGCGGTTTTCTGATCTATGCCGCCAAAGTGCCGGGAGTCCGCTCGCGCGTTGGACACCAGGGCTGGCTTGTTCTCCTGGACACACCAGCCGACGATGCCTTGCCCAGGCTCCAGTGTGAAAGACTTGACCTGTTCTGCGGCGGGACCGAAGGCCACTTTGAAAACCAGTTTGCCCCCTTCAAGCAATGCGATAGAGCCGGCTTCCGCCTGCAAAGCTTCCCTGATCTGCTCCATGACCAGCGTGAGAACTTGGTTCAGGTTGAGCGATCGCGTAACAGTTTGTCCTACGCTGTTGATTATGGCCAACTCATTGACGCGCCGGCGCGCCTGTTCCAGGAGTTGGGTGTTGCGCACAGCCTCCTTTCGGGCCGCCAATGTCCTCTTCACCGCGACCTGGAACTGCTCCAGATGGTAGGGTTTCAGCAGATAGTCCTGTGCTCCTTCGCGCAGGGCCGCAATCGCTGATTCCACGTTGGCATAGCCAGTGATGATAATGCTCTGCATGCTCGCGCAGAGGGCCTTGCCACGACGCAGAACCTCTAACCCGCTCAGGCCTTCCAATCTGAGGTCCATGATTACCAGCGAATAAGGATGGCCTGAGGTGACACTTTGCTCGATTCTGTCTAACGCCTCGAGGCCATCTCCGACAGCGTCCACCTCATACCCTTCATATTCCAGCAGAGCACGAAGGGCATGTCGCGTAGCCACATCATCGTCAACAACGAGTATGTAATCTCTCGCCTCGTGTAGCGTTTGGCTTCGTTCTTTCTGGTCCATAATGCATCCACCGAACCTGGCTGTTAAGCGAATCCCGAGACCTTCCCGAAAGCTCAAGCTTTCGGGAAGGTGGCGCAACAAGAATGACAGCCTGTGCTTCTCAAATTCAATTATAACGCAGACCTGGTAAGTTTGGCAAAATCCATCAGGTCTGTATCAACTTAGTGCTGTACCCATTCTAACCACAAAGTCCGATTTTGCCAAAAAGCGCAATGTATGCTATAATTGCTTTTTGCGACATGAGCATTATCCGAAGGGCGGTAATATAGGATGGCGGATCTGATCTCCTCCCTGGAGCAACAATCCAAACCTCAACGGGAGTTGCCTGATCTTCAGCCTGGCGATACGGTGCGCGTCCATAACCGTATCGTGGAAGGCGACCGCGAGCGTATTCAGGTCTTTCAAGGAACCTTAATGCGATTCCGTAAGGGTGGTGTAAATCAGAGCATCACGGTGCGTCGTATCGCTTCCCATGGCGTTGGCGTAGAGCGTACGTTTCTGGTGAACTCCCCTTCTGTGGAAAAGATCGAGGTTTTGCATCGTGCCGAAGCACGACGTGCACAGCTCTACTTTTTGCGTGGCCGTCGTGGCAAAGCAACTCGGCTCAAAGAAGAGCGCTGATAGGGCCGCCAGGCCGGTTGCGCGCGATACGATCCTCACAACCCGGCAATATCACGGACAGGCTATCTTGACGAGCGTAGGTGTAACCCTGCGCTTTTTCATTTGGGGCATTTCGGAAACTTCTCTCACCGCAGAGGCCGCTTTTGGTGGCTGAACCTAATCTGCAAACGGAACTATCTCTTCTCCGTCAGGGCTACCGGCTTGTCGTTGGCCTGGACGAAGTTGGCCGTGGCGCTTGGGCTGGCCCTGTGGTAGCCGGCGCGGTCGCCCTCCCCTTGCATCTAGCCGGTTTGGAGAGCCGGCTAACAGGTGTCCGTGATTCCAAGCAACTCTCCCCCCGACAGCGAGAGTCCCTCCTGCCAACCATCCAACGCACTGCCCTGGCTGTGGGCCTTGGCTTTGTCTCCGCCGCGCAGGTTGACCGCATGGGCATTGTCCCCGCTACGCGGCAGGCCATGCTCCTGGCATTGGTGGAACTGGGCCTGTATCCGGACTATCTTCTGATTGACGCTTTGCCTCTGCCGATCCATATCCCCCAGCGCGCTATCATTCATGGCGACGTGCAATGCCTGAGCATCGCGGCAGCTTCTATCGTCGCCAAAGTGATGAGAGACCGCTGGATGATCGCCCAGGATAGTTGTTATCCCGGCTACGGTTTTGCTCGCCACAAAGGATATGGCACAGCGCAGCACCGCCAGGCATTGGAACGCTGGGGGCCTTGCCTACTTCACCGGCTGTCCTTTGCCCCTTGCATACCCCACATGTAGAATCCTTTTTACTTTCCAGGATTCTGTGGTATAGTATGCTCTCGGTAGTTTGGTAACCCCGATCTAATCTGGGATGATTTATGTCTAGGGCTGATGTCAGGAGCATCGGAATGCTGAAACTGCTGCTAGGGTTGCTTGGCGCTGTCGTTGTCGTAGCGTCCTCTCGGCTGCTGGGTTGGCGGATCGGTTATCTGGCCATAATCCTGTTCCTGTTCTGGATGGTGCAGCAGACACCGCCCAAGCTGCGGCGTCGCATGTTCTTGGCTTATTTCGTCTTCGTCATCGCTCTGCTCAGCAGCACGTTTATCCACACCATGTGGGTGCGAAGTGGGAGCGTTCAGCGTGCTTTGCAGCGGATCAGCATCCTGCGCCTGCTCGCCGGCGACACTATCAGGCTGGGATTCTGGGCTTTCATCCTCGGCTTGGTAATCGGAATAGCCACAGTCTGGGCTGCTCTGCAGGCCCTTCTCTACATTAGCTCCGAGTTTGTTCTGAACCTGTTGACGGGCTTGAAAATCACGCGCCAGGAAGCCATGAGGTATCTCCTGGACCTGGTTCTGCAGAGGCAATCCCCTTCTATCATCGTGGATGATGGGCAGATCGCTACGGAAACGCCCGCCGGCCTTGTCAGCCGTCTGGGAGGGCCGGGAATCCTGATCGTGCGGGCGGGAAACGCTCTGATCCTGGAGTCTGTGGACGGCGCGAGTCGGATCGTCGGGCCGGGCACTACGCCCATCAAGCGCTTCGAGAAAATCAAGAAAGTGGTTGACCTGCGCCCACAGCAGGAATCGGTCACAGTTAAGGATGTCCTGACCAAAGATCGTGTGCCTCTAGCCTTCCAGGTCAATGTCTCTTACCAGATTGAGTCTAAAGCCGATACCGACGTCCGGCCAGCAGCCTTGACCGAGAGCAAGCATTTTGAGGGGGTCATCAACGGAACCTATCCGGTTTACCAGGAGTCCGTCTTTAAGGCGGTGTATAACGTAGCGAAGGAGGGATGGCAGAAGGAGACGACCGGTGCCCTTGCTTCAGTGCTGCGCGATGTGGTATTCGAGTACAATCTGGATGAGCTTTACGATTACCCGGTGACGGCCCTGGCGGAAAGCCGCTACGTCGGCGGCAAGTTAAAGCCAAAGACCCTAGTGATCT
>Ga0129297_10001258_pt1 | contig 12731 bp, 11 predicted proteins | sample I18A1metaG_FD_94708 | JGI IMG/M metagenome (GOLD analysis project Ga0129297, IMG submission 94708) | Lake sediment bacterial and archeal communities from Gulf of Boni, Indonesia to study Microbial Dark Matter (Phase II) - ​I18A1 metaG | ecosystem: Environmental > Aquatic > Freshwater > Lake >... | reverse complement strand
TCCTTATCTTCACCGCGGATATAGCCATCATGATAGCTAGAATCGATCCCAGCAGAATGTACGTGAGAGAGTAGTCGCTTTCCCATAGCGCATCAACCGTTCTAGGTCCATCCATCTCCATCGCTCCGAACGGTTCTGAGCCCATGTAGTCACCAGTCCAACCCGCGAACGTGTGCTTGGTAGCCAAATAATCATATGTCGGGGAAGTGATCGAGAAATTAGCCGTAACCCCCTTCTGGTACCATCCAGAGCCTTCCGGATTTCCGAATGGCGAGTTCACCTGAAGGTAGTACTGAGCCGAGTAGTCGACCTTACCGAGTTCCCGGCCTGAGATGTTCAACGCCTCCGTCGTGGTAACGTATCTTATTCCTTCGCCTCCGCTGACATAACGCTCGAATACTAGTATATGAAATGTCCCTTCATCAAACTGGAAGGTATAGTCTGTCGATCCTTGAATCTGCTCCGTCTGACTTCCATCAACAATGACAGTGGTTTTCAGTGTTTTCGGAAGGCCCTTTACAGCGACAACAACGAGATATTTTCCTATCGTAAAGTCCTGCCTAAACAGGAGAATGTTGTCGATGTAGACGTCGATGTGCCACAGCCCAACCCTCCTTTCTAAGGGGATCGTCCTTACGTCAAGCGGTTCCCCGTAAATGCTCCAAGGTCCGTTTCCCGAGTGGTTGAGTGAGGTTTCCTGATAGAGGTTGCCTATAGGGTCGAACCATTTCCAAGTATATGTTGCATTTGTTGGTAAGGTGTAGCCAATCATGAACCACGCATAGATCTTTGAATCATTTCGAGAGAACTCGTCTGTAAGACTGATTGGCTCAGCGGTTATTGGATTGATATCTCTGCAGGTCCCATAACGGATCAACATGAAAGCAGGTATCGCGTTCGCAGACTCCCCTGTAAGTGTTTGAATGCTGGTCAACATCAGGATAAGCGAGAGAATGACCAGTCCTACTTTCATTGCCACTCACTGAGTCTTGATCAAGTAGGGCTACCGCCCTCAGAGCGTACGAAACAGTCTATTCGGCAGAGCGATTCTTTGGCAGAGTGCAGTGAACAGAAATTTAACCCTTCTGTTTTCTTAGCAGATCTGGCGTCGTAAGGTAGCTACCTGCATCTCCAAAGTATCTAATGAAGATTCAAGACTTGCAATGGCGATGGATGTTCTGTCAAGAGAGTTGATATCGTACGACGGTCCGATATACCTTTGCTGACATTGCGAGGATCGTCCCACTGCCCCGAAATGCATAGATAGATCGATACCGCTAGCCTACAGCGGTCCAACTCTTGGATAGAAGGGGTCATGATTATCGGTCTGAGGCAACTCCTAGGCGTATTCGGGTATCTTTGGGTTCTGCTTTCGCGCTTGGGCTCATGAAGGGTTCCATAGGCGCTCTACCCACGACCATATACCTGCTGACATACCACAGAGGCAAGTGCCTAGCCAATTGTCAGTTCTGCTCCCAAGCGAGGTCCAGCACGAGTAACTCCTACTTCCTTTCTAGGGTTACATGGCCGGTTTTTCCCACAGATCAGGTAATCTCCAAGATTCGGAAAACCAACGACGAAGGATCTGCCCGACGCGTATGCCTCCAAACCGTCAACTATCATAGTGCTTTCGCAGATGTCTTGAACCTGATCGGGTCGATTCATTCGGAAACCAATCTTCCCATGTCACTTTCATGTCAGCCTTTTCAAGGTAAGCAGCTCCAACGCTTGGCCGACGCTGGACTAGATCGTATAGGGATTCCTTTAGACGCTGCCACGGAAGAACTCTTCTCCAAGATCAAAGGCCACGAAGCTGGCGGCGCATACACTTGGCAAGAGCATATTAACGCACTCGAGTCATCGGTCTCAATCCTCGGCAAGGGACGAGTTACTACACATTTCATAGTCGGTTTAGGGGAGACCGATGCCGCGCTCGTCGTCGCGATCCAAAAGATGATCGATATGGGCGTTCATACCAGCCTCTTCGCCTTCACGCCGATCAAGGGAACCCCCCTCGAGACCTTTTCCCAACCACCTATCGCCCGTTACAGGAAGATCCAGATAGCCCAATACCTGCTCACGACTGGAAGAGCAACATATTCTATGATGAAGTTTAACCAGAAAGGTGACTTGTTGAAGTATGGGATCTCTTTGGAAGACCTAAAGGAGACTGTCGTGTCTGGCCGACCTTTCCTAACCTCTGGCTGCCCGGATTGCAACAGACCGTTCTACAACGAAAGAGCTGGAGGCCCTCTATACAACTATCCTAGACCACTAACGCAAAGTGAGTTAGCCGCTGCGGAAAAAGAGGTTCTACCACTTCGGAGCTGAGGAGATTGGAGGCTTGGAGGATTCTCCTCCTTCGGATAGATGACGCGTTCACGAATATGGCCATAGACGAGGCGATTTTGGAGTCTCGAGTTCGCAAGATCGTCCCGAATACGTTAAGGTTCTATCGATGGAAGCCTTCCGCTGTATCGATTGGTCGCTTCCAGTCAGCGGATAAGGAGGTTAACTTGGATACCTGCAAAAGGCTAGGGGTGGACATGATAAGGCGAATCAGTGGAGGCGGCGCCGTCTACCATGACTTCTCCGGCGAGCTGACATACAGCGTCGTAGTTGACTGTGAAAACCGGAAGATAACAGATGACGTGACGACATCTTACGAGGGCATATGCTCGGGGATCCTTAGAGGCCTAGGCCTCCTGGGCCTTGAGGTTGAACTCGAGGCGATCGACCCAAGTCAAAGATGTCCTAACATATTGATAAAGGGAAGGAAGGTCTCAGGTAATGCGCAGGCAAGGAGAAGCGGCATTCTGCTTCAACATGGAACCATTCTTCTCGACCTTGACGTGGAGACTATGCTGGCCGTACTCAGAAACCCGAAGCTTGTCATGAACGAGAGCGTCCAGGAATTTGTTCGAGATCGGATAACCACCCTCCGCAGAGAACTCGATAGAAAGATAGAGTTCGAGGAGGTTGCTGGCTCGTTGAGAAGAGGTTTCTCAGAAGCCTTTCATGTCAACCTCATTGAAGGAGATCTAACTGAGACGGAAGTAACGCTTGCCGAAGAGTTGAAAGCTACAAAATACAGGTCTCACGCTTGGAACTATGGTGCCCAAGAGTCGAGTGAGAAAGTGGGAAGTTGCTATAGACACGGACAAACCCTTGATAGCTCTTGACTGACCTAGCATATCGAGCTGGTGAGAGGCATGATACTAGAGCAGATACCTGTTGGCGAACTAAGAAATTTCAGTTATGTCATAGGAGATGAGGAGAGAAGACTGGCCGCCGTTGTCGACCCAGCTTGGAACGTTCCAAAGATCCTAGAAATCATCAAGAAGAACCAATTGATGGTGAGATATGTTATCAACACGCACACACATCACGACCATGTTTCCGGTAACGATTTGATCGTTTCTGAGACGGGAGCCAAAATTGTGATGCATGCTAAAGCAAAACTGCGAAAAGATGTGTCTGTGGAAGATGGTGACGTCATCAGTTTAGGGAAGGTTCAAATAAAGGTGATCCACACGCCCGGCCATACACCTGAGAGCATTTGTCTCATAGTTGACGGCACTCTAATAACTGGAGACACCCTTTTCGTTGGTGAATGTGGAAGGACCGATCTGCCGGGCGGGAACGCAGCAGACATGTACAACAGCCTCTTCAACAAGATAATGTCGCTCGATCGAGACCTAAAAGTCTACCCAGGCCACGACTATGGCGACAGACCATGTTCGACGCTCGGTTACGAAGTTGAAACCAACTACACCCTGAAACCAAGGACAGTCGAAGAGTTCCTAAAGTTCATTTCGGAGCCTTGACGCCTATCTCACCAAGAGTCACGCCACGTGGCATTACACTGCAGACACCGGTACACGGCACCAGACCTTTCTTGGGCGATTCCAGCATGGTCTCCAACAGTTTGAACGTTGACCCTTGTTGCCTTATTATGTCCACATTTAGGGCAGACGCGATCGACAAACTCAGGTCTTCTCTCTATGACGTGTATAGCTTTCTCCAATGTCGATCTAGAGGTAACAATAGTCTTCGATTGCGGGGTCGATTTGTACCCACACTTGTAGCATCTGGCAACTACGACGTCTCCCTCCTTGGCTATGAACAGAGCTAAGCGGCAGTTTGGGCAGAATTGCACCATAAAAGTCCACCAGCCAAGGTCTAAAGGCCGAAGTTGTTGTTAGAAGTGCGTTTTCGATAATCGAGCCAAACCTCGCACATAGAGAAGAGAATCATCAAACAATAAAGCCATTCAACGATCAATGCCTAGGCGAACTGATGTCGGTCCCTACTATCCTATCTAAACTCCAGCGACTTCGCAGCTATCAAGGTTTGCGTTTCCCTTATTCCCGGAATTGGGCGCAGGCCGTTGTATACAAAGCCCTCTAGATCATCGGGGTTGGTCATCTGGACCTTTACGATAACGTCATAGTCACCGTAAAGCGTTGCTACCTCGCGAATAGGGTACTTGTTCTTTAAGTCTCGTATCTTGGCGAAGACTTCAAGATCCTTTCCGGTTTGGACCTTTATCAGAACGTACGCCCTGTACTCTTCTCCTTGGTGCAAAGGCGCCTCCTACCTCTTCGATAGATTGATTGCAACCGGATATAAAAAAGGTGTATATCTGCGCTTGGCTTCACTTCATAGGTCGTTTCATCAGAGCGCAAGAACCGATAGACGTCTAGGAGAAGAATTCTTAACATAGTCAGTGCATAGACCGAGACTGGATTCCGCCTGAGGGCCGATCAAGTTCGTTGGTTCTGGGAGCATTTCGCAGCCACGTGATTTGGGTTTCGTTGTCGGTCACTATCATCCTAGGAACCATTCCATCTATCTCATGCAGTGAATCTGGGGATTTGCACGTGACGATCCAACCCGACTTATCCAACAACATTTCCATAATGAGAAACAATGATGATGCAAGCATCGAACAGCCGACAGTCGTGACTTCTGGGCATAGAATTGATACGAAATACCCCACTGACGAACGTGGGCTATTGAAATTTGACCTCTCTAGCCTGCCCGAGGGCTATCGTGTAAAGGAGGCCGTACTTTCCCTCTATGTTATTGGCGTCTACACCTGGGACGGCTCGGCATGGATCCCTGAAACCGAACTTTTTAGAACGATAGAACTTCGTGCGATCACAACTGACTGGCTTGGGTGGAGCTTTACCTACTGGACCTACGCCACATTTCCTCATAAGCCTTGGAAGAATCCTGGGGGAGACTTTGCTCCTCCGACCGATGTCGTCAGAAGGGAAACGCCTGGAACATGGAACAGTTGGAAGGTGACAACAGATGTCAGGGCTTGGTATGATGGAAAGAAGCCGAATTATGGTTGGCTACTCAAGGATGCGAGTGAGGGGGACAAGGTGGGCTGTAGGGTTGAGTACATGAACTGGTTCTATGTCTACGACATTAGCCTTTCACCGAAACTGGAGGTCAGATTAGAACAAGAAACAGCTACGCAAGTTTCATATCCAGAATGGTTTGCCGCGTCAATGGTCGCCGTCTCTGTAGCCGCGATAGTAGCATTCAGGCGCAAGCTATTTCCGCTGAAACTTTCATCCAAATCCATTAGTAGATAACAGCTTCTCGAGAATCGGAAAGCTTTATTCTTGCAACTATGGAATAATCAGCATCGTGGTGTATGTTTGTGTACCAAGCTTGGCCATACCCGGTCTTTTATTACCCGAGCTATGTATACGCACCCTTAAGAACTTACGCATGCCCCTACTGTGGAACGATTCTCGCTTGGCTGCCTCCGAGCAGATGGTTCTGTCCTTACCACGGGATAATATCAAAGTGGAAATTCCGGTTTATCTGAGGGCTCAGAGAACCGCCGCTTACCTCTTCCTCAAGGTTTCTGTCAGAAAGAGGGGCAGTGATCCTCTAGTCCTCAAGTGTAGATAGGTCTCCGGTCGGAAGTCCGAGTTCCCAAGCTTTTAGAACCCTGCGCATGATCTTTCCGCTTCGGGTAACTGGAAGTTTGTCCCTGAACTCGATTTCTCTCGGATAGGCATGGGCGGCTAGACGCTTCTTTACGTGTTCCATTAGCTCTCTCTTCAGTTCTTCTGATGGAGAGTAATCCTGTCGCAGCTGGACGAAAGCTTTTATGATCTCGCCTCTCATGGGATCTGGTTTTCCAATCACGCCGGCCGCTGCTACTGCTGGATGTTCGACCAGGCAGCTCTCAACCTCGAAGGGCCCCACTCGTTCGCCCGCGGTCTTTATCACGTCATCTATTCGTCCTTGGAACCAGAAATAGCCATCTTTGTCCAGGTATGCAGAGTCACCTGTTAGGAACCAACCCGGTATCTTGAAGTACTCTTTGTATTTGCCTTCCATATACTCTTTCCACTGGCCTCTCCAGATATTCCTCATCATCGAAGGCCAGGGAGGCTTGATCACTAGGTTTCCGATCAAGCCAGGAGACACAGGGTTTCCTCTATCATCAACTACCGAGGCAGTGATTCCTGGAAACGGTTTTCCCATGGATCCAGGTCTAATTGGCAGGCAAGGATAGTTGCAGATGAGCATCTGTCCGGTCTCGGTCATCCACCAGTTGTCGTGGATCGGAAGGCCGTACACCTCCGGCGTTATTCCCCATCGGATTACTTCAGGGTTAAGGGGCTCGCCTACACTACAGATATGACGGAGACTACTCAAGTCATGTCTCTTGATTACCTCTTCACCTGCTGCCATGAGCATTCTCAGGGCTGTGGGAGCTGTATACCACACGGTAACCTTGTAGTTCTCTATCACTGAGTACCATTTGTCCGCGTCAAACCTCCCGTCGTATACGACCTGTGACGCTCCATTCAGCCAAGGCCCAAAGATTCCATAGGACGTGCCGGTAACCCATCCGGGGTCTGCGGTGCACCAGTAGATGTCATCTTCTCTAAGGTCAAGTACCCATTTGGCCGTCAAGTATTGTCCGATCATCGCGTTATGAACGTGAAGTATTCCTTTCGGTTTCCCCGTCGTTCCAGAGGTATAGTGAAGTAGGTGCGGTGTCTCTCGATCCACCCATTCCGTCTCAAGCTTTTCAGAGGCTTTCGCTATTTCAACTTCATAGGTCACGTCGCTTTCCTTCAACGTATCAGGGGCCGCTCCAACCATTACTACATGTTCCAGATCTGGGAGGTCCCTTCTAGCTTCGTCGACAACAGCCTTCAGGTGCGGTTGAGTTATCAGAATCTTGGCGGCGCTATCCCAGAGTCTATCTCTAATGGCTTCCGATCGGAAGCCTCCAAAGAGCGGACCGTATATGCACCCTAGCTTCATGCTTGCCATAATCGAGATATACAGCGCTGGAACTCGGGACATGAACTCGAATATCCTATCGCCCTTCTTGGCCCCGAGTTTCTTCAAAACGTTTCCAAACTTGTTAGAGAGCAGCATCATTTCCTGGAAGGTGTACTTTTCACTCTGGCCCTCAGCCCCCTCCCAATACAGAGCCACCTTGTTTCTACGCCATGTCGCCGCATGCCTATCTATAGCCTCGTGTGCAATGTTCACCTTCCCGGTTAGGTACCAATCAAACTCTTTCTCTACATCTTTCCAACTAAAACTTCTACATGTCTCTTCATAGTTCTCCAAGTTACCTTTGTATGACTTTACGATCTCTTCGACCTTGTGCTTCATGTTGCCGCTCGGTCTTTGAAAGAGCTCATCGACCGTTGATTTCATAAGGCTTGCCTCTTTGCTATTTCTGCTCTCTAACTAATAGAGAGCCGACATAATATAGCTGGGACATTTATAACATAGCAGGTATTATCGTATATGCACCGCGCACTTGGTTTTGATTTTCTCCATCATCGAACAATATTGCTTGGCGTTTTGAGGCGTAGTGAGAAGATTGAGTACGAGACGTTGCTCGAGATAGATTACTTGGCATGTATTTCCACTATATCACCATCTTTGAGATAGTGGCTCAATCCGACTCTTTCCCCGGCATATTTGCTACTCGGCCCCCAGATACGTGCGTATCGAAAGTTACTGTATAGTTGACTGTGGATACATTGAGCGAGATCTCCGACCCTGGTCCCTTCGCTCATGATGAACGGCTCTTTTGAGGCTTTAGAATCATTGGGCTCCTTTGTGTACACTCTCATTAGCCCTAAAGTCTTGAAGGCCACTCTTCCCAGGTCGGATAAACCTTTCCCCGTCAAGCATGATACGCTCACGATAGGTAGCTTGTCACGTACAGCAGTACGCAGTCTATCTAGCTCTTGCTTAGACTCTACAACATCCGCCTTGTTCGCAACAATGAGAGCGGGCTTATGGATCATGACGCTTTCCAGTATGGCATCTTCGACATTGCTTATTCGAACAGAACCCCTTATCTCAACGACAGCGTTTTTGACGCCATAGCTTTCCAGCAGTTTCTTTATATCTTCAAGGTTGCAATCGACGAGAGATCCACGCACGACTAGATGAATCCCTTGAATTGTTGCTTTCCGGTCGATCTCAATATCGCTCGAGGGTTTTTCAAGCGAGATTCCTGAATTTTCCAGTTCCCGCTTGACCGTTTCAAACTGCCCAACAGAATCTTGGGAAAGATCGACCGTTATTATCAGCGCATCAGCTTTTCTTGCTAAGCCCATTACTAAGGAGCCCAAGCCTATGCCTCTTGAGGCGCCATCAAGAAGAGCCGGAGCTTCAACCAACTGGAACTGGACATCTTCATAAGGAAACATTCCAACTGTTGGCTCCGTTGTGGAAAATTCAAAGCCGGCAATGACAGGCTTCGCGTTTGTCAAGGCTGACAAAAGGGAACTACGACCTGTTTTTGTTGGGCCGATTATCACAAGTTGCGCTGCGCCTGTCTTAGTTATGAAATCTCTAACGGCCGATCCGAATGCTCTCCGTTTCCTTCCACTTTCAATATCGAGTTTGAGTGTTGAGATCTTGTGCTTGACTTGTGCTCTGAGCCTCTCATTTCCTTTGTGTTTGGGGACCGAAGACAAGAACTCCTCCAAGGCCGACAGCTTCTCCTGAGCAGTCTTAGCCATAAGCACCTTGTTCCATTTGCCTTTAGCTTCAGAGGAAAGATTCGCTGGCACGCAGACACCTGATAAGTACATCGACAGAGGTGCAATCTAGGGCCTACATGTTTACAAAAGCTCTCCATTCGCTTCAGGAGGTCGAAAGCGTTCTAGCTCGTTCACGGAACCCTTTGTTGGTTTTCTCATATTTGAAGTAGAAGGCCTATCGATCGACGATAGCGTCCGGTATTGGAGTAGTTATTACCAGAAATATTTAATCACAGTTAGACATGGGCTAAACCATCGAATTGGACTCTATTTGTTGGCTTCTGCAGGACACTCGTCAAAGCCATTTCTGAAGAGTGGTCTGTAGGTTGGACCGTAGATTATGAGCCCGTCTTTTCCCTCATAGTCAAGCCTTCTAATGACAACCTCAAGTTTCATGCCTGGCCTTAAATCTCCCATATGGCAGTCGACCAGAATCACTTTCCCTTCCTTGATCATGTCATAGTTAGGCTTCAACCTCTGCTTGAATGGAAGTCTCTCAAACGATTTCACTTCCGCATTTACCGGGAAGGTCTTCGTCGTGCTGGGTCCTTCACATTCGCTTTCTAGACACTGCGGTCGTGTCGGATAGTAGATTCTCTTACATCCATCACACATGAGAGTCTGAATAATCTCATTTCCAATTGTTTCAGTCTCAGCAACTATCCTGGGGAATGCGAGGCGTCTCTTGACTTTCCTCAAGCGTTCTCTGAGATGGTCTTGGTATTTTTCCAAACGGATCTCAACTTTACGATCAACATAATCTTGAACTGTTGGAGCTCTACGCGGTTTTTTCTTCAGTTCGTCTTTTACACTCAGCCAAGTAGCTATAGCATAGGCGCCTGATCCATACGACACAGCAAGAATATTCTCACCCGGGCTTGACCTGTCAAGTATTGAGGCTAGAGCGATCGGCGTTGAAGCAGCGTACGTGTTTCCAGTATCGAGAACCCTGAGCCAAGGCTTAACCTTTCGTTCGATATCTTCAGGAGTGAGTTTCATCCGATCAGAAATATCCGAATCATCGACCCAATCAGCGCTTAGGTTCACGAGAGCTCTGCAGGTCTTGAGAGGCATGTAACCCGACGGTTGGTGGAATGTTATGTTGTCAAAATCCGAGATCTTCAGATTCGGGTTACGTTTCAGAAGTGTTTGAATGGCTCCTATAACGTGTCTCATATAGGCTTCGACTGTTGTCTTGCCAAAATGTTTAGGAACAGCCGCTTCGTCTCTACGCCAGAAGTCCATTGTGAGAGAAGAGTAAGGAGCCATATCCTCGATCGAGGCTATGACATCTTTCTTCCCGATGACATATGCCGCTGCTCCGGCCCCAGCAGCGTACTCAAGAGGGTCGCCTTCAGGAGCCTGCGCGATGTCGGTGCCTATCGCAAGGCCGTACTCCATCTCGCCTGCGTTGACCTGTGCTCTCACGAAATCCATGCTCTGCATTCCAGCATTGCATGCGCCCTCTATATCGGATACAAAAGCCTCATTTCCAACTCCTATGAAAGATGCGACATGTCTAGCAGTGGAGCCGACAGCGTACGGTTTTGACTCTGACCCAACAACCACGCTTCCTATCTTTCTTGTATCGATCCCCGACATCTTCAAAGAGTTCTCTGCTGCTTCAGTTGCCATAGTTATGGCATCTTCAGAGAAATCAGCGATGGACTTACTTCTCAGCAGTAGGCCGTTTCTAACCTTGTCGAGAAACTCGTCTAAATCCTTGCGCCTTCCCTCCCGCGCCCTGACAATGTACTCAGTCTCTATCCTCTCGCACGGTATGTATACTCCGTATCCAACTATGCCTGCGCTGCTGTTTGACATGAATAACACTCTCCAACCGTGCAGAAATAACCGTGTGATAGACGGCTCTTCAAGTTATATAAACAGTGCCTGAACCGTTAACTTCACGTTCACCCGAGTTTGGTTCAAAGGGACATTTGTAATCGAGAGGATTTGAGAAGATAGGAACCTCAGCGTTAGAAAGGCTTTACTGTTTCTTACCGCACTTGTCGCAGAAGACTGAGCCAGCAGGTATGTCAGACCCGCAGTTGAAACAGAAACTTACAGTGCTCGGTCCGGGTTCTGATGGAGTCTCCACGCCCTTTCTTAGATCGTGTTTTTTTATATAGTCATGTATCCCCTTCGTGATTTCTGCGTAGCTAGCCAGACTTCCCTGATCTTTTCCAATAACCTTAGACAGGTTCTCATCCATCAGGATCGTCTTCTTCTGCAGAGCGCTCAAAGCGGTTCACTGCCTACTCCTCTTCTCCTGGCGTCTATTTAGAATTTTCCGGAGAACGGGTCTTTGAATCGTCGAAACTGGCATCCGTTTGAAAGCAAACCCGAAATGGATCAGTCAATTGGCGAGTCGCTACGAAGTCTTGGACACTTTCTATACGCGTCCGGGGACGGCACTCTTGGACTCATGCTGTCTGCTTAGTTTGCAGGGGCTCACTTCAGAGGGTTAGTCCATTTCGCCAAATGATTAGACCACGAGTCAACTCTAATCTGCAGAAGATCCGCTGTCTTATTGTCGTGTTCCACATCGCGGGCAGAACATCGCCCGAACTGGTATAGGTGTGCCGCAGTTCATACAGTACTTTGCCGATAGGGGAGGTTCGCGAGGAGCGGGAGGATATGACGACGGGGTGTAAGTTGGCGCCGGCAGTGGGGGATATGTAGGTGGCGGCGGTGGAAGAGAAGGATATTCCCCTCTAGGTTTCACGACAATAGTCTTTGCAACCCTATCCCCGAGTCTCTGTTTCTTCTCAGATCGAAACATCAATATGACTCCGATCAGGTACAGAAACGGTAAAGCATCGATAAACCTCAGAAGATTTCGAACAGCAGCTGCGCTGAAGCTGCAAGGACTACCGTCCTCTTTCAAGACTTTCACTTTGAAGATCATCTTTCCTGCCGTTGCTCCAAGAAAACTCTCCATAAGAGTGAAGTACGCGAAGACTGCCCCGATCATGATTAGTGGCAAGAAACCAAAGTCCAGTTCTGTTCCCAAGGACAAGTGAATGCCCGCGGCATTGATCAAGAGTCCAACCAGTAGCGATACAATAAATGTGTCAATTAGCTGGGCTACAAACCTGATTCCGATTCCAACATACTGAAATCCAAGGTGAGTCAGGGTTCCTCACCCTTTAACTATATAGAGCCGCCCTGCTAGGCCCATCTTACATCAGCCTTCCTGACTAGTCCATATATGGTGGCCACAGCTCCGACAGCAATCAGTGGGTATCCGTAGCTGTTGAGTGTTCGATCCTCAACTATTTGCTGATAGATCTCCGTGTACTGAGCTAGTGCTGAGAAGGTTACTTCTTTCTTGTAAAGTGTTTCATAGCTGTTGTCGAAGACGAAATAGTACATACCATCATGACGCGTAACGAAGGACGACTCCAGTTGGCTCACCTGTAGCTTCTGTATAATATAGTCTACGCTTCTCTCGCCGCTCTTATACTTCTGAAAGTTAGTATCGTCCATAACGTAGAAGTTTATGTCTCCAGATTCATTGCTGGAAGGCATAGCTACGGATCCGGAACACAGAATGGTCCAATTTGCTTTCAACTCTGAGCCTTTATAGGCGACGTCGCCAACAGTCAATACTGACCTGTCAAAAAGCACACTTGTCTCAATTCTAGGCACATCGATCGTTTGCGATCG
>Ga0129297_10001257_pt1 | contig 12733 bp, 10 predicted proteins | sample I18A1metaG_FD_94708 | JGI IMG/M metagenome (GOLD analysis project Ga0129297, IMG submission 94708) | Lake sediment bacterial and archeal communities from Gulf of Boni, Indonesia to study Microbial Dark Matter (Phase II) - ​I18A1 metaG | ecosystem: Environmental > Aquatic > Freshwater > Lake >... | reverse complement strand
GCATGTTTCACGACAGCGGCGTGTAAGAATAGGAGATAGGGGGATAGATGAGATGGTGGGGATGAAAAAATTGTGGATTTCTTTCTGAACAATCATTCTGAGGGCGAGTAATTGCTCTTTTAATCAATACGCCCTCCCTCTGCCTCTATCTCTTCCATCGCCGTTCGCCGTCGTCTCTTCATCCCCTTTGAAAGGCGTCCTCACGGAAAGCGCTCTTCCACGGGCATGTTTCACGGCAGCGGCGTGTAAGAATAGGAGATAGGGGGATAGATGAGATGGTGGGGATGAAAAAATTGTGGATTTCTTTCTGAACAATCATTCTGAGGGCGAGTAATTGCTCTTATAATCAATAAGCCCCCCCAACGCCTCTATCTCTTCCATCGCCGTGTGCCTTTATCTCTTCAATCCCCCTTGAAAGGCGCCTCCACAGAAAGCGCCTTTTTACGGGCATGATTTACGGCAGCATCCCGATCGCCTGCTCCAGCTTCGCCATCGTGTCCTCGTGGAAGCCTATCTCCTGGAAGAGAATGTTCCCGTACTGGTCCACGAGGAAGGTGGAAGGGAGGCTCTTGGCGGGATTGTACTTGGTGATGGCGACATGGTACACGTCCAGCAGGAAGTCGTGGCTCACGCCGATCTTCTTCATGAAGCCGGCCGCCTTATCCTTCGCCTTGCCCTCGCCGTCGTTCAGGTCCGCGGTGATAAGGATGAGCTGGAGGTTCTTCGCCTTGCCGTATTTCTTTTCCATGTCCACCAGGAGCGGCACGTCCTTTTCGCAGGGCTTGCAGTAGCTCGCGAAAAACGAGATGATGAGGTTGCCCTTGAGTGATGACTTGAAGACCATGCCACCCTTGTCGCTTTCCAGCGCGAAACCGGGCGCGGTCTGCGCATGGGCGAGTCCCGCGAGGAACGCGAAAATCGTTACGATCAGCAGCGCCTGGAGTTTCCTTTTCATCACTGGTGCTCCTTTAATCGGTTGGTTCGGAATGCCTGCCGCGGCAGGTGAACGCCGATACCATACGATGTGCCGTGGAAAAATCAATTACTTTATTGGAATGGAAGATGACTATACCGGCTAAAATAGAAGCGGGCCGACGGAAAGGCAATGAGTATGCGTCATCCTTCAGGTTCACCGGACAATTATTAAAAAAGCGGCGTGTTCGCTCGCATACTCGTCCGGGCATGCGGGCGAACTTGGTTGCTACCCTATCTTCCCCTCTCCCCTCAGCGCCGCCTTGAGCTCCTTCTTCAAAATCTTTCCCAGGATGTTGCGCGGGAATTCGGTGCGCATGTCCACGTACCTGGGCACCTTGTACGAGGCCATGTTTTCCTTGCACCACCCTCGGAACTCCTCGGCGGTGAGCGCCGCGCCTGGCTTCAGGATGAGGCAGGCCATGACCTCCTCCCCGTAGATCTCGTCCTTCGCGCCCACCACGGCGACGTCCTGGACGGCTCGTGGCCGCGCATGATCTCCTCGAGCTCCTTGGGATAGATGTTTTCGCCGCCGCGGATGATCATCTCCTTTTTGCGGTCGACGATGAAGAGGTAGCCGTCGGCGTCCTTGTACGCCATGTCCCCGGTGTGAAGCCACCCGCCGCGAAGCGTTTCCGCCGTTTCCGCGGGCTTGTTGAAGTAGCCCTTCATCACGTTCCCCCCGCGGATGACGATCTCGCCCACCTCGCCGGCGGGAAGCTCCCGGTCCTCGTCGTCGAATATGCTCACCTCGCTGTCCGCGAAGGGGATGCCAATGGAGCCGATCTTACGCACGCCGTCGATGGGGTTCGCGGTCGCGCCGGCGGTTCCCTCGGTGAGGCCGTAGCCCTCGATGATGATCATGTTGAAGCGCTCCTCGAACCTGCGGATGGTCTCCACCGGCATGGGGGCCGCGCCGCACACGCCGTAGCGCAGCGAGCTCACGTCCACGTCGCCCGCGGGCGTGGCGAGGAGGATCTGGTAGACCGTGGGCACGCCGCTGAAGATGGTCACGCGGTACTTCGCCACGCACTCCCAGAACTCGCTCGCGCTGAAGTTTTTCCTTAAAATAATCTGCGCGCCCGCGCACATCGGGGCGCACCCCGTGATGACGAGCCCGTTCACGTGGAAGAGCGGCAGGAAGCACATGACCACGTCGTTTTCGCGGATGTTCGCAAGCCTCCCGGCCTGCGCCGAGTTCGTCAATATATTTCCATGCGAGAGGAGCACGCCCTTGGGATTGCCGGTGGTGCCGGACGTGTAGACGATCGTGGAGACGTCGTCGGGCGCGCACGCGGGCAGGTCCGGCTTTCCCTTTGCCGCGATGAACCCCTCGAAGTCGATGCAGTCTTTCCCCGCGCAGTCCCTCCCTATGACATGCTTCAGTGCCGGGGAACCCGCGCGGATCTTCTCGAGGTGGCCCCAGTAGGCCGCGTCCACGAACACCGCGACCGCGCCCGAATCGTTGAACAGGTACGCGATCTCCTTCGTCTGCCACCAGCAGTTGACGGGGCCGGCTATGGCGCCCAGCTTGATGATGCCAAAGTACGTGAAATAGAACTCCGGCGAATTGTCCATGAGCAGGCACACGCGGTCCCCCTTCTTCACGCCAAGCCCTTGAAGGGACTTCGCGATCGCGTCGCTCTTCTCGTCCAGCTCGCGGTAGGTCACGTCGCGGTCGTAGAAGCGGATTACCGTCTTGTCCGCGTACGCGCGTCCCTGGGTCTTTATCATCTCTCCGATACTCTTGAATTTCAGTTCCATGAGCGGGCTCCTTATGTTATGAATACGGGGAAAATCCCAGTGCATGCCGGCCCCCTGTGTTGGTTGGACATTTAATCAATTATTTTCAGCATGTCAATCAGAAATAGCGCATTCCTCAAGGCGCTCGCGGATGCCGGCGCTGCCGGGCGGCATGCGGTAAAAATCATGATTTTCCGGGAATTTTTCTTGACGAAAAGGAACGGGGTGGTTTTCTTGAACATGGGTATAAAACAAATGTTTAAAACTATTGAATAAAACAGTGGTATTGAACATTTGTGTCAATCATGAGTGAAGGAGACAGTAATGAAAAACAACGCCTGCCGCAGCCTTGCATGCGCCCTTCTCGTGTTCGGGCTTGTGTTCGCGGAGGTCCTGCCGCACCCGGCCGTCGCGGAGCAGAAAGAGAAGGCGGAAACCGGGGAACAATCCGCGGAGAGTGCCGATGAGCGCAAGGAATGGGGATTCCTCCCGTTCGCGCTTCCCTTCTACCTGCCCGAAACGAGCGTGGGCCTCGGATGGGCATTTCTCGTCTACCACAACCAGGACCTTTCGGATCCTTCGCTCAAGCCGGACGAGTACTCGGTGTACGGCGCGATTACAATAAGGAACCAGCAGTCGGTGGGCATCTCCTCCGACCAGTACTTTGGCGGAAACCGCTACCGGCTTACGGGGCGGCTGGATTTCAGCCGGTTTCCCAACGTCTTCTGGGGGCTGGGGCCGGATACCAGGAACGGCGACAACGAGGATTTCACCAACATCATGGTGAATTTCCAGGGAAGCTTCGCCGTGAGGCTCGCCGGGAACCTTTATGCGGGGCCCGCGGTGAATCTCCTTTACGACGAGATGATGAAGCGCGAGGAAGGTTCCCTGCTCGATTCGGGGAAAATCCCGGGGGCCGACGGAACGCATGCCTCCGGATTCGGCGCGGTGGTCACCTGGGATTCGCGAGACAGCGTATTCTTCCCTTACCGAGGCCTGTACCTGGACGTGAAGGGACTGGTCCATTACGACGAGGCGGGAAGCGAGTACGATTTCCGTAAAATAGAGGCGGACGCGCGCGCCTTCCTGCGCGTCCACGGCGACATCGTGCTCGCCCTCCAGTCGGTCGCAAAACTTTCCTGGGGAACGGTGCCCTTCCAGTCAATGCCGCGCCTGGGCGGCGACCAGATCATGCGGGGGTATTTTGACGGGCGCTTCCGCGATCGGGACCTCGTCGCCGCGCAGGCGGAATTGCGCTTCCCGCTTTTCTGGAGATTCGCGGGGACGGCGTTCATGAGCGCGGGGCAGGTCGCTCCCTCCCTTCACGAGCTCTCCGCTCGCAACGTGAAGTATGCGGGCGGCGGCGGACTGCGCTTCATCGCGGAAAAGTCCGAGCACATCGCGCTCAGGCTCGACGCGGGCGTGGACCGCGACGGCAACGTGAATTTCTACGTGATAATCAAGGAAGCTTTCTAGGCTGGGGAGGCGCGTCATGATGAAGCTAGTGGAATTTTTCGTGGAAAACCACCGGATCACCAACATGATCGTCGCGCTCGTGTTCATGGCCGGCGTGTTCTCCATGTTCACGCTCACGCGAGAGGAGATGCCGCACATGAGCATGTATGTGATGAGGGTGACCACGGTGTATCCCGGCGCCTCGCCGGAGGACGTGGAGATCAACGTCACGAGCAGGATCGAGGACCAGCTGCGCGGCGTGCGCAATGTCCGTGCGCTCACGAGCGTTTCCATGGAAGGGATGTCCGTCATCGCGGTCCGCATAGACGAGGAGGCGAAGAATCCCGAAGCGATCAAGGCGGACATCCGGGAAGCGGTCGCGCGCGTCACCGGCCTTCCGGAGCAGGTGAACTCCCGCCCGCGCATCGAGGAGGTCACCAACGAGTACCCCGTTCTTGAGCTCGCCGTCCAGGGAGAGGCCGGAGAGCTGGAGCTGAGGGCGCATGCGCGCGCGCTCGAATCGCGCCTGCGCGAGGTCCCCGGGGTGGGCACCGTTGAAAAGATTGGCTACCGGAAGCGCGAGGTGATGATCGACGTGCGCCCGTCGGACCTCCGTCGCGACCGCGTCGCCATCGCCGACGTGGTGGACGCAATCCGCGCGCGTAACGTCCGCCAGAGCGGCGGCTCGCTCGAATCCTACACCGACGACCGGACCGTGCTCACCATGGCCGAATACGAACGGCCCTCGCAGGTGGGCGAGGTCATCGTGAGCGCGAATTTCGAGGGATTCCGCGTGCGGCTCATGGACATTGCCGCGATACGCGACGGGTTCGAAGAGCCGGTGGTGCTCTACCGCGGGAACGGGAAACCCGCGATCGCGCTCCTGGTCACGCGGCAGGAGGGGGCCGACATACTCTCGCTGAGCGATCGCACCAGGGAGGCGGTGGACGCTTTTCGCGCAACGCTCCCGGCGAGCGTCCGCGTCGAGGAGATGTACGATTTCTCGTTCCTCACCCGCAGCATGCTCGACAGCATGGCGACAAACGCGCTCATCGGCTTTGTGCTGGTGTACATGGTCATGTTTTTCATGCTTGACCGCGTGAGCGGCTTCTGGGCGGCGTTCGGGATTCCTTTTTCGATTTTCGGAACCATGGGGCTCATGGCGCTTTTCGGGATGACCCTGAACATGGTCTCGCTCGCGTCGATGGTCATCGTGCTGGGGCTGCTGGTGGACGATGCGGTCGTGATCTCGGAAAAGATCTATCTCTACAAGCAGCGCGGCATGCCCCCGGTGCGGGCGACCATGGAGGCCATAAGGCGCATGGCGCTCCCGGTCACCGCGGCGGGCCTCACCATAATCGTTTCGTTCCTTCCCATACTTTTCATCCCCGGGATCATGGGGCGCTTCATGCACCAGATTCCCATCGTCATCGCGATGATGTTCGTGAGCTCGCTCATCGAGGGCTTCTTCTTTCTGCCCGCCCACGTGTGTCACGCGCAGGCGCGCCCGGTGGAGCCCCGCCATCTTCGCTGGCTCGAGCACTTGAAAAAGGCCTATGCGCGGCGTCTCGAATGGGCCATACGGAACCGTAAGAAGTTCATTGGCGCCTCGCTCGCTTTTCTCGCGGCCTCGTACGCGTCCGCGGCGCTCTTCCTGGACTTCAAGCTCGACGAGGACCAGGACCCCGACATCATCGCGGTCGTCGCCGAGACTCCCGGGGGCACCTCGCTTGCCGCCACCAATGACCTCATGGCCACGGTCGAGGAGGCGGTGCTCGCGGCCGTGCCGCGCGAGTGCATGAAGAACATGGTGACGCAGGTGGGTCATCACAAAATGAACGCCGACTATCTCGCCATGGGCGGCATGCAGCAGAATTACGCGATCGTCATCGTCTATCTCAAGCCGTCGGCGGAGCGGACGGTGCGTTCCGAAAAGATGATGGAAGCGATGAAACCCGTCCTCGCCGGCATTAAAAAAGACCGCGGATTCCAGCGGCTCGACCTGGAGCAGTACGGGTTCGCGGTCGGGCGCGCGGTCGAACTCACGATTATCTCCGATGACGACGCCGTACGCGCACGGACGGAGTCGGACGCGGTTTTCCTCCTGCGCGAAATGGAAGGGGTATACGGCATAGAAACCGACAGCACCCCCGGCAAACCCGAGATGCGGGTCCGCCTGAACCACGAGGCCATGGGACGCGCGGGCCTATCCGCCGTCGACGTCGCGCGCACGATTCGCGCCGCATTCGACGGCATCGTCGCGACCTCCATCCGGCTCGAGGGGGAGGAGGTGGATTTCCGCGTCAGGGTACGGGACGGGCGGAATGACGCCGGCCGCATACTGGGGCTCCCGGTTTCGAACGCGGAGGGGAGGCTCGTTCCCCTGTCTCTCGTCGCGCACCTCGAGGAGCACCAGGGCGCGCCGGTGCGCTACCACTACGCCGGAAGGCGCGCCGTCACCGTGCGCGCGAGCGTGGACGAGGCGAAGAACACGCCCGCCGCGGTGAATGCCCTGTTGAAAAAACGCCTCGGGGAGTCCGCGAACGGTGTGGCGGGGCTCACCGTGAAGTATGGCAGACAGGAAGAGGAGGCGTCGCTCAGCATGAAGGGGTTCTTCCTGGCGATGGGAGTGGCTCTTGCCGCCATGTATGTTCTCCTGGTGATGCTTTTCCGCTCCTATCTGCAGCCCGTGCTAACGATGACGGTGATTCCCTTTGCGCTGGCGGCCGTGTTCCTCACGCTGATCGTCCATGGAATGCCGCTGCTCTTTGTCTCGCTTGTGGCGATGATCGGCCTCCTGGGAGTGGTGCTGAACGACTCGATCGTGATGATCGACCAGCTTAACCGGGAATGCCCGTCGCGCGAGCCGGTCGCGATCGCGGCCGCGGCGACGGAACGCGTGAGGCCCATTCTGCTCATCTCGCTCACTTCGTTCGTGGGGCTCGTGCCCACCTCGTACGGCGTGGGCGGCGATCTTCCGGTGATGCGCCCCCTCGTGCTGTGCATGGGGTGGGGCGTGCTCTTCTGCACCGCCGTGACGCTCTTTTTCATCCCGGTCCTGTACTCCTTCGTGAAGGGCGGCAGGGAAGATGAGGCGCCGATTCCCGTCGGGGACGGCGCGCTTCCCGCGGCGCAGGCGCCCGCCGGACCCCGCAAAAAAACGCGGGCCGGAAGGAGGACGTCATGAAAGACGAACGGGGATCGATGCGCCGGCTGATCCGGATTGCCCTGGCATGGGCGTTCTTCTGTATGGCGGTAATGCTCGTCCTCATCCCGGAGTTCCCGTCCATCGTGAAAAAAGGCGCCGCGCGTGCCGTGAAACCCGCCGCCGCGGTCGCGGCGCCTTCAGTCGAAAAGGCGCCGTGCGGATTCCGCGCGGAAACGCGGGTCGAAAGGAGGATGCCATGAATCGCGAAAAAGGAAAATACCGGGGGCCGATCTGCCTTCTGCTGGCGGCGGCGCTTTTCTGGCCGTTACGTGCGTTTCCGGAGGAACGCAATGATCCCGCGCCGATGCGCCTGGATATCCGGGGCGTGCTCAGTCGTTTCATGGATGCGAACAGCGACGTGAGGACGGCGCTCATCGAGTACGGGGGCGCCGGGGAAGCGCTCCTGAGGGACGGCGCGAAGTACGACACGCAGCTCGTCGCCGGCGCGGAGGGGGGACGAAGCATTGCCTACAACATGTTCACCCGCTCCGGTGACGGCGTGGGCTCCGCGCGCGGATACGGGGGCGTAGAACAGCGCCTGGCTACCGGCACGACGCTCAGGGCGACCGTGAACGGTACGTATACGGTGATGCCCTCGACCAGGATAGCGGTGGGAGGCGAAAACTTTGAATTCGGGGGAAACGTGTACAACGCCCAGGTGCGCGTGGAGATCGCGCAGGAGCTGCTTAAAAACTCCTTCGGACGGGACGACCGCCTGGAGAAAAAGAGCGCCGGGTACGGGGCGCAGATCGGGGAGACGCTCGTCCGCGCCAGGCTCGCCGCGCTGGTGGCCGATGCGGTGCAATCCTGTTACGAGCTTTCCGATGCGCGCGCGGCACTCGACGCCGTCCGGGCCGACATTCAGAGCACCACGGGCATCCGCGACATCCTGATTCTTAAAGTGAACCAGGGGCTCGCGGGGCCGGAAGAGGCCCACGAGTGGAACTGCAGGCTCTCGCAGGCGCGCATGGCGGCGGCGTCGTCCACGAGGAGGCTCGAAGAGACCAGGGGGGCGCTCCTGCGCATGCTCGGCTATCCGCCGGATGGGGGCATTGAACTTGTCGATTCGCCCGGCGTGAAGCCGCCCGACGTCGCGCTCGAGTCCGCGCTCCGCGACGCGTTTGCGCGCAGGTCGGACTGGCTCGCGCAGAGGCTTGCCGTGGATCGCGCGCAGGCCGGCCTCCAGATAGCCTCCGGAGGAATGCTCCCCTCGCTTACCCTTAAACTGGGCGCGGCGGGGAACGGGTACGATCCTTCCTCCGGGTACGCCGCGCTGCCGCAGGGAAGACGCGACCTGGAATACTTCGTGGGCGCCGAGATGCGCTACCCCCTTGGAGGTACGGACTCGCGGGCCGACGAGGAGCGTGCCGGAAGAAATCTTGAAACGGAGCGGGAATCGCTGAAAAAGATGGAACGCGCCATCCGCGACGAGGTCGCCGGGCGCATACGGGACTGCGCGGCCGCGTACCAGATGTACCGTGACGCGACGGACGCGCGGGAATTCGCGCGCGCGCACTACGCGGAGATTTACCTGCAGTTTCAGCGCGGGAGAATCCAGTCGACCGGTCTCAAGCTCGCGCTCGATACCTTTACGCGGGCCGAATACACGCAGTCACGCGCCCTGCTGGATTACAACCGGGCGCTCCTTATGCGCGATCTCGCGCGGAATACATTCCTTGAGGATCTGGGGGTGGATCTGGACGCGCTGTTGAAGAGGGCCGGACGGGAATAGGCGCGCCCCCGCGCCCCACGCCTTAATCGTTCTTCCATAGATGGTAGAACGCGTTCAGCATGGGGACGAACTCGGCAGTCGCCTTGCGGTGGCCCGCGGCGGTAGGATGGTCGTCGCCGCCCGAATAGTAATAGAGCTCGTCGCCGTGGCCTTCCCGCGAGGGAGAGCCCGTGACGGAGTGCACGATGCTCCCGTCCTCCACCCGGTGGTGGTTGGCGGGGTCGGTGAGCACGTTGTAATAATCGAAGGCCCACACGTTCCTGTGCGTGTACCCGGCCAGCCAGCCGTGCTCGAAGTCGGCGAGCCAGTTCGCGAGCTCGCGGGTGAGCGGGGCGCTGTTGATCGTTATTTCGGGCGGCGGGATGATGAGCACGAACAGCTTGTCGGTGTGCGCCGCGAAATAGGTGAGCAGGCCGTTGTAGATGGCCTTTTCGTCGTCGATCGAGTCTCCCACCTCGCTGTTGGGGAAGCAGGACTTGAACATGATAATCTCGTTTTCCCCGCCGGGGTCGGTAAATGCGTTCGTGTAATCGAAGTTTTCGTCGTTGGCGTAGACATACGGCATTTTAGTTTCGTTGAACCAGTCCGGCCAGTTCCAGGTGTCGGTGGAGCCGCCAAGGTTGTCGCCCGTTTCCGCATTCCAGCCGTAATCGGTCTCGGTGACGTAGTAGTTGTTGTCGTTCAGCGCCTGGCCCAGGTTCCCGGTTCCCGACGCGATCCAGTGGGACCCCGTGCTGTGATGAATGAACACCATGCGCACCGTCGCACCGGGCGCCGACGTGTCGAGGCCGGGACCGGATTCGCCACCGCAGGCGGTGATTGCAAGCAGCGCCAGGGCGGCGCATAGGCACCTTGATCTCATTGTTCCTCCCGGGAAACCGGTGATGACGGCGGATTGGTACATCGGCCCCCCCGCATGAAGAAGGACCGCTATACCTTTAAGTACCGGCTGACCGGGAATGTGCGCAGAAAAAAATCCCGAATCGGAAGCGATGGTGGAAGGGGCGCGTCATCTCTTCATCCCCTTTGAAAGGCGTCCTTGCGGAAAGCGCTCTTTTGTGCGCCTAAAAAAAACGGGAACGGGATAAAAAATAATTGATTAATTCCGGGGCGGGGTTTCCATTTACCTAATCCAATGACTTGATGGAATCATTGGATGGATAATAGACAATAGATTTTGTACAGTGTGCAGGTGCCTTGCGGGGCCCGCACACCCGGTCCCGTTCTCCGTGCCCGCGCGCCAGCAGTGCATTCTATACACAGAAGGAGGAGTTATTATGATTGGGATAACTTCTTACGGAGGTTATATCCCTCGCTATCGCCTGAGCAGGATGCTCATCGTACAGAACATGGCCTGGTATTTCCCGGTGATCATGGCGGTCGCCGGAGGGGAGAAGGCCGTGGCCAACTGGGACGAGGATTCGGTGAGCATGGCCGTGGCCGCGGCGTACGACTGCATGAAGGGAAAGGACAGGAAGGCGCTCGAGGGGCTCTATTTCGCCTCGACCACCATGCCGTTCACGGACCGGATCAACGCCGGGATCGTCGCCACCGCGCTGAACATGCGCGAGGCGAACGCGGTGAACGCGGATTTTTCCGCGTGCATGAAGGCGGGGACCACCGCCGCGATTTCCGCGCTCGACGCTATTGGCGCAGGGACCAGGGACAACATTCTCGTGGTGGCCTCGGACCAGCGCCGCACCAAGATGGCCACGATGCTCGAGATGTTCTACGGCGACGGCGCCGCCGCCGTGCTCTTTGGAAGCGGGGACGTGATCGCCGAATTCAAGGGAAGCTATTCGATCAACTGCGATTTCGTGGACCACTACAAGGGCCATGGCAAGGATTTCGACTACGCCTTCGAGGAGCGCTGGGTGAGGGACGTGGGCTACGGGAAAATCATTCCCGAGGCCGTCAAGGGCTACCTCGCGAAATACGGGATGAAGATTGGCGACTTCAGCAAGGTGATCTACCCCTGCTATTTCTCCGGGACCCACGCGGCAATCGCCAGGGACCTGGGGATCGACAAATCGAAGGTCCAGGACAATCTTCACAACACGTGCGGCGACACGGGAAGCGCGCACCCGCTGGTGCTCCTGGTCGCGGCGCTGGAAGAGGCGTCCCCCGGCGACAAGCTCCTGGTCGCGGGCTTTGGGCAGGGATGCGACGTTCTGGCGTTCGAGGTCACCGACAAGATAAAGTCCCTCAAGCAGCGCACGGGAATAAAAGGATCGCTCGCCAAGAGGGTGGAGTTCACCAATTTCCAGAAGTACGCGAAGTTCAGGAACCTCATCACCGCCGATCTCGGGATACGGGGCGAGGCGAATCCAAATACGGCGCTCACCGTCCTCTGGAGAAAGCGCAAAATGCTGCTCGGTCTCGTGGGGGTGAAGTGCACGAAGTGCGGAACCCCGCAGTTTCCGTCCTACCCCGTCTGCGTGAACCCGGACTGCTGGTCCGCGAACAGCTTCGAGGATTACGAGTTCTCCGACAAGGCGGGAAAGGTCCTCATGTTCACCGGGGACATGCTGTCGGCGTCCGTGGACCCGCCCGCGGTCTACGGGCTGGTGCATTTCGAGGGCGGCGGAAGGAGCATGTTCGATTTCACCGACTGCGACCTGAGCCAGGTGAAGGTGGGCGTGAGCACCAGCATGGCGTTCAGGCTGAGGCAGGTCGATTCCGTGCGCGGTTTCACGGGATACTTCTGGAAGGCGGTTCCCCAGACGGAAGGAGGAGGTGCGTGATGGGCAAAGGAATCAGGGACAAGGTCGCGATCCTGGGCATGGGCTGCTCCAAGTTCGGGGAACGATGGGAGGACGGGGCTGACGACCTCATGGTCGAGGCGTTCCAGGAGTGCATCCAGGACGCGGGGATCGAGAAAAAGGAGATCCAGGCCGCGTGGCTCGGGTCGTGCTTCGACGAGATCAGCATAGGCAAGAGCGCGGTCCCGGCCTCGGTGGCGCTGCGACTTCCCAACATCGCGGTCACGAGGGTGGAAAACTACTGCGCGAGCGGCACCGAGGCGTTCCGGGGCGCGGTGTACGGCGTGGCGTCGGGAGCGTACGACATCGCCCTCGCGATTGGCGTCGAGAAGCTCAAGGACATTGGCTACGGCGGGCTGCCGGAGTTCAGCTCCGCCATGGGATCCCTCAACCAGCTCTGGATGGCGAACTTCACCGCGCCCGGAGGGTTCGCGATGATGGCCACCAGCTACGCGGCGAAGTACGGACTCGACATCAACGAGATCAAGCGGGCCATGGCGCATATCTCGGTCAAGAGCCACGCCAACGGCGCGCTCAATCCCAAGGCGCATTTAAGGAAACCGGTCACCGAGGACCAGGTCATGTGCTCGCCGCACGTCGCCTATCCCCTGGGGCTGTTTGACTGCTGCGGGGTGAGCGACGGGTCGGCCTGCGCGATCGTGACGACTCCCGAGATCGCGAAGTCCCTGGGAAAGAAGGACATCGTTTCGGTGAAGGCGCTCCAGCTTTCCCTGAGCAACGGGACCGAGTTCGCGTACGACTGGGACGGGGCGCATTTCATCACCGCCACGAAGGCGAGCAAGGCTGCCTACGAGGAGGCGGGCGTCACGAATCCCCGGAAGGAAATCAGCATGATGGAGG
>Ga0129297_10001256_pt1 | contig 12741 bp, 4 predicted proteins | sample I18A1metaG_FD_94708 | JGI IMG/M metagenome (GOLD analysis project Ga0129297, IMG submission 94708) | Lake sediment bacterial and archeal communities from Gulf of Boni, Indonesia to study Microbial Dark Matter (Phase II) - ​I18A1 metaG | ecosystem: Environmental > Aquatic > Freshwater > Lake >... | reverse complement strand
GTCCTCGAGATACTCATCATTGGGAGCGTGGCTCTATGAGTTGGGATGACAAACGGTTCGAAGAGTTAACCGAGCAGGTTCTGGCTACACTCGCTGGCAAGAACCCGGCCATCGACCTACCGTATTTCAGATTCCTATATGGCCCAGGTGAGGGAATTGAACAGGTTTGTATCCGCGAATTCCAAGATCTCGCCATGAGAATACGGGCTAAAGGCTTCACGGCAGAGACCCTATTCCTGTCCAGTTGGGTCTTGGAACTGCTCAAGAGGCTACGTTGGCTTGAAGAGGACTCATTCGAGCTCGAACGTCACGACAGATCTGGCGTCGGACGCGATCTTAGGAGGGCACTGTCGAATGGTATAAGCGAGAAGCTGATCCAGCACCTTGGCGGCAAAGGCACATCACACTGCGCCATCCTGCTTCGCGTAGGTTTCATCTTCCCCTTTGTTCATGTCTCAAGTCTCCTGTCTGAGATTGAAGGTAGAGTAAACTGTATGCTCGTCATTCCATATCCTGGAAGTGAGGAAGGATGGATGTTGTGGTTTGACCGTGGACCGAGGAATGGGTACTACAGGTGGATAACAAAATAGGTGAGGAGCCTTGTTGATCGGTGAGCTATTTGAGAAGCCTCCCGCCAGACCGTTCAAACCGGTAAGCTCTGTAGAGGATCGTGACCCGAATACGATATTCGAGGAACTAGACGAATACGTCCTCACAGAAGAGATTCGAAAGGATCTGGAAGAGATCGTGGATAGATTCATTGAAACTCGTCGAACTCCAACCGAAGAGACCTGTTGCTGGATAGCGGGCTTCTTCGGCTCTGGGAAGACTGTGCTGGTCAAGGTCCTAGGCCACACATTTGCGAACACGGAGGTCGTTCTAAAGACGGGCGAACGGTATAAGGTCGGCGAGTACTTTCTGGGGAAGCACTCGTTTCCGCAAATCTACTCGACAGCCCTGGGAAAGCAGTTCAAGACCAAAACGCTCTTTGCAAATATGCTTGCGCGTGATATCACAGAGTTTCCAAGCGTCAGCCTGACGGTGTACAGGGAGTTACTGCAAGAGTCCGGCTTCAGCAGTGAGCCGTGGATCGCAGAAGTCGAGCTGATGCTGAAGAAGAGAGGCATTTGGAAAAATTTCCTGCATTTCGTCGAAGAGTCAGAGGCACTCCCGTGGAAGGATGTCAGAGACATGGCTACAAGGGCGAGATCTATCTTTGCCCGCGCACTCTGCGCTCTCGACAACAAAAGCTATCCAAACAGCAGCCTTGCCGAGAGAAGTCTCGACGATGTGAAGAACAGCTTTCGCATAACGCCTAGCCTAGTCGTTGAGAGACTGCTCGAGAAGGCAGAAGAACAAGACCCTGTAGGCGGAAGGATCGTGATAATCCTTGATGAAGTCGGAATCTACGTCGGAACAGATACCGACCGTCTAGGCGACCTCAACATCCTAGCTGAGGAAATCAGTAGGAAAGGCAAGGGAAAGATTTGGCTTATCGTGACATCACAGGAGATCCTTGAAGACTATGTTAGAAAAGTCGAGCAGTACAGAGGTCAGTTTGACAAGATAAGAGACCGTTTCCAAATCAAGATCACAATTAGCCCTGAAAACGTAGACACCGTCGTCAAAAAGCGATTACTCCAAAAGAAGGCGGACCCCTCGAAGGTAGGCCCTTTGGCAGAACTATTCAGAGCAAGTTCTGGAATCTTAGCTACGTCGGCCCTCCTGACAAAACCATCTCGAGACTACCACGGGCTCTTCACACGCCTAGAGGAGCTACCCTTCATCGAGTCATATCCGTTCATGCCCTATCACATACGCCTCATGCAAGAGATCTTCAACATCATGAGATATGGACGAGCCCCTCACGGTGTCACAGGGGCTCGTGAGAGAGCTGTCTTGTCAGTTGTAAGAGCGATCCTGCTGGGAGTGAAAGATCGTCCACCCTTGACAGATAGCCCCCTTGCTGACATGGTCACCTTTGACATGGTGTATGACGCAATAGATGAAGAGCTTAAGTACATTGGATCCTCGGAGCGAGCAGCAATCGAGAGCGACATCGCACAGCTCGGCAAGAGAGGCGATGTTAAAGTTGAGTCAGTCGCCAAGTGTCTCTTTCTGTTGCAAAGTGTTGAATGGGTACCGCGAACAGTTGAGAACATAGCCGCTCTCCTATATCCGGCGATTGGAGTCGAGAAGAGCAAGCTTGACAACGATGTGAAAGATTGTCTAGAGGTTCTAAAGGAGCAGAGATGGGTTGATGAGATTGAGGGTCAGTATAGATTCCTCAGACTCATCGAACGAAGTTTCGAGCGAGATGTTGCTCAACAGGAGGCCACGCCTCGAGAAATAGGCGAATTGACGCAGAGGCTCTTTCAGGCCATCGTGAAAAGCGACGGTTTGGCAGTTCTCGAGTACAAGGGTATCCCTGTCAGTGTATGCGTGTGGGTAGATGATTCTGAAGTCCCCTCGGCTACAGGCCATATTGAACTTCACCTTTACTCGCCCTACAGAGCAGGTAGCCCTAGTGCGCGCGGTCAACTCCTCGAGCAGGTGAAGTTGAGCAGTGTCGCACAACCCAATGTCCTGTATTGGGTTTGCGAGGCTGACCAAGCCTTCGGCAGAAAGGTAGAACGAGTTATTTGCACCAAGAAGGCGATTGCCGCGCGATCCCTCAAGGCAACAACCGATGAAGAAAACGCAACTCTCGAAGAGTACAGAAAGAAAGTATCAAGAATTGAAGAAGACGACCTCCCTCAACTTCTGAGGAGCACGGCGACAACGGGGACAGTTATCTACCAAGGTCAACTGACAGGCCTTAGTGGGACCAGAAACATTCGAGAGGTCTTCCAAAGCGAAATGGCTAGGGCCGCAGCCGAGGTCTTTACCCAATTTGACGTTGCCGCATATCGGCTCGAACGTGACGAGGACATAGGAAAGATCCTGAAGTGGCAAAGAGGTGAACTGCCCAAGATCTACCGGGACCTTCAGCTTCTAGATGCTCGAGGAAACATATTGACTGACCGACCAGTCGCTTCCAACATCCTTCTCAGGCTGAAATCTCCGAAGCGTGAGGAAAGATTCGGCAAGGCACTAGTGGAGCACTTCGCCGCCCCACCATACGGATGGGATCCACGAATCACTAGACTCGTGCTCGCGGCGCTCTTCAGAAACGGCACTGTCGCAGCGAACTACAATGGTACACAGTATCTCTCCCCAAGCGAGACGGGTTCCTACGAGATCTTCACAAGGGTGCACATGTTCAATAGGACAGAGTTCGAGAGAACCGCAGAAGCCCTGTCCCATGAGCAGCTTGAAGCCGCCTCAAGCGTTCTATTAGGAGTCTTCGGCGTTAAGGGCGGTCACACCGCAGAAGAGATCGACACTGCTCTCAAATCAATATTGGAGGACTATCGCTCGACGAGCAAGGAGGCTGCGATTAGAACCGAAGAAATTGGCCTTCCAGTGTCTATTGCTCTTCGAGGTTTCGCAAAGAATCTGGAAGAAATTGCGGCTCAAGCCAGCCGCAGCAGGCGGATTCTGAGCCTAGCTCACAAGCGGCAGGGCTTGGAAGAAACGAAACCAGTCTTCGACAAGATCAAAGACTTCGAGAGACGCGGCAACATAGAAAGATACCGGACGATAATGAAGTTCAGCCAATACGCTGCTCCCCAGCTCGCGTCTGTGCTTGGCGATTCGGAACTCAAGGAACAGGTCAGTTCACTTCAAGCAGGGCTCTCGTCCCCTGACTTCATGGATAGATGGTCAGACATAGGAGGAGTCTACGAGAAGCTGAGCAGGAGATATGCAAGACTTTACGTCGATATACATGCAAAACGACACGAACTCATAGTTGATGTATTGAAGCGCCTTAGGAGCCGTCCAGAAACAAGGCGGCTCTCTGAAGCCAAGAAAAGAGAATACTTCAAACCCTTTGAAGACCTCGACTGCATTGTAGGAGAGCCGAAGCTCGATCAGTTCTTCAAATGTGACAAGTGCGGCTCATCCCTCGAAAGCATATCGCTCGAACTAGACTCAACAATTCCGAGAGAAGCCTCCAAGACAGAAGAGGAAATCGGTCGCTATCTTGCGAAAGAGACTGGGGAGAAAGAGTTCAAGCTTCTCCGTCCAACAGAGTACACAATCAAGTCCAAGGAGGATCTTCCTAGAGTAACGAGGCGTATTGAAGAAGTATCAAGGGCAGCCCTCAAACGCCGGAGAGCGGTAAGGGTTCGCATTGGAGTCGAGAAGAGGTGGACAAAGAGAGGAGAAAGAATCTCCGACAAGTAGTCACACAGTGCCGCAGGATTCTCGAGGAAGAGATTGCTAGAAGGCTCAATTATTATGGAGTAGATCTGAACGGAACAGCTGTCGACCCGGTTCAACTTAGGCATCTAACTCAAGATGACTTGGAAGTGAGGCGTAGGCTGGATGATGCTATCGCCAAACAGGTTGCTGGAGGCCTCACCAGGGAGGAGGCCGTCAAGCGTTACATGAGACAAGTGAGCTTCACTTATCTCAACAGGCTAGCTGCACTCAGGGCGATGGAAGTAAGAGAACTAATCGTCGAGACCATTGTGCGCAGAGACAAGTACGGAGGCATGAGCCTAAGAGAATGGAAGCTAGCCGAAGCGAATCTTGGGATGAACCGAGACGAAGCATTTCGAGAAGCCCTAGTGGAGGCCTTCCGAGAGAGAAGCCGCGAAATCAAGATACTCTTCGATCCAGAGGACGAATATAGCCTCGTTTTTCCTCGGACAAAGGCGTGCCTGGAGGTCATAAGGCTATTAACGGATGATATCACCGAGGATGACTGGCATCAAGACGATATCATAGGCTGGATCTACCAATACTACAACGATTTGGCGAGGGACGAGTACAAAGAAGCGAAGCGTAAGGGTCTCAAGAGACAACCTGCACCCGACGACATACCGGTTATCAACCAGTTCTACACGACGCCTTGGATCGTCAAGTTCCTAGTGGATAACGCGTTGGGAAGACTTTGGCTTGAGATGCATCCAGAGTCGAAGCTAAAGGATATGTGCACATATTATTCTCCGCTCAGAACCAGTCCCCAGCCTCGAGAAGCCAAGAGCGTTCGAGAGATCAAAGTCCTTGACCCTGCCTGCGGAAGCGGGCACTTCCTAGTATACGCTTTTGATATCTTCCGCCAAATGTACCAAGAGGACGAAACGACAACACCAGTTGACGACATACCCAGCCTCATTCTTGAAAATAATCTGTTCGGAATAGACATCGATCTCCGAGCAGTCCAGCTGGCGGCCCTCAGCCTTTACCTCAAGGCGAAAACACTCAATCCCAAAACGCAAATCCGCAAGGTGAATCTAGTCTGCGCGGATGTACGTCTTATTGACGGCAAGAAACAAATAGAATTCCTAGAGCGATTCAAGGATGACAGGGAGCTGCAAAGAATCTTTGCACGCCTATTCCAAGATGTAAAGAACGCGTACGAGATTGGAAGCCTCCTCAAGGTCAAGGAACCTTTCGATAAGCTCCTCGCCGAACGAAAACTTCAGCAAACTCAAACAAAGCTTCAGGTCGCGCCAAAGGCCCAAGCGGAACAACCACAGCTGGTTACACCGGGACAAACGTACCTAACCGTTTTGGCTGGCAAGGAAGATGGGCGCCACGCAATAACTATGCCAAAGCAGAGAACACTCCAGGAGATGATGCAAGAGATTCGAAGACTCGAACATGAAGCGCTTGAAGCCCACGACATGGGCCGACTACTCTTCGCTGCGGAAGCAGCGAAATCAGTAGGCCTACTTAGCCTCCTATCCGAAGGCTATGACATTGTCCTGATGAACCCGCCCTACGGAAGACTACTTCCTACAGCAACTAAAATATACCTCAGAGCCAACTATGAGCGAACTCATTTCGATTACTATGCCGCATTCATCGAGCAGGCAGTGAACCTGTGCGAACCGACTGGCTACGTCGGTATGCTGACTTCGAGTACCTTCATGTTTCTTAAACACTTTACCAGACTTCGAGAGGAAATCTTGTGGAATGAGGCTGCTCCTGAACTCATAGCGGATCTAGGAAGTGGAGTACTTGATATCCCAACTGTTGAGTGGGCAGCAAGTCTCCTTAGCAGGCGAGTAGAGATCGGGCAAGCGTCTGAGGAAGATTCCTGCACGTTCTTGCGTTTGAAGGTCCACAGAAGCGAGCAAGCAAAAATTGATGCCCTCGAGGAGGTAATCACCGCTCTCAGAAAAGGGGGAAATCATTCCCTAGTCTATACTGCTACGTTGGGCGACCTTAACAAGGTTCCGACGACACCATACGCCTACTGGGTGACCACAAGTATCAGAAGACTATACGAAGCGCATCAGCCACTCGACAGAGATTGTGTTGCCGATAGATACCGACCCAGAATAGCTGATGTTAGACAGGGTTTAGCGACCTCCGATGATACTCGATTCATGCGGTACTTCTGGGAGGTGCCTCCCGATAAGATAGGGGTAACCCGAGCCGAAACCTTCACAGGAAAAAAGTGGATTCCTTGCGTAAGAGGCTCTTGGTTGGACGCTTTTTACGGTGAAATCTCTCTTGTAGTTGATTGGGAGAACGATGGAGAACATATCAAGAATCTCAAAGACTCTCGTGGCAAAACCCTGTCACGCCCGCAAAGCCAGCGCTTCTACTTTCATGAAGGTCTAACCTGGATGACAACCCCACAATTCGGGACCATGGTAAAAGGAACTCAGAAGCGAGTCAACGTACATCGGCTACCGCCAGGATGTATCTTCACTGTCAACAAGTCAGCTGTAATTCCTGTAAAGCAGGAACTACTCTGGTCTATGCTTGGATTGCTTAACTCCTCTTTAGTTTACTACCTAATGCGTCTGCAAGCACCACGCCACTTGGATGTAGGGCAAATGGCTACAGTGCCAGTTGCTATCGACGCTGATCTTTCAACGCTTGGTCTACTAGCCCGAGAATGCCATGATCTGATTAGAGAATGGATTACTGGAGATGAAGCTTCTGCAATGTATGTCGAGCCTTGGATTCTGCAGGTGCTACACAGTTTTGACGCGAGCCGAAAGCCTCGTACAGAACATCCGCTTGCTCAAGAATTTACTTGGATGGATTGGCCTGCCCTTCAACAGATACGTGGGATTCAAGCGTCGAGTGACATGTCACTCGAAGTACTCTCTCAGCTCTGCTTGGAACGAGAAAGAATTCTGAGCGCCCGAATTTCCGAACTGCTCCGACTGATCGATGACGAAGTCTATAACATATACGGTGTTCCTCAAGAGGACGGAAAACTAATCGAAACCGAGCTTGGGATTGAGCCTGATCAGGCTGAAGCAGTCCATGCAGAAGAGAAAATTCAAGACCATATCAAGCGCCTAATCTCTTTCTACGTGAAACGCGTTGTAGAATCTGATGAGGACGGTATCGTCCCACTCGACGAATCGCATGATGACTGCCTGCTCGCGCAAGTTCTGCAACAACTCGCGCTAGACTTTGGCAAAGATCGGGTGGCGTCAATCGAGGAGGAGTTCGAGAAGGTAGCCGGAAAATCGCTTAAGGAGTGGCTGCAAGAAGACTACTTCAGTTACCATGTCTCCCTCTACAAGAGGCGTCCGACCTTGTGGAAGCTGACCTCAGAGAACTTCTCATCGAACAAGGGGGAGGCATTCTCATGTTTCCTTCACTATCACAGGCTCACGAGAAATACTATCCCGAAGGTTCGAGCTTGGCCATACGTCAAGGCAGTTCTGGAGAGGGCCCAGCGAGATGCGGAGCGGGTACGACGTGAAATTCGTGAGGCAAAGGCAAGAGGCGACAAGAAGCGCCTCTCCCGGCTCGACGAAGATTATGAAGAGGCTACGAGCCGTCTTGAAGAGATAAGGAAGTTCGATGAAGCCTTGGTAAGACTTCACAATCCACGCCAAGATAGGACCGAGCTCGGACAAGATGCGAAGTGGGTGGAACGAGCCATAGCCGAAGTCCGAGACAACGGTTGGAACCCCATCATAGACCACGGGGTTAGGGTGAACATCGAACCCCTCAAGGAACTCAAGCTTCTACCGAAAGCGGCGGAGAGCGTGAAATGAGATGGCCAACTTCCTTTTGAATCTAATCAGAGGAATGATCGATTCGAATCTTACTGATGCTCACCCTCTACTGGTTTGGTATGATCGTGATGCAAGCCTCGCCGACGTCATACAAGAGGCTGTTCCAGATGGCATAACATTTGTACCTTTTGACGGTAGCTATCTCAAGGTCAAGACCTCTATTGAGCAAGATTACCTGAAGATGGTGGGCCTAGGGGAGGGCACCAAGGCTTCGCTGAAGTGGCTGGTCTACGTTCCTCAACAACCTGAGGATCCGAGCTGGATTAGAGACTGTGAGACTATCATAGGAAGCAGAATTGAGTCCACCCTCGAATCCCTTCTCAGTGAGCATCTGGCTTTCAGGGTTGATGCGGAGCTCCATAAGCTTCTCAGCGGGCCCGCTGGGAGAGCGTTAGCTTCAAACTGGAACAAGGCTCTTGGTCACATTAAACCTCCGTTTGACAGAGCCGATATTGAAAGAGGCCTACTTGCAACGGCTTTCAACCTAGGTTCTGACTACAGGATTGGACGAGCCATTCTCGAGTATGTAACTTACCCAGATCGATATTCCGAACAGCTCCAGAGACTCCATCTTCACGAATTGTTCGCTCAGGCCATACGAGATGAGATGGGGCTGTCGAGATTGCCGCCATCCGTGCCCGTTCCTGCAGAAAAGCTAGCAGCAGCCATTCTCCTGTCTGAGCTGGCTGTCAAGTCTAAGGGGCTCGGTGCCAAAGAGTTTGAACTTCTGCTTCCATTGGACGACAAAAGAGGCGAATGGACAAACCTTGCAGATGAGTGGGCTAGCGATAGTCGTCTTCGGGACGCCTTCGTAGCTTGGTCGGATAGGTTGTCCAAGCAATACGATGTGGAAAGCAAGCTAGCTGGATTCGAGGTTCTCCTATACGTGGGTAGCTTCTCTGCGGTTGATGACGTTCTGGTAAAAGAAGTCTATGCGCGGTTGTCGAGTGGCGAATACGAGGCTTTGACCAGGCAGGCAGGTACGCTGCTGAAGGTCGCGGAAATTCGAAGCAAGACCGTTTGGGCGAGCTTAGGGAGAGGAAAAGTTTGGGACGCAATCAAAGTGGCTATGACATTGTTGTCACAGTGCGACAGAGCTGAAAAATCGCTCAAAGATCTCCCAGACGACATCGATGGGCTCATCGCTCAATATATATGTGATGATGGGTGGTGGCAACTCGACGACCTATACTTGAGGCTTCACTCGGCAGATCCGACGCTTGATGAGCAGTTGAGGAGTCTGATTGTTGAGCCTGCTTTTCGCTCTTATGGGCAATGGCTTCAAACGATGACCATGAAGTTCTCTGAGAGCGCATCGAAGCTACGGAAATGGTCAGCGTCGTCGCTGCTGAGACAACTTGACTTCTGGGAGGCAGTCGTGAGGCCTTTGCAAGGCAGGGTTGCAGTTTTCCTTGTAGACGCACTCCGCTATGATTTATGCAAGTGGTTATCCAAAAGGCTCACGGCCTTGGGCGCCGGCGTGCGAGTCGAACCAATGCTGGGCTCGATACCCTCCGTTACTCAGGTCGGGATGGCCTCCGTCGTTCCTCATGATGGCATGAACTTGAGTTTAGAGCTCAGAGATGAGAGGCTTCATGTCACCCTTAATCGGAAAATTGAGCTCACAAGCAGAGCTGACAGAACGAAGTGGATCCGAACTTGCCTGGGATCATCGGCCACTGTCATCGACCTAGAAGACTTGCTTGCGTTTACGAGCGATGAGCTCACGCGCCTCGTAGAAACCGACAAGATCATAGTTGTAATGCATAGCGACGTGGATCAAGGAGAAGCAGGGATGTTCCTCGAAGGAATCTCAGTTGCGGTCCTTGAATCCATCTATACCAGGCTTGCTACCGCATCCATTAGATTGCATGAGGCAGGTGTCAGAAGCGTTGTTATCACAACGGATCACGGCTTCTTGGTAGTCCCAGAGGAATGGAGGTCACCCTCGATAGAGGCGCTTCCTTGCAGCGGATTAACAAAGAGGAGATACGCTGTAGGGAGCGTAGCCAAGAAGGAAGGCTTCGTCTTCTTCCCAATAGAAGCCTCTGGGCTGTTAGGAGAGGGATTAATGGCCTTCCCCAAGGGACTGAACATGCTTCCCCTGCAGGGTGAGGCTCCTCGGTTTGTTCACGGCGGGTTGAGTCCCCAAGAGGTCTGCGTTGCCTACATTGTTTCGGTGCTTGAGAAAGCGAGAAAGGTACAGGTGAGGTTGGAGATCCCTGAAGTGATCAGCTCCTTTATCCTCAGCTTAGGTATTTCGCCAGTTAAACCCTCACCTGTAGAGCGATTGAGGTTTGTTCAGGTGAAGGTCATAGGCGAGAGAGAAGAGCAGATCGGAGAGTCTGATGTCACTGAAATACACCTGGAAGCGAAGAGAGTTCGCTTGAAACTTCGGAAGCTTCCATCGACCGTGGAGATACGGCTCGTCGACGTCGACACACAAGAGGTGCTGCAAGCAGCTAAGAAGCAAGCGAGTGACCTGTCTGGCTATGACGAACGTCTCTGATGACGGTGATTCAGGGTGATTGACCTAGACACGTTGGATAGGAAGGCTTTGGCGGTCTTCCCTGGAAGAGTTGTTAGGAAGGATCTTCTCGGCCCGTTGAGGAAGCACCTCAATGTTCCCGCTTACGTGGTCGAGTATCTCTTGGGAAAATACTGCTCTTCAGCGGACCCAGAAGTCATAGCTGACGGCATCGAGGAAGTCAAACGCATTCTCACTGAAAACTACGTTCATCCCGATCAAGCTGAACTATTGAAATCCAGAGTCAAGGAGAAGGGCAGGTTCACGATTATCGATAAGGTCAAGGTTAGGCTTCATGAAACCGAGGACAAGTATTGGGCTGAACTTGTTAACCTGCAACTGACATACGTGAACATAAAGGAGGATTTCGTTAAGCGCTACGAGAGGCTGCTCGGAGGCGGCCTCTGGGGCATCGTTGACCTAGCTTACAACTCCGAAATCTTCCACAAAGGGGCGATGAGGCCTTTCGTGATCGAGCAACTCCGGCCAATCCAACTTGAGGTAACCGCGCTCGAGGACATAAAGGAGAAAAGATCTCAGTTTACACGGGATGAATGGGTAGATCTTCTCATTCGAAGCATGGGCTTGGAGTCGAACAAACTTGACCACAGGTTGAAGATACTCAACATTTGTCGAGCTATTCCGCTGGCTGAGAGTAACTACAACCTCGTCGAGCTGGGTCCCCGCGGAACAGGCAAGAGTTACGTCTACAGGGAGCTCTCACCATATGCCATACTGGTTTCAGGAGGTGAAACCACAGTGGCCGGCCTCTTCATCGACATGAGGGGGAGAGGCAGAATGGGACTTGTCATGTTATGGGATGTCGTAGCCTTCGATGAAGTCGCTGGCCTCAGGAGGCTAAGTGATGCTCAAGCCGTCCAAATATTGAAGGATTACATGGAGAGCGGGGGCTTTGCTAGAATAAGAGAAGAGTTCAAGGGCACAGCGTCTCTCGTCTTCATAGGAAACATTGACTACGATATTCAAGAACTTCTGAGCATCGCCCACTTGTTTGTTCCGTTTCCTGAAGAGATGCAGGATGCCGCCTTCTTCGACAGATTCCACGGCTACATTCCGGGTTGGGAGATTCCTAGGATGAGAACAGAACTCCTTACAGAGCACTATGGTTTCGTTGTCGACTATTTTGCATGGGCCCTTCGCGAACTACGCCGGTACACCTACGCTTCAGCGATAGACAGGTATTTCGAGCTGGGTCAAGCTCTAGATAAGAGGGACAGGGATGCGGTTCGGAAAACTGTCTCAGGCCTGATCAAGCTGATCCATCCAGACGGGAACTTCACCAAGGAAGATCTTGAGGAGTACCTTACGATCGCTTTAGAGATGAGACGGAGGGTCAAAGAGCAGCTCAAGAAGATGAGAAGCATCGAGTATTGGAACACTGATTTCTCATACCGAGACCCGGAGACATCCATAGAGATTCCAGTCTCGGTTCCTGAGCAACCAGCACCCATCCAGTTACCCGCGGAGCCACAGGTAGGAGAAGTGCTCGGATTGGCGTTGGTGAAAGTCTACGGCGGAGGAGCCCTACAGCGCTTCGAGGTAATAGCAGATAAGGGAAAAGGCCGGATAAACCCCCTCGGCTCAATGATGAGGGTGATGAAGGAATCCCTCAAAGCCGCCTACGAATACATCAGCCACAACCAGAAGGCTCTCGGAATAGATGTTGACTTCAAGAAAGACTATGACTTGACGGTTCTCGCGACGCAGATGGGCATACCTAAGGAAGGAGCCTCAGCGGGGATAACCATCCTTACTGGTCTCATCTCAGCTCTAACAAAGAAACCTGTCCGAAACGACGTGGCCATGACAGGGGAGATAACTGTACTGGGCAAAGTCTTGCCTGTGGAAGGAATTCATGAAAAGATCATTGCCGCGGCAGATGCAGGTATAAGGACGGTTTACATTCCAGCAGGAAACGAAAAGGACCTGCAAACGCTCCCGTACGACATCACACAGAAAATCGACATCAAACTTGTATCTAGGGTTGAGGACGTTCTCAGCGATGCAATTGTCGGATACAAGCTCCCTCCCAGCCAAAAGCTGGAACTTCCAGAGTTGTTTGAGAAGGAACCACATATCCTGCTG
>Ga0129297_10001255_pt1 | contig 12741 bp, 12 predicted proteins | sample I18A1metaG_FD_94708 | JGI IMG/M metagenome (GOLD analysis project Ga0129297, IMG submission 94708) | Lake sediment bacterial and archeal communities from Gulf of Boni, Indonesia to study Microbial Dark Matter (Phase II) - ​I18A1 metaG | ecosystem: Environmental > Aquatic > Freshwater > Lake >... | reverse complement strand
GCATTTCTTTTCCACCCGATGTATGAATCGTGAGCATATGAACTTTGTGCCTGGTCGCGGACCGAACAGCGCCGGCCACGGTATTGGGGATATCGTGGTATTTGAGGTCGAGGAAGACATTCTTTCCGAAGCGTGCGATTTCTTCGAGGAGACCGGGCCCTTCGGCAGTGAAAAGCTCCATGCCGACCTTAAAGATGTGGGCATCCTTGAGCTCTTTGACCAGGGAGAGGGCCTCCTTTCTATCTCCCACGTCCAGGGCGACGATGATTTTTTCTCGGAGTTGGGTTCGCTTTTCCATGATCTTCCCCGTTAAGCTCGAAGAGTCCCGATCACCTCTTCGATTTTTTTTATTCTGTTGGCGCGACAATAATCCTCAATTTCTTCGATAATCCTGACCGATGCCTCCGGGTCGACAAGGTTCGCTGTCCCCACTTCGACAGCCCTGGCGCCGACGATCAGGAACTCGACGGCATCACGGCCGGTCATGATTCCGCCCATGCCGATCACGGGAATTCTGACGGCTTTGGCCACTTGATAAACCATTCGGAGGGCCAGAGGTTTGATGGCTGGGCCGCTGAGCCCGCCGAAGACATTGGCCAGCTTCGGCCGCCGTGTCTCGACGTCTACGGTCAACGCCAGAAAGGTATTGACCAGGGAAATCGCGTCCGACCCCGCCTCCTCAGCGGCACGGGCAATCTCGACGATATCAGTCACATTGGGAGAGAGCTTAGTGATAACCGGACGGCGGCTTGTCCGTTTGGCCAGTTGGACAAGAGAGAACGTCGTTTCTGTGTTCAAAGCGGGACAGAAACCGTCCTTTTTCACGTTGGGGCAGGAGATGTTGAGCTCAAACGCGGCGATCTGCTCGGAGGCGTTCAAGAAGCCGATGACCTCAGCGTACTCTTCGTCTGTTTCGCCGCAGACGTTGACGATGAGGGGAGTCGTGACCTTCTTCAGCTGAGGCAAGATCTTCTCCGAGAAGGCTTTGACGCCAATTCCTTGTAACCCGATCGAATTTATAAGTCCGCTCGAGCTTTCAGCCAGCCGCGGCGGCGGGTTTCCCGGACGCGGATGAAAATAAAGCCCCTTGATCACAATTCCGCCGAGTTGATTCAGGTTGATGAACGGCGCAAACTCGAGGCCGTAGCCGAATGTTCCGCTGGCGGCGAGCACGGGATTCCGGAGCTTGAGGAAGCCCAGGTCGGTGGCGAGGTCGGGCTTTTGAATGCTCATGAATCCTCTCCCTCCCAGACGATCTCTGACCCGCGGAAGACAGGCCCCTCTTCGCAGATCTTGGCCCATTCCTCCGTGTCGCCTTTTCTAATCCGCCTGACGCAGCCCCAACAGGCACCGATCCCGCAACCCATGATAGATTCTAGAGAGAACTCGGCGGGGATTCCGCGCGCAGAAGCCAGGGCTGCGACCGCCTTCATCATGGGTTCCGGTCCGCAGGAGTAAATGTGCGCTGGACGAAATCGGCTGCGTTGAACCTCCGCTTGAAGCAGGGTGCTGACCAGCCCCTTAAAGCCCAGTGAACCGTCGTCTGTGGAAACAAAGAGGTCGAATCCGTGTTTATGAAGTTTCTCCAGAATTGGAAGGTCGGCTGCCGTCTTGCCGCCGTAGAATATTGTCGGCTGGATCTTTAGGGAGCGAAGCTTTCGGGCCAGAAAGTAGAGCGGGGCAATTCCTCTCCCACCGCCCACAAGAAGGACGGTCTTTCCTTTCAGGTTCCTTTTGAGCGTAAATCCTTTGCCCAGCGGGCCCAGGATGTCCAGGCTTTCGCCCTCGTTTTTTTCCGCTAGAATCGCTGTTCCCGTCCCGGCCCGGGTGAAGAGAATTTCGACCATATCCTTTATGCGGGCGTGGATGCTGAACGGCCGCCGCAGCAGGGGGTAGGGTTGATCATTCACTCTGACCATCAGAAACCGGCCGGGTTGAGCATGCCGGGCGATCTGCGGAGACCTGAGTCCGAGTAGGACGTAGTTATTCCATTTTTCCTTTCGGCTGATGAGAGCACGCGAGTCTCGGAACATAGGCCTGTAATTATCAGAAAAAATATCAGAATCAGCCCTCTTTAGCAACAGAAAATTGCCGACACGGCTCGCCAATGGGTCCTGTCAGAGCATCCCCCCGCCATCCTCGCGGCCAATTTTGTTGGCTCCGCAGACAGAAGTTCCGGAGGCATCAAACGCTCCGGGGTCGGAGGGCCCCCCAGCTCCGCCACCCATTGGCGAGCGCTATTTTTTGACAGAGACACTTGGCTTGGCTGATAATAAAATGCTAAAATTTCATAAGGAGCAATTATAAATGGATATATCTTACAGAGGCCGCACCATCCAGGCTTCTCCGATCCGCAAACTCAAACCCTATGCGGACCAGGCCATTGCCCGGGGGATCAAAGTCTATTTTATCAATATCGGAGACTCTGATATCCCTACGCCCCAACCCGTTTACGATGCCTTCCATAGCTTTGGCGACAAGGTGCTGAGCTATGGTCCGGCCCAGGGTTTTCCTGAGCTCAGGCAGGCGATCGCAGATTATTTTAATTACTACCGCATTTCCATCGGGGCTGACGACGTCATCATCACGACGGGCGGATCGGAAGCCATCCTTTTCTCTTTTAGCGCCGTCGCAGACTCGGGAGACGAGATCATCATCCCCGAGCCGTTCTATACAAACTACAACGGCTATGCTTCTCTCGCTTCCGTGAATATCATCCCGTTAACCCTTAAAGTCGAGGACGGCTACCGCCTGCCGCCCCGGGCCGAGTTCGAGGCCCGGATCACGCCGAGGACAAAGGCCCTGGTACTTTGCTCGCCCAACAACCCGACCGGGACGGTCTATACACGGGAGGAACTCAGGACCGTTGCCGACATAGTTAAAGAGCGCGATCTCTTCATCATCGGGGATGAGGTCTATAAAGAATTCATTTATGACGGCGCCACGCACACGAGCATCCTGGAATTCGAAGACATCCGGGACCGGGCCATTGTCGTCGACAGCATCTCCAAGCGCTATAGCTGCTGCGGAGCGCGCATTGGTGCGGTGATCACTCGGAATAGGGCCGTCCATCAGGCCATCCTCCGCTTCGCCCAGGCCAGGCTCTGTCCGCCCAGCGTCGAGCAGCGTGCCGCACTCGCCGCCTACCGGATGGAGATGGACTATTTCATCCCAGTTCGGGAGGAATACCAGAGAAGGAGGGATGTCCTGTATGAGGGGCTCCGGAGCATCCCCGGGGTGGTGACTTATAAACCTCAAGGGGCCTTTTATGTCACCGTCAAGCTTCCCATCAAGGACAGTGAACACTTCGTCGTCTGGATGCTGACTGAGTTCAACCTCGACGGCGAAACAGTCATGGTTGCCCCAGCCCAGGGCTTCTACTCTACGCCTGGAAAAGGCTTGGACGAAGTCAGGATCGCCCATGTCCTCAACGAGGATGATTTGCGGCGCGCGGTCAAGATTCTTAAAGCCGGCCTGGATAAGTACAAAACGCTTTTCCCTTGACAAACCCGGCCGTGGAATTAAGTAAGATTTTCCGTGAGATCGCCTGTATTGTGCTCGTCAGCTTAATCCTCGGTGCCGCGGTCAATTTCTCCCTAGTCAGGCGGTTTATCTGGGGGGAGTTTAAGCAGGGATTCTTGGCGCCGGGGCAATTCCCGGGAATCCGATTCATAACCCTTCAGGAGACAGAAGACCTCTTTGGCCAGGGAGAGGCCGTGTTTATCGACAGCCGCTCCCGGGAAGAGTTCAACGCAGGGCATATCCCTGGTGCGCTGAATATTCCGCTGGAGGAGAACAAAGAAGGGCTTAAGAACGGACGGCTCCCGTATTCTCAGGACCACGTCCTTGTCGTCTATTGCGAGGGCGGAGGCTGTCAGACGAGTATCGCTCTGGCCAAGCTAATCCATGCCCTGGGTTTCCGCAACATCAGGATCTTTTCCGATGGCTTTGGCGAATGGTCTGCGTCCGGACTTCCCATGGAACCATCGCGATGATTTGGAACAAATGGTTTCTCTTGGGCTCGAGGCTTATCGTTGGAGGCCTTTTTATCTGGGCGGGAATTCTTAAAATCATCGACCCCTTGGATTTCGCCCAGAGCATTGAAAACTACAGGGTCTTTCCCCGTTTCGTTGTCTTCATTGTTGCCATCGTCCTTCCCTGGGTCGAGGCGCTGAGTGGCCTTTTCCTGATTATTGGGTTATTCTGGCGTTCGAGCTCCCTCATCATCTCTATTCTGCTTATTGGGTTCATCGGCCTTGTAGCTATTGCCATGTTGCGGGGGATTGATACAACCTGCGGTTGCTTCGGCAGCCTCAGCCGCAAGGCCGACTTCAGCCTTATCCTGATGGATATGGCGATGCTTTTCCTCGCGCTGAATATCTTTTTCGCCAAACGCCGGTCTCTCTAAAATACCGCACGCATTCGGCCCGCTAAAATTGGGGCCGGCTGATCGCCAACGGGTCCTGTCGCGGCATCCCCCCGCCATCCTCGCGGACCATTTAATTGATTGCATTTACTGAAATTTGGGAGGCATCAAACGCTCCGGGGTCGGGGGGCCCCCCAGCCGCGCCACCCATTAGCCGAAATCCCCTTTACGGATAATTTCTTGAAAAGAGTTCATCTGTGGGCGACTGTACCTTTCATGAGACAATTTTGGCTGCCTTTTCAGTTGAATTTTCGGCGGCTTCCAGGTATATTAAATTGTTTTATTTTTAAGGAGTTAGGATATGTCTAAAAAGTTTGTTTACTTTTTTGCTCCTGCCCAAGCTGAAGGAAACAAGGACATGAAAGACCTTCTCGGAGGGAAAGGATCCAACCTTGCCGAAATGGCCGGGATCGGCCTTCCCGTTCCCCCGGGTTTTACGATTTCGACAGAAGTCTGCAATATTTTCAATAAGGCCGGAGGAAAACTGCCCTCTGAGGTTGAAGCAGAGATCCTGGCCAATCTCAAGAAGCTCGAGGAAGTCACCGGGCAGAAATTCGGAAACCCCGCCGATCCTCTTCTCGTCTCAGTCCGGTCGGGAGCCAAGTTTTCTATGCCCGGAATGATGGACACAGTCCTGAATCTTGGCCTCAACGACAAGACCATCGCTGGTCTCGTCGCGAAAAGCCGCAACCGGCGCTTCGCTCTGGACTGTTACCGCCGCCTGATCCATATGTTTGGGGACGTCGTCCTGGGGATTTCGAAGAAGAGGTTTGAAGAGCTCTTGAATAAGCACAAGAGGGCGCACAAGATCGTCCAGGATCTGGAGATGACAGAAGAAATTTTGGCAGAAGTGATTCGGGCTTACAGTGCGCTGATCAGGAAAGACACAGGCCGGGATTTTCCTCAGGATGTGATGGAACAGCTCTTTTTGGCTGTCGAAGCCGTGTTCAAATCCTGGAACAATCCCCGCGCCGTAACCTACCGTCGCCTCAACCATATCCCCGACGACCTGGGCACGGCCGTCAACATCCAGCAGATGGTCTTTGGGAATATCGGCGAAAAATCGGGCACCGGTGTTGGGTTCACCCGGAATCCGGCGACAGGAGAGAAATCGCTCTACGGCGAATATCTTCTCAATGCTCAGGGAGAAGATGTCGTGGCCGGCGTCCGGACGCCCTCTCCGATCAAAAAGCTCGGGTCAGAAATGCCCGAGGTCTTTCGTGAGTTGCAGGGCATCACCACAAACCTCGAACGCCACTATGGTGACGTCCAGGACTTTGAATTCACCATCCAGGGCGGCAAGCTCTATATGCTCCAGACGAGAAATGGGAAACGCACGGGACAGGCGGCCGTCAAGGTCGCCGTGGACCTGGTGGAGGAAGGGTTGACGACAAAAGAAAGGGCCCTGCTCGGGGTTGAGCCCGAGGCCCTGCATCAGCTCCTCCATCCAATTTTTGACGCAGAGGAGAAAGCCAAACATGAGGAGTTGGCCAAAGGACTGGCCGCTTCTCCGGGCGCTGCCACGGGCCAGGCCGTCTTCACTGCCGAAGAAGCCGTCGCCTGGAAAAAAGAAGGCCGCAGGACCATTCTTGTCCGGGCTGAGACTTCTCCCGACGACATCCACGGGATGAGTGCCTCCCAGGGGGTCCTGACCGCTACTGGAGGCATGACCTCTCACGCCGCCGTTGTCGGCCGCCAGATGGGAAAGCCTGCTGTGGTCGGCTGCGGAGCTTTGAGGATCGATGAAGAAGGCAAGCGTTTCTCTGTCGGCGGAAAGGCGTTCAACGAAGGCGATTGGATTTCAATTGATGGAGGCACTGGTGAGGTTCTTGCCGGCGAGATCAGAACCCAGCCTTCCGAGATCATCCAGGTCATCCGCGGCGAGAGAAAGCCTGAAGAATCGAAGATGTACCAGTATTTTACGAAACTTCTCTCCTGGGCGGATGACGTGAGGAAGCTCGGCGTCCGGGCCAATTCCGATACGCCTGAGGATGCCCGCACTGCCTTCGCCTTTGGCGCTGAAGGCATCGGGCTGGCCAGGACCGAGCATATGTTCTTCGGCCCGGAAAGGCTGCCCATTGTTAAAGAGATGATCCTGGCAGATAACGAAGCCGACCGGCGCAAAGCCCTGGACAGGCTTCTGCCCTTCCAGAAGAAGGATTTCTACGAGTTCTTCAAGGAAATGCACGGCCATCCGGTGACCATCCGGACGATTGACCCGCCGCTTCATGAGTTCCTGCCGCGGCGCGAGGACCTGATGGTCGAGCTGGCCGAGCTCAGGGCCAACCCGCGCAGGAACAAAACCAGGATTGCCGAGGTCGAGACCCTCCTGGCGCGGGTCAACGAGCTCAGCGAATTCAACCCCATGCTCGGACATCGAGGCTGCCGCCTGGGCATCTCCTACCCCGAGATCACTGAAATGCAGGTCCGGGCCATCTTTGAAGCGGCCTGCGAGCTGACTAAAGAAGGTCAAAAGGTCCGTCCCGAGATCATGATTCCATTAGTCGGAGACGTCGCCGAGCTAGCCAACCAGAGGGAAATCGTAGTCCGTGTCGCCTCTGAGGTTATGAAGAGGTACGGCGTCAAGGTAGATTATGCAGTCGGGACAATGATCGAAATTCCTCGCGGCGCCATTACGGCGGATGAGGTGGCGCGTGAAGCCGAGTTTTTTAGCTTCGGCACGAACGACCTCACCCAGACGGTCTACGGCGTTTCTCGCGACGACGGCGGTAAGTTCCTGAATTATTATCTCAACAAAGGCATTTGGAAGGACGACCCTTTTGAGACAGTGGACACCAGGGGCGTGGGAGAGTTGATGAGAATGGCCGTAGAGAAAGGCCGCAAGACCCGGCCCGACCTGAAGATTGGCATTTGCGGCGTTCATGGAGGCGACCCGCGCTCCATCTTTTTCTGTCACAAGATCGGGCTGAATTACGTCAGTTGCTCGGCTTATCAGGTTCCGATTGCCCGGCTCGCCGCTGCCCAGGTCAATATCGGGAAAGAAGCCACTGACGCGGATTAGATCCTTATTTTATAAAAAGATGCTTGATCACAAAAAAGACATTTTCTTTCCTCTCTCTCAGCCGGCGTAGGAAATACGGGAGCCAGTGGGTCCCGAACGGGGTGTAGCAGCGAACCGTATAGCCCTCAGCGGCCAGCTGGCGGAATGTCTTGTTCCGGATTCCATAGAGATACTGAAACTCGAATTTGTCGTTGGGGATTTGGTTTGAGGCTGTGTATTCCTTTGTCCACTTGATCAGCCGGCTGTCGTGGGTGGCGATGGCCGGGTAAACACCCTCCTTGAACAGGAGCTCGGCGAGCTTGATAAAGTTGGCGCGGATATCCTTCATTTTTTTTATAGCCAGCTCTTTTGGCTCTTTGTAGGCGCCCTTGCATATTCTCACTTTTCCCTGGATCTTGTTGATATCCCGGATGTCCTTCTCCGACCGGAAGAGGTAGGCTTGGATGACAATGCCGACGTTGTCATATTTCTGGCGGAGGCCGTAGAAGATATCGAGCGTCCGCTGGGTATGCGGCGTTCCTTCCATGTCAACCCGGACGAAATTGCCGAGCTCCTTAGCCCTGCCGACGATTTTCTCCACATTTTTGAAGCAGTATTCGGTGTCGATGTCAAGCCCCATCTGGGTTAGCTTCAGCGATAAATGGGAGTTGATTCCGGCCTTGGGTATTGCGTCGAGAAGGCCGAGGTAGTCGTTGACGGCCTTCTCCGCAGTTTTCCGGTCCTTGACGCTTTCTCCGAGAATATCCAGAGTTGTCTGGACGCCTTTTTCGTTGAACTTCCTGACCTGCTTGAAGGCCTCATCCGGCGTTTCGCCGGCCACAAAACTGAGGGCCATCCGTGTTAAAAGATTCATCAGTCCGGCTCCTTCAATGAATTATAATGTCGTAAGTTAAGCATATATCATATCCGTTTTTCCGGGGATTTCAAGAGAGGGGATTTGAGCGTCGGCCGAGACTCGCCGTGTTTACGTTTGCCTCATTTTTTGATATCGTAAGCCACGTTGAAACTGACGCTGCGTTTTTTCAGGATTCTCACGCGCAAGAGATTCCCTTTTCCCTTTGTTTACAGCGAGGACTACTGGATGATCAACGTCGGGCAGCACGTTTTCCCGGTCAAAAAATATCGGGCCATCTACGAAAAACTTCTCCTGATGGGCGCCAAACTCGAAAACTTTTTCACTCCGGAGCTCGCCTCTGATGAGGATTTGCTCCGCGTTCACACCCCGAGGTACGTCAAGAAACTCAAGACGGGTTCCCTGTCTCCGGCCGAGATTGCCATGCTTGAGCTTCCTTTCTCGGCGGAGTTAGTTAGGTTCGTCCGGCTGAGCGTGGGCGGGACGATCCTGGCGGCCGAGCTGGCCCTAAAACATGGCCTGGCCGTCCACATCGGCGGCGGGTTTCATCATGCCTTCCATGACCATGGTGAAGGCTTCTGTGTCCTCAACGATGTTGCCGTGGCCGTGGAGAAGTTGAAATCCCAGGAAAGAGTCGGCAGGGTCATGATCGTGGATTGCGACCTCCATCAGGGAAATGGAACAGCCCATATTCTCGCTGGCAAGGACTATGCTTTCACATTCTCCATCCACCAGATGGATATCTATCCCTCGGAAAAGACTTCTAGCTCACTGGATGTCGGGCTATGGTCGGGAGACGGGGATGCGGAATATCTGTCTGCGATGCGCTCTCATTTTCCCCGCCTCTATCGGGAGTTTAAACCCGAGCTTGTTTTTTATTTGGCCGGGGCAGACCCCTACGAGAGGGACCAGCTGGGAAGCCTCCGCGTGACCAAAGAGGGACTCCGGGAGCGAGACGAAATTGTGATCGGAGAAGCGCGGCGGCTGCGCATTCCCATGGCCGTCCTCCTGGCCGGAGGCTATGCTGTGGATTTTGAGGATACTGTGGCCATTCACTTGAGCACGATCAAGGTCGCCCAGAAGGCCGAGAGAAGCTATTCCTGATTCCTAACTTCCTGTTTCTTCGCTCAGCCAGCTCAAGTATTTTTCCAGCCCTCTTTCGACCGGAAAAGCGATGATTTCCGGGACTGTATAGGGATGAAGCTCTTTCAGCCGGGCTTCGAGCCGGCTGTAGACAGAGGCCTTTGTTTTGATGAACAAGATGTGTTCCTGGTCTTTTGTTATTCGGCCTTTCCAGCGATAGAAGGATTGAGCGGCCGGCGACACGGTGACGCAGGCGGCCAGCCTCTCTTCGACGAGTTTCTCGGCGACCTCTCGGGCTTTCTTCTCTTCCGGCAAGGTGGTGAGGACAAGGAGGAACTTTCTCATTCTTGAAGAAAGATATGGGCAAAGACCTTGGCGTCACCGAGCATGTTGTCGATATGGCAAAATTCGTTGGGCTGATGAGCGGTCTCGTCCACCTTGGACCAGACGGCGGCTTCATAGCCCGCCCTGCGGAAGATCGCGGCCACTGTTCCTCCGCCAATGCCCCGGGCCTCCGCGTCTTTTAAGTATACTTTCCTGATAGCTTCTCGAAGAGCGTTAACAACCGGAGCTTTGGCCGACGTCGGGGGCGCAGCCGGAGCCCTCTGCTGGTCCTCCCAGGTGATCTTCACTTTGAACTTAGTCTCGATTCGCTTCGCGATCTTTTTGATCTGTTGTTCAACTTCTTCAATAGTGTACTTGGGCAAAATGCGGCTGTCCATGTAGAAGACGTCCTCTCCGGGGATGGTGTTGATGTTGGGCACGTTGGCCTCTTTCTTGGTCGGTTCAAAGGTGGACGTCGGAGGATCAAAAAGAGGATCCGTGTCCTTGAAAGTCTGATAGAGAGTTTCCAGTTCGGTAGCAAAAAAGCAAGCCGCTTTAAAGCTGTTAATGCCTTTGTGGGGAGTGGAACCGTGAGCCTGTTTGCCCAGGGTTTTGAATTTGAGCCAGAGAATGCCTTTTTCTGCTACTTCAATCAGGGTCCCGTGTCGGTTCCCTGCGTCAGGAACGATGATCAGGTCTTTTTTATTGAAGGCTTTGGTGTGGCGCAGGACATAATCAATTCCCTTTCGGCTTCCGGTCTCTTCATCAGCCACGAGCACGATTCCAACGTTATAATTGGGCGTGATTTTTTCTGTCTTTAACGCCTTGACGGCGTACAGGGAGGCCACCATGTCCTGATGATTGTCTTCGACTCCGCGGCCAAATATCTTCCCGCCCTCTACCCAGGCTTTGTAAGGGTCTCCTTTCCAGAGGGAGACTTCGCCTGGAGGGACGATATCCGTATGGGTCATAATCCAAACGGTCTTGGAGGGGTTCTTGCCTTTAAAAATAGCTAGAATGTTGGGACGGTAACCGCAGGGAACGTCGAGGTCAGGAGCTTTAATGACCTCGATGTCGTCAGCGCGAGCCTGCTTCAGGAAATCCAGGAGGAACTCGGCTTTCTTGACCTCACCCTCGCCTCCGTTCGAAGGAGCGATCGCCGGTATGGAACAGAGTTCTATTTGCAGGTTGATCATGTCATCTCGGAAAATGTCGAGCCGCTTTGAGATCTTATCGAATTTGGTCATGCTGTTTCCTCCGTTCGGACGATATTACCACCATGCCCATGAAGAAGCAAGGAAATAAGTCATCATCTCTTGACATTACGGATTCTCAAGAATAAAGTTATTAACCAGAACACAAGGATATCGCCAAGTCTGAATTGATATAGATTTTTCTTCATTTTAGTCGTTTGGAAAGGAGGGAATGATGATCGTCAAAGGTTCTTCTGGTTCAACCCGCAGACAGTTCCTGACAAGAGTCTTACCTGCGGGGACGCTGGTCTGCCTTGGGTGCGGGCCGCTCTTGGCGACGGGGCAAGCTCAGGAAAAGCTGGCCGGGGAAGCCGGGAAGCATAAGTTTCTGGCGGATTCTGGCATGTCCTTTAAAGAAGTCTACGATTTTGCCTTTACCGCCTTTCTTATCCCTACCCTGCAGTCCCTTTCCGCTAGGATAGGACAAGAGAAATATATCGAGATGCTGAAGGAGGGGGCGGAAGACGAAGCTCGGCGCTTTGGCCAGGATCTGGCCAAAAAGCTGGGCAAGAACGATTTGACAGCATACACCGACGACCTCCGCAAGCCGGAACGCTTCTGGCAGCATGTTCTAACCTATGAGATCGTTGAAGACACCCCTAAAGCATTCGAGCTAAAGATCACCGAGTGCCTCTGGGCCGCAACATTCAGGGCGGGCAACGCTTCTGACATCGGATATGCTGTTTGTTGCCACGGTGACTACGCCGCTATCCAGGCCTTCAACCCGAATCTTGAGATGATCCGGACGAAAACCCTCATGCAGGGCGACGCCTTCTGCAATCACCGCTACATTGTGAAGGCCTAAGGCGTTTGCCTATAGCCAACAGTTCCGGTTGATTAAGGGAAGACGAGTACGGCGAAATAGGGCTAAATGAAGAAGAGAGATGTGGCGACCTCAAATAGCGAACCGTCTCCCTATTGACCTGATTTTCCTAAACCAGTATTTTTTAAGCTAACAGATAAATATGGAGGAGCAGCAATGATAAGAAAAATGACTTTGTTCTTTCTCTTGACCTTATGTGTTTTATTCCTTGGCCCTTACTCTTTATTCAGTCAGGACCCGCAGGATATCCAGCTCCCCAAGCCGCAAACAGACGGCGGCAAACCGCTCATGCAGGCCCTCATGCTGAGGCAATCTTTGAGGGATTTCAGCAGCGAGAAACTGCCGCTCCAGGTTCTCTCCAACCTGCTCTGGGCGGCAGACGGAGTCAACCGGCCCGACTCGGGAAAGCGCACTGCGCCGTCTGCCATGAACGTGCAGAATATTGATATCTATGCGGCCATGGCCAATGGCCTTTATCTCTACGATCCTGTCGGGCACATTTTAAAGCTCGTTCTCAAAGAGGATGTCCGGGCGGCGACGGGAAGACAGGATTTTGTTAAGGAAGTCCCGCTGAACCTTATCTTTGTGGCTGATTATTCCAAGATAAAAAGAGGCACTGACGAAGACAAGGCCCTTTATTCCGGCGCCCACGTGGGTTTCATCAGCCAGAATGTCTATCTGCATTGCGCCTCTGAAGGCCTGGCAACGGTTGTGCGCGGATTGGTCGACAAAGACACCCTGGCCAAGACGATGAATCTCCGCCCTGACCAAAAAATTATACTGGCTCAATCCGTGGGTTACCCGAAAAAATCCGAGACAAAATAGGCCCCATTAGCTCAAAATGCGAATTGGGTTTGACCTGCGTCCGTTTCTCCACGAAGAGACGGGCGTGGGAGTGTATCTCCGGAACCTCCTTTTCGAGCTCGCTCTCATCGACAAGACGAATGAGTATTTTCT
>Ga0129297_10001253_pt1 | contig 12743 bp, 9 predicted proteins | sample I18A1metaG_FD_94708 | JGI IMG/M metagenome (GOLD analysis project Ga0129297, IMG submission 94708) | Lake sediment bacterial and archeal communities from Gulf of Boni, Indonesia to study Microbial Dark Matter (Phase II) - ​I18A1 metaG | ecosystem: Environmental > Aquatic > Freshwater > Lake >... | reverse complement strand
GTCTATGAGTATGTGCTCAAGCTGCTCGATGATGTCTATAGTAACAGGATTTCGGCTCAAGACCTCCTGGCGGAGACCATACGATGTTTGTTGGTTTTCAAGAAGGAGAACAAACAGCGGATTGAGGCGCTCCTGAGTAATCTCAAGTCCGCCAGGGAAGGGGTACCTCTTTCCGCGGAAGCGATCGTTACGCTGATCCAACAGCATCTTGACTGTCGCGGGTCGAGCCGCTTGCCTGTCTTGATCGTCGTCGCCGCCTACAAAGCAGCAGAAAAATATCTCCGAGAGCAAGTCTTGCCTTTGCGTAGTCATACTGCCGCCGATCAACAAACGGGGGCCTTGGGCGATTTAGAGATTACGCTGGCGGATGATAACGCGGTAGTTACCAGTTATGAAATGAAGATGAAGCGGGTCACTAAAGAGGACATTGATCGCGCCGTCCAGAAAATACGTCAGCATGGCGAGACTATTGATAACTATATCTTTGTGACCACCGATGTGATTGAGGAGCAGGTGAGAGAATACGCCGCCAGCATGTATGAACTCACCGGAGGCATCGAGGTGGTCGTCTTGGATTGCACTGGCTTCCTGCGCCATTTCTTGCACCTGTTTCATCGTCTGCGGATGCAGTTTCTGCAGGAGTACCAGCAACTCGTCTTGGCCGAGCCGGATAGCGCGGTTAGCCAGCCACTCAAAGAGGCTTTCCTGGCCTTGCGCCAGGCTGCGGAAAGTGGAGAGTGATGTGGGTTGGTGGACGATGAACATCATCTTTGTCGGGCCTTTCGGATTGCGTCGCAAGGGGACGATAGCCATGCGGGCCTTGCCCCTCGCCAAAGCACTGGCTGCGCGAGGCCACCAGGTGGAGCTTCTGTTGCCTCCCTGGGACTCGCCCGAAGACAGCGGGCACGTCTGGGACGAGGATGGCGTTCACATCCGCCATGTTGTCCTGCCCCCTGCCCGACCGCTGTTGCAACATGTTCAGATCACGGCTCGCCTGCTGCAACGGATTCTCCATCTTCGTCCCAATGTGGTCCATTGCTTCAAGCCGAAAGCCTATGCCGGCCTCGTCGCCTGGGCCATTTGGTGGCTGCGTAAACTGGGGGTGATTCACACTAAGCTTGTCTTGGACAGCGACGATTGGGAAGGCGCAGGGGGGTGGAACGAGATCGAGCGTTATTCCGCTGCGCAACGCCGCTTCTTTGCCTGGCAGGAGCGTTGGGGCTTGCTCCACTGCAACGCCCTGACCGTCGCCAGCAGGGCCTTGCAGACCATCGCCTGGAGCCTGGGGGTGCCACCCGCGCGGGTGTACTATCTCCCCAACGGCATAGATGAACGCACCGCGCTTTTCTCAGGGGACTGTGACGGCGCTTCCGTTCGTCAAAAGCACAGCTTAGCAGCCGATCCGCTCATCCTTCTCTACACCCGCTTCTTCGAGTTCCGTGTGGAGCGGCTCGTCGAGATCATGCGACAGGTGCACACCCGTGCACCGGACGCTCACTTGCTGGTGGTAGGGCAGGGACTTTTCGGTGAAGAACATGAGATGCTGCGCCTCTTTCAGGAGGGGGGATTGGGCTCGCGGGTGGCTTACGCCGGCTGGGTGCCCGCTGGCCGATTGCCCAATTACTTCGCTGCCGCTGAATTGGCCATTTACCCCTTCGACGATACGCTTATTAACCGCACCAAGTGCGCTGTCAAGCTGCTCGATCTGCTAGCCGCGGGCGTGCCCGTGGTCGCCGATGCCGTGGGCCAAAACAGAGAGTATATCCAGCATGAGCGCACGGGGTTGCTGGTCACGCCAGGGAAGATAGAGGAATTCGCGGAGGCTATAGTTCGCCTGCTGCGTGACGAATCGCTCAGGAAGAGGTTGGGGCAGAGTGCGAGAGAGGAGATGATCGCGCGCTACGGGTGGCGCATGTTAGCAGAGGAGGCGGAAAAAGCCTACGGGACTATAGATTCGTGTTGGGAAAGCGACTGAAATCACTACCACACAAGGAGGACGTATGATGTCCGAGGATGTCTATCGCCAACTGGCGCAGCGGCTGGACGCCATCCCCAATGGCTTTACCGCGACCGAGAGCGGCAGCGAGCTGCGGCTCCTGGCCAAGATGTTCACGCCAGAGGAGGCGGCGCTCGCTGCCGTCATGCGCCTCACGCGCGAGCCTGCCGATGATATCGCCGCTCGCGCCGGCATGGACGCCAAAGAAGCGAGCCACATCCTCAAGGGGATGGTACGCAAGGGGCTGATCCTGGCCGGGCGTGGGGAAAAGCAGCTTATCTTTGGCCTGATGCCCTTCGCCGTCGGTATCTATGAAGAGCAGTTGCCACGCATGGATGTCGAAATGGCAGCCCTGTTCGAGCAATACTACCAAGAAGTGCGGGGTGGCGGTACCGTCCGCAATGCGCCCCCCATCAATCGTGTCATCCCCGTCGAGGAAGCAATCCCTTTCAGTCTAGAGATCTTCCCCTACGAGCGGGCCAGCGAGATCATCGCGTCGGCTAAATCGTGGGGCGTGCGCGATTGTCTCTGCCGCATCCAGCAGCGCCTGGTCGGCAAAGGATGTGACCGCCCCATCCAAAACTGCCTGGTCTTTGCGCCGGTGGAAAACGCCTTCAACCTCAGCGCCGTCACCCGCCCCATCAGTAAAGAGGAGGCTTTTCGCATCCTGCGCGAGGCAGAGGAAGCGGGCCTCGTGCATTCCACCGGCAATTACCGCGATCAACTTTACTACATCTGAAATTGCTGTACCTGCTGCTGCGGCGTGCTCCGCGGCGTAGCTGAATTCGCTATCCCTACGGCCATCGCCCATTCCGACTTTCGCGCCATCGTCGAGGCCGATACCTGCACTGGCTGCGGCGATTGCGTCGAGCGCTGTCAGTTCGGTGCGCTCAGCGTGCCGGAGGATGTCAGCGTGGTGAATTATGACCGCTGCGTCGGCTGCGGGCTTTGTGCCTCCATCTGCCCTACTGACGCCCTGCATCTGGAACGGCGGCCTGTGGGCGAAACTCCGCCCCCGCCCATGGATCTAAAGTCATGGATGGAGCAACGCGCCGCCAGTCGTGGCATCTCCATGGATGACATTCGATAGCTTCACACTTCAACTGTACCTGGAATCGCATGGGGATCATCAGCAGGAACACCGATCCTAGCAAAATAGTGCAGGAGTCTTGGTCTGGGATATCAGCTACTTAATGCCCGGACCTTCTCCTCCGTTATGTCAAATCTTACACCTGCCTCGGCTAGTTCTTTCACCAGGCAGTGGAAGAGCGGGCCGGTGATGACTTGCTCAGGCATCACCGCGCCGCTAGCCTGGAGATCACCGCGCGCGATCATGCGCGTCACGATAGCCCCCGTGAAGGCCGTAGTGCGAGCCATGGAGGTGAAACCGAGCAGCGGGTCGTAGCGATCCACCATGTCAATCACGTAGCGACGCGGGTGGCCATCCACTTGCCCTATCGCCTCCACGCGGAAACAGGTGATGTCCCTCTCCCCTTCCTCCAACCGAAGGCGAGGGTATAGCAACGCATCAAGCAGCTTCTTGGGTGACACCTCCACGTTATCCACCAACACCGGCTTTTGGCCCAGCAAACCGATTTCCTTAAGCAGCGTCACCTTGGCCGCATAGCCTGGCCAACGCACTGTCTTTTGCGTGCCCACTCTCAATCTCTTCAAGGCTGGAAGCTCCATCAACCAGAGCATAAAGCCCTCATGCCACGCCTCGCACTCGCCCACGCCAGCAAAAGCAACCTGCTCGACGCCCGAATAACGAGGCACTGGCTGGAGCTGTCCATCCTTGACCATGAGGGCATCGCTCTCGTGCAGTGGCAACTGTCGCCCGCCGAAGACGATCTTGTAGTCTAGAGGAGGAGTCGGCTTTTCTGGGATGCCGCCGCATTTGATGTGGATTTCATCCACCCGGTCGAGCTTCTCCGCCAAGTGGCGGGCCATAATCTCTGTAAGGCCCGGCTCCAGGCCACAACCGAGCACGACGAATCCGCGTCCCGCCTTGACCTCCTGTCGCAGCATCGCCACCTGCTCGTCGGCAAGCCGGGAGAGATCTACGATGGGGACGCCTGCTTTCACCGCCGCGCGGATGCTGACGATGCTCGCCGCATGGGGCAAAGCAGCGATGATGGCCTGAAAGCCTTTCATGAGTTGCACCGTTCTGGCTTGATCGTTGAGATCCAGGAGGACCATGCTCAGTTTTTCTGTCCCTTTCTTATCGCCGAGCTTGCGCAGGCAGTTATCCAACTGCTGCTGGCTCATGTCGCACACGACAACCTGGGTCACTTGGGAGTCCGACATAACATTGTACGCCGCCGCCGGGCCCATGAGGCCACTGCCCAACACGAGGATCTTCATCGGGTTTCACCTCTTTCTAGGATTTAGGTGACCAGCATCAGCTATGGAGCTTTCTTCTCCTCTAACTCCCGCAGGAAGAGCCGATCTTCTTCACTCAACTCGATGCGCGCCAACAGGTCCGGGCGACGCTGCCATGTCCGCCGCAGAGCTTCCCGGCGCCGCCAACGGGCAATCTCGGCATGGTTGCCGGATAGCAAAACCTCTGGCACAGCATAGCCCCTGTACACCGCCGGCCTCGTATAATGGGGATACTCTAGCAGCCCCATGGCAAAGGAATCTTGCCGCGCGCCCAAAGGATCGCCCAAGACGCCAGGAAGGAGGCGCACCACCGCTTCTACAACGACCATCGCCGGTAGCTCCCCGCCACTCAACACGTAATCGCCGATGGAGATTTCGTCAGTGGCCAGGTGCACGCGCACGCGCTCATCCACCCCCTCATATCGCCCGCAAATCAGCAGCACACGAGGATAGCCGCTTAGTTCTTTGGCTATCGCCTGCGTGAAGGTGCGCCCTTGGGGACAGAGCAAGATGATGGGCACGGGAGGCAACGCCCCCCCTTCTCTTACCCCCAACACACCCTCCACCGCGCGGAAGAGCGGCTCCGGCTTCATGACCATGCCACCTCCCCCGCCGTAGGGATAGTCGTCGGTGATGTGATGCTTGTCCGTGGCATAGTCGCGAATGTTGTGGATATGTACCTCCAGATAGCCCATCTCGATAGCGCGTTTCAGGATGCTTTCTTCAAAAATCGAGGAAAAGAGATTAGGAAACACCGTTAAGATATCGAAACGCATGATTGATGCCCCCAGCAGCTAATGAGATGACGAGGGCAGAAACTGAATAACAAGCTCTGGGCCTTCCCCGTAAGTCTCCCCCCCGTATATCATCTGGCACATTTGGATTGTAGTCGTAATACTTGGCGGCTTCAGCTCGTATATCTACTTTCATTGATAGACCCTCTTTTATCAGTAGTATACATAAGGGGCTATGCTCTGGCAAATCTCAGAAAGACACAAAAGATACATATAAAAGAGCAGGCTCACGCGATGAGCGTGAGCCTGCTCGACACTCCCGATCAGCTCTTATTTCTTAACAAACCAATTGTCACTCGCTCCTCATCTATCTCCTGGACGGTGGTAAACGCTCCATCCGGCGGCGCTCCCGCAGTGAGCGCGGTGGAGAGCGTCTCCTGCTTGATATAGTCGGCCCAGTGGCCAAAGACCTTCGCCAGAGCGTGGCTCGCCTGATACCAGGTGCTGATCGTCTCCTCGATGCGAAAGTCGGCATCCTTGCGCATGGTCTGGATGCGCCGCACGATCTCGCGGGCTAGCCCTTCCTCCAGCAGATCGTCGGTCAACTTGGTGGATACAGCGACGATGTAGCCACCCTCCTCTGCCACAGCGTATCCCTCCTTCGGGCGGCTCCACACATCCACTTCTTCCGGAGCCAAGACGACTTTCTGATCCGCAACGTTCAACTCGACCGATTCGCCAGCCTTGAAGCGCCGTGCCAGGTCAACGGCATCCATCGCCGCCACAGCGGCCTTAATCTTGGGATAGAGCGCTCTGTATTTGCTCCCCACCTCGCGCGGCTTGGGGCTGGCCTCGTAAGTCAACAGGTCGCTGGGCTGGTCAGCGAAACCGAGCGACTTGACGTTCAACTCTGAAACCATCTGGTCGGCCAGCTTTTCCAGGCTTTTCCGCTCCTCAGGCGTGCGCACGATCACTAACGCCTCCGTCAAGGGCTGGCGGACTTTGATATTAGCCTGGTTGCGCGCGCCATGCCCCAGGCTGACCAGCCGCATCACCAGGCGCGTGTCCTCCATCAGCTTCTCATCCACCAATGCCCGGTTGGCTTGCGGATAGTCCGCCAGGTGGACGCTCTCCGGCGCAGTGGTATCAACCCGCCGCACCAGGTTCTGATACATCTCCTCCGCCAGGAAGGGCAGAAACGGAGCCAACAGCTTGCTCAACGTCGCCAGGCATTCGTAAAGCGTGAGATAAGCTGCAACCTTGTCCGCGTCCTCCTCGCTCTTCCAGAAGCGACGACGAGAGCGGCGCACATACCAGTTGCTCAGGTTATCCACAAACTCCTGGACACGGCGCGTTGGCCCCGTCATGTCATACTGGCTGAGGCCTTCATCCACAACATGGACCAGGCTATGCAACTCAGAGAGCACCCAGCGATCCAGGAGTGAACGCTGCTCTAGCGGCATCTGATGCTCCAGCGGGTTAAACTGATCTATATTGGCATAGGTGACAAAGAACGAGTAGGTGTTCCACAGAGTGAGCATGAACTTGCGCACCGCCTCCCCCACCAGATCAGCCGAGAAGCGACGCGGAAACTCCGGCGGCGTGGCGGTGTAAAAATACCAGCGCACAGCATCCGCTCCGTGGACATTGATCACCTCCCATGGATCCACGACATTGCCTTTGGACTTGCTCATCTTGGCGCCCTCGGCGTCGAGGACATGGCCATGGCAGATGCAATTGAGATAACAAGGCTCATTGAAAAGCATCGTTGAGATGGCATGGAGGGAATAGAACCAGCCGCGCGTTTGGTCTATCGCCTCGCAGATGAAATCCGCTGGGAACTGGTCGGCAAATATCTCGCGGTTCTCAAAGGGGTAGTGCCATTGCGCCACCGGCATAGCCCCCGCGTCGAACCAGCAGTCAATGACCTCCGGGACGCGCTGCATCTTGGCGTCACATTCCGGGCAGGGATAGGTCACGACATCTATGTAGGGCCGATGCAGATCGAGAGGCTGAGGCAGGTTTCCTGCGCCTGCCTTCTCCGCCAGCTCAGCGACGCTGCCGATGCACTCCTGATGGCCGCAGCTTGGACAGCGCCATACAGGCAACGGCGTGCCCCAGTAGCGATCGCGCCCTAACGCCCAATCCACGTTGTTCTCCAGCCAATCCCCGAACCGTCCATCCCGGATGTGCGACGGGTACCAGTTGATCTTTTTGTTGTTGGCGATCAGTTCATTTTTCATCCTGGTCGTCTCGATGTACCAGGTCGTCTTGGCGTAGTAAAGCAGCGGCGTATCGCAGCGCCAGCAGAAAGGATAGATGTGCAGGTAGCGTCCGGTGCGATACATCAGCCCGCGCTTCTCCAACTCTTCGCTGATCAGCGGGTCGGCATCCTTGACCCACAGGCCGCGCCAGGGCGTCACGGCATCTATGAACTTGCCCTCCAGATCAACCGTTTGCAGCACTGGCAAATCATGCTCCTTGCCCACCTCCAGGTCCTCGGCGCCGAAAGCCGGCGCGATGTGGACGATGCCGGTGCCTTCCTCTGTGGTGACAAAGTCGCCTTCGAGCACATAGCAATAGTCTTGTGCCACAGGCAAGAAAGTGTACAGCGGGTGATAATGGCTGCCCACCAGATCCTTAGCCCGCAGTTCCCTGATCACCTTGTACTCTCCCTGGAGCGACTCCGCCAGGCGCTCTCTGGCCAGGATCAGCCTTTCATCCCCCTGCTCCACCATCACGTACTGGATCTCGGGATTCACGGCCAACGCCACGTTGCCAGGCAGAGTCCAGGGCGTGGTCGTCCAGACCAGGAAATAGACTCCTGGCTGGTCGCGCAGCGGGAACTTGACGAATATAGAAGGGTCTTCGACCTCCTCGTAGCCCAAAGCCACCTCATGGCTGGAGAGCGGAGTGCCGCAGCGCGCGCAATAGGGCACGACTTTGTAGCCCTGGTAGATCATGTCCTTGTTCCAGATTTGCTTCAGGATCCACCAGACCGACTCGATATACTCATTCGTCATGGTGATATAGGGGTCATCCATGTCTATCCAGAAGGCGATGCGGTCACTGAGCCGCGTCCATTCCCGCACGTAGCGCAACACGCTCTCGCGGCAGACGGCGTTGAACTCGGCAACGCCATATTCCTCGATGGCCTGCTTCCCCCTGCCGGTGAACCCTAGCTCTTTCTCCACCTCGATCTCCACCGGCAGGCCGTGGCAATCCCAGCCTCCCTTGCGCAGCACGAACTTGCCCTTCATCGTCTGGTAACGCGGGATCGTATCCTTGTAGACCCGCCCCAGGACGTGATGGATGCCGGGTTTCCCATTAGCTGTGGGTGGCCCTTCGTGGAAGACAAAGCGAGGTGCGCTCTTGCGCAACGCGATGCTTTTGCGAAAGGTATTCTCTTTCTGCCAGAACTCCAGTATTCCCTCTTCCAATTTGACGAAATCTACTTTGCTCCCAACTTCCTTAAATGCCATTCTCTTTCCTCCGTGAAAGCCCTCAGCATCAGTCAAGGAGGGAAACCACCGATGAACACCGATTTCAGTCAGCAGATTTAGCAGAGGAAGCAGATGATTGGTATCTCACAGAATCTGCTTAATCCGCTTAATCTGCTGACTAGTGTCCCAAGACCGAAACGCTTTCTGAGCGAGGGACTTCTTTCAACCGAAAGTCACCGAAGCGGCGAAGCAGCTTGAGAGCGCGGTTGCGCCGTTCCCGCATTCGCTCCTCCTTCGCCTTCCAATAGCCCTGCAATTGCTGCATGACTAGGCGGCTATCGCCGCGCACTTCTAGTGTGTGCTGAGCAGGATCCTCCCCCCGTGCCGCCATCTCCCGCAAAAGGCTCTCCAGAGCAGCGATAAGGGTATCGTACTCGGCCTCGTTGTTCGTCACTTCATCCTCGAACTCGAGGCGGTGAGGATGCTCGTAAACACGACGCGATCCCACCCCTGCGCTCCGGCGCGAGAGGGCGTAGCTGCCATAGCCGGCTCCGGGGTTCCCTTTGCTCCCGCCATCAAAGATCAAGACGTAATCCGGCTCACCGTCGAGCTTTGCCTTTTCTGTTGTATGTTGCGTTGTTTCCCCCTGGGGCTTTTCCAGCGCCGAAAGCTCACGCCAGAGCCGCTTCTTTTCGACGGGGCCCAGGGTTGAGATCGCTTGCACGATCTGCTCGACTGTGTACATCATTTCCGTTACATCCTCCCGCTCTCACCTTCCCGCCGGCTGCGGGAAGGTAGACTCTACTCCAATGCAATCCGCAGTCTCTTGTTGATCCTGCCTTTACTCTTATGATCCACGACGCGAATCCGTCCCACTTCCCGCGTATTTGCCACATGTGTCCCGCCATCCGCCTGCAAATCCAGCCCCTTAATCTCCACCGTACGCACCTCCTGAATCCCTTCTGGCAGGAGGTTGATCTTGGTGCGGATGAGATCGGGGATCTGGAAGGCTTCCGCCCGTGGCAGGGTGCGTATCACCACTGGACGCGCCGCCACCACCTCGGCATTGATCCGCTCCTCCACTTCGCGGGCGAAATCCGCGCTCATCCGCTCCAATTCGAAATCCATGCGCGCCTCCAGTGGGTCCATGTTCCCTCCCGTCACCTGCGCCCCATAGTCGCGCCAGATGACGCCGCAGAGGATGTGCAGGGCCGTGTGCGTGCGCATCAACTGGTAGCGACGCTCCCAATCAAGCGCGCCCCTGACTGCGGTGCCGGCCGCCGGTGGCTCGCCCTCCACTTCGTGCCAAACTAGCGGGCCTTCCTTGCGCACCCTGACCACGCGCCAGGTTTTGCCGTCGCTCGCCAGCTTGCCGGTATCGCACGGCTGGCCGCCGCCGACTGGATAAAACGCTGTGCGATTCAGGGCCACAGCCCCATCCTTGACCTCGGTTACAACGGCATCAAACTCGCGCAGGTAACTATCGGTATGGAATAATAGCTCGGTCATTTCCCTCCTCCTCGCTCGACCCCTCTCCTTGCCCCTCTCTAGCAGGGAGAGGGGGAAGGGTGAGGGCGAGAGTCAAACAAAAAAGCTCTCGTCCCAGGGACGAGAGCTAATGACATACGACTCCCGCGGTACCACCCTAATTGGCTGGCGCCCACTCGCTGAGGTACAATCATACCTCCGTGATGATAACGGCTCACGAGGCCGGCCGGGCTTACTCAGGGCTTCCCCTTTTCGGTCGGCGACTCCGGAAGGATATTCGGCGACCTTCTCGCGCCTGGCTTCCACCTGCCCCAGGCTCTCTGAGCGATTATCTCCGCCTACTCGTTTCCATCAGCGTCTTTGCTGATAGTATGCCATAAAACAACGATTTTGTCAAATAGGAATTAAGTACTGTGATGAGCATCCCTGCAACGTTGCTTTGTCTGCTGAAAGGTGCTATACTTGGGCACAGTCTGCGGGGGATCGCGCGGAGCTACTTGCTATTGACGAGGAGGTCCAAGATGGACATCAATTTCGCCTTCCCCGTAACCCAGGTGGACGCGGTTCTGGGTAATGTGCTATCCTGAGAAACGGCTTTGTAGTGAACAGATAAAACAGGTAGTCCGCTCAATCTGCCTAATCCGCTGACAGAAGCCCGGTACGAAAGGAGACCGCTATGGGACATTCGATGCTCGGCCCTCATATCAACGCCAAAGCTGACCAAATCCGCTGGCTGGAAAGAGCCAGGCCGCGCGTGGGCAAGGTGCTTCTGCAGGCCGTGGATGCGGCCTGGATGCGGGAGGCCCGTGCCGCCAGCCCGGACACCTTTTGGGTGGGACGGCTGTACGTTGAGTCACAGCCGCTAGAGTCGCCCCAGGAAAACGCGCGCGATTTCTGCCAGCGGCTCTTGCTTCCGGCAGCGGAGCCTTTTCGCGGACTGATTGATGCCCTAGAAGGCTACAATGAGCTTGGCTTTACTCGCTTCAAGAGCGGTGCGCCGGCAAAAGGCTTCCGAAGTCTGCGAGCCTTCGCAAGTCCGGCTATGCGGTCGAACCTGTTCGACATAGCCCGGCAAGAGATGCAGCGGTATGCTCTGTTCGAGCGCAGCCGCACTGAGATATTGGCCAGCCACGGCTGGAAATCGGTTGTCGGCAATTTTAGCACCGGCACGCCGGAACTGGAGCTGTGGCCCGACTTTTATCCGGCGCTGGAAGCGGGGGATTATCTGGGACTGCACGAATACTCGGCGAATACGCAACCTCCCTACATGCAAAACATGGAAACCTGGCTTTGTCGGCGGTATCGGCGGGTGTATGAAGCGCTGCCCGAAAGCCTTCAGCGGCCTCTCATCATCACCGAGTGCGGCATTGATGGAGGGGTGATCGGCCAGGCAATGGCAGGTTGGCGCAGGTACACCGATGAGCAGGGATACCTGGCTGAACTGCGCTGGTACGATGAGGGCCTGCAACAGGATGGCGAGCGCTTCCCGATTGTAGGCGCGACGATCTATTGCTACGGCCATGTGGACACACAGTGGGATTCTTTTGAGATCGGTGGCCCGCTGGCCGCGATGCTAGCTGATTACATAAGAGCAAATCCGCCGCTTCCCTGGCATGCACCGGAGAATGGCGGCTCTCCCGACCCGTTACTGGAGGTGCTTCAGACCGAGTTCGGCAACGAGTTCGACGATATCCGCCAACAGCTTGTGCACAGCGGCGAGTACCCGCGCCGTGACCTGGCCGCGATCCGCTATCAGGCCATTGATCACACCGGCGCTGGTACCACACCCCAGACCTGGAGCAACACGATTGCCCGTTCTCACGTCGAGAACAACGGCTGGCCGGCCATCGGCTATCATTTCCTGGTCTACCCGCATAAAGTGCGGTACACTGGCTCGCTAGATACAGCGCGTGCCGCTGTCTGGGGACGAGAGGCGGAGGTGATCAGCATCGCCTTCGTCGGTAACTTTAACCAGCAACCACCAGACTCGCACGCGATCGAGCTGTGCAGGCGGCTGGCCGATCTCTTGGATCGCTACCTGCGACGCCAAGTCCCGCGCGTAGGGCACCGCGAGATAGCTTTGCCGGGCCATGAGACCGATAGCCCTGGGGCGACCGCTTATGGCCCGGACGATTGGCTGAGGCGGATTCAGCCGAGCGATGCGGACGAGGTGGAGCGGCTCAGGGCGCACGTCGCGGAACTAGAAGCACAGGTGAGCAGCCTCAGCCAGCAGGTGCAGCGGCTGCAAGGGATTATCGCTCGCGTGCGCGAGATCGTCGCATGAAAACAATCAGCGGCCAATTTTCAGCCGTCAGCTTTAGCATTTTTGGCTGAGAGCTATGCACATCAGGAACATCCTTGCGCATGGCAGCGTCTTTGGTGTGAGAATCCCGCCCCAAAACCGAAGTACACTCTGGGCGCACTGCAAGGTCATCGGATAGGCTCTTTATGAGATATAACATGCTTCGCAATATCAAATTGGGGCTAGCCGCCCTCATCGTGTTATTGCTGGTCAGCGCTATCGTCACCTATGGTGTTCTCCTCGCTGACCTGCCTCATCCGACAGCTTTGCGCCGCGCTAGGCCGCTGGAGACCACCAAAATCTATGATCGCCACGGTCAGCTTCTCTACGAGTGGCTGGAGCCTCTGGAAGGGAAGCATACCTATATCTCCCTGGAAAGTATTCCCCGCGCCCTCTGC
>Ga0129297_10001251_pt1 | contig 12772 bp, 12 predicted proteins | sample I18A1metaG_FD_94708 | JGI IMG/M metagenome (GOLD analysis project Ga0129297, IMG submission 94708) | Lake sediment bacterial and archeal communities from Gulf of Boni, Indonesia to study Microbial Dark Matter (Phase II) - ​I18A1 metaG | ecosystem: Environmental > Aquatic > Freshwater > Lake >... | reverse complement strand
TTTAAGAGTCTACAGTGTAATAGAGCCGTTTCTTAAGCGCCCTTTGAAAGAGATTAAAGGAGCCCCTAAAAAGGAGATGGAACTCGTTGGTCCACTTATTGAGCAGGATGCTTCAAGAGCAGTTGTATCCTTCGAGAAAGCCAACCTCTATATCGCCATGGAGAGCATGGTAGACGGCGGCTTCGAGCTTCAGCTCTTCAGCCGAGAGCATAAGCCCCTGACGCCTAGATTAAGCTGCAGCAGACTAGAGCAGATTCTTTACGACAGAAAGTTTACACCGATAAGAAATAGAATTAAGGATACTGAGGATCGCAGTCAACTGGTCTCATCCCTTCAGCAAATCGCAGTCAACTTGTTTCCGGCGAAAGAGGAGAGGCGTGAAAGGAAAAAGGAGGGGGCGAAGCAGAGGGATGCAGACTCCATAACCGTGGAAACCGAAGATTTCTATCAGATCCATCCGGCTGGAGACGCCGTGGGTGACTACGTCTTCGAATACTCGACCGCTCCCGGGAAACAGGACCCCACACGTCGACTGAATGTGCTGGCATGGATTAACACGGCGACCGGGCGGAGAGGAATAATCCCCTTCGAAGATAAGACCCGAAGTATAACCATTGAAGATAAAACCTTCTACTTCTTCAAGGAGATCGATGTTGAAACAGGAGCGTTGAACCTCCTCAGCCTCAACGGCTTAAAGAAATGGCTGGACAACCATGCGCCGAGCCCCCGCGAGGTCTGGGATAAGGTCTTCAGCTTCTCTAGACGCTACATATATTTCCTCGACCCTGAGAGTTACTATGTTCTAACTGCATGGATCATCGCCACATATTTTTCACCGCAGCTCGCATCCTTCCCATACATCAATCCAACTGGATTCTATCAATCTGGAAAGACACGGGTGATCAATGTAGCCCGCCAGCTGGCCTACCATTCCAACCCGATAATCAACCCCCGCGAAGCAACCGTCTTCAGAGAAGTCGACCGGTATAGATGTACGTTGATTAATGACGAGGGCGACAGCATAGTAAACTATGATCCAGCCCTTCAGTCAATCTACAACAGCGGCTACGCGAAAGGCATGAAGGTTCCCCGTCAACTCCGGTTACCTGACGGAAAGTTTAAAACCGAATACTTCGACGTCTACTCGCCGAAGGTGATCTCAAGCAGATATCCCCTCCCAGATATGCTTGACTCAAGAAGCATCAAACTCATCATGAAAGGCCAAGCGCCGAGCGGAGTCGACTACAGCCAATACGAGGAGCAGGTTATCAACCTTAAAACTGGAGAGGAACTTCGGGACGACCTATACATAGCCCGGCTACTTTACACTGGAAGATACCTGAAAGAGTACAGTCAACTCGACCTTCACCGAACCCAGATACGCGGACGCGAAGCCTTACTCTTCAAACCTTTGATCGCTGTCGCAAGGGTCTTCTGCCGGGAAGGAGGAGAAGTCCTTGAGACTTGAAGAAGAGCAGCTCCTCAAGGCTGCGCGTAAACACTGCGATTTAAGCCTATTCACCAAACACTCCAGCCGCGAAGTGAAGGCTGTCAAAGCAATTCTAGCTGCACTGGAATCCGAGATGCCTAAGACATTTGAGCAGCTCAGGAAAGCGGTCACCGCAATCAACACCAAGATGAAACCTGAGGAATCAACGTTGACTGAAGAGGTGACATTAACAAATAAGAAGATCCACGAGAAGTATACCGAACTATTCCAGAAAGACATACCGCCCCAGGATGAGAGATACATTTCAAACGACAAACTTGCCTCAACACTCAGGAAGAGTTTAGGGTACGAGGGCGACAGGAAGAAGACTGCCCGCGGCTTAAAGTTCACTTTAACCCGATTAATCCACGACATCTACATATTCGAGCTCTTCGAAGACTTGGACGTTGAGCCGCCTGAAGAGGAGGAGCCGCAGGAGCCGGAGAAGAAAGGGTTGGAACAGTACACGGGTTAACCTTCATGCAGACCTGCGTGGAGGCGGCCGAGCTGGACACACATGGACACTTAAAACACTAGAAACATACTTGGACCCTGTTATCACACATAATATGTATGATTTTTCTTATTACATTACATACACATCAAATTGAACTACATTACTATATGTGTGTGTAATAGGCCCCCCAAAGCTCATTCAAGTGTTTTAAGTGTCAATGTGTACCGCCCCCGCATCATCCTCACGGAGTGGAAATGAAAATGGATCTTATGAATTCACTTGGGAGGGAGCAATCTATGGCTGAAGGTGACCATAATACTTTCTGGCTTGAATGGTTCGGGCTGCTGGGCCGTGAACTCGGCTCCCCAAGCAGGTTTTACGCCGGGATCCCAGATGATTTCCTAGCTTTCATCGATAAATGTGCTGCAGCCAAGCTTCCATGCTTCTGCAGCGTCCAGCCTTACGTTGGGCCTGATCGGCCGGCTGGCTTGGAGAAGGTTTTCTTCGACCTCGACTGGAAGAAGGAGCCGCTTGATCTTGATAGAGTTTGGGTTGACGTCTGTAGGCTGTGTGAAAGGCTGAACCGGATGAATCTTGAGCCGCTCGTAGTGAGGACCTATCGTGGTTTCCATGTCTACATTTATCTCTGGCGTGTCGTGGAGTTTGAATTGAAGCATCTTAACTTAGCTAAAGAAATTTACAAGACGCTTCAGGAATCGCTTCTTCAAGGTCAACGGTATGAAACATTGGACCCAGCAGTCATAGGCGACGTTAAAAGGCTCTCGAGGGTTCCCTACAGCATTCACGAGTTGGGTGTGGAGTGCTCCCCGCTAAGTCTTGATCGGCAGCCGCTGCGGATCGATAGCCTAGATTATCTTCGAGAGCATGGAATACAGCAAGAGTTGTTTAGAGAAGCGGTGCAAGAGGTTCAGAGGAAGAAGATCGGCCGGGAGGTCTTAGCTGTCTTTGAGAGTTTTAAACCTAAGCGTATGGTCCCATTTCAGAAGCCGAGGGGGATTCGCCCCTGCTTCTTAGAGGCTTTGAAGAGTGGAGAGATGCCTCACGGTCAGCGGATAGCCCTAGTCTATGAGGGTTACTGCGCCGGATTGACGATAGATGAAACAGTCAACCTGTTCCGAAGACTGAAAGACTTCAACGAGGCGAAGACCCGTTATCAAGTATCTTGGCTTCTGAAAAAGAGCTGGGAGATCAAGCCTTACCGCTGTAAGACAATAATGGCGAAGGGATGGTGCCTCAAAGAGAGATGCTCAATATTCCATCACTTAAAGAGAGAGAAGATTAGTCAAAGATGACAATCAAATACATTTGCGACAAGAAATTTAGAAGTGACCGAGTCTACCAAACGATGTATCAGAACAAGACTGCGTTCTTCAGGCGTTTGTCAGAGCAGGAAAAACAGTCGAACCAGCGGGCATGTGACGACTGCTCAACATCTCTTTGGAATGAAGTTGATAAGCGCTACATCGATTCGCCGAGGCATCTAGCCGACTGGGAGATCGTTGTTTAAAATTGGTCTTCAACAAGAGGATCGGAGGTGAGGTTGTTGAATGCTGACGAGCGTAAGAAAACATTAACGGAGCCCATATTGCAGAGCAGATTCTCGCCTTCCATACATTCAAACAGAGGCCGCATACTGAACAGTTTCATCGCTCATTCACCGAACCTTACTCCCTGGAGTTGTCAGTTCTTTCAGAGAGAATGCGTGAGCTCCAGTGAACTCAAGTTAAAAACAGTCAAGAAAATTAAGTTCCTTTGGTATTTGTTCTATTAGCTGTTCTAGATTTACCCGTATTTTCTCAATCCTTTCCTTGAGTCCTTGAGTCCATCTGTCCCTCGTAATGGGGTTAGGTTCATTAGCTATCGCTTCTACTTGACGGTCATGCGCGTAGATCATTTCGTATGTATTCTCTAGAATACTCAGGGCATCTTTAGATAGTACAATCAATTCGCCCGAGGTTCGTATGTTCTGATATGCTAAGGTATAAAGAGGCGACCATTCAAACGGCTCAACTGTTTGCATAAATTTTTCTCTCAGTGTTTTAGCTACGCAATAATTCAGCTCCATCTCCTCAAACAGCGCTTTGAACAAACCTTCTCGCACTTTTTTCTGATGAAAGTAAAACTGCAACCAAGCGCCCAAGGCGACGCCGCAAAGAGTAAGAAGGCCGGTCATTATCAAGTTCAGAGTAGATTCTGGAAGCATATCCCGCTAACCTGCTGAGAGGATGATGCCGAGGTCCATCATAAATCCCCCTCTTTTGACAAATGCTAGGTACGTTGACAGACCAAATAAAAGTAAGGCAGGTCCGTGAAAGATGTTAAGACTGTCTTATACGTCTCCAAATGATATCACACTAAGATCAGATAGAATCGCACGTCATATAAAACAAAGATATAATAATACGCTCATCATCTGCCTTTGATTCTTGAATACAAGCCATCCCTGGATGTCCCTCAATGTGTTTAGCGATTCGGTTCACTTAAATATGGAACTTCTAGTGCAAGTGGACAAGTGGAAAATGCCTCCTCGAAGTCACTCGATCTGGTGAAATAGGAAATCTTTGAGCTTCATGAAAGTTGTTCTAGGACCAATCTGATGTGTTTGCACTGAATTGATGTCGACTGAAAACTTGGGCAGGTGCAGCTTCTTTTAGACAGATCGACGATGTATGCTCTACGTTTAAGTCTGAAGCTTGATACCCTATACAGGTTCTCTTCAATTTTCTCTACTTTTCGTTTGATCACAGGCCGTTTCACTATCTTAAGGTTTGGAATGGTTGACGCTCTATCGATTATGAAAGATAGTGCCTTGACATCGTCTTCATTATATTCCATCAGCCTCTGAAGTAGGCCCTCATTCCCCTTTTTCAGGTATCTTCGGTATGCTTTTGCAACGGCGCGTCCGTTCAATTCAGGATGTTTAAATTCGTAGCCGAAACGCATGCCAACATATTTGAGCGAATATTTCTTAACAGCAAAAGATCTCCTGATCGCATAGAACAGATCCTTCATCACTAGGAATTCTGAAGCAAGACCATAATGTCTTAGCCTTCTCTTGACAAGATCCTCATCAAATCGCTTGATTCCAGCGTAATAGCACAAGACCGCGTCTGGATAATTCTTTGAGAAGTTGACGAATGCTTCTATAATGCTTTTCTCTTCGCTCAGGCTTCTCGCTATGAACTGTTTGAATGTAGGAGGGTCAGTCTTTACATACGCCCCAATCAGCCATATGAAAGATCTATTCGGGTCAGTTTCAACGTCGAAAAAGATGAGATCCCCATCAGGAAGGATAAGCGGCCCTTTTACATTGGGTCTTCGTCTTGTCTTGGTTCCTGCTCCAAGACTGGTAAGAACGGAACTCTTGGTTGAACTAGATCGGGATGTGCAAGCTGCTATGATCAATGACAAAACTACAATGACCACGAGAGCAATCAGAAACGTTGGATCCAGAGGCATTCATACTCCTTGTGATCGATCTACAAGAAAATCTGCTTCGTATCGATAAAGCCTTTTCATTAACGTATTTGACCAGATTCGATTTAGCGCCCCGACCGATATCTAACATGAAGAAATTTTTCTATACAGAAGACAGTCAGCAAACGTTTCCTAAGCTGTACTGATCAGATCCGGAATAGGGTTGGGAGTTAGTCCAATTTGAGGATTACTATCTTCTTTCAGTTTCTAAGAGTTTGGGTATGGCGGTTTTCATTTCCACGACTTCTATTGGGCATTCTTTCCAGTTGTTTTCCCAGCAGACGATTATGTCGCATTGGTTTGGGTCGTGTTGGTGATTCTTGAAGTCTAGGCTTTTGAATTCAAATTCTATGTCAACCGGCTCGTATTCCGTTTTCCCAATCTTTCTTCTTCCGAAGGCGTCTGGGAAGCCTTGCTGTATTCCTTCAATGTATTCTATGCCGAGTTCCTTGTGACATTTGGCGAAGAGGAAGATCACGCCCTGCTCATTTACGGGCTCATAAACCAAGTCGGGGATCTGGCTTCTAGGACCAACTATTCTCAGCTTCTTCCTCCTTGCTTCCACAGGGGGTCTTAAACCTGTCTCTAGGGCTTCTAAGCCTTTCTCGGTTATCTCATAGAGCCCGGGTTTGGCTTCTCGTATGCAGCTCCATCGAACCAATGGAGCAAGACGACCCGCAACAACCGTTTTCGATAGGCTCAATTTTTTCGAAAGATCTGAACTAGTTCTAGCCATTTCTTTCAGTTGTTCAAGAATTGCGATATATTCTTCCCCAAGCTTCTCCATAGCAAACACCTCATTCTCCAATGGACCAAGTTCATCTCTGTAGCAAAATGGCTCCGTATCCATATATGGATTATGAGTGCTCCATCAAGGATATGCGTTCTGCACCTTTGAAGGCTCATCTTAGAGGCACTTGCATTTGGTTAAGAGATACGTCAACGTCAAAGTTCCAGAGGAACTAGCTAGGGAGATAGACAAACTGATAGACAGGAAGGTTTTGGGTTACAGGAGCAGAGCGGAATTCATCATAGAAGCGATAAGAGAGAAGCTGTCTTCCGTCCAGAGATATGGAAAAGCATAGTAGATAGCCTAGTAGGTAGAATGGCGCAATCAACTATCGAAGTTCTCACAATGAGGTGTTCCTCACGAAGCGCCCGTCTTGGTGCCTCAGTAAAGACAAGAACTTCCTTGATGGATTTCCCCATTTCGTTACTCCTTGAAAAGAATGCCCACCTTTCTTTACTAACCTAGCCACGTCTTTCGTTACCCGGCCATCATAAAGCAGAAATGCATCGTAGGAATGAGTCTTCTCAGCAAAGAACAATGCCTCCCTGAAATCGGTCATGTTCACTTCATTTACTTTTACTTCAGCGGTTATCCATGCCAGAGAGTAATCATTATTCCTCCTGAGTTTCACAACCCCGACTATATCGGGCTCAAGATCCAATTGGTCATATAGTGGTATTCTCGTCAAATCTTGTCCGATAAGTCTTGACTTGAGATATTCGGTTATCGTTTGATGTAACTCATGAAGCTTGAAAAGAGGAAGTGCAAATTTGCTTAACGAGTATCTCGCTTGTAGCCAAGCAAGCGCTATAGTCCGAAGTTGTTCCTCACGCAACTAAATTGTTCCACCAGTGAAGCTAGTCAGCGGTTCAGCACCACACCCTAGGTGAGGACAACCTAAGGTCAAACATGACTTCATATATTTTCTCAGTTGTGTCGTTCGAGGACAGGGGCGCAGATCAGCCAAACTCTTCATCCCAAGTTTCGCCAACGTGCTCTGATCCTGTGAAAGATGCTCCTTGAATTCCTCTTGCTTCCATGTGTTGTAGAACAATGGATCTGGAAAGTCCTTGAAATTCAAGACCCAGAATTCTGCAAAGTGGTCTCGTCCACCTCTAATGTGCGTCCTTCTGGAGTCACCTATCCCAGCCCAGTTGATTACAAAGATAGGGATGTGAAGTTTGTCCTGTAGTATTCTGCAGTAGTCAAACGCGAGGGCTGGGTTACTGTTGACTACGCCAAGTCTCACATGCCACAATCTTTCGGCGCGTTTCATTTTCCTGATTTGCCAAGGCGTCATTCTGTCAAAGTGAGCACCTGCGTCAGCGCATCCTCTCACAAATTCCTGCAATCCAATTATGTCAAACGACTTTATTCTATCAGGGATTCTCGCAACTTTGTATATCTCTCCGACATCTAGTGAATAGTCGGATTTTAACCTCTGAAAGAAAAGACTGGGGATTTCACAGTCTATGGTGGCATATCTCACGTGGAAGGCGCTCGGCTCATAGTCCACTTTGATGTTTCCCGTTATCGCTGCTGCTGTCTTCCTCAGATGATTGAGCACGAATCCGACGCTCTTAAGTTCTCGATCTTTATACTTCTCTTGCCAATCAAGATACTCCTCTGCTAATGATTCATTGTGTATTTTCCAGCGGTTGGAAGCATCTTTACTTAACAACGGCTGCGGAGATGGCTTGTGGGGAGGATACCACTTTTTAACCTGTCTTAACGCCTTGGAAACATCGGCTGTCGTTAATCTTCTCGCCTGTATTTTCGGCAGTTTTTCAATGTCGGCTAGTGCCATCTGCTTTTTCTCAGCAAGAAGTGCGTCTACTATGTAGATTCCAATGGGCGAGTACACGTGGTAAGGAATTCGCAGTTTAATGCTGTAGCCAGTCGCAGTCTGTTCTACAGACCCCCGAGTATACAGGCACCCCAATAGGTAGGCTTCTTCCGGAGCGATAGATGAAGCCACATTCTTTACTTCCTGAGAATGATTATGCTTTCTTGATTGATTGTTTCTCCCTCTGGAACTCTAGTGGGCATGACTTTTTTGGGGATATTGCGCCAGTAAGTGCTAACGTGAGAAAGCCCTAGCGATTGAGACATTTCTATTGTTATCTTGTCCATTGGCACCTTTTCGCCGAGGAGTAGTCTGCTACCGATAACGATACAGCAGTACTTGCCTGCTCCCAACACATCGGCAATTCTCTCGAGGCTCTCGTAGTAATCTTCAAAGAAAGAACATGCATGAAGCGCTCGATCACCACTCCTTCTTCGTGTTTGTCGTATCATATTGTTGCAGGTTTGAGAGTCAAGGGGAACGAAACTTCGGACTCTCTTTCCGCCAAGCGTTTTCTTCTCAATTTCAAGAAGCATGCTCGGACTATAGTCAAGCCAAAACAGTCCTATTTTGGCCCATCTCATGTAGCCAACAGTGTTTTGCTCTTCGCCGTAGGGAGGTGAGGTGACTACTAAGTCAACCTTCTTGTCAAGTGAAAGGCTACGGGCATCTTCCCTTAATACCCTAACTCTGGCATGATTTGGACGACAAGTTCGATAGAATTCATCAACAGCGATTATCGACTTGTGCAGCACCTCTAAGAAAGCTGACAGAGCATCCGGTCTCGGTTTCTTCCTTAACTCTTCTCTGGAATATCTCGCAGGATGAGCTTGATGATTGTTGATGTCAGCCAGTGAAACCTTGTAGGCAGTATTCGAGAGACAGACCTTTAAGAAATCCTTGACTTTCTCATTCTGTTCTTTTTCTATCCTAGACTTAATCGCTAGTAACCCACGAATTGAAGTCGGTTGAAACCAGAATCTGACGTACCGAGGAACTCGCCGAACCTGATCCATTTCAATTTCGTCGAGGTCAATAGACAGTTGTCCAGCGCTCTGCTTGAGAGTAGAAGGATCAGGTGGACTGCTCTTTGTTCTCGCAATAAGAACCGCCAAGGGATTAATATCGTTTCCAATGGCATTGAAACCCAGTCGCAAGGATTCAACAAGAACTGTTCCACTCCCACAAAAAGGGTCCAAGACCGTATATTGATTGAAAGGAGAGGAAACTCTTTCTAGGAGATATCTGCGGATGAGTCTCTCTGCGACCTGAGGAATCATACGAGCTGGATATGGATGAAGCCCGTGCGTCATAAACTGGGTATTCGCATCTGCAAAGTCCCAGTCTTCACAAGCCTCCTCAGTTTTCGCCTCGATAGATCCTTTAGCCGAGTGAAATTCGGGTCGGTGGGCGATTGGCTCTATACTTATCTGCTGCAGGAATTCACTTGTTATGACGACTGGCTTGTCTTCCAACAAGTTCGTTTTTTCAATGATTGATTTGACAATAGCTATTGGATTCTTTGACTCGCACAAGGTTTTGTAGGCTTCTGGGTGAACTTGAAGCCCCGCATCTAGGAATAACCGTAGAATCTCCCGGCGACCTTCAGATGGTGCTTTGAAGTCACTAGGCATTACAGCTCTCTCATAGATGTTGAGTTATAAGACGAAATATATCTTTTGATTGAGATCAATAAGCGCAGTTCTATCGATTTGTCTTTGGAAATAGACATGGCATATTAGTGAATCCTTGATCAACAAGTACGAAATGCAAAATGCCAAGTCTCTTAGATCTACTGCATTCTAAAGTCCTCTGGCAGGAATTGAGTTAGTTTCTTCGGCAGTACGTCATCTACTCGTCCAATGTCTTTTTCTTTCAGTCCAATAAGGTTCAGATGATACCTTTGATAGATGTTGATCTTCTTTTCTCTGCGCTTCTCATAATCTTCAAGCCCTTCTAGTCCCCAGTATTCTATATAACATTGGGCAACAGGCACATAGAAATCGCATGTCAGGTCTTCCGTTACTGGAACCTTCCTTTCATAAGCATGGACGAGATTGTGATGATAGAGCCAATTGTCAATTATTACCTCACTTTTACTCTTGACGATATGGCCGTCATCTGTTTTGAAATATGGTTGCTCTGAAGTCGCCCTAAGGCCTGGTCTTACAACAAAGACTTCTACCTGCTCTGGGCGCTCAAAAATATCTCTTACGGTAGTTACTTCTTTTGGCGTCAATATGTATTTTGCATGATGAATTCCTAGTCCCTGTAGCAGCTCCTTTGCATTTGGCAATGGATCGTATTCCTTTTCCCAAGACACACGAATCTGGGAGGGGAATCGTCCTCCCCACGCTTCCGGAACAACGTTAAGCATTCCATCAGTTTCAGCCCTAAAGATACCGTATAGAATATTCTTGTCAAGATTCAAAAGAAAACCGACATCACCTTTCCCAACTTGGCTGACTTTATCAAACCAGCTTCTCAGGGAACCAAAAAGCATCAATTCGAAGCATTCCTGCTCCGTCTCATTCTTGCAGACCGCAATGAACCCTTTCGCGTCAGAAACGGTCGACAAAAAGACTACACCTATGTTATGTTTTCAAATCCAGAATTTAAATGGATATTCCACCGCAGCCACTCAGTCCACCGGATCAGAGAATGGAACAGCCCGAGCATCGACAGTAAGTTACCAAAGGCGATACATCGCAGTAACAAGCGATATAGCGGCAATAATGTCCACATCTAGGGCAACGGTATGACATTTCTAGGCCACTTCTTTCTCATCTTGCCTATACTCTACAAAACCTGCATTTGCAATAAATGGGAGCATTCAACGGAGGTTCCATCGGTCCGCACTCACAAAGGTACCCTTTGTCGCAACTGTGACCGCATCTCGGACATAGTATAGACGATCACCTCTCTAAGAGCATTCTGCGTTTCTACTGAGAGGAAGTTGAACTCCGGAGCCCTTAAGCATTTTGCCAAACCATTCGTGACGATTTTTTCCTTTGAGATTTCCCATTTGCCCAAGATGTCAAAGATTTTCTCATTATGTCGTCTATATGTCAAGACCTAGCAGTGACGTATTTTTCTTCGCTTCTACGGGTCAGACTTTGTAGTTGCCGTCATCGGAATAACTTTAGAATCATGGTAGCTAATCAATTGAAGGATGGGACGTAGAAAGTTATTCCGCTCCTTCTGCTTCAGTTCTTTGATTCTCTGCGTTACCATGGCAATCTCCCTCCGTTGCTGGTTGGCGTGTATAGCGGGCTTCCGATAACCGAAGCCGGAGAAATCGTGTGATCTACATTCACTCAGGCAGAGGCCAACCGTCGAACGGATATTCAATGAGAAAAAAGAGGAGGTTTGCGGGAGACATCTCCAGTATACGAGGGGTTCAAATCCCACCCCCCGCACTTTAGCATGAACCCCCATCCTCTTCAGGGATTCATTTACGTTTCTTGAAGACCAGAGGTGGCTTGGGCGTTGTACAGACATAATTAAACCCTGCTTCCGCAAGCTTACATGCATCCTCAGCGTTTTTGGCAACCTTTGAGATGAATTCGTCAGACTCGAAGTTTACAAGATGGGTATAGACCAACGTGTTCTTGATGTTCTTATGCCTAAGAACTTCCATGACATGAAGAATGTCTTTGGTCAGAGATGTTACCGGCTAGGCTGCTGCCCATATCTCCTTCGCTTTCTCTCTCGCTTCCTTGAACCTGTCTGGAGGCCCTTTCAATATCTTCTCTCGATAATATTTTGCGATGAGCTCTCTAATTATCTCTTCAAGTTTTCTAGGATTCTCTTGCAGTAGCTTACTAAGCCTCTCTTCAAGCTCAGGACATCTAGCGCCCCCAGCTAATGCGAATCGCCTAGCCAACTCTTCTTCTAAGCGGTAGACCAACGGATGATGCTCATCTATCCTGTCAGGATCCTCGGGCGCCTCAAGAGCGACCATAGACCTCTGCATAACGTCATGCAATAACGCCATAATCACTTTGTTCGACAACTCAATCATGCTCTTGATCAATGTTTGGCAAAAGCCACGATATTAACAGATAGGCGGTCAAGTTTGCACATCCAACTGGCGCCGGATGGGTCGATGAAATCTATTGTTGGATTGAGAAACCTTTCTCACTGGATGCCGTGAAAGATTTCATACAAAGACTAAAGCAGGTGTCGAATGAAATACCCACTGAGGCATGATGGCGAGAAAACAAATTCGGAGTCTAGACAATACGAGCCTGAGATCCGAGTAGCGAAGCTCCTCTACAATTGAACCTCAGCTATACAAATACAAATTTTGGGAAGCCTTTTTGCTCATAAGGTCTTTTTGAAGCGAGCGCAAAGATCTCTCTTCAGTAACATCTCCTATTCGTTTCTTGCTCGTGCTCGGAACTCGATTTTTAGCTTCTCTCTAAGAAACTCCTTTAGGACGAATACCTCTACGTTATGTCGTTCCGTTGGACTGATCAGCATATAGCGAGTGTAATCCGACTGTTCGCCAGCGGGGGTAATGCGAAGCGCGCGTGGCTTGTCGCTGATGTCTCTGACTTCGAAGCCATTGGCAAGATTACAATCCCAGCAAATCACTCCCATTAGGTGGTCGAATGAGTGATTGAACTCATTGGTGAGCATATATTTGAACTCAATAAAGCTCATCGACTCTCTGGAGAGGTCTAAAGG
>Ga0129297_10001250_pt1 | contig 12775 bp, 7 predicted proteins | sample I18A1metaG_FD_94708 | JGI IMG/M metagenome (GOLD analysis project Ga0129297, IMG submission 94708) | Lake sediment bacterial and archeal communities from Gulf of Boni, Indonesia to study Microbial Dark Matter (Phase II) - ​I18A1 metaG | ecosystem: Environmental > Aquatic > Freshwater > Lake >... | reverse complement strand
TGCAAACATTCAAGGACTCAAAGCACCTTGCCGACGAGAAGATGTTGGACAAACTGGCAGCGGGCGGAGAGAATGCATAAGAAATACTGGCAAGTGTCAGATGAAGTCCTAACTACTACACCTAAATACTTCATCTCCCCCATCACTTTCCACCTCATCATCTCCCATGAGAGGCGAACCCGGGACAGGCTTATTTCCAATAATCCTTGCCCCCTCCGGGGGTGCGGGGGCCGCGGGGGGCTACATTATTTCCTTTAATCCCTCCCCGTCCTTCATCAACTGCTTCACCCGCACGATCCTGATCCGGTACAGCTCGTCCTTCGGCACGCCCGCGAGCGCCGCCGCCATGTCGTCGATCCTCACCGCGTTTTCGCCGCCAGCGGGGATGACGAGCATCACGCCGTTGTCCGCGGCACGGTGCTCGAGTATCGCGACCTCGAACGGCACCTCCTTTGTGCCCGATTTGCCCTGACGTGTGAGAGGAATGCGCCTTTCGAGATTTTGCGCCATCGCCTGCACGAGCGCCGGTTCCGCGGTTTCGAGCCGGTACTCGAAGCCGGCGGTGATCGCCTGCAGGGATTCCTTTCCATCGAGGATGCGAAGCGCCTTCACCGCAATGCCCTCGGGGAGCCTGGTATTCAGCTCCTTCAGCAAGCTTTTCAAATCCGCATTCTCGTAGAGCTCTATGTCGCAGGGCTCGGACAGACTCTCAACCCCAACCGAAAGCGGGTATCCCAGCGAGATCTTCTCGCGCTTGTTGAAGCCCTGCGTGCTCGTCACCGGGGCCTCGGCCATCCTGAGGGCGCGCTTGATGATCTCCATGAAATCTATGTGCGGGATGAAGCGAGCGTCGCCGGTCTTTTCGAAGAGAGAGCGCGCGCGAAGCTTCGTCTCGTAGGTGCGCGCGAAGTCTTTCATCGCCTCGCCCGGCGCCTGCCCGCCCTTTTCGTCCGCGCCGGCGGCCTTGAGCTTTCTTCCCGCTGGCAGGCCCCGCTCCTTCTTGTGCCTTACGAGCGGCTCAAATCCCGTCTCCACAGCGCTCCACGGGAACACGGCGTCCTCGGGCCGCGCGTCCATGAGGCGTGCGCGGTCCGGCAGGTGCGCCTCGAGCGCCCGGTTCCACGTCGCCACCTTGAAGTGCTCGCTCCAGGAATCGAGCCTCGCACCGTCCCGGTAGGCGGCGAGGATCACCTTCCCCATGCGCGCATCGCCGCGCGCCAAGAGCCCCTCCAGGAGCGAGGAGTCCACATCATGGTTCTTGATCGTGACGTTGCGCGTAACGCTTCGCTTGATGGAGCTTATCACGCGGACAAGGTACTCGCGTCCCATCTGCCGCTCCCACTGGAAGGGCGTGTGCGGCTTTGGCACGAACGGCGACACCGTCACGTTGATCTCCTTCCTTCCCCGCGAGATCGCGTTGATCTGCTTTAAAAGTTCCACGGTCGCCTCCGCCTCGTCGATGCGCTCGCAGCCGGGAAGGCCTATCATGAAGTAGAGCTTTATGGTGCGCCATCCCTTCTGGAACACGGTGTCGAGGATGGCCATCAGGTCCTCGTTCGAGAGGTTCTTGTGCGCGTGGCGGCGCATCTTTTCGCTCGCCGACTCCACCGCGAAGGTGAGTGAGCTTTTCCTGAGTTCGCTGATGCGCTCGATGAGCGGGAGCGTGGCCAGGTCCACCCTGAGCGAGGGCAGCGCGATGGACACGCCCTTGCGCGTGAGCCAGGGGAGCACGTCCTCCAGGAGCTCGTTCAAATACGGGTAGTCCGATATCGACAGCGACGTGAGCGTGAGCTCGTTGTAGCCGGTGTTCGCGAGCGTCCGGAGAATGCGCTCTCTCATGGAATCCGGCTTGTGGTTCCGGCACGGGAGGTCGTAGTAGCCCGCGTGGCAGAACTTGCAGAGATTCGCGCACCCGCGCGAGAGCTCCGCGACGGCGCGCTCCTGCGCGATCCTCATGCTGGGAACGACCGGCCGCACCGGGTCCAGGGGCGAGTCCGCGCGAAACGTCCTTTTACGGACGCGCGGCCCATCCACGGCGGTAAGCGATTCGGCCCCCCACACCTCCGTGTGCGCGGAGGGCAGATAGACCCCCGGTATGCCTCCAAGCGCGGTAATGATGTCGGAGCGAACCATGCCCGCCCTCTTCCCGTTCAGCACGCACTGCACGATGTCGGCGATCCCCTCTTCGCCGTCGCCTATGAAAAATGCGTCCACGAAGTCCGCCATGGGCGCGGGATTGGACGCGGCCTCGCCGCCCGCGATGATTATGGGAGAATCCGCGCCGCGCCCGCGTGCGAGAAGCGGGATGCCCCCCAGGTCGAGTATCTGCAGCACGTTGCTGAACAGGAGCTCGTGCGACAGGTTGAATCCCACGATGTCGAGCGCCGCGAGCGGCGTCCTGGTCTCGAGCGTGAAGAGCGGCACGCCAAGGGAGCGCGCGCGTGATTCGAACTCGGGCGGCACGGCGAAGACTCGCTCGCAGGCGACGCCCGGGATCGCGTTCGCGATCGCGTACAGGATCTGCAAACCATGATTGGACATCCCCACCTCGTACAGGTCCGGGTAGCTGAGCGCCATGCGGAGCTCCGCCTGTTCCTTCACGATCCTGTTCACCTCTCCGCCCGAGTAGCGCGCGGGCTTCTGCAGCGTGTGCACCAGCCGCGTGAAGGTTTCGTTGTCAATTTTTTTCATACATTATTCCATGCAAAGCGTTAACGGCACAAGGAAAGGGAGATGGGGGGATAGAGGAGATGAGGGGGATGAGGATCGGGTATTCATATGTATCAGGAGAACACCAATTCCACGGTTTGCTCATCTTTTTCGTACTGATCTCTATAAATTCATCTCGCCTTCAATCATGCATCAGATCAAGCACCAGTACATGAAGGCCTGTTCTGCCAGAAGAAATATCTAATTCCGTTATCTCCCCATCTCGTCAATCACCCTATCCCCCTTGAAAGGCGTTCCGGGGAATCAGCTCGGACCGTGGTTTGCTAAATGCTCCGCCATGCGGGCGAAGTCACCGGGCGAACAGTCTTCGCCCCGCACCTTTTCGTCAAGCCCCATTTCGCGGACGAGCGCGGAGGCCGCGGCCTTCTCCAGGGACAGGTGCGGGGAGCCGGAGAGCGCCGTCGCAAGGGTCTTCCGGCGCCCCCAGAAAGCCGCCTTCACGAGCGCGCGGAAGGTTTCAATGTGCGCGTCGCCCACCAGCGGATCTTCGCGCCTGGTGAGCGCGATGAAGGTGGAGCTCACCTCTGGCTGCGGGTAGAACGCCGTCTTCTCGATCTTGAAGAGCGTCTCCGACTCGTAAAAAGCCCCCAGCGTGACCGTTATGGCGCCGTAGCTCCCGCTCCCCGGCAGGGCCCTGATGCGCTCGGCCATCTCACGCTGGAGCATCACGAAGATTTTGGGGGTCCGATATTCCTCGGCAAGCCGGAACAGTATCTCGGTGGAGCAGTAGTACGGGAGGTTTCCCACGGCCTTCGTGATTCCGGGGATGGGCTGGTGCTTCAGGAAGTCGTCATGGATGACGGTGAGCCGGGGCTCCTGTGCGAAGCGCGTTTTTAGAAAGCGCGCGAGCCCCGCGTCTATCTCCACGGCGTACACCCCGAGCGCGGCGCGGCACAGGCCTTCCGTGACGGCGCCCAGCCCCGGACCGATCTCGAGCACCGTGTCGTAGGGCGTTACCCCGGCGTGCGCGAGGATGCGCTCGACGACGGCGTCGCTGCACAGGAAGTTCTGCCCAAGCTTCTTGTTGGGGGAAAGGCCCTCGCGGGCGGTTACCTCTCTGATCTCGCTCGTGTTCACGGGTACGGTTCTTGAGTTTCAGAGTGCAGTCAGTTAATAGATATTCGTTGCGTATCGTGTAATTATCAGCACTACGCTTGTTAATTCGATACTGTAAAAATAATTAACCGCGAATAAACGCAAATAAACGCGAAAAGGGTATCGTTATTCGCGTGCATTCGCTTCTACTCAAAGCACCATCCTGTACCGGATATACGCGCGGGCGGGAAAAGTCAAGGAATTGAGGGAGGAAAAGGAATAGGTCATTCTTCCTCTTTCCGCCGGACGGCTCGTGGCGAATACCCGCGCGACAAAAGCTCTACATGATCACTACCGGTGGGGACAACATAACTTCTCTTCACGTGAGGAACTTATGGGATTGGCGGGAAGCCGATTTCTACTAATCGGGGAACTGGGGCTCGGAATGACACCGCTCCCCGTGAAATCAAGAGCGGGATCATGAGCGGTCCCGTCCATGCAATTCGCGTTTGACAAGAAGAATATCTTACTCCCCCGTCGCCGCCCTCGCCCTCCGCCAGTAGACCTCCTTCTTTCCCTGCCGCATCATTCCCAGGCAGGTCTCGTACGGGTGCCTCTTCGCGGCAAGGTTCACGATCCAGGCGGGGAGCATCCCACCGAGCTCCGCGAAGAACTGGTAGGTGCATTTCACCCGGTTCTCCTCCAGGCGCTCTATGACGATCGTGCCGCGCATCACCGGCATGCGCACGAGCCCCGAGTCCGGCTTGTAGGCGCTTTCAAGCCGGTTGATCACCACGGTGCACAGTCCCTTCTTCGCGTCCCACTCGGGCCGCACGTTGACTACCAGGTCGCGGTTGGTCGCCACCGGGAGGTCCAGCACGAAGTACATGTCCAGGTCGTGCGCGCTTCGCTTCTCGATGACCGAAAGCTCGCGGCACATGCCGTACCACTCGAAGTAATGCTCCGGGTCCTTCGCGATCTCTACGGCGACCTCGAACGGGTTTTCCGCGATGCACTCGGCATAGAGCTCACGGTAGCTCGATCCCTCTACCGCCCTCGAATACACCGTCACGCCGTCGGAGCTCACCACGCACTCCCACGGCGCGTCCGCGTGCGCCGTCGCAAGCAGGGCCGCCATGAACGAAACCAGGAGCGCCGCACGGCGCGCAGCACACCGCGAGGATCGCCCCTCCCCCAGCCATGACAATTGCCGCATGGACCGCGTGAATTCCAGACTCATAGTGCCTCCCGTGGCAGCGGAGGAAGCGAGGGCAGAATATGCAGGCAATCCGCGTATAATATTGAAACATCAGAGCTGATCGACTCTATTTACAGATAAAACATATTCGTCGTGTCGCCATTCAAGGGGGATTAAGAGATGATGGGAAATTGAAGAGATAAAGGCATTGTTTAAAACCGTTAAACGAAACTAATCCTTTATCTCATCCATCTCGTCAATCTCCCCATCTCCCTTCCCCTGCGCCTTCAAGAATTGCACCTACCCGGCGGTTGGAACGATATATACTGACACGTCAGTATATGTTTTATCCTGTCAAGATAATTTTTCCTCCAGGGCTTCCCTGCGTCACAAATGCGCTTGAATTCCCCGCCCGGCGTGTTAGGATCCCGTTGTAACACAATACATTTATTTTTTTGTTGACAGTCATGTAATGTGAGAATATATACTGACACGTCAGTATATATTCTCACGTCCGGTTACTCCCGCCAGAATAACGCGCATGACCATGGCCTGCACGCAATCATTGCGCCAGCGTGCGGTTCTTTTCGACCATGTCTGCGTTAAGCCCGCGGGAGCGGAACACTACCACACAAGGAGTTCGCCATGAAAGCGGAAGACGTCAAAAAGATCGCCGTCATAGGTTCGGGCGCCATGGGGCATGGGATCGCCCAGGTGTGCGCAGCGGCGGGATTCACGGTCGTGATGCGCGACATCAAGCAGGAGTTTCTCGACAACGGCATGGCAAAGATCAGCGAGGGGCTCAAGTTCCTCGTGGACAAGGGCAAGATGAAGCAGGAGGAGATGGACTCGATCATGGGATCGCGCCTCACGGCGACGACCGACATGAAGGCGGCGGTCTCCGATGCGCAGATCGTCATCGAGGCGGTGCCCGAGATCATGGACTTGAAGAAGAGCGTGTTCAAGGAGGTGTCCGATCTCGCGCCCTCGGACGCGATCCTCGCCACCAACACCTCCACCATGAGCATATCCGAAATAGGCGCGGTCGTGAAGAACCCGGAGCGCTTCCTGGGAATGCATTTCTTCAACCCGGTCAACCGGATGAAGCTCGTGGAGATCATCTACGGCGAAAAAACCGGGAACGAATCGGCCGATGCGCTCGCCGCGGTGACGGTCAAGCTCGACAAGCTTCCCGTGAAGGTGCTCAAAGACCGGCCCGGTTTCATCGTGAACCGGATAAGCGCCCCCAACCAGGCGCTCCTCTCCGCGATCCTGGACGAGGGAAAGATGAAACCGGACGAGCTGGACGCGGGCATGAAAAAGATGGGCGCGAAGATGGCCCCCTTCGAGACCGCGGACTTCGTGGGGCTGGACGTGTTCTGCCACACGCTCGACTATTACGCGAAGACGCTCTCTCCGCAGTACAAGCCCGGGAAGTTCCTTTCCGGAAAGATATCGAAGAACGAACTGGGCATGAAGAGCGGCAAGGGCATCTACGCCTGGAAGGACGGAAAGGCCGTCATCGACACCTCGAAGGACAGCGGCGACATCACCCCCATCCATCTGCTCGCCGTCCAGGTGAACGAGGCGGTCAAGGTTTTCAAGGAAGGGATAGCGGCTTCCGTCGAGGATATCGACATGGCGGTGAAGTTCGGCATGAACGCGTTCGCCGGCCCGTTCGCCCTGGCCGCGGGCATCGAGCCAAAGCAGCTCGTGGACGCGCTGGAGATGCTGACTGCCCGCTTCGGACTCGACATGCTGAGGCCCGAGCCCGAGATTAAGGATGGCTCGTTCAAGACGATGGGTAAAAAGAAGGAAACCGGCGGCAAGCCCGCGGGCGCCGAACAAATCCTCTTCGAGCAGCGCGGCAACATAGGGATCCTCACCATCAACAAGCCCAAGGCAAACCAGCTGAGCAACGAGGTGCTCGAGGGCATCCGCAGGCAGCTCGATTTCATCGAGATCAACAGGGAGATCAGGGTGCTCGTGATCACCGGCTCCGGGGACAAGATATTCAGCGCGGGCGCCGACCTGTCGGGCGGTTTTGGCGACTACGGGCCGGTTGATTTCCTCAAGCGGGGACAGGACGTCTGGAACAAGGTCGAGGATTTCCCCAAGCCCGTCATCGCGGCCCTGAACGGACATGCGCTGGGCGGCGGTGCCGAGCTCGCCCTCGCCTGCCATTTCCGTTTCATGAAAAAGAGCGCCCGCATAGGACAGACGGAAACCAACCTGGGCATCATTCCAGGGTACGGGGGCACGCTGCGCCTCCCCCGGCTCGTGGGACGCTCCAAGGCCCTCGAGCTCATGATACTGGGAACGCAGATCGAGGCCGGCGAAGCGCTCAGGATAGGGCTCGTGGACCGGGTGTGCGACGATGCGACGCTCATGGAAGAGGTGTTCGCCTTCGCAGAACAGCTCGCCGTCCGACCTCCGCTGTGCGTCAAGGCCCTTTTGAAAATCGCGTCGATCAGCGCGAGCGTTTCCCCCGAACAGCATTTGAAGATCGAGCGCGAGGAGCTGGGAAGGCTTTTCGCCACCAAGGACATGATCGAGGGGATGACGGCGTTCGCCCAGAAGCGCGCGCCGGAATTCAAGGGAGAATAAGGAAAGCCCTCCATCGGCTCCGGCATCACGCGCGGCCGCGTTCTACCCCCGGGTACACGCGGCCGCTTTTTCCAGGACCACGCACCTTAACCGGATAGGCGCAAAGCCCCCAAACCGAGCCCGCCGTCATTGCCATATCGCATAACGCATATTGCCGCGCCATTTAGGGGCGCTAACAAAATCCAAAGACCTAATTTAACATCCGCGTAACATAGTCAATATATTTCCAATGCAATATTTCGGCGATGTTAAATACGGGCCCCGGCGGGGCGTTTTTCATTCAATTTTTTGACAATTCGCGATTTGGCGCCCATGGTGTACACGATGCATTTACTTATTTTACCGGGAGGATTTTTATGGACAAGATCGTAGCAAGCGACGTCGTATGGGTCCTGATCTCCACCGCGCTGGTGATGATGATGACGCCCATGCTGGCCTTTTTCTACGGGGGCCTCGTGCGCAAGAAAAACGTGCTGTCGGTGCTCATGCAGTGCATGGTCATACTATGCCTGGTCTCCGTGCAGTGGATACTGTACGGGTACAGCATTTCATTCGGCCCCGACAAGGGCGGATTAATAGGCGGCCTGGACTGGCTCGGGCTCGCCGGCGTGGGGATAGAACCCCATGACACCTACTTCAACACGGTTCCCCACCAGCTCTTCATGGCCTTCCAGATGATGTTCGCGGTGATCACTCCCGCGCTGATCATCGGCGCATTCGTCGAACGCATCAAGTTTTCGGGCTTCCTGCCGTTCACCCTGCTCTGGGCGACCCTGGTCTACGACCCGCTCGCGCACTGGGTCTGGGCGAAAGACGGCTGGCTCGCATCCATGGGCGCCCTCGATTTCGCCGGCGGCACGGTCATTCATATCAATGCTGGCGTGGCCGCGCTCGTATTCATTCTCATGCTCGGCAAGCGCCAGGGGGGCGAGCGCCACTATGCGCCCCATAACCTGCCGTTCGCGGTTCTGGGCGCGGGCATGCTCTGGTTCGGCTGGTTTGGATTCAACGCGGGCAGCGCCGGCGCAGCGGGAGGCCTTGCCGTATCCGCGTTCATCAACACCAACACCGCTGCCGCCGCGGCGGGCCTCACCTGGATGCTCCTGGACTGGGCGATGAACAAGGTTCCCACCATGCTCGGCGTGGCGACCGGCCTCGTTGCCGGGCTCGTGGCGGTAACCCCAGCAGCGGGCTACGTGACCCCGCTTTCGGCGCTCGTCATTGGCGCGCTTGCCGGCATCGTGTGTTTCCTCTTCGTCACGAAGGTCAAGGCGAAGTTCGGGTACGACGATTCCCTGGACGTATTCGGAGTACACGGGATCGGGGGAATCGTAGGGGCCCTGGCGACGGGACTTTTCGCGACCAAGGGCATCAACGCCGCGGGAAACGACGGCCTGTTCTACGGAAATGCAAACCAGCTCCTCGTACAATTCATAACCACGGTTGTGGCCATTGGCTACTCGGCGGTAATGACGGCCATACTCTTCAAGATCGTCGACAAGCTGGTGGGGATGCGTGTCGAACAGCGCGATGAGAACATCGGACTAGATCTGACCCAGCACGGCGAAACGGGGTACACGCTCCATGAATAACCGCCGCATAAAACCATTTCCGACGGAGGATAGGATATGAAATACATTATTGCGATCATCAAGCCCCACAGGCTGGAAGAAGTTCTAAGCGAGCTCGACAGGGAGGAAATCTATCTCAAGACGGTCAGCGAGGTGCTCGGATGCGGCCGCCAGAAAGGCATCACCGAGGTGTACCGTGGCGTCAAGGAGGTGGGAAACCTGCTGCGCAAGGTAAAGCTCGAAATCGCCGTCAACGACGAATACGCCGAGCGTACGGTCGCCGCCATCAAGCGCGGTGCGCGGGAGGGGGAAATCGGCGACGGTAAAATATTCATGCTCGATCTCAAGGACTGTATCCGGATAAGGACCGACGAACGCGGCAAGGAAGCGATCGGCTGACTTAGATCCACTTATTCGATTTGTTAGCACAACTAAGGGCGATGCGGCGCATCGCCCTTTTATTTTGTAATAATGATTGCTTTCCACGTTCCTTTTTGACACGATGAGACCATCGGACCCTCAAAAATATCCGCGGACTGCACCGCGCCCTGCCGGGACCCGGCCAATATTAACGCGGTGTTAAATTTATTCCGTTTGGGTCCGATTTGCCGCTTCGCTGTTTGACAGATTCGAGGACAGCGCTACATTGTCATCATAACTTGAACCCAGTTTCATACGGAGGCATAATGAAAAGATTACAAACCATTCCCGCGTCCGAGCGCTGCTACGAGATCGCGAAGGAAAAAGACCAGCCGATTTCCTCGTACTACGGCGAGGACGTGTTCAACCTGACGGCGATGCAGGAAAAGCTGCCCAGGGACATTTACCTGCTGCTGGTAGAGATCATCCAGGACCGCAGGAAACTCGACCTCACCATCGCGAACGCCGTCGCCCATGCGATGAAGGAATGGGCGCTGGAAAAGGGCGCCACGCACTACTGCCACTGGTTCCAGCCCATGACCGGTGCGACCGCGGAAAAACACGACGCGTTCATCGAGCCCATCGATGGCGGCATGGCAATCGAGCGTTTTTCCGGGAAACAGCTCTGGCAGGGCGAGCCCGACGCGTCCAGCTTCCCGAGCGGCGGCATTCGCTCCACCTTTGAGGCGCGCGGCTACACTGCGTGGGATCCCACCAGCCCCGCATTCATCCTCAAGCGCGGCATCGGGACCGTGCTCTGCATTCCGTCGGTCTTCATCTCCTACTCCGGCGAGGCGCTGGACAAGAAAACGCCGCTGCTCCGCTCGATCAACGCGATCAACAAGAGCGCGCTCGGCGTATTGAATTTATTGAACAACACCAAGGCGAAGAAGGTCTACGCCACGCTGGGGCCCGAGCAGGAGTACTTCCTGATCGACCAGGATTTCTACTACAAGAGGAAGGACCTCGTGCTGGGATCGCGCACCATGCTGGGTTTCGCTCCGCCCAAGGGCCAGCAGCTCGAAGACCATTATTTTGGAAGCATCAAGGAGCGCATCCTTTCCTACATGCACGATGTCGAAGAGGAGCTCTACAAGCTCGGGATCCCCGCGAAGACGAGGCACAACGAGGTGGCGCCCAGCCAGTTCGAGATAGCCCCGATCTACGAGGAAGCCAACCTCGCCGTCGACCACAATTACCTGGTGATGGACACGCTGCGGACGGTCGCGGGCAAGCACAAGCTCGCCGCGCTGCTGCACGAGAAGCCCTTTGCCGGCATCAATGGATCCGGCAAGCACCTCAACTGGTCGCTTTCGGACGATCTTGACAACAACCTGCTCAATCCAGGGAAGACGCCGCACGACAACATCCAGTTCCTCGTGGTCCTCATCGCCACCATACGCGCGGTCTACCTGCACGCGGACATCCTGCGCGCGTCGGTCGCCTCTACCGGGAACGATCACAGGCTGGGCGCCAACGAAGCGCCCCCCGCGATCATCTCGGTGTTCCTGGGCGAGCAGCTCACGCAGATAATCGAAAATCTCGAAAAGGGAGTGATTACATCGGCATCCAACGGCGCGATCATCGACCTGGGCCTGGACAAGCTTCCCGTACTCTCGAAGGACAGCACGGACAGGAACAGAACCTCCCCGTTCGCCTTCACCGGGAACAAGTTCGAGTTCCGCGCGGTGGGGTCGTCCCAGTCGATCGCCTTCCCCGCAACGGTGCTCAATACGATCGTGGCCGAAAGCCTCGACGTGCTTACGGAAAAGATCAAGGCGAAGGGCGGCGACGTGAAGCAGGCGGCGCTGGACGTCATCCGCGAGGAGATCAAGGTGATCAAGCCCGTTCTCTTCATGGGCGACAACTACTCGAAGGAATGGGAGGACGAGGCGAAGAAACGCGGTCTCCCCAACAAGAAGACCACGCCCGAGTCTCTTGGCGACCTCGTGACGGAAAAGGCGCTCGTCCTCTTCGAGAAATACAACGTCCTTTCCAGGGTTGAGCTCAAGTCCCGTTATTTCATCCGGCTGGAGCGCTACATCAAGGAAATGGACATCGAGGCGATGACGCTCTGCTCGATGATCCAGAACCAGATCCTCCCCGCGGGCATCGACTACCAGTACAAGGTCGCGTCTTCCATCGCGGCGGCCGCGGGCGTACTGGGCGATGCGGGAGTGCTCAAGGCGCAGAAAGAGCTCCTCGGGACAGTCGCATCGCTTGTGAGCAACCTCCAAATCGCGGTGAACGACCTGAAGGCCAAGAACGAGAAAGCGGGCGCGATGCACAACGAAGAGAAAAAGGCGGCATTCTACTGCAACGAGATCAAGGCGGTCATGGCGGATATCCGCGAAAAGGCGGACACCCTCGAAACCATTGTAGACAACACTTTATGGCCGCTCCCGAAGCTCTGGGAGATGCTGTTCATCAGCTAGGGGCGACAGTCCTGCGAGAAGGGCGAACGGGAAACCGTTCGCCTTATTTTTTTGCGCATGCGGGGAACACGCGTATCCGGTACCGTCAGCGATCGAGCACCTCGCGGATCTTCCGGGCCATGGCATGCGGACTGAACGGTTTCGCGATGAAGCTTATCTCCCCCTGGAGGACGCCGTGGTGAAGGATAACGTCCTCGTTATATCCCGACGCGTACAGGACCCTGCAGTCGGGACGCATTGCGCGCATTTTCTCCGCCAGCGCGCGCCCGTTTATTCCCGGAAGCACCACGTCGGTGAGAAGCATGTGGATGGGGCCCTTGTGCGATTCCGCTGTACGGATAGCCTCCTCCGCGTTCGAGCTCGTGATCACCGAGTACCCGAGGTTCTTCAGCACGTTGAGCGAAAAGCGTAGGACCAGGTCGTCGTCCTCTACCAGGAGAATCGTTTCGGACCCGCCGGGGGCATCCCTTGTTACCTGCTTCTCGGGAGCCGTCTCCTCCGTCGCGGCGATCCTCGGAAAATAGACCTTGAACGTGGTCCCCGTGCCCGGTTCCGAGTACACCTCGATGGTTCCGCTGTTTTGTCGTACGGCGCCGTAAATGGTCGCGAGCCCAAGCCCCGTTCCCTTTCCCTTGGGCTTGGTGGTAAAAAAGGGCTCAAAGAGATGGCTCATCACCTCCTCGCTCATCCCCTGGCCCGTGTCATGGACCGCGAGCATGACGTAGTCGCCGGGCGGCGTCTTGATGTGGCCCCGGGCGTACTCCTCGTCGAAGGTGATA
>Ga0129297_10001249_pt1 | contig 12776 bp, 13 predicted proteins | sample I18A1metaG_FD_94708 | JGI IMG/M metagenome (GOLD analysis project Ga0129297, IMG submission 94708) | Lake sediment bacterial and archeal communities from Gulf of Boni, Indonesia to study Microbial Dark Matter (Phase II) - ​I18A1 metaG | ecosystem: Environmental > Aquatic > Freshwater > Lake >... | reverse complement strand
GCATTCGAAAGTTAGAACACCATGTTCCAATACGTGAATTCATATCATAGGCGTCGCTCTATGCCGCCAGTACGCACCTGAGATGGAGGTGAATTGAATGAGTGAAGCGCAAGAGAAACGGCTCTACGCACTTGTCCTTATCCTTGTTGTCGCGGTGAGCCTTCTGGGCGGATTTGCGCTGTACGCGTCATACAGACCGCCCGTAATCGCGCCTCAACCGGTTGGATCCGAGCAGAAGACAATCTCGGTGAGTGGCGTTGGGACCGTCTCCACGAGTCCTGACATCGGCTGGTTCACTGCCACCGTAGTCACGCGGGCTGGAACCGCCGCAGATGCTGAGCAACTAAACAACGATGCGATGTCCAAAGTGATCTCCGCACTCAAGAATGCCGGAGTTGCTGACAAAGATATACAGACGGTTGACTATCGACTGGAGCCGATCTACCAAGAAGCGAAAGATCCTAGTCAGATGCCAATACTCGTCGGCTACTCAGTGAGAAACAGCGTCAGAGTCACGGTCAACGACCTTCCTTCCGTTGGCAAGATGATCGACCTTGCAATCTCGAATGGATCGAACGATGTTAGCGGAATCTACTTCGGCCTGTCGAAGGCCAAGGAACAGCAGGCACAAACACAGGCGCTTGACTTGGCAGTGAAGGATGCGAACAATAAAGCCAAGACAATCGCCGACGCTATGGGCGTCAAGCTTGTAGGCCCCATCTCGGTCAGTCTGGGCTACTACTACGCGCCCGTTCGAATGGATCTCACGCAAGCCGCCACACAGCCAGTGCCCGTCCAGCCGGGACAGCTAGAGTATACCGTCAATGTCCAGATGGCCTACGCGTTCAGCTAGGTGAGCGTCACACTCGATTCTTCTCTTTTCTTCCTTTTCTACACATTCTTGGACATGTCGTGCTGGGCGCCGCCATTCACAGAGGGCAATCTTCATAATGAATCGGCGGCTAGAAGAGCGTGAGGCATGGAGAATGCCAATGGCTTTTGTTTTCATGAACATAGACGCGGGAGGCGAGCAGCAAGTCCTGAAAGCGCTTCGGGATATTGAGAATGTCAAGGAAGCGTACCTCGTTTACGGAGTATACGATCTCGTTGCAAGGATTGAAGCTGAAACAATGGATAAGCTCAAGGAAGTCGTGACGTGGAAAGTCCGCAGACTTGAGAAAGTGAGATCCACGCTAACGACCATCGTGATGCAAGCCACCTGACGCGCCAACAGTGTTGTCTCCAAGTAGCCCTGCCGGAGAGGCCAAGAGTGCGATCGACAGTAGTCCAAATTCCGCATTACCATTCGCAGCCGGTCACATTCATCTGACGAGCACGTTCCAGTCGTTAATTGAATGACTGCAACCAGATCTGAAAAGGATTATAACATGAAGTTATGAATCGACTAACTCGCTGGATCAGTATTGGTTCGAGAGGTTGACTACAAGCCGAAACCTATTGACGGTGATTTCCTCAGCAAACCTGATGAGCACCCGATCACTGGCGAACATCAAGGGCACAAGGTTAGGGCTGAAGGAAGCCAGAGGCTTGACGCAGAAGGCAAGCCCTACCCCACCAAACTCGGGATACATGGCACAGAGGTTGCCGTGGACTGGGAGACATGCATAGCTGACGGCATTTGCATGGATGTCTGTCCTGTAGATGTGTTTCAGTGGCAGCTTAAGCCAGGCCTGAAGGGTACGAGTATGGACCTTTGGCCTCTAACCGGCGAACTCCACGATAAGTACCGCACCGACAAGTCAGACCCAATAAGGGAGAAGGACTGCATATTCTGCCGCGCATGCGAGATACAGTGCCCTGTTCAAGCCATAAAGATCACGGAGCCATCGCAGTAGACGTAAGCTTCCATCCTGTCCGGACATTCGGTTGGATGTAGAGCGAATGAACGTAAAGCGCTTTACCAGGTATCGCGAAGACTGACAAAGATGCAGAGCAAGGCTGGCGAGGCGGCCAATCAGAGCGGAATAGCAGGCGTGATCTTTCTCAGCCTGTTGCCGTCTTTCCTATACGCGTTATTCCGTTTCTCAATTGGCGTTGCTCTCCCTGAGATTGGTAGTGTTTTCGGCTTGGATTCAGGTGAGGCAGGGGCATTGGTCTCCATATCGTTGGCAGCCGCAACAGCAACAACCGGACTGGCCGGATATCTCTCCGACCGGATAGGTGAGAAGCGTGTAATCACATCCGGACTTTTTCTATATTCTGCAGGTTTGCTGGGAATACTGGTGTCAGTCCGGTACGATCTATTCTTGGCACTGGTTGTGCTTAATGGTCTGGGAAGCGGCCTCATGCTAACCCCAACGTATTCAGTCGTTGGACGATTGATCCCCAGATCGCGTGGGATATGGACCGGCGCATTGAGTGGCGTCTACAACATTGGTGGTTTCGTGGGGCCGGTACTCACGAGCGTGCTTCTTGCCACGTCAGGATGGAGGGCCCCCTTTGCCGTAATGGGCGGCGCAGGTATCGTAGTTGCAGCACTCGTGCAGTTCTTGCTGAGAGTTCCACCACTGGAGGTGCGAGCTACGAGTTCAAGCGCAACATTGTCATTCAACTCATCCAGATTCAGCTTTCTCCGGCAGCGCAATATCGTGATCATAGGCGCTGCAATGTTCCTTGCCGATTTGGCGTTCTTGGCCCTCATCTCTTGGGCACCAACCTTCATGCTCAAAGAACTGTTGATGCCGCCGGAACAGGTGGGATTCTACTTCGGTCTTGCAATCGCAGCAGGAGGACTCGGCGTCATGTCAATGGGCTACCTCTTTGACAGAATAGGCGGAAAGCGAGCAACGCTCCTAGCCGCTGGAATGTCCGCGGGGTTGACCTTTCTTTTTCTCGTTAGCCCCGGCGTATCCTGGTTAGCGATTGCGTTTCTCATCTTCGCGGGCTTTGCTGCGAACAGCTTCTGGAGCCTCTTGTCGGCGCTGGCACAAGTGAATGTCGATCAGTCTCGAATCGGAACGACAACGGGCATCATCCAGAATATCGGTTTCGTAGGGGCAATGATTGGGCCGGTCATTGCCGGCTACTTGCTGAGCAACTACTCCATCTCACTAGCGCTAATCATGACCGTCAGTGTCCCATATCTGATCTACACATTGCTTGTCATACTCTACAAGCCACCGAAGTAAGACGCCCGGCGTGCGCACAAGTTGGCGTGACCTGCTCGCGTCTGCAACTCTCAATGAGACCGTCAGCCTACGGTGCAGAGCGCGGTGCTATTGAGCAGTAGCAGCGGCGAAACGGCTAGATCTGCCCGATCTCTGACGGTTGTGAGCGGCATCGGAAGTTGTGCCCGGGCTTGGAGCATTCAGGACCGATAGGCCCGTCGGCAGTCATTGTGATGTGTGCGAGATCGACTAAGCGGGCATCGCAGCAGATGCAGCGGATGTTAGATGCTCGGATACCCCGTTCGTGCAAGGCTTCGATCACCGAGCGAATGTGAAGTTCGGTTTGTGTCTGCGCGCGAGGGCGAGCGACGGACGGGTCCTCGAGTTGACGGCTCATATCCTGTTCAGCTCCTTCTCCTGTCTTCCACCGTTCCTTGATGGGATTGATCCTCGCTCGTGTCTACCTGCAAGCAGCACCAAGAGAATAGCGGGAAGAACCATGAGCAATGGGACCTGTGATGTTGGAAATTCAGGCGTAATGATGCAGGCTGCTTGGCTATTGGCATCAGCGTATCCAGGCTTGCTAGCCGTAACGTAGACAGCGTATCCTCCGTTGACGGGGTCTAGAGGTGCTCTGAATTGATCACTGTAGCTTCCGTCTGCAGATGAGAGAACCTGCGCTACATGAATCGGATTGCCGCTAGGGTCATTGGCCTGAATCGAGACGCTTGCGAACGGCACGCCGTTCAGGCTGCCATCTAACACTTGTCCGTTGACGGACACGAGTTCGCCGGGTCCATAGGTCGGTTTGTTGGTGGATACCGTTACCTGAAGTTGACCAGCTGCGTTTGAGAGATCCATGGAAAATGCAATCAGAGTCATCGCAAGCAGTACCAGTAGTAGTCTCGATCGTCCCATTCGATTGCCGCCGAACGGTCGAGCCATGCTGATCCCGAACTAGGTAGTTTCAGCTGAGCTAGTTGTCGTGGATGCAGCTTCGCTTGTGGTTTGAGTTGTTGCAGTTGTGGTCTGACCGGTGTCGGAGTTCACTATGAAAGTGGTCTCTTTGCTGTCCAGGAATTTTCCTCCGCTCATGATTGGGGCGTCTGATACGAGGATCCTAACAGTGTAGGTACCGAGTTTAGCGTTGGACGCTAGGATCACATGGACGCCTATCTGCACCTGCTCTCCGGTATGGATCGTTACGACTACGACAACCACCGTTATCGGCGCGTCGTCTGGATCTAACACCTCAACCCACATGTTGCCGTTTTTCAAGTCCGCGCCGGTGTTGTTTGCCGCGGCCCATACGACAACCGTTTCTCCAGGTTTGAATTCCGATGAAGGCGTACCATTGAGCATTGTTATCGTGGCGTTGACTATTCGTACGCTAGGCTGTGCACTTAGTCCAACTGTGAAGGTCTCTGTCGCGTATGCGTCTTTATAGCCTGTCATGCTTGCGGTAGCGTAGATTGTGTATGTTCCCTCGGCCGCGGTCGATCGAAGAGTGAAGTTCCCTGCGTAGCGTCCAGCTTGATCGGTATTTGTGACCGCGACATGAACTTCTTCGCCCGCCGGGTCGAGGACACTGAGGGAGACTGTTGCGCCTACCACCGACGCTCCCGACCTCAGTTTCACGAACCCGGAGATTGTCACGTTATCGGCTGGATCATATTTCTCCTCGTCTGTTGAGACAGAAACTCTCAGTTGATGCTGTCTCTGAGTTGTTCGAGTGGTGGCCTCGCCTTCGACGATCAACGTTGTTGTCGCATAGTTGCTGGTCTCGTCGCTGGAGCCGGTTATGTTCAGGGTGTAGATGCCTGGTGGTGTGGACGGCGAGACGAGGACCTTCAAGATGGATGCAAAGACAGGCTTCGGTACACCCTCTTCCGGATTAAAGAAAGCGTCAGCGTCCTCTGGCAAGCCATCCACAGAAAGCCCCACCTCGCCTCGGAATCCTGACGAGGCCATGACCCTTACAGAGTATGTCGCCGATGACGACCTTTCGTTCTTGAGATGTTGAATCGTGTGCACAGATGGATCTACCTTGAGGATGAAACCAGATACTAGTTCGGTCAGGCTTCCTGAAGCGGTCGTCAGAGTTTCAGTTTCAGTCTCGGTGTTAGTTGTATGGTCCGCTACGCCGGTCTTGCCCTCAACATACATTGGAGAAAACACGGCAATAAGGGAAATTGAAAGCAGGAGCATGGTCATCCAAAGCTTCCGCATTTGAAGCCGCCTTCTCCTCGGCTCGATTGTTCATTAGATTTAACCGATTACGTGTGCTACACTGCTACAGTTGCAGACAGCGCCTTGCGATCAACCAGGGGATCATTCGACGCTAAAGTATGATTCTCGGCCCTTGCGTTTCTTCTTAAGAATACCCATCCGCGTCAGTTGATTCAGGTAGTCGCTTTCAGCAGCCCTCGCCCGGCCTGAACGGGCAGCCACTTCGGCGGCGTTGGCATCCTTCAGCTGACAAACGATAATCGCACTCTTCCTAAGGTGATCCGGGAGCGCGAGAAGGGTCGAGGAACTGAGCGGCAGCCCTTCCAAGTATTCCGGCGAGGATGGCGGAGGAATCGACGGTTTCTTCCTGATCATCCTTCGTCTATACACGAGTATTCCTAAGAGAGCCACGACTACAAGAAATGCGGCAGCCAGATAGTATCCTAGCCTATTTGCCTCGCCTACAATGATCTCAACGTTGGATTTGCTTTCTCCCTCTGCCGACTTGGCGATGATGGTAAAGACGTAGGAACCTGTATTGACCTCGTTTGGAACCTTTACCGACAGTATGATGCTCGATGGAGCGGTCACATTGTTGGAGCTTAGACTGTAGGAAACGGAGGTTGGAAGGCCGACTACCTCAATATGTACGGGAGAAGCGCTTTCGCCTCTGCTTTCCAGTGATATCCTGAAAGTGGCGGTTTCTCCACGTGTGACGGCAACGGAGGTAGGAAATACGCTGACGCCGAACGGTGGAACGCCAACTAGGAATGTCAGTTTAGCGTAGCCGTCTTGAAACCCGGGCTTGCTTGCGGTTACGTAGATCGTGTAGTTGCCTGAGGCTCGATCGCTCGGCAGTTGAAAGAGATCAGAATATGCTCCATCGCTGCTTGAGTGCACAAACGCGATGTGGATGCTGCTTCCGTATGGATCATTTACTTGGATCGAGACAGCGGCAAGGGTCACGGCTGACTGATTCAGTCTCGTTACTCGTCCGTAGATCGCGACTACAATTCTGCTGTCATCAATGGTTCTATCAGCGTGGACACTTACGTAGAGCGGCTCCAAGGTGGCGTATGCGTAGGGAAGCCAAACCATTGCAAGTACAAGGAGAAGAAATGCTCGACAGTGGTACAGGTTTGGTGATCCTCCCGCGGATATCGGAAACTCATTCCGGCTAGTCACCCACCCTATGGGAACCTCTTGATATCAGTATCTTCTGAGCCGGCGTACACTCTGTCTAGTTTCGCGTGGAGGAAAAGGGAAAATTCTGTTGGACAGGATTTCGCATCTTGTGAACAATCCAAGGAGCCGGCACTCACCTGTTCCAAGAGTCTGAACGGCCGGGACGGTGTCTTGCTCTTGGGTAGCCTGCTATTCCGAAGATCCTCGCATGGTCAGCTCCAAAGACATCATTCACCCGCTCCAACTGTCGTGACTAGCCTTATTGCTCCGAGTCAAGCTCCTCTTGCAGGATCTCAAAATGGACATTCGCCCGGGAGACATGACCTGCCCGCTTTGTGGGATCTCCATGTCCTTCATTCGGGAGAGAACAGAAGTCACAATTGACGGGATGCGGTTCTCGCTCTGGGACTACTGGTGCCCCAGAGACGGCCTGTGGCACTTCAACCCAGACACGAAGGAATTAACCCAGAAGGCGGCTCAGGATTTCGAGGAGTTCTAGCTAGGCAGGTACAGCCACGCGCTGTGGTCTCCTCTGAGCGGCACCAAACATATTATTCGGGACTTGCACGGCTCTCTTTCCTAGGCGTTTGGACAGTCTGCTAGAACAAGCTGGTCATGGCTTTGGGGCAATCTACTTGGCCACCGCAGGGTCTACGCTCCGGAGCATTGCAGAAGATCGGTGGCCGAATTGTTCTGAAGGATGGCCGAGAGGTAATCTATCGTCGGGCGCGCCGAGACGATGAGGAAGCGCTCTACCAGATGTTCAGTGCACTCACTGTAGAATCGCTGTATATGCGATACGTTGGCTACCACAAGGCGACTAGGGAGGAGATACGGGAGGTCCTGCAGAGGGAGGGCACCGAAGAGCTATGTCTCGTCGCGACGCCTGTGGGGAACGAAAAAGAGATTGTTGCTCAGATTAGATGCATCTTCTTGAACCCTCCGACAAATGCGGAGTTGGCAATAGTCGTTCACGATGACTGGCAGAATCAGGGGCTGGGAACCGGGCTGGTCACGGCACTTGCGCGCTGGGCAATCCAGGCGGAAGTCGAACGTATCGTTGGCGTCGTAGGCCTCTCAAACGCGCGTATGGCTCACGTGTTCAGCAAACTCGGGTTCGCCATCCGTGACAGCTGCTATGACACCGTCAAGATGGCTCGATTGCTTCCCGCGGCCTCAAAGAGACGAAGCTCCGACACAGCCACATGACATACAGAAACAACCAGCTCACTACCTCGGATCCTATGAAGGAATTTCCTAACAACTGAGGAAACGACTGCGACATGAACTGGCTGTTCATTGTCGAGGCCGCATATGCAAATGCTTATGATGAGTCGGATACTGTCAAATGTCGTGAACGCCTTGAAGTTGTGGGCACGTCTCTACCTCTTGATCTGGCTTGCCTTCGCACAATTCTTCGTAACTTTCTTCTCGGAAGCGTTCGGCGTCCTCTATCTCCATTTCTTGGTCGGGCTCGCAGTCCTAGTTTTGGCCGTGATGAACTATCGTGACCTCATGAGAACCTCTGCGCCGAATCGTGTAAAGCGAATATCGAAGGTCATTCCGGGCATGGCGGCATTTGATGGACTGTTAGGTATTCCACTCTACGTGTTTACGGATGGAACACTTCATTGGGCGATCAATGTTCTGCATCTAGTTGTTGCACTCGCCATAATTGCTCAGGCATCATCCGCCGCCACGGCTTACGACATGTGGGAAGAGAAAGAGTTCAAGTAGCCTGCGTCTCCGCGTTCCTGCGAATCTAGTTGGAAGGAAGCGTCAGGTTGTGAGTCAAATGATCTCTGTTTCTTTCACAATTCTGCCGTCTCTGATTTCGAGGATTCTGTCAGCCAGGCTGGCCATCTGGTGATCGTGCGTCACCATCACCACTGTCGAGAGTTCCTTCTTTGCCAAGTCACGTAGGATCGTCATGACTTGCATTCCGCTCTTCGAGTCCAAGTCACCGGTAGGTTCATCCGCCAACACCAGCGGAGGCCTCTTTGATAGCGCACGTGCAACTGCCACCCTCTGCTGTTCTCCTCCGCTTAGCTCGTCGGGCCTGTGATTGGCTCTGTCGGCGAGGCCAACAAGCTCCAGTAGTTCATGAGCCCTGGCGGATCTCTGCTCTCCGCTGAAACCAGCGATTAGCATTGGAAGTTCAACGTTCTCGTACGCAGTGAGTACGGGGATCAGGTTGTAGAACTGGAAGATGTACCCTATCGAGTCGCGGCGTATCTCTCCGAGTTTGTTCTCGGTCATCTTCGAGATGTCCTTTCCCGCAATTACTACCCTGCCCGAGGTTGGTCGATCCAAGGCTCCGATGAGGTTCAGAATTGTTGACTTCCCGGAACCCGAGGGACCCATGATGGCAACGATCTCCGATCGGCTGGCCTTCATGTTGACGCCCCGGAGCGCTTGCACCTCAACCTCACCGAGCCGGTAGGTCTTGGTGACCTCGACCAGCTCGACAACATTCTCCGCTTGCAAGGCTATCCTCTGTATCGCAGAACCTCGATCAGCCTGACCTGAGTGGCTCTGAAGGATGGGTAAATGACTCCTGCAATCGAGATACCGACCGCTAGGAAGAGTGCAAACTGCATTCTCTCCCAGGGCACGAGAAACGGAACCGCTAGGCCCATGCCTGACATGACGGATACTGTGCCTCTCAGTAGGAAGATTCCAGCGACGGCTCCTACAACATAGCCGGCCAATCCGAGGAAGACAGCTTCAGCCACGACAAGCATGAAGATCTGCCGGCTGCTCATGCCCTGCGATCTCAACATGCCTATCTCTCTTCGACGCTCGTTTACATTCATGAGCATTGTTGCAGAGATTCCGGCGGTCGCTGAGATGATGGCCATATAGACGATGATGTCGAAGACGACGAAGAAACGGCCGCTCTGCGTCTCGACCTCAGCCGTCAAGTCATTCACCGTTATCATATCGAGCTCGTACATCGTTCCATATTTCTGATGAATCTCGTTCATCACTTGCGTTGCGTCTGCGCCCTCTCGCATTCTGACATAGAATAGCATGGCTTTCGGAGGACCGGAAGTCGGAACAAAGTATGTACTGGCCGTCCTCAATGAGACGAAACCGGATTGCGAGAGCGGCACTCCGCCGATCTGGGCCATTGAGAGGCCAGTTCCTCGAACGATCCCTACGACAGTTAGCTTGACGGAGCCTGTCGGAGTTCTGACCGGGATCTGCTGCCCAACTTTGACCTTCAAGCTGTCTGCAAGGGGCTCCACTAGTACTATCGAGTATAGATTGTTCTTCAGCTGAACATACAGGTCTTTCGGCGTGTCTTCAGAGAACTCGAACTTGTCGAAGACCAAAGGGAATGTGTCAGGGTCGACGGAAATCACTCCGATTTGAGTACTCCCTGACTTGGTTGCTGTGATCCCAAGGGATGTTACTGCTTCTACCGCCGCGGGGTCCACTTGCACGATGCTCTTTGAGAAGCTGGCGGGAAGCGGTGATCCAGCGAAGACCATGATATCCGCCCCGAAATACGAAGACACCGTATCCCTGACCGCGCTTTCCATTCCGACGCGCATTCCGCCCATCATCACTAGGAAAGCGACACACATTGCGATGACGGCATACGTGATTGCAGCCCTCCTCAGATTCCTACCCAAGTTCTTCGAGAGCAACTTGCCTACTGCCTTCAGTGGCGACAGTATTCTCTCAATCAAGGGCTCTCCCACTCTCAGAATTCCTGACACCACCATCACGAGGCCGATAACCAGTAGCGCAAAGTCGAGCATCCCGACCTCCATGCCTAATGTAGAAACGTACCCTCCGAGAGAGGCAAGAGGCACACCCACTAACAGAAGCCTGACAGCTGTGCGTTGCCTTCCAGGCGGCCGTATCTCCGGCTTCAAAGCTTTCAGGATTCCAGTTCTTGCAGCTGACACCGACGGCAGAAATCCTCCGATGATAGTCGCGAGCAGCCCGGTTGTGGCTCCGGAGATTATGTACTCCGGCTTCACCACGAGAATTCCGGTCGACTCAGAGCCAAAGATCGAGACGATCGATGTGAATGAGTATATGATGCGAGCGAATCCGATTCCAGCACCAATTCCAAGAGCGATTCCTATCAGCGCATAGAATATCGTCTCGGAGAAGAATAGCCAAAAGATGTCACGTCGTCTCGCTCCTATGGCTCGAAGTACGCCGACCTCGTAGGTTCTTTCGCCAAGGTTCATGTACATTGTATTCAGCACGAGCCCGATCGAGACGAGTACTGCTACCATAGATATCGAGGAGAGCCCTTGTCGCCAGCCGGCCAGATTGCTTTGGACGAAATTGATCGTCTCCTCCTTGGTTGATCTGACACCGTAGCTTTCGCCAAGGTTATGCTCTAGCATCCTCCGAACTTCGGCTAGTCTTGTTTCATCTGTAACGTGAACGATCGCGTACGTGACGCGGCCCACGTAACCTAGCTTCTGCTGCGCGAAAGGAAGGTCAATGTACACGTTGTAGCCTGTTTCAAGACGAGTTTTTGCGACGCCTACTACGTGGACCGAGAGCGTCGATCCACCGGACATCTGTATGGTGATGTAATCTCCCACTCCGATGCCGAGGTCGTCGCTCATCTTCTGACCAATCGTGACGTCGTTTCGGCGAAGCGTTCCTGTGCCCTCGAATGTGTACCCGTTATACTCGAAATCCTTCAGATGATCCACGCCGGTCACCGAGACCGCTTTGGTCTCACCCGCGCGTTTGATCAGCCCCCGCTCACTGACCCTCCCGGCGGCCTGTACATATCCAAGTCCGGCTGTTGACGATTCTACCTTTCTCTGCTCGAAGGCTGCGCCTGAGATGGTTGTGACTACGATGTCTATCTTCCCGCCTGCGGCTTCTATGTAGTTGCGAAACTCCACGAATGAGCTTTCAGCCGCTATGTCCACGCCTACAGGGAGGGCGACAGCGATTATTATCCCGATGATCGTGAGGGAATTCCTCAGCTTCCTTCGAGGAATATTACGGAAAGCAATCTTCGCAAAAGACAACTTGGGAGCTCCCACACGGTTCCTGTCTCGTTCACTCTACTCTCGGAAGTACCTCGCTTGCCAGTAGACGAAGTGGCTCAAGTTCTGCTGCATCCGGTACGCGCAGGATGAAGTATCTGACCCCGCCTCTCTGACATACTCGTTGAACTGATTCAGGCATTCGTCTGGATCCCCAACAATTCTTGATTTGAGAAATGCTTCTTCCGTGAGGTCGCCCGGTTTCGATTGGAGGGCTCTCAAGCGCGCCTGTTTTCCGTCTCTTGCTATGTAAACTTCTCTGTGAAGTGTTCTTTCGACACTGTGCGGATCTCTTGCGAATTCTGCGCAGTATTGTTCGATAAGTTTGTACTTTCGAACGCATTCGTCAAGCGTCACTCAGGCGCTGAAATCTGATCTATCGGCAAGCCGTGCGACGGTCTTCAGCATTAGCTTCTCTCCCACGCCTCCGATCATTATTGGAGGATGGGGTTTCTGAATCGGTTTGGGGTTGTTGATCGCGGCATCTACAGAGAAATACTTGCCATGGAAGGTCGCTTTCTCTTCGGTCCACATCTTTTTGATGATGTGTACGGCTTCTCGTAGCTGACGTATCCTAACAGGAGGACTTTCGAAGCGGTACCCGTACGCTGTGTACTCGTTCTCGTACCAGCCGGCGCCTATACCAAACTCCAGTCTGCCTTTCGAAATTACGTCAAGCATGGCGGCCATTTTGGCGAGCAGAGCCGGGTTCCTGTAGGAGGTGCAGGTGACAAGCTGGCCTAGTCTCAGTTTTGAGGTGCGCATCGCGATCGCAGCAAGGCCCGTATAGCATTCAAAACACGAATCCGTCGTCGCGGTCGGGTATGTATGAAAATGGTCGTAGAGGAACGCCGAATAGAAACCCATCCTCTCTACCTCCTGAGCGATCCTGATCATAAGCTCGAATTGCTCGGCTGGCGACATCCCTCTCGGGAGATCTAATCTCCAACATTGAGGGATCATCACTCCGAACCTAGCCAAGGCTCGCATCACCCTCTGCTGCAGATCAGATCAAGTTCACAGCTGATAAGCAGTTCTTCCATGCCTGCAACGACATTGACCAGTGCCTTGATCAGTAGATTCAAAGGCAGGATGATTCGAGAGCATGGGCTCTCAGTTCGGGGATGATCTTGAGTCCTACAACGAACTCGCGGCTGGCTGTCTCTCCCACTGTGTGGATGGCCATAGTCCTCGTGAT
>Ga0129297_10001248_pt1 | contig 12778 bp, 11 predicted proteins | sample I18A1metaG_FD_94708 | JGI IMG/M metagenome (GOLD analysis project Ga0129297, IMG submission 94708) | Lake sediment bacterial and archeal communities from Gulf of Boni, Indonesia to study Microbial Dark Matter (Phase II) - ​I18A1 metaG | ecosystem: Environmental > Aquatic > Freshwater > Lake >... | reverse complement strand
TTTCGATCTCGACCACGGCTTCAGCCATGGTCAAGTTGTCGACCGAGAGGCCGAAGAGCCGGCATTTCTTTTCCGCCGCGTCCATTCTCAATCCGCCCTCATCGAGATAAACTTCAATTCATCGGTTTTGAAGAGCACCAAAAGCAGGGTATAGACGGCTAGGGCTAAGCTTCCGAGAGCCAAAAAATCCAGGGGATAGGCAAACCACCTGCGAATTTGGTCTTCAGCCACGAAGAACACGAGAGAGGCCAGCCCTGACGCCAGGGCCGCCTTATAGAGACAACGGAAAATCGGCCCCGGATCGAGTCGCCCGAGTTTCTTCCGGAGAATAATGAAAAACACAATCAGGTTGATGATATATTGCAGGGAAACAGCCAGGGCGATTCCGAGGTAGGAGAATCGGGCGGAAAGAAAAAAAGCCATCGCTACATAGAGGATGAATCCGGATATCCCGACGGCGGCGACTAAAGCCGTTTTTTGGAGGGAATAGAGAGCGTTGACAACCGGGACGCTGAGTATTCCGACCACAAAATACCCGAGATAGGCAACCAGGGCTTTGGCCACGGCCTCTGTGGTCTGCGACGTAAAATCTCCCCTTTGGAAGATGATCCGGACGATCTCCACTCTGTCCAGGAGAAGGGCCAGAGTCACGGGCATGGCGATCAGGATCATGGCCCGGAGCCCTTTAGAAATCGTCTCTTTCAGACTTTCGACTTCTCCGGCTGCCGATTGCTCAGATAAGCGGGGTAAAATTGTCGTCGTCAGGCCCTGCGTCGAAGCGAGATGAAGGAGGGTGATGATTCTAAAGGCATAGCCGAGATAAGAGATGTTGCTTTCCCCCAGTTTTGAGGCGATGAACCGTTCGACAATAGGATTCGCCCGATAGAAGACAGAGCCCGCCAGGAGAGGGAGCATGAGCGTCCCGAGCCTGACGACCTCCTTTCTCTTGACGTCAAGAGCGGCACTATAACGGCCTTTTTGCAGGAGAAGAGGCAGGAGATAGAAAAACTGCACGAGGGAACCAAGGAGAGTCCCAATGGCGATGCTCTTGATGCCGAAGATACGTCCGGTGAAAACCACAAGAAGCAACGTTACCAGGCTGTTGAAGGCCTGAGCCAGGCACGGATGAAGATATTTATTGTGAGCGTAATGGAGACTGGTCAAAATGACGCTTGTTCCGGAGAAAATGGTCGAGAAGATGAGGATCTGGAAAAGAGATGAGGCGACCGATAACGTGTCGCCGGCAAAACCCGGATTGGCGAGAGAAATCAGGGGTCTTGCTAAAGAAATTGCTATCAAAGCGAGAAAACTGAGCAGGAGGAAAATGATATTGACTGAAATGCTGGCCATCTTCCAGGCGCTCGATTCATCCCTGGACCGGGCTTCGATAAAGACCGGGATGAATGTCGTTGTAAGGGCGGCCAGCAGGATGGCCGTGATGAGCTGGGGAAAGGTCGTCGCCGCAAAGAAGGCGTCCATTTCCCTTTCGGCCCCGAATCTGGCCGCCAGAACCATCAGGACCAGATAGTTCAGGACACCGGTGAGCACGGTAAAAAAACTGACCAGAAAGATGGACCTGAACATTCGACCGCTGGATTTGTTCATAGAAAATCTATTATGGTCTTAACTTCATTGATGAGTCAATTCAGAGATGTGCGGGGATCAGGACATACTATACAGTCCATATAGTGATAAGGATCGAGTATAAAGAGTTACGGAGGATTAACCCGGAGGTGGCTTGAGGGCGCCTTTGATGCTGCTTTTTGAGCTAAATTTTAAGCGAAGCTCAACCCCGCCCTATTTATTCAACTTAAGGATATAGTTTGTCTTTAAACTCGATCTTCCCCAAGGCGACTCCCAAATTCCTTGGGTCAGGCGTGCCAAAAGTCTTCAAGGGATTCCAGGTTCTGTTTACTTTTACCAGCAGAATGACTTCTTCGCCGACGTCCTGGGACACGTCGTACTCGTAGGTATTCCAGATGTTCTTGCTCAGAGTCAGCTCATCGAGCAACTTCTTGTGCTTAAAGAATTCTTTGACCAGGTAAATCTTGACCTTGACCGGAGTTTGCTGGATATCGGGATGAGCGGTGGTGAGAGGGATTTCGATGATCGGTTTTTCAATCTTGATGGTCAACCCGCCGTATTCTCTTGTCCAGCGGAATTCCCTTCCGTCCGTTGTCTTTTCGAGCTTGTAAAAGCCAAAATCTTGCTTGATTCCAAGAAGCGCTGTTCGGCTTTTAAGGGAAAGCGAATGCGTGGAATTCCAGAGATGAATCGCGCCATAAACCGCGACAAGTGTGAAACACAATATTTTAAAGTTTTTTCCAATAGATAGTTTCTTTTCTTGATCTTTCTCATTACGGCCAAGATAAAAAATTAGGCCCATCAAAAGCGGGAGTGTAAGGAAAACTTTATAAACCTCCTTGGCATATAATAATTCAAGGAGGTTCGATTTGACTTTTGACAGGGAAGAACTTAAAAAACTCCTCAAGGAGAAGGGCTTCAAATCCCTGGAGGATTTCAACGCCTTCATGTGCGAAGTCAGCAAGTATGAGGTTGAAACCCTGCTCGAGAGCGAACTAACCGATCGCCTGGGATTTGAAAAGTGCGGTCAGAAAACGAAGGCCACCGACAACGTCCGAAACGGCTACACGCCCAAGACCGTCAAGTCCAAGTTCGGCGAGATCGACCTGGATGGCTAGAAGGAAAGTCTGAGGCTGTGGATCTGCGAGACGGAATCCGCCAAGTACTGGCTCTCGGTCCTGAATGAGCTGAAGAACCGCGGAATCGGGAGCGTTTTAATCTTTTCGGTGGACAACCTCAAAGGAATCTCCGAGGCCGCCACGGAAAAAGAAGGGGCGACTGGGCTATGATATACTCCCAGTTGATGATCTATTTTGGAGAGCGTTTAGGTGAACGTGCTTAGATGTAAGAAAGGGGTTTACACAGAATATCTGACACTTCCTTTTCTCTTCCAGATGACGTTCAAGTAATCCATCAATTCAATTTCTTCTTCATAAGCATCCGAGGGCCCCTCTCGGCAATAGTTTATATCCGGAATTCCCCCGTGTCGATCCATTCCTTCTTCAGGACTGACCAGAAATCCTCGGCCAGACCCTTCATGATATACTCATAAGGCAGCCAGCCGTATCCTTTCTCGCCCCAGTCCTTTCCCCAGGAGTTTCTGATCAAGAGCGCCCCGACCGTTTCTTCGTCAGCGTACCTGTTCTTGATTTTCATCTTGTCGTCATAGCCGACAGTGACGACCGCATGGCCGCCTTCGATCTTATCTCTTCTCGAGGAAAAGGGGATTCTTCCTGTAGTGGACGCCTGCTCGATTGAGCTGTAGACCGTAAACCCGAACATCGCCGGGTGGCCGGCGGCAAGATAGGTTTTGACCTTATTAACAATCGCTTCGGGTGATGCTGAAGGCGGGTCGTGTCTATAGTGCTTGAGGGTTTTGTAATTCTGGGCGAAGGAATAGCAAAAGGCGGGCGGTTCGTTATCGAATCCTTTCTCATCGTCCGTATAGGGCCAGTATTCCTCGGGGGGCACGCCGAACAGGACCATCGCTCCGATTGTGCTTCGAAGATAAGCGCCCGTGTCCCCCCGCATCTTCATCAGGTTCCGCGTGACCTTGTAAAGAAACAGCCGGCTGGCGTCGATATGGCGGCTGAATGCCTTTCTTTCGTAGTATTCAATCACCCCAACTCCGGCCTGGGCGGTGCACGAGCCAAGCTGACCCTGGTCTTCGACGGGCGAGCACCATTCTCTTAAATCCACGCTCGCTGGGAGAGAAGGCAATTTTCGCGCTTTCTTTCCTGCCGTTGGATGAGGCAACCCGGAAGGCTTCAGTATTTCTTTCACCTCTTCTGTGTCTTCCGTGTAGTCCCTGAAATCGGGATAGTCGGGAATCCAGCCCATCGCGTATTTATTTAACATTTTTCTCTCCTCAAACTGGGTTCAACTCGAGGCGAACACAGCACAAAATTTCATGCTCTTGTGCGCAAAATAAGCTACCGCCGTTTAGGTATTTAGCCATGTCCAAAACAATTGGCCAAGGCCTTAACAATCAAGGCCCGTATTTTCGATACGCAGAGTAATGCTCTACTTTTAATAACAGACAAGGGAAGGGATTGCCGACGATAATAAGCTCTTCGTCTTCCACTTCTAAGGACAGCGCCTGTTTTTGATTTGAATTTTAATCCCTCCCGCCTGGTGTGTCAAGAAAAAGCAAACGGACCGGAATTCCTTATCTTGATTCTCTGGGCGGGATTATGTTAAATTTGCCCCAATGCCGGAAGATCAAAGGGGAAGGACCCGCTGGCTTGGACTCCTGGCGCTGCCACTATTTGCTTTATTCTCGTTCATTTTGAATACGTCTTTTGCTTTTTCAGCGGAAGAGCCGGAGCCGCAAGCCCAGGAGCAGACGACTTCCCCATCCCAGGCGGGTGAAAAACGCCAGCCCTCCGCCTCGCAAGAGCACCCCTCCGGCCTTGAATCTCCCATCACCTTCCTAGCCCGGACCTGGGAAAGAACAGAGAAAAGAATTTTTGCCACCGGCGACGTGGAGGTGCACTACAAGAACCTTAAAGTGTTTGCCGACCAGGTTGAGATCAACACCGAGACCAAAGACGTTTTTGCCAAGGGAAATGTCGTCATCCAGCTACCGACCGAGGTTGTGCGCTGCGAGTCCCTTTTCTACAACCTGGACAGCCACCAGGGCCAGATGGAAAAGGCCAACGGGATGATGCAGCCGACCGTCTTTTACCAGGCGGATGAGATCGAGCAGAAAGCCCGGGACACTTATGAGCTGACAAAGGCGCGCATCACCTCCTGCACGCAGCCCACTCCCCGCTGGAATTTCTCCTGCGCCAAAGCCACCCTGAAGAAGAACGATTATGTCGCGATGTGGAGTTCGGTCTTTACCATAAAAAAAGTTCCGATCTTCTACCTGCCCTATTTCCGCTACCCCCTTGACCGGGAGCGCTCGACCGGTTTCTTGATACCGCAACTGGGCTATTCTGGAGCGAAAGGATTTATTTACAGCCAGTCCTTTTTTTGGGCCATGGCCAGGAATATGGACGCGACTTTCGATGTCGATTATTTTTCCGCCAAGGGGGTCGGGGGCGGCCTGGAATACCGCTACTTGTTCGGAGACGGGGCAGGAGGCGAAGCGAGGGTCTATTATTTTACCTTCAAACCGGGCGCCGCGGAAGGAACGTCCCCCAATGCCTATCTCTTTCGGTTCAGGCACAACCAGCCTCTCCCCGCCAACTTCCGGCTCGTGGCCAATGTCGATTACCAAACTTCCATCTCTTTTATGAGGGATTTTGACAATGATTTCAGGCGTGCGGCGTTCTCCAATTTTAAGTCCGAGGCCTACATTTCCAGGGCCTGGTCGTACTATAACTTCAGCTTGAGGGCCTCCCGGTTTGAAACCTATTTCATGGGCTTCGATAATTCTATCATTACTTATTATCTGCCCCAGCTAGCGCTCAATTCCTTCAAAATCAAGCTGTTCTCGCCTGTCTATTTTTCTTTCTCCTCTGATTTAACCAGTTGGAAGTACGGCTGGAAGAACGAGTTTGACTTGGGAACGGAAAGATATTATAACAGCGTTTCTTTTTCCCCTGCGCTGAGCCTGCCGTTTTCCAAGATCCCCTGGCTTACCATCGATACGACCCTGACATCGAATTTCGCTTATTACGCCCAGTCGTACGCGCCCAACACAAACGTCATCATCAATGACCCCATCTTTCTTTCCAACTATGTTTTTGGCGTCGAGTGGACCGGTCCTGTTTTCTACCGGATTTACAGGAGCGCGCATAGCGAAACAAAAGTCAACCATATCATCGAGCCAACAATCAGCTACCGCTACGACAGCCCGGTGAATGAGGCTGACAGGATCATCACGCCCTATGGTTACTTTCGTTATCATCAGCTCACCTACGGCCTGACCAACCGGGTTCTGGTCAAGCGCGACATGCCGCGGGAAGTTTTTACCTGGGGGATCAGCCAGACCTACTACTTCTCGCCGGAGGACAGCCCGCTGCGTTATTACCGGTATAAGGGCAAGATTCCCGATTACTCCGATATCAGCAGCTATCTGAGGTTCTATCCCGCCCGAAAGTTCAGCCTCGACTGTTCTTCGGGATATAACACCTACTTCAAGAATTTTTCGTACTTCCGTCTGGGAGCCAGTTTGAATTCGCCCTCCGACCCGGTTTTCCTCTCGCTGAACTGGTTTAAAAGCATCAACCCCTGGTACGCCTACGAGGTTTTTAACCGGCAGCAGATCGGCGCGTCGGGCCGGGTGAAAATCCCGCGGCTTCAGCTTGAGGCACTGGCCGAAATCGACTACAACATTATGGAGCGGAAAATCCTTTACTCGGCTCTTTCTCTGGTCTATCATTACCAATGCCTGAGTTTTGTAGTCGATGTGAGACAGTTTTATTACCGAACGCCCGCGGAAACCCAGTTCAGGATTTCCGTGGAGCTCGGAAATATCGGCAAAACCACAGATTTTATGGGAGGATTTGGATTTTAGCATGAAAGGACTAATTCTCAGCGGCGGCAAAGGCACGAGGCTCCGCCCCCTGACCTTTACCCAGGCCAAGCAGCTCGTCCCAGTGGCCAACAAGCCAGTCCTGTTTTATGGCATCGACGCGCTCGTGGAGGCAGGCATCCGGGATATCGGGATCATCGTCGGCGAGACCAAGGAAGAAATCAGGGAAGCGGCCGGAGACGGGAAAAAATGGGGTAAAGACGTCCGGATTACGTATATCGAGCAGGCCGAGCCGCTCGGACTGGCCCATGCCGTCCTGATCTCGGAAAGCTTCCTGGGACAAGAGCCGTTTGTGATGTACCTTGGAGACAATATCCTCAAGAGCGGGATCATCTCCCTGGTGAAAGAATTCGAGGGACGAAAGCCCAACTCTCTGATTTTGCTGACCGAAGTCCCGAACCCGCAGATGTTCGGCGTCGCCGAACTCAAGGACGGAAGGGTGGTGAGGCTCGTGGAGAAGCCGAAAAAACCGGTCAGCAACCTGGCCCTGGTCGGCGTTTATATGTTTGACCATCACGTTTTCGAAGCGGTCAAAGCCATTAAACCATCGTGGCGGAACGAGCTGGAGATTACCGACGCGATCCAGTATCTCGTCGAGCATGGGTACGAAGTTCAGCCGCATCTCGTCTCCGGCTGGTGGAAGGACACGGGCAAGATTGAGGATATTCTCGAGGCGAACCGCCTGATTCTGGAGTCCATTTCGGGCCGGGTTGAAGGCACGGTAGATGACGCTTCTAAGGTCAACGGCGAGGTCATCATCGAGAAAGGTGTCTCGGTGCGTTCGAGCATCATCCGCGGCCCGGCCATCATCGGTTCCGGCACGGAGGTCGTCGATTCCTACATCGGTCCTTTCACGTCCATCCAGAAGGGATGCCGGATCATTAAAACGGAAATCGAGCACAGCATCGTCCTCGAGGGAAGCGAGATTGTCGACATCGGCAGCCGGATTGACGAAAGCCTGATCGGGCGGGAAGTGCGCATCTATAAATGCCCGCCCAAACCCGTCGCCTACCGCTTTATGGTCGGAGACAAGAGCGAAATCGGAATAAAGTAGGAGAGAGAAATGATCTACGGCGTAAAAATAAAGAAGCTAAAGGTCGTCCCGGATGAGAGGGGAAGGTTGATGGAAGTTCTGCGCCGGGACGACGAACTTTACCAGAATTTCGGCCAGGTCTACGTGACCACGACGCTCCCGGGTGTGGTCAAGGCCTGGCATAAACACGAAAAGCAGACCGATAACATCGCCTGCGCCGCCGGCATGATCAGGATGGCCCTCTACGACGGCCGCACCGGTTCGCCGACGTTCCGGGAAATCAACGAATTCTATCTGGGCATTCATAATCCGCTGCTGGTCCAAGTCCCAGCCGGAATCTATCACGGCTGGAAATGCGTAAGCCAGGAAGAGGCACTCATCATCAATATCCCCACGGAAGTGTACAACCGCGAACATCCCGACGAGCAGCGCCTCGACCCCTACGACAGCGACGTCCCTTACGACTGGAAGCGGAAAGATGGCTGAAGAGCGGAAAATCGACGGCAAAACCATTCTCGTTACGGGCGGCGCCGGATTCATTGGCAGCAATTTTATCCATTATCTTCTCCGGGAATACCCGCGGACAAGAATCATCAACCTGGATAAACTGACCTACGCCGGCAACCTCGACAACCTCAAGGCCGTGGAGAAAGACCCGCGCTATGAGTTCATCCATGGAGATATCCGCGACAGGGAAGTCGTGCGTGCAATCTTCCCCAGGGTCCAGGGAGTGGTTCATTTCGCCGCCGAGACCCATGTCGACCGGTCAATCCTGGATGCCGGCGAGTTCGTCCTGACCGATGTTTTCGGCAGTTTTGTCCTTTTTGAAGCCCTCAAAGCGGCTCCGCACATTGAATTTTTCCTTCATGTTTCCACCGACGAAGTCTACGGAAGCCGCGACAAGGGGTTTTTTAAGGAAACTGACTCCCTCCATCCCTCCTCTCCCTATGCGGCCAGCAAGGCGGGCGCCGACCGCCTCGCCTACGCCTATTACGTCACTTACGGCCTTCCCATCATCATTCTCCGGCCGAGCAACAACTTCGGTCCCTATCAATACCCCGAAAAATTTATCCCCCTCTTCGTGACCAACGCATTGGAAGACAAAGAACTTCCGCTTTACGGGCGAGGCACGAACGTCCGCGACTGGCTTTACGTTGAAGACAACTGTCGGGCCGTTGACCTGCTGATGCGCAGGGGCAAGGCCGGAGAAGTCTATAACATTGGCGCCGGCAACGAAGTCCAAAATGTCTCTATAGCCGAGCAAATCTGCGGCCTTTTGGGTAAGCCGCGCAGCTTGATCAAGCTTGTGCCCGACCGCGCCGGCCATGACCGCCGCTACGCTCTCGATTGCCGGAAAATTCATGCCCTCGGCTGGAAGCCGGAGAAGAAGTTCGACGAAGCGCTCGCTTCGACCGTCCGCTGGTATCAGGAGAACGAAGAGTGGTGGCGCAAGATCAAGGAGCGGAGCCGCGAATTTAAAACCTTTTACGAAGCTTACTACCGCACCAGGAAGTAGGCCATCTTTTTAAGGAGCTAAGCAGGGAGGGAAAATGAGAGTTTTGATCACAGGAATCACCGGGTTTGCCGGGAGTCATCTGGCCGACTACATCCTGGCCCATCATCCTGATGTCAACGTGTTCGGGATCGTGCGCTGGCGAAGCCGGATGGAGAACGTGCTTCACCTGCGGGACAAGATCGAACTGGTCGAGGCGGACCTGAAAGATATCGTCTCGCTCCAAAGCTGCCTTGCCCACGTCAAGCCGGACCGCATCTTCCACCTGGCTGCCCAGAGTTTTGTCCCGACCTCCTGGAAGTGCCCGGCAGAAACCTTCGCCATCAACGCCATCGGTCAGGTCAACCTTTTCGAAGCGGTCCTCTCCCTGAAGCTCACGCCGCGAATTCAGGTGGCCGGCTCGAGCGAAGAATACGGCCGCGTCAACCCGGATGAGATCCCGATGAAAGAAACAAACCCCCTGCGGCCACTGAGTCCCTATGCCGTCAGCAAGGTGGCCCAGGATCTCCTGGGTTATCAATATTATAAAAGCTATGGCTTGCGGGTTGTCCGGACGCGGGGGTTCAACCACACCGGCCCGCGCCGCGGAGATGTCTTTGTCACCTCTTCGTTTGCCAAGCAGATCGCCGAAATCGAGAAAAACAGAAGAGAGCCTGTCATCTATGTCGGGAACCTCGATGCCAAGCGTGATTTCAGCGATGTCCGCGATATCGTCCGGGCGTATTGGCTTTGCCTGGAGAAAGGCGAAGACGGGGAAGTCTATAATATCGGCTCCGGTGTGTCGCGCACGATGAGAGAGGTCCTGGACACGCTCCTTTCATTGAGTAGAGTCAACGTCCGGGTTGAGGTCGACCCGAAACGGCTCCGGCCCTCAGACGTCCCCATTCTTCTCTCGGATTCCTCGAAATTCGTGCGTTTGACCGGCTGGAAACCGGAGATTCCCTTTAGCCAGACGATGGCCGACCTGCTGAATTACTGGAGGGAAAGAGTCTAAGGCAATGGGACGAACCAAGATTTTTATCACTGGTGCGACTGGTTTCGCCGGCCGTCACCTGATGAATGCCCTGCTCTCTCCGGAATTTACTGTTTACGGAGCCTCTTTTCCGCAGCCACCGCATCCCTCGGAGAAGAATATCTGCCTCCTGGACATGCGCTCGGAGCGGGACGTCTTTGACGTGATCAAATCCGTCCAGCCGCAATGGGTTTTTCACCTGGCCGCCGTCTCCAATGTCAAGCATTCCTGGGAGAGGAGAGCCGAGACCATGGAGACGAATATCCTTGGGACCTTCCACTTGTTTGGAGCCGTGAAAAAATTCGCTCCCGCGGCCCGGGTCCTTTACGTGAGCTCCTCAGATGTTTATGGGTTTGTTTTCGGAGACGAGAATCAGCCCGAGAGGGCCTTCACCGAAGAAGATCCCTTTCACCTCACGAATCCGTACGCGCTTTCCAAGGCGGAGGGCGAGCTTCTGGCCGGGTTCTATTCCCGGATTGAGGGCGTAGATATCGTCATCGCCCGTCCGTTCCCACACACTGGACCAGGCCAGAGCTCCGATTTTGTCTGCTCTGATTGGGCGCGGCAGGTCATTCAAATTGAGCGCGGCGCAATGCTTCCCCGTATGCAGGTCGGCAATATTGACCTCAAAAGAGATTTCACTGATGTCAGGGATACGGTGAGAGCGTATCTCTTGCTGATGCAAAAGGGGAGAAACGGCGAAGTCTATAACATCTGCCGGGGCGAAGGCATTTCTTTGCGAACGATCCTAGAAATATTCCTTGCCTCCTGTTCACGACCTGTCGCCGTGGAGCAGGATCCGGCGAGACTTAGGAAGGTCGATATTCCCTTCCTGGTCGGGGACAACCGCAAAATCAAACGAGAGACGGCTTGGGAGCCCCAAATTCCCCTGGAGAAAACCCTTCGGGATCTCCTGGATTATTGGCGGGTGCACCCCTAATCAAAGATTCAGTTCAAGCTGGCTATCCTGCAGGTTTTTTCTTTCTTCTTCAATGTCTTTGAGGATATCCGGAGTGATATCTCCTGTTGGGTAGATGCCGTCGAAGCAGGCCGCGCAAAACTTTTTGATTTTCGGGTTTCCCAGCCGCACGGCCGCCTTGAGATTGGCCAGCGGCTGGTAGATGACTTTGTCGGCGCCGATTTTCTTAGCGATCTGATCATTTTCGGCATCACGGGCCACGAACTCCGTCTTGGTCTGCATGTCAATACCATAGACGCACGGATAGCGGAGGGGAGGAGAATAGGCGGCGAAATAAACCTTCTCCGCGCCGCACTCCCTGACGAGTTCGATGATGGCTCGGGAGGTGTTTCCCCGGACAATGCTGTCATCGACCAAGAGCACGTTCTTTCCCTTGAACTCCGAGGCGATCGGGTTGAGCTTCTGGCGGACCGAAGTCCTGCGTTTTTTGTCGGCCGGCATGATGAAAGTGCGTCCGATATAGCGGTTTTTAACAAGGGCCTCCCGGTATTTCAGGTTGAGAGTCCGGGCGATCTCAATGGCCGCGTCCCGGGCCGAATCCGGGACTGGAACGACGACATCGATCTTGAGCTTCTGCTTCCTGATCTCCTCGGCCAGGAACCGGCCGAGCTCGACCCGGCAGAGGTAAACGTTGACGTTGTCGATGAACGAATCTGGCCGGGCGAAGTAAACCCATTCAAAGAGACACGGGGTGTGAGGACAATGGGCGATCTTCTTGGAGTGAAGATGGCGCCGGTGGTCCAGGTACAGCGCCTCTCCCGCTCCCACATTCCGGATCTCGCTGAAGCCCATGATATTCAGAGCAACGCTTTCTGAGGCAAAAGCATACGACGGAATAAGGCCGTCACGGCGAACACCATAAGACAGGGGTTTGATGCCGTAGGGATCACGGAAGGCGACCATCCCCTGTTCGGCGACATAGGCGACCACGGAGTAGCTCCCCTTGACCTTTTTGAATACGCCCTCGACCGCCTTAAAGACATGATGGGGCTGGACCGTCCTCATCCGCTGGACGGCTAGCTCCTGGGCGAAAATGTTTAAGATCACCTCGACGTCGTTCTCCGAATTGAGCAGGCGGTGATATTTTTTAAACAGCTCTTGCTTGAGCTCCTTGTAATTAACGACATTGCCGTTGTGAGCCATGAGGATGCCGAACGGAGAGGTGACCTGAAAGGGCTGGGCATCCTCGCCTCTGCCGCCTCCTATAGTCGGATAGCGGGTGTGGCCGATGCCGATATTTCCCGTCAGACGCTGGACATTATCAATCGTGAAGATGTCCCGGACGAGGCCATTGCCTTTCTTTGTGTGGAAGCGGCCGTCGTAGGTGATGATTCCCGCTGAGTCCTGTCCCCGATGCTGGATGGCCAGCAGACCCTGATAGAGGTCTTTGAATACGTCCGTATTCCCGACAATACCGATAACGCCGCACATTTCTTATAATTATTATATTCTTAATAGGAAAAGGACTCAATACGCATATCAGGTTGGAAGTAGCAGATCTTTAGGGGTGCTCCGCGGTTATTTAAGTTAATTAAGTTATCGAGGTTACCTCCTCTGGGCGGGATGGATGCCGGCCCGAAGCCGCTGGGGGAAGAGGCGAGGGATGATGTGGTGAGAAGTCCGTATGAGCGACGAGCGGGCACGGTTCCTCGAAGAGGAGAGCGAGGAGCGAA
>Ga0129297_10001246_pt1 | contig 12784 bp, 9 predicted proteins | sample I18A1metaG_FD_94708 | JGI IMG/M metagenome (GOLD analysis project Ga0129297, IMG submission 94708) | Lake sediment bacterial and archeal communities from Gulf of Boni, Indonesia to study Microbial Dark Matter (Phase II) - ​I18A1 metaG | ecosystem: Environmental > Aquatic > Freshwater > Lake >... | reverse complement strand
CCGCGAAGCAGGTGATCATACAGAAGATAAAGGAAGCGGAAAAGAACATCGTCTACAACGAGTTCAAGGACAAGGAGGGGGACCTCATAAACGGCTACCTGCAGAGGAAGACCAAGGACGCCATCTTCGTGGACCTTGGAAAGACCGAGGGAATCCTTCCCGCGCGCGAACAGTCGCCGCTGGAGCATTTCAAGACCGGCGAGCGCATCAAGGCGCTGGTCCTTGCCGTGCAGAAGAATACGAAAGGCCCCGGCGTCGTGCTCTCGCGGACGAACCCCAAGTTCATCCAGAGGCTTTTTGAAATGGAAATCCCCGAGGTGTACGACGGCGTGGTGAAGATCGCCAACATCGTGCGCGAGCCGGGACTGCGTACCAAGGTCGCGGTCACCAGCGAGCGGGACGACATCGACAGCGTGGGCGCCTGCGTGGGCATGAAGGGCATTCGCATACAATCAATTGTCCGCGAGCTCGAAGGCGAGAAGATCGACATAGTGGAATGGGTGAACGACAAGAAGATCATGGCTTCGAACGCGCTTACGCCGGCGCGCGCCCGCGAGGTCATCGAAACGCGCACCGGCGGCGTGATCGCCGTCGTGGAAAAGGAGCAGTACAAGCTCGCGATCGGGAAGCAGGGACACAATGCCCGGCTCGCCACGAGGCTCTGCGGGTTCGAGATCGACATCAAGACCGAGGAGCAGTACCGCGAGTTCCTGAGCTCCAGCGAATCGCGTGCGATGGTGGAGCAGCTTTTCGCGCAGAAGGACGTGGAGGAAACCCCGCTCGAGGAACTTCCCGGACTGGAGCCGCGCATCATAAAGCTGCTTGAGGCGGGGGGCATCCTGTCGGTGGAAGACTTGGTCGAAACATCGTACGAGGATCTCATCAAGATTGACGGAATCGGCGAAAAGACCGCCAAGAAGATACTGGACATCCTTGCGGAGTCCATCGACTTCGAGGAAGAGGGCGAAGCGGCAGGCAAGGGCCAGGAAGGCGATACCGAAGAAGGGAATGGGAAGGAGAAGGAGACAGGCGCACAGGAATAACTGGTGCGTTAGGGAAACGGAGCGGCAAGGGAATACATGCACGTTCCCGTGGAAGCGACAATTAATGCAACTTAAGGTACTAAATGAAAGCGCTCGATATTGCGAATGTCAATCATGTCTCGGTCGAGGACGTCATAACCATATGCCGTGACCTGGGTATCCAGTGCTCGGGGCAGGATGACGACCTTGGGGAGAAGGACGTCTTCCTTGTGCAAAAAAAGATCGAGGTGATAAAGGAACATCGTGCGAAAGCGACCCGTGAACTCCTGGAAAAAAAGGCCGCACAGTCGGCGGAACGCGCCGGTGCGAAAATCAAGCTCAAACGCAAGGTCCATGTTTCAAGCGAGCTCATGAAGGAAAAGATGGGAGAGGAATCGCGAAAGGCGAAAGAGGCTCCCGTCGAAGAGAAAAAGCCCGCAGAAGAGAAAAAATCCCCGGTGAGAGAAACCGCGCAGCAGCGTCCTGCACCACAGGGCCAGGGGGGGCCGCGGCGGGACGGACAGGGAAGACCGTACAGCGGTCCGCGTCCGCAGGGCCAGGGTGACAGGAGGCCGCAGGGCGGTCCTTCACGTCCCCACGGCGGGCCGGGAAGACCCTTCGGAGGCGGTCCGCGCCCCCAGGGAAGGCCGGGAGACCACAGGCCGGCAGGCGACCGCAGGCCCGACGCCGGAGGGGCAAAGCCGGCCTCTGAAAACAAGGAAGCCGAACAGGCGGCCCAGGAAAAAGACAAAAGGAAAAAATCCAAGGAAATTGAAAAGGAAAGGGATACCAAGCGCAAGCAGTTCAAGGAAAAGGAGAAGAGCGAGAAGGATATCTTCCTCAGGCGCCGCAAGGGGCAGGGAAGGCATGCGGCCGATCAGGACCGTTCAGCGGTAACTCCCAAGAACATAGAGATCACCGAAAGCATCACGGTTTCGGACCTCGCGAAGAAGATGAACGTCAAGGCGAACGAGCTTATCGCAAAGCTCATGAAGCTGGGCATGATGGCGACGATCAACCAGGTCATCGATTCGGAAACCGCGTCGATACTCGCGTCGGAGTACGGCACCGAGGTCAAGGTAGTGTCACTGTTCGAAGAAACGGTGATTCGCCAGGAAGAGGTGGACAATCCGGAGAGCAATCTCAAGCGCCCGCCGGTCGTTACGGTCATGGGTCATGTCGACCACGGGAAAACGAAACTCCTGGATGCGATCCGTACAACGAACGTGGTGGACGGTGAATTTGGAGGGATTACTCAGCACATAGGAGCCTACATGGTGACCGTGCACGGCGAGAGGGTCGCCTTCCTCGATACTCCCGGCCATGCGGCTTTCACCACCATGCGCGCCCGCGGTGCGAGCGTGACCGACATCGTGGTGCTTGTCGTCGCCGCGAACGACGGCGTCATGCCGCAGACCATCGAGGCGATAAACCATGCGCGTGCGGCAAAGGTGCCCATCATCGTCGCGATCAACAAGATCGATCTGCCTGACAACAATATTGCCCGCATCAAGCAGGACCTCGCCAATTACGAGCTGGTCCCCGAGGAATGGGGCGGGACCACGCTATTCGCGGAGGTGAGCGCGAAGCAGAAGATCAAGATAAACGAGCTCCTCGAGCTCATCCTCATCCAGTCGGAAATGCTCGAGCTCAAGGCGAACGCGCACCTCATGGCCAAGGGCACCGTGATAGAGTCGCGCATTGACCCGGGGCGGGGTCCCGTCGCGACCATACTCGTTCAGAATGGAACCCTCAAGGTGGGCGATCCCTTCGTGGTCGGAATATACTCCGGGAAGGTCCGCGCGATGTTCAACGACCAGGGGCAGGCGGTCGAGGAAGCCGGTCCGTCCACGCCGGTAGAGGTGCTGGGACTTTCCGGCGTTCCATCGGCCGGTGACCCGTTCCAGGTCGTGGATTCGGAGAAGTATTCGAAGCAGATATCTCAGAAGAGACTCGACCTGAAGCGCATGGAAGCGGCAAAGAAGGTGCGCAAGGTAACGCTCGAAGACCTCAACGAGATGATCAGGGTCGGCGAGGTCCAGGAGCTTCGCGTCATAATAAAGGCCGACGTGGACGGCTCGGTGCAGGCGCTCAAGGAATCGCTGGAAAAACTGTCCACCAGCGAGGTGCGCGTCAAGGTGATTCACGCGGGCACGGGCGGAATCAACGATTCGGACGTCATGCTCGCTTCCGCCTCGAACGCGGTGATCATAGGCTACCACGTGCGCCCCACGGCCAAGGTTTCCGATCTTGCCGCGCGCGAGCACGTTTCCATCAAGTTCTACAACATCATCTTCGAGGTAACCGATTCGATCAAGGCCGCCATGGAGGGAATGCTTGCCCCGGAAATAAAGGAAGAGATCACCTCGACCGGCGAAATCCGTCAGGTGTTCAAGATTTCGAAGGTGGGTGCCATAGCAGGTGCTATCCTTCTTACCGGCAAGATGGCGCGCAAGAACAAGGTAAGGGTGATTCGCGATGGGGTGGTCATATTCGACGGCCAGCTCAAATCGCTTAAACGTTTCAAGGACGACGTATCGGAGGTCGATGCCGGTCAGGAATGCGGGTTTGGGATCGAGAACTTCAACGACCTCAAGGAAGGGGACACCTTCGAGACCTACAAGACCGTGGAGATCACCAAGACGCTCGATTAAAGGAAGCAGATGGCAACGCACAGGAAGGAACGGCTCGAGGAGCTCATCCGGCAGGTAATAGGCGATACGCTCCTTTCCAGCATAAAGGACCCGCGCATCGGTTTTACGACGGTGACGGGCGTCGATTTGAGCAGGGATTACTCGGTCGCGCATGTGTTCGTGTCGGTGCTCGGCAACGAGACCGAAAAAAAGCTTACCATGGCGGGCCTGGAATCGGCGAAGCGCTATATTCAGGGCATCGTGGGCAGGGAGATCCAGTTGAGGGTGATCCCGAAGATCAGCTTCGTGCTCGACGAATCCATCGAGAAGGGAGTGCGCATGGTGGGGCTGATCGACGAGCTCAACAGGAGCGCAAACGAAAAAAAGCCGGAAGATACCGGCAAGGGAAATGACGGCAAGGAATAGGAATTCTGATAAAGGGCGTGACGGACTGGAAAAATTCGGTAATTCTTTTCGATAAGCATAAGGGAATTACTTCATACAGGGCGATTGAAGAGGCGGGGAGGCTGCTCGGGACCAGGAAGATAGGGCACTCCGGAACTCTGGACAGGGCGGCCTCCGGGCTGCTCGTAATCTGCACCGGCTCAGCCACACGGCTTACTCAGTATTTCCTTGAGGGCGACAAGCGCTATACCGCGACGATACGGCTCGGGATCGTGACCGATACCGATGACGGCGAGGGAGAGGTTCTTGATACCCGTGACATCTCCCGCGTCGATGAGCGCAAGGTGCGCGAGGCGGCCGCCGGTTTCACGGGCACGCTGCGTCAGCGTCCCCCGCGCTACTCGGCGCTCAAGATAAAAGGGAAGAGGGCATCGGACCTCGCGCGGCAGGGCGCCCGCGTGGACCTTGCCGAGCGGACGGTGACGATCCGCTCCCTGGAGGTCCTTGAAGTCGACCTTGAACGCGGGAGCCTGGTTGTTGACGTGCGCTGTTCAAAGGGCACCTACATACGATCGCTCGCGCGCGACCTGGGTGAGGCGCTGGGCACCGGGGCGCACATGGCGGAACTCCGCCGCACCGAATCCGGGATGTTCCGGGTAGGCGACGCGGCCACGATCGAGGACCTGGGGGCGATCATGGCCGGGGAACGGGACGGGGCGCACTGCGCCTTGAGTCCGTTCGAAGCGCTCGAGGGCTTTGGCGTCATAACCGTGAGCGAAGGCGCGAAACGGAAGGTGTTGAACGGCGCCATGTTTGACCGGTCCGAGGCCATCGGGATAGTCCGCACCGGGACCCCGAGGTACCGGGTGGCCGACGAAGGCAAAAATCTAATTGCTATTGCCGAAGCGGACATCGATAATTGGACGGTACATTACTTGAATGTTTTCAATGCACCATCACATTGAAATTATATTTTGCAGGAGGAAGTAATTCTCATGATTCGTGAAAAAAAAGACGTAATCGATCAGTTTAAGAGGCACGAGAAGGACACCGGTTCGCCCGATGTACAGATAGCGCTCCTCACCGAGCGGATCAACCATCTCACCGAGCACTTCAAGGTCCACAAGAAGGATCACCATTCCCGCCGCGGCCTGTTGAAGCTCGTGGGCCAGAGAAGGAGGCTTCTTGACTATCTCAAGAAGACGGATCTTATGAAGTACAGGAGCCTTATCGAATCGCTCGGACTCAGGCGCTAGTGGCTTACGTGTGTGTGTGTTACGCAGCCTGTCCGAACGGGAGCGAAAAAGAAATGTAATGAGAGGAAAAAATGAGTGTTGTTGATACAAGTGTAGAAATAGGAAAGGACAGGATCGGGTTCAATACCGGATACCTCGCCAAGCAGGCGGACGGTGCCGTCACCGTTACGTGCGGTGATACCGTGGTATTCGCGTCGGCGGTCGTTTCCAGGGAATTGAGGGAAGACCAGGATTTCTTTCCCCTTACCGTAGATTACAGGGAAAAGTTTTACAGCGCGGGCAAAATACCCGGCGGCTATATCAAGCGCGAGGGAAGGCCCAGCGACCGTGAAACGCTCACCAGCCGTCTCACGGACCGGCCGCTCAGGCCCCTTTTCCCCGACGACTTCGTGAACGAGGTCCAGATCATCATCTACGTGCTTTCGGCGGACGACCAGACGCAGCCGGACGTGCTCGCCATCAACGCGGCCTCGGCCGCCCTGTCGGTATCGGGCATTCCCTTCCACGGGCCCGTGGGCGCGGTGCGCGTAGGCAAGGTGAACGGCGCGCTCGTGATCAACCCGACTTTCAGGGAAATGGATTCGAGCGAAATCGATCTCATGGTCGCCGGCACGAAGAAGGCCGTGACCATGATCGAGGGTTCGTCCAAAAACGTTACCGAGGAAGCGCTGCTCGATGCGATCGAATTTGCGCATAAAAATATCCAGCAGATCTGCGATGCGCAGATCGACCTCATGCAGAAAGTGGGAAAGGTTCCCCTTCAGTACGTTCCCAAGGCCAGCGACAAGGCGCTTGCGCAGGAGATCCGCGACAGGTATTTTTCCGCGGTGGGTGACCTCGTTTCCGTGAAGGAAAAGAAGGACCGAGAGGCCGCATTCAAGGCGATCGTGGAAAAAGCGACCGCGGAGCTCAAGGAGAAATATCCGGACTCGATCAAACAGGCGTACGGCATTCTTGACGGAATTGACGCCGAGATCATGCGGAAGCGCATCCTTGACGAAGGAAAACGCGCTGACGGCCGCGGGCTTACGGAAATACGCCCCATCGACATTAAGATCGGCGTGCTTCCCCGCGCTCACGGTTCCGCAGTGTTTACCAGGGGCCAGACGCAGAGCCTGGGCATCATCACGCTTGGCTCCGTGTCGGATACGCAGCGGCTCGACGCGATCGAGGGCGAGCGTTACAAGAAATACATGTTCCATTACAACTTTCCCCCCTTCTCGGTCGGAGAGACCGGGCGAACCGGAGGAACGGGACGCAGGGAGATAGGTCATGGCATGCTCGCGGAGCGCGCGCTCGAGTACGTGCTTCCGGAGCAGATGGAATTCCCCTATACCATCCGCGTCGTGTCGGAGATTCTCGAATCGAACGGGTCCTCGTCCATGGCCTCTGTCTGTTCGGGCTCGCTCTCGCTGTTCAACGCAGGAGTACCTGTAAAATCGGCCGTGGCGGGTATCGCCATGGGCCTTATAATGGAAGGGGACAAGTTCGCCGTCCTGTCGGACATCATGGGCCTGGAGGATCACCTGGGCGACATGGACTTCAAGGTTGCGGGCACGGATAGCGGCATCACCGCGTTCCAGCTCGATATAAAGATCGAGGGCATCACCCCCGAAATCATGCGCAAGGCGATGCAGCAGGCCAGGGAAGGCAGGCTCCACATCCTTGGCAAGATGGCCGACGTTCTTCCGGCCCCGGCGAAGGAGCTCGCGAGGCACGCGCCGAGGATCGCGGTACTCACCGTGGCGCAGGACAAGATTGGCGCGGTGATTGGACCCGGCGGCAAGATCATCAAGTCGATACAGGAAGAGACCGGCGCGGATGTAAATATCGAGGACGACGGCGTGGTTACCGTGTCGGCACTTGGCGCGGATGCGATCGAGCGCGCACTGGCGAAAATCAGGGCGATCGTGGAAGACATCGAGGTGGGCAAGATTTACACCGGCGTCGTCAAGAAGGTTATGGAATACGGCGCCTTCGTGGAGATCACCCCCGGGAAGGAAGGCCTGGTGCATATCTCGAAGCTCGATTTCAACAAGGTGCAGAAGGTGACCGACGTAATCCGCGAGGGAGACGAGGTCACGGTGAAGGTCATAGGAATAGACAGGCAGGGGCGCATCGATCTGAGCAGAAAAGACGCGATGAAGCGATAGAGTCCGTGCATGGTAATTAAATACACGCTGGAAAACGGAATGACAGTGCTCCTGGAGCCGATTCCAGGAGTGGTGTCCGTTTCGGCGGGGCTCTGGGTGAAGACCGGTTCCCGCGACGAGAGCGCGATGGAGGTGGGATATGCCCATTTCATCGAGCACATGCTCTTCAAGGGCACCGCTAACCGTTCCGCCAAGGAGATCGCTCGCATAGTCGACCGGGTGGGCGGCCAGCACAATGCCGCTACCAACCGTGAGTACACGTGTTACTATATCAACGTGGTATCGGACTTTCTGGACATGTCGGTCGAGCTTCTCGCCGACATGTACTACAATTCCCTGTTCGACGCCGAGGAGATAGAAAAGGAAAAGAACGTGATCATCGAGGAGATCCGCATGTACGAGGACACTCCCGATGACCTCATTCACGACATCTTCATGGAGTGCATGCTTTCGGAGCACCCGCTCGGGCATCCCATCCTGGGGACCGAGGAAAACGTCAACAAAATCAGCCGCGAAAGCCTTTTGAGGTTTTTCGAGACGCAGTACGTGAACTCGAACTGCGTATTTGCCGTCGCCGGGAATTTCGAGCCCGATGCGGCCAGGGCGATGATCGAGCGTCACCTTTCAAGATCCATCCAGGCCAAGGAATACGCCGGGGACCGCGTCATCGTCAATCCCAGCCGGGTCTACAGGCGCCATGTGCACCGGGAGCTGGAGCAGGTTCACTTCTGCCTGGGCACCGACGGTCTTCGCCGCAATGACGACGACCGGTTTGCGCTGTACGCGATGAGCACCATCCTGGGCGGAAGCATGTCTTCCCGGCTTTTCCAGAACATCCGCGAGAGCGAGGGGTTGTGTTACTCCATATATTCGTTTCATTCGTCATACAGCGACGCGGGGGTATTCGGTATTTACTGCGGCACGTCGCCTGAAAGCTACGAGCGCGCGCTGGATCTCATTATCCGCGAATGCGGACTCATGCTGAAGAGCGGCATAGGCGAAGAAGAGCTGAACGACGCCAAGACGTTCATGAAGGGAAACCTCGCGCTCAGCATGGAAAGCACCGAGGTGCGGATGAGCCAGCTCGCGAAGAACGAGATGATATTCGGGCGCGATTTCGCCTTCGACGAGATCGTCGCCAGAATCAATGCCATTACCCTTGACGATTACAACAGGGTGTGCGCGGCCATATTCAAGGACGCCAGGCTTTCGCTGGTTTCCATCGGAAAGCTCCGGGGTCCGGATAAAACGATTCCGGTCATAGGTCCTTAAGGAAAAAATCCTTGAAATAATTATCGGCACTGCGAATATAAAGCGGTGCGGGGAGGCTCCGGCAGGCGGTGCTCCCGGGCGGGCGCACTGCGCGGCGCATATTCTTTCATGGCGAGGAGACTATTATGGCATCCAAGAGCGACCAGATCAACAGCACTATTGGCGAAGGCTCCATATTCGAGGGCAAATTCTACATAAGCGGCTCTCTTCGCATAGACGGCAAGTTCGAAGGTGAAATAAAGACCGACGAAGAGCTCGTAGTGGGCGAAACCGGCAAGGTCAAGACCAACATCGACGCCAAATCGGTAGTTATTGCGGGCACGGTCGTGGGAAATATCAAGGCCGATGACGAGGTCAAGCTCCTGGAGACCGGCCGGGTCCTGGGTGACATCGTGACGCCCACGCTCACCATTCAGCGCGGGGTTATCGCCCAGGGGCATATCACCATCACGGGCGGGCAGAGAAAAGACGTGAAGAAGATAATCGAGGAATCCTACTCCAGCGGTTCGGAAAAAATCATGGAGAAGTCTTCTAAATAGCGTCCCCTTCGATTCCGATATTCAGAGTACAGGAGTAAAATCCGCACTAGCGCAATTGCCTGATGAGAAGGGTACAGAGCCGTACATACAGATTCGGTAAGCTCACCATATCCTCGTCGATCGACGGGGTCATCGTCATTTACCGCGGCAGGAAGCGGGTCTATTACAACCATTTCAGGTCGAATCCCCTGATGCTGATCGGAACGCTCCTGCGCTTCGCGACGGCGCTTTTCGCCGTGGGAATCGTAGCCATGCTCCTGGTCTGGCTGCCGGGAACCGGCGAAGAAAAGCTCAAGGACGAGGAGCTTAAGGAAAAACTCGTCCAGTCCGTTAAAACGGACTATTCGGCCCCAGATGAAAGCGGCGAGGTGACCATACGCATACACCGGGTTAAAAAAGGGGAAACCATAGGGCAGATCGCCAAGGATTACGGTGTATCAATGGACACCATCTGCGGCAACAACACACTGCTCTCTTACGACATGGTTTCCGAGGGCACCATTTTAAAGATTCCAAACCGGGACGGCATCATCTACACGGTGAAAAAAGGCCAGAACATACATTCCATTGCGCGAACTTACCGCGTGCCGGTCGATAAAATACTCGCGCAGAACAGCATAAGGAACAGCGACTTCCTCGCCGTGGGAACCGACATCTTCGTGCCGGACGCAAAACCAATGGACATGGTACCGGGTTTCCTCTGGCCGGCAATGGTGCGGGCCATCAACAGCGGGTACGGCTGGAGGCGCGATCCATTCAACATGGCGTACGATTTCCATAAGGGAATAGATATTAACAACGGGTATGACTGGGTGAGGTCCACCAAGTTCGGCAAGGTTACCTACGCAGGATGGATGGGGGGCTACGGTTACGTGGTCATTGTGGGCCACCCGGGCGGATGGAAGTCGGTGTACGGCCATCTCTCGCGCGTAATCGTGAGCGAGGGCCAGTACGTGCGCCAGGGCCAGTACCTGGGTAAAAGCGGAAACACCGGCTACTCGTCGGGCCCGCACCTCCACTTCGAGCTCATAAAGGAAGGGGTGAACATGAACCCGTTCGGATTCCTCCAGTAACACATCCTCACGACCGCCGGAAACCCACAAAAAGTACTTGCTCAGCATGCGCGTTCGCATATACAGGGGTCAGTGCACACGTGAGCGGGGGACGACATGGCAAAGGGATACAATTTTCTCTGTGAAATCGGGACCGAGGAGATACCCGCGGGTTACCTTCAGCCCGCGATCGATTACATAAAATCCGAAACAGGGAAAAAGCTGGCCGATGAGCGCGTTGGTCATGGAGCGATCGAGGTATTCGGAACTCCGCGGCGGATTGCAATACTGGTTGGCGATCTCGCAAGCGCTCAGAAAGAGGAAGAGGTCGAGATCAAGGGACCGTCCGCGAAGGCGGCCTACGACGCGTCGGGAAATCCCACGAAGGCGCTTGACGGGTTTCTCAAGGGAAACGGCGTGTCGCTCGACGACGTGTACAAGGTGTCCACCGAAAAGGGCGAGTACCTCTTTGCCAGGAAGAAAATGTCGTCCCGCGCGACCGGGGAAATCATTCCCGGCATTATCGAGCACCTGGTGAAAACGACTCCCTTCCCCAAGAGGATGCGGTGGAGCGACAAGAAGCTCGCCTTTCCGCGTCCCATTGCCTACTTCCTGGTCCTGTTCAACGACGAGGTGCTGCCCTTCTCGATCGAGGGGATCCAGTCGTCCAACATGACACGCGGGCATTATGTGCAGCACAACAGCATGATAGAGGTAAAGTCCGCGAACGGCTACGAGGACACGATCGCGGCCAATGGCGTGATCGTCGACCAGGCGAAACGGCGCGCGGCGATTCAAAAGGCGCTCGTGGAGGCGGCGCACGCGCTCGGGGGCGAACTTGTTTCAGACGACGATCTGCTCACCACCGTGACCTTTCTCACCGAAAACCCGTGCGTGGTGACCTGCGAGTTCCAGAAGGAGTTCCTGGTAATCCCGGACATCGTCCTCATCACCGAAATGAAGGAGCACCAGAAGTATTTCGCGGTGCGCGACAAAGCGGGAACGCTCCTCCCGCGCTTCCTGGTGGTATCCAACAACCCGCCCACGGACCACGTGAGGAAGGGAAACGAGCGCGTCATCACCGCGCGCTTCAACGATGCGCGCTTCTTCTTCGAGGAGGACCGGAAGAGCCCCCTGCATTCGAAGGTGGACTCGTTGAAGAGCGTGCTGTTCCACAAGGAACTGGGCTCGATTTACGACAAGGTGGAGCGCGTGCGCTCCATCGCCGGCATGCTCGCCGGACATCTCAAGCTTGATGACAAGATGAAATCGAAGATCGACCGCGCGGCGGTGCTGTGCAAGGCCGACCTCAACACCGCGATGGTGTTCGAATTCACCTCGCTGCAGGGCAAGATCGGGAGGATCTACGCGCTTCTGGACGGCGAGAACGGCGAAGTCGCCGACGCCATCGACGACCACTACAGGCCTCGCTTCCAGGGCGACAGGGCGCCGTCGAGCCCGGTGTCGGTGGTGCTCTCCATCGCGGAGAAGGTGGACAATATATTCGGGTCGTTTTCGGTTGGGAACATCCCCAAGGGCTCCGCGGACCCGTACGCCCTCAGGCGCCAGGCGAACGCGATCGTGGAGCTCGTCATCGCGAACCAATTGGGACTGGACATGAAAGCCCTCTTCGAATCGTGCGCGGACAAGTACAGGGGAGGGCGCGACCTGGTGGGGAAGATACTTGAGTTCGTGTCGGCCAGGGCGAACACCATCTACACCGAGGCGGGATTCCGCTACGACGAGATCGACGCGTGCCTTTCGACGGGCTGCTACGACTACCTTGATCTCTTCCGGCGCGCCCGGAGCATCCACGAGTTCAGGAAGCAGGAGGGCTTTGGGCAGATGCTCCTGAGCTTCAAGCGCATGAACAATATCGTCACCGCGTTCCGCCAGAAGAACGCGGGCTACCACTGCGATTTTTCGCCGTCTGCGCTCGAGGCGGAGGAAGAAAAGAGGCTCTTCGAGTTTTTCGATTCGCGGAAAAAGAAGATCGCCGACCTCATCGCCGCGAACGGATACATCGACCTCTTTGCGCTTCTCATTGAAGGGAAGAGCATCATAGACGCGTTTTTCGACGCGGTCATGGTTATGGTGGACGACGTCAAGGTGCGCGACAACAGGATCGCCCTGCTCGAGCTCATCCTCGCGCCGTTCAAGAACCTGATGGATTTTTCCAAAATTTCCGAATAGACTTTTCCCGGCCGGATGGCCGCGGGTTAAGGGGAGCAGGCATGAAAATCACGGACGGCGTGTACGCCTACATCTGGCGCGGGGTGTTCGAAAACAACTGCAACATGTACTACTTCGGCGAGCCGCTGAACATCCTCTTTGACCCGGGGCTTACACGTCACCTGGACCTTCGCTTTGAGGCGCTGCGCGCCGACGGGATTGATCCCGCCGGCATCAAGACCGTAGTGAGCACCCATTCGCATCCGGACCACTTCGAGGG
>Ga0129297_10001243_pt1 | contig 12795 bp, 12 predicted proteins | sample I18A1metaG_FD_94708 | JGI IMG/M metagenome (GOLD analysis project Ga0129297, IMG submission 94708) | Lake sediment bacterial and archeal communities from Gulf of Boni, Indonesia to study Microbial Dark Matter (Phase II) - ​I18A1 metaG | ecosystem: Environmental > Aquatic > Freshwater > Lake >... | reverse complement strand
TTCTGGGGATGGATCATTTTCGCTGCTTTCCCTATCCCCTCCTTGACAGCAACGCCTTCAACATCACCCAGGAGTTCTCTGGCTTGCTGGACAAGGGCCAAATCGCCTGAAACCAGGACAACCGGCACCCCGAAATGCCCGGCAATAGCAGCATTCAGACCAGCCTCAGGCATTTTCTTCCCGTTGAGGATAATATCATAGAGTCTGGTATTCATCGTGTGCTTGAGAACAGCGTTAGGAGTGCCTCCCCGGGCATGATATCCGATAAAGATCACAGCATCAAAGGTTTTGTCGATTCCTTCCATCATGCTTAAAGGACCTCCTGACCAATCGCGAAGAAGCTCTGCTTCTGGCCGCAAGAGATCTGGAAGAATATTCCGGCCAGTGTCATGAGAATCACGGACAAGAATCTCTGTCGCCCCTGCGGCTAGGGCTCCTTCAATGGCAGCATTTGTCTCCTGAGTCATCAATTTCCGGAAAAGCGGGTAATCATCTCCTTCGCGGCTGACATCATCCCAATGAATGACCCCAGATATCCCTTCCATATCCACAGAGATAAAGATCTTTAAGCCTTTAGGAGCGACAGCTCGAGCAAAAATTCCCAAAAGCAGAAAGACCACAGATGCAAAAAACAATCTTTTTCTCATTGTACCTCCGTGCCACACATATTACTTATTTTGTACAGTCGAGTAAATCCATGTTAAAGAACTTTCTAACAATGAGTTACTTTTAATTGAAAAGCATTTGAAAACATAGTCATCAAAGGACTGAGAATCCAAAGATAATCAACTAAGTAAAGACAGGTTGTCTTAAAATAGAATTTCATATTCTAAGTCAACTTATCTTGACTTATACATAAAAAATGGAGTATAAATCAAGCAAAGTTGTCCCATGAGCAATAGAGCAGGAATATTTATCGTTCAAGCTGCTGGATATAAGGCGTTTATTCCTAAGCCATTACCTCCAAAACCGCCTATCGACTATGATGAAGACCTGCAATCCCTATTGTCACAGGCAGATAGAGCTCTGGCAAGACTGGATGGGATTACAACTGTTTTGCCAAATCCTGACCTTTTTATTGCTATGTATGTGAAAAAGGAAGCGCTAATGAGCTCTCAGATTGAAGGAACACAGGCTTCCCTAGAGGGGATTCTGGAATTCGAAGCAGCTCTAACTCCAAAAGAAGATATCAATGAAGTCAAAGAGGTAATAAATTACGTAAAAGCGATGAATTATGGGATTCAAAGATTAAAAGAGCTGCCCATGTCCTTAAGACTCATCAGAGAGATTCATAAAATCTTGTTGAAAGGAACAAGAGGAGCTCAAAGAGATGCGGGAGAATTCAGAAAATCTCAAAACTGGATTGGCCCTCGAGGCGCTTCGTTTAATGAGGCAGTTTTTGTTCCGCCCCCGCCTGATATGGTGCTTCCTGCTATGGCAGAACTTGAAAAATTCTTGCATGGAAAGGATAAAATTCCGCCGCTAGTGAAAATTTCTCTGATTCATGCCCAGTTTGAAACAATTCACCCCTTTTTGGATGGAAACGGAAGGGTTGGAAGGCTTCTTATCACATTCTATTTATTCTGGAAAGGCATCTTATCTCAGCCGCTTCTCTATTTGAGTTTCTACTTAAAAAGAAACAGAGACAAATATTATGATTTTCTGATGAACCTTCGCACAGAGGGAGCATACGAAGACTGGATAAAATTCTTTCTGAAAGGAGTGAGTGAAACTTCAGAAGAATCAGCAAAAACTGCGCGAGAGGTAATTCAGTTAAAAGATGATTTAATAACAAAAATTTATGAAAATTCAATCTCAAGTGTTTATGCTGTTAAACTTATTGACTTGCTTTTTGAGACACCATTGACGAGTGTTAAAGAGTTATCTCCAAGACTGAAGATCTCCAAAGAAGCAACAAATGAACTAGTCAAGAGGTTCGAAAATATTGGCATTCTGGAAGAAATCACAGGGAAACAAAGATATAAAAAATACATTTTTAGAAACTATGTTGATATAATAGCAAGGGGGACAGAAAGGATTGAGAGTTGAATTAAAAAACAGGGATAAATTAGAGAGAAACCTCTCTCGCTACTTCAAGGAAGTCCATAAAATTTATATGGATGGTGATTTCAGAGAGGAAAGCTTTTACTCCTCACTTAAAGAACTTATCGAGGAATGCTCAATAGTTTTCTCCTCTCAGGAATCCACGAGAGTTCTTGTCCTTCCCAAAAAAGCAGAAGCCGGTATTCCTGATTTTCGTATTGGAAAAAATGGTGAAATTGTTGGATATATTGAAGCAAAATTGCCCGATGCCAATCTGGAGGAATTGGAGGATTCTGACCAAATAAAAAGATATCGAGAGTCACTTCCAAATCTCATCCTTACTAACTTCTTGGAATTTAGGCTCTACAAAGAGGGAAATCTCGTAGATAACGTAGAAGTGGGCCGAAAATTTACTTTGCAGACTTTGAAATTTCCCCCCCAACCTGAAAAGCTCGAATCATTCTATGAGCTGCTGCAAAAATTCTTCTCCTTCTCCACTCCAAAGGTTCAAAAATCCTCTCATCTCTCTGTTGAGCTGGCCAAGCGAACTCGATTTCTTGAGCACATCTTACAAGAAGAGCTAAAAAAAGAAAATGACGAAGTGACAAGATTCTATAAGGCTTTTCAGGAGGAACTCATTGAGAGTTTGACAAATGAAAGGTTTGCTGACCTTTATGCCCAGACTATTACCTACGGGCTCTTTGCTTCGAGGATGAAGGTAGAAAACGAATTCAGAAAAGAGCTTGCCTGGAAGTTTATTCCTAAGAGTTTGTCTTTGCTCAGAGAAATTTTCTACTCCTTCACAGGACCAAACCTCCCTGAATCTGTGTCTTGGATAGTGGATGAATTAAGTCAAGTCCTGGAAAAGGCAGATATCCAGTCCATTCTTCAAGAGTTCAAAACAACTCGTTGGGAAGAAGACCCCGTGATTCAATTTTATGAGACCTTTCTGGCTGCTTATAATCCAAAAGAAAGAAAAAGGTTGGGTGTTTACTATACGCCTCTGCCCGTGGTTTCTTATGTTGTCAAATCTGTCCACAAGCTCTTAAAAGAAAAATTTGGCAAGCCTGAAGGGCTTGCCACTTCTGATGTGACTCTTCTCGATCCAGCCGCAGGCACTCTCACCTTTGTTGTCCAGGCTATAAAGCAAGTCCAGAAGGAGCTTAAAGAAAAGAAGAAAGGGGGATTAATTTCATCTTACATCGAGGAACATGTTCTTCCTCATTTCTACGCTTTCGAAATTCTTATTGCTCCCTATACAGTGGGACACTTTAAGGCTTCTATGACCTTGGAAGAAATGGGCTTTCAATTTAAAGAAGATGAGAGATTTCAATTTTATTTGACAAATGCTTTAGAAATGAAAGCGCCGATGCAAAGGAGCTTCCTAGTTGATTTAGCCAGAGAAGGGCAGGAAGCAAAGCGAATAAAAGAAGAGGTCCCAATTCTTGTTGTCCTTGGCAATCCTCCCTATTCTGTGAGTTCTGAAAATAAATCCGATTTTATTGAAAACCTAATGGGCGATTACAAAGAAGATGTTCGCGATGAGCGGAATATCCAGCCTCTCTCTGATGACTACATAAAATTCATTCGATTTGCCCACTGGAAAATAGAACAAGCCGGTAGAGGAATCATAGGCTTTATAACCAATAACTCTTATCTTTCAGGCCTGATCCATCGAGGAATGAGAAAAAAGTTGCTTGAGACTTTTGATGAGATCCACATTTTAAATCTTCATGGTTCTTCAAGAATCGGAGAGCGAGCGCCTGATGACACAAAAGATGAGAATGTCTTTGACATCCAGCAAGGAGTGGCGATAGCATTGTTCTTAAAGTATGGCGAGAAAGCATGAAAAAAGAAGTCAAGAACTGGGTTGATTCCGCAACATATGACCTTGAAAGTGCCGAACATATGTTTAATGCAGGGAGGTACGTCTACACCATATTCCTGTGTCAATTAGCATTAGAGAAAATATTAAAGGCAAAGGTAGAAGAAATAACAGGCAAAGTGCCTCCAAAAACACATAACCTGAGATATCTTGTCAAATTAAGCGGTCTTGAGCCCCCTGAAGAAATGTTTAATTTCTTGAGTAAACTGAGCGATGTCAGCATTCCAACCCGATATCCAGAAGATTTCAGTGCACTCAAGAAAAGCTATGATAAGAAGGCTGCTAACAATTATTTAAAAGGTGCAAAGGAGACTTTCGAATGGATAAGAAGATCTCTGAAATCCTGAGGAGATTCAAAATCTCTCTCGAAGCTATGGGTGTTAGAGTTGATCGAATGATCCTGTTTGGTTCCCATGCTTCAGGAGTCGAAAAAGAAGGAAGCGATATCGATGTGGCCGTGATATCAAAGGATTTTAAAAATATGAACCTTTTAAAAAGACTGGAAACAATAGGCCTTGCTCTTGCCAAGGCAAGAATTATGGAGCCAATAGAAGCCTTAGGATACACGGAAGAAGAATTTTCAACTAAAGGGGAAGGGACGTTCCTTGGAGACGAGGTTAAATCAAAAGGTATTGAAGTAAGATGAATAAGAAATTGGCAAAAATTTACTACGCTGATTTGTGGGGATTGAGAAAAAAGAAATATCAGCAACTTCTTGAGAAAGATGTCCAAACAACCAAGTGGCAGAAACTAAAGCCTTCGCCTCCCTACTATTTTTTTGTGCTCAAAGATTTTTCCTTGCAAGCTGAGTATGCAAAATTCTGAAAGGTAACAGATATTTTTAAGGAATGGTCAAGTGGGATTACAACACATAGAGATCATTTAGTAATAGGATTTCAAAAAGAAGAAGTGCTTCAAAGATTAAGAATATTTACAGGGCATTTGTCAGATGAGATGGTTAAACAGAGCTTAGACCTCGAAGATACTGGAACTTGGAATTTAGCAGACGCAAGGAAAAAGATTAAGGATCAAAACCCTGAAGATAAAATTTATCCTTATGCTTATCGGCCTTTCGACATAAGGTTTTTATGTTATGAGCCATCATTAATAGATAGACCGCGATTACCTTTTATGAATAATCTTAAAGCAGAAAATATTGCCTTAGTCTGTATGAGGGAGGTTGTCATCGAAAGTGGTTTTTCTCATATCTTGGTAATAGATAAAATAACTGATAGAAGGATTTTTTTAAGTAACAGAGGTGCTCCCTATTTTTTCCCTCTTTACATCTACCCAGATAAAATCAAAGATCAATTGTTTGCCAAGGGAGAATACAGAGATGAACGCATCCCAAATTTTAATCCTGCCTTTCTCCACGAAATAAAAAAGTCCTTAAGCAAAGAGCCGGCACTGGAAGAAATTCTTTATTACATCTATGCCGTTCTTTATTCTCCGCCCTACCGCAAACGCTATGAAGAATTTCTCAAAATCGATTTCCCAAGGATTCCTCTTCCCACGAATTACAAGTTCTTCAAAAACCTAAGTATTATGGGCAAAGAATTAGTTGACCTTCATCTGCTCAAACATCCTGCTCTTTCCAAGAGTGAAGTTGGCATTCCAAAGGGTGGGTCAAATAATGTGGAGAAGGTCAAATATGATGAAAAGACAAAAAGAGTCTACTTCAACAAAGATCAATATTTTGACAATGTCGGAAAGGAAATCTGGGAATATAGGATAGGCGCTTATCAGGTGATGGAGAAGTATTTAAAGGACAGAAAAAGCCGAAGGCTCTCGCTTGATGAAATTAACCATTATCTGAAAATGGCCAAAGCTATTTACCTGACAATGAAAATTCAGAAGAAGATCGATAAAATCTTTCAAAGCGCAACCCCATTCACTTTAGAAAATTAATGTGATATAGTTAAACTCGATCATGGGTATGGGGCTTTTTAGAAAAGCAAAAAAACATCTCCCGCAAAAAAATTTATAGCCTCTTTTCACAAAACAGATTATCCATAAGCAGGGAGAACTGTTACTCAATGATTAAGAAATTCAAATTAAGGAGAAGCTAATGGAATATAAAATTGGCCTGATCGGTTGTGGAACGGTCTGCCGGGGGCTCCTGGAAATTTTGCTTAAAAAAGGGGAATACCTGAGAGATAAGTTTGATTTTGAGGCGAAAATCGTTGCCATCTGTGACAAGCTGAAAGGCTCTCTTCTTATCCAGGAAGGAATAGATTTAGAGAAACTTCTCAGGCTCTTGGACGAAGGGAAAAGGATTGATCAATATTTACAATCTAGAACCAACGAGGCTGAAGTGATGGACCCCCATGAGATGATCGAAAAAAGCGATGCCCAGATCATTGTTGAGCTCACTTACACCGATATCCAGACAGCAGAGCCTGCCACAAGCTACATTCGAAAAGCGCTGCGCTCAGGAAAACATGTGGTCACCTCCAACAAAGGTCCTGCTGCGCTCTATTACAGCGAATTGAAAGAAATGGCTCAAAAAAACAATCTCTGTTTCAGAATAGAAGGCACGGTGATGAGTGGAACTCCTGTTTTTAGCCTTTTTGAATGCGGCCTGGCCGGAAACGAGATAAAAGAAATCAGAGGAATTCTCAACGGAACCACAAATCTCATTCTGACCAAGATGGAAGAGGACAACATGGATTACAAGGAAGCCCTTCTCCTAGCCCAAAAAATGGGCTATGCTGAAGCTGATCCCAAGGCTGATGTGGAGGGATATGATGCCCTGGCCAAAATTGTCATCCTCTCCAACGTCTTTTTGGAAGCGAATATCACTCCCTCTGATGTTAAAAGAGAAGGCATCACCTTTCTCACCAGAAAAGAAATCCTGGCCGCCATTGAAGAGGGTTTCCGCTACAAGCTTATTGCTCAGGCAAAAAGGGAAGGGACCAAGGTTAAAGCCAGTGTCTCCCCTCAAAAACTCCCTCTCTCTGATCCGCTGGCAGGAATCAGGGGAGTTTTTAATGCTCTGACTTTTGACCTTGACCTTCTGGGGAAAATAACCATCCAGGGACCTGGGGCAGGGAAGATTGAGACAGGTTTCTCCATCCTTTCTGATATGCTTGCCATCCACCGCTTTCTCACGAAATAAATTTTAAAAATAATAAATTTAAAATTTTGGAGGAATCATGAATGACGGACAACAACATCGGCCAGGAGTCTGGAAATATGTAGAGGAAGCCAAGCGTCTTCTTGCCCAGAAAGAAGCTCATCTTGCCTGGTTGAAGAAACTCAAATTCGACACCATCGCTGTTCATGGCCTCTATTCCATAGAGGAGGCGTTGAGCCAAAACCAGGGCTCGGTCATCGAACCCCTCTATTTATCTACCTCTCAGGCCTATAGGGACTCAGACGAGCTTGAGGCAGCCCTCGCCTATTTGATACCAACTTGGTGCTACACCCGAATCGCCAACCCAACAACTGCCTACCTGGAAGGAATCCTCGCCTTGCTTGAAGGTTACCAGACAGGCTGTGATACCTCCTGCCTGGTTACAGCCTCTGGGATTTCAGCCATCATGTCTTCAGTCGATCCCTTCCTGGTTAAACAAAAGGAAGGATTCGAAAAAATAAATTTTGTCTCATCCATCCAGGTCTATGGCGGGACTTTCCAGCACTTTGCAGTGAGGAAAATGCAGGAGAGGGGGATAGAAGTCCGCTGGGTCCTCAATCCAGAAGACATGGAAGAATGGAAATCAAAAATTGATGAGAATACCCGCTTCCTTTACATGGAAGCGCCGAGCAATCCTCAGCAATCGTTCACTGATCTCGAAATCCTTTCGGATTTAGCCCATAGCTGGGAAATCCCGTTTATCATCGATTCTACCTGTGCCACTCCTGCTCTGATGCGGCCGATTGCCTATGGCGCAGATATCGTCATTCATTCCTTGACAAAGTCCATAACCTCTGGAGGACTGGCCATCGGAGGAGCTTTGATCAGCCGGAAACCCATTGTCACCAAAATCCGAAACGACAACCCCCTCTTCAAGGAGAGTTTTGCCGATTATGTCAGGCTTCTTCCTTACAGGGATACTGGTCCAGCTGCTTCTCCAATGAACGCTCTCTTTGCTATGAATGATATTCGCACCCTGAGTTCCAAGATGGACCTCGTCAGTCAGAATTGCCAGAAAGTTGCTGAATTTCTCCAAACTCATCCCAGAGTTTACCAGGTTGACTACCTCAGCCTCCCCAGTTTTCGCTTCCATAAACAGGCAAAAAAATACATGAAGTTAGTCGACTCTGACGATGGCAAGGGTAATGAAGTAAACCGCTATGGCCATCTGATGAGTTTCCGTGTTGATGGCCCTGCCGAGAATGCCCGAAAAGTCTTTGACCATCTGAAGCTTATCTTTAGAGCCACAGATTTGGGGCGGATTAAAAGCATTGCCACCATCCCTGCTATCTCGACTCACTTTCAACAGGGAGAAGAAGCTCGCCGGATGGCAGATATTCCTCCCCAGATGATAAGGCTTTGCGTTGGAGGGGAAAATCCGGACGACGTTATTGCTGATTTAGACCAGGCTCTCCGTTCTCTCTGATCCCGATACTCCCGATTGAATTTTGAGCCCTATTATTCTAAAATCATCGAAGATGGAAAAAATAAAGATTATCGGAAATCACAACCTCCAGCTCGAGGGAAAGGTTAAAATCAGCGGAGCAAAAAATGCTGTGCTTCCCGCCATTGCTGCCTCCCTTCTCACCCGGGAAAAAATCCGGCTAAAGAACATTCCTCTGGTTAAAGATGTTTTTACTATCTTGACCTTGATGAAAGAGCTGGGAGCAAGCTACCATGTCCGGAAAAACACTCTTTCCATCCAGGTCAAAGATATTAGCTCCTATGAGGCTTCCTATGAGCTTGTGCGGGCCATGAGGGCCTCCATCCTTGTTTTGGGCCCCCTTTTAGCCCGCTATGGAAAAGCAGTCGTTGCCCTTCCTGGAGGATGTGCCATTGGCTCCCGGCCCATTGACCTCCATATCCATGGCCTTGAAAAATTAGGCGCTCGAATAACACTGGAGCACGGCTATATCAAGGCAGAGGCAACAAAGCTTGGTGGGGCAGAGATAGAATTTGAGAAAAAAACTGTTGGAGGCACAGAAAACCTCCTCATGGCCGCTTCTTTGGCACAGGGAGAGACGATCTTAAAAAACTGCGCCATGGAACCAGAAGTATCAAATCTCTCGGAGCTTTTGATCAAGATGGGAGCGAAAATTGACGGAGTTGGTGAAGAGAAAATTCGCATCAGAGGAGTGGAGGAACTGGGGGGAGCTATTCATGAAATCATTCCCGACAGGATTGAAGCAGGCACATTTCTTATCGCCGGAGCGCTGACCAAAAGTGACATCATTCTGACCAATGTGGAACCTAGTCACCTGAATACTGTCATTGAAAAGCTCAGATATTCTGGAGCAAAAATAGAAAGAATAAGAAATCACACGCTGCGGGTAATTGGAAGCCCAGAGATTAAGTCTCAGGACATCACGACTTCTCCTTATCCTGGCTTTCCAACAGATATGCAGGCTCAATTTATGGTTCTTATGACTCAGGCCTCAGGAACATCCATCATTACTGAAACCATCTTTGACAGGCGCTTCTCCCATGTCAATGAATTGCTCCGCCTCGGCGCAAGCATCGAAGTCTCTGGAGATAAAGTCTTAGTCAGAGGAAAAACTCTTCTTTCCGGGGCTGAGACGATTGCCACGGACTTAAGGGCTTCAGCCTCTCTCATATTGGCCGGGCTAATCGCCAGCGGAGAGACAATCATCAACGATGTCGAGCACCTTGACCGGGGCTATGAAAATATCGAAGGAAAGCTTCGCTCCCTCGGTGCCAGGATCGAAAGAATCAGGGAATAGAGGGCAAAACCGAAAATACTCATATAAGGAGGAAAAAATGATAGAAGTGACCTGGCTTGGGCACTCTGCAGTCAAAATTCAGGGATCAAAGATTGTCTATATTGATCCTTTCCTCACAGGGAATCCCGCAGCATCAATTGCGCCCGGAAAAATCAAGGAAGCGGACATTGTGATTGTCACCCATCATCATGGCGATCATCTCGGCGACGCCTTTTCGATTGCCAAAAAAACTCAAGCAACTCTAGTCGCTATCCATGAGATTGCCGTCGAAGCCCAGGCCGAGGGCATATCTGTGGAAGGCATGAATATTGGTGGCACAGTGGAGACCAAAGGAGTAAAGATTCATATGGTCCAGGCCCTTCATTCAGCGGAAAAAGGAAATGCAGCGGGAGTGGTGGTGGAAATGGACGGAAAGCGGATTTACCATGCTGGGGATACTGGCCTCACCTATGATATGAAGCTCATCGGCGAGTTCTTCCGGCCTGACCTGAGTTTTATCCCTATTGGAGATCGATACACGATGGGCATTCCCTCTGCTACAAAGGCTGTTGAATTCATCCAGACGAAAAAAGTGATCCCTGTCCACTACGGGACTTTCCCTATTGTCCAGGCAAATCCTGAAGAATTCAAGAAAAGAGTTGGCTCTCTCTCAGAAGTGATCATCCTCAAACCTGGCCAATCCTATAAATTCTAACCTGAGACATTTATCTTCTCCTTTCTTCTTGCGAGCATGGCTTACTTAATTGATGGCAACAATCTCTTGGGCCAGATCTCTTTTTCTCATCCGAGAGATTCTCGGAGCAAATATAGCCTGATCCTCAAACTCCTCACCTTCCAGCGCCTGAAAAGAACGAGAATACTCCTCGTCTTTGACGGTACACCTGATCCTCGTTTGGCCGATGAAAAGCTAAGAAGAAAAAAATTTTCCATCATCTACCCTTCTTGCGGCCAGAATGCTGACTCGGTCATCAAAGAATTAATCTCAAAACAGACGGACAAAAAAAAATTCACTGTTGTTAGCTCTGACCGGGATATTAAAAACTACGCCAAAGCGAGTGGAGCAAAGACTTTAAGTTCGAAAGATTTTCATCTCCTACTGAAAAAAATACTCAGAGAAAACAGGAAAGCCAGAGAATTGGAAAAAAAGATAATCTTCCCCTCTCCCCTTGAGATAAATCTCTGGCTCGACGTTTTCAATAAGAAAAAATGATGGACGTTTCCATAATCGGGGCAGGAAGGCTGGGAACCTCGCTGGGCCGTGCCCTTGCCAGGAAAGGTTACAAGATCAGAGCTCTTTCCTGTCAAAGCCTTATTTCTGCCCGAGAGAGTCAAAAAATTATCCGAGAGGGCAAAGCTCTGACTGATAATGTCAAGGCAGCCGGAGAAGGAAACCTAATTTTTCTCTGTCTTCCCGATGAAAAACTCGCAAAGGCGGCAAGAAAGCTTGCCCATTCTAATATTTCCTGGTCTAAAAAATTTGTTTTCCACTCCAGCGGCCTTCTCCCGGCAGAAATTCTCAAACCTCTCCAGGAGCGAGGCGCTTTCACAGCTTCAGTTCATCCCATCCAATCGTTCTCTCAAAAAAGCTCATCTCCAAAACATTTTGACGGAATTTTTTGGGGTCTTGAAGGAGACAAAAAAGCTTTGAGCTTAGCCCGCAAGATTGTCCGCCAGCTCAAAGGCCACCCTCTCCCCATCAAGGCCAAAGACAAGCCCCTCTACCACGCAGCCTGCAGCCTGGCCTCCAATTTCTTTGTTGTCCTCTTGGACATTGCCTCCTCTCTCCTCGAGGACATTGGCCTCAAAGAAGAAGACGCTGAGAGATGCCTTCTGCCTCTTCTTGAGGGAACTTTACAAAATGTAAAGAAATTTGGCAGGAAGACTTCTCTTAGTGGGCCTATTGTCAGAGGAGATAAAGAGTCCGTCAAATCCCATCTCGAGGCTTTGCAAAAGTTTCCCCTCTATAGCCAAATATATATGAAGCTCGCAGATAGAGCCCTGGAGATGGCCAGGAGAAAAAAGCTTTCAGCTCAAAAAATCAAAGCTCTCCGGCTTCTGCTGGAAGGAAAATAACCTCTTCCTGAAGCTCCAAGCCAAACTTCTCTTTCACCCTCTCCTTGAGTTCCTGGGCCAGGCGAAGGACATCCTTAGCAGAAGCCTTCTCCACATTGATGATGAAATTGGCATGGCCGGAATAGACAGCAGCGCCGCCGATTCTCAGATTCTTGGCTCCTACCTTTTCCAAGAGATAACCGGCCGGGATTCTCCCCCCATCAGGCTGAATAGGGTTCTTGAAATAGCTTCCTGCACAAGCAGTGTGCTCAGGTGGATGCTTTCTTTTCCTTTTCTCTAAATTCTCTCCAATCTGAGCTTTAATTTTTTCCTTGTCCCCTTTTTCAAGCTCAAAAACTGCCTTGAGGAGGATATCATGCTTTTTCCTGAGCAAGGACTCGCGGTAGCGAAACTCAAAATAATCGTTCTTGACCTCAACCTCGTTTCCCGAATCGTCAAGGAGAACTGCTTCCTTGAGGAAATTTCCGATACTCTGCCCGAAAGCTCCTGCATTGCCAAAAACAGCTCCTCCCACAGAGCCAGGAATCCCAGCCAGAAACTCTAGACCTGCCAGGCTCGCTTCCATAGAAGACTTAACCAGGCTCGCTAGAGAAGTCCCTGAAAGAACCTCAATTCTATCTCCAAATTTGGACTTGAGTTCTAACCCCTTAGCTTCATTCTTGATAATCAGCCCCCGGAAACCCTCATCATCAAAAAGGATGTTATAGCCTCCTCCAATGATATAGTAAGGAATAGAAAACTCGCGAGCTAGAAAAATTGCCTTCTTCAATTTGGAGAAGGAATGTGCCTCGAAAAAATAATCAGCCTTGCCTCCTATCCTGAAATATGAATAATCCCCAAGATAAACTGACTCTCTGAGAGGCTCCTTCACCTTTTCCAAAAAAAGAAGGGGAAACTCACGACTTCTGCGGCCCATT